>Ga0163144_10001612_pt1 | contig 52873 bp, 49 predicted proteins | sample OliLak19BULKMAT1_FD_123175 | JGI IMG/M metagenome (GOLD analysis project Ga0163144, IMG submission 123175) | Freshwater microbial mat bacterial communities from Lake Vanda, McMurdo Dry Valleys, Antarctica - Oligotrophic Lake LV.19.BULKMAT1 | ecosystem: Environmental > Aquatic > Freshwater >... | reverse complement strand
TGAACGACAGCAGCTATGGCATGATCCGCTGGAAGCAGGCGAATATGGGCTTTGCTGATTGGGGCCTGACCTATGGCAACCCCGATTTTGTCAAATACGCCGAAAGTTACGGCGCGCACGGGTACCGTGTCGAAAGCGCAGAGGGCTTGCCTGCACTGCTGGCGGAATGCCTTGCGACACCGGGTGTTCACCTGATCGACTGCGCGGTCGATTATTCCGAGAATGACCAAATTCTGAACAAGGATATCAAGAAGCTAAGCGCCGCCGTCTGAGTTACGCACATCCCCGGCCGACAACGGTTGGGATGGAGATCACGCCAATGCCCATGCTGAAACCAATCTATCCGCTCTATCTCAACAACAAGGCGGCGCAGCCCAATACCGATCTTGCGGTGACCGACAAATTCACGGGCGAAGTCGCGTTTCGAGTGGCGCAGGCCGATGCGGCGACGATCAACGAGGGTATTGCCGGGGCGGTGCGCGCTGCCGAGCCAATGGCACGGCTGGCCGCCTATGAGCGCCAGGCCGTGCTGCAGCACTGTGTCGATCGTTTCAAACAGCGCTTTGATGAACTCGCCTTTGCACTGTGCGTTGAGGCGGGCAAGCCGATCAAGGATGCCGAAGGTGAAGTGACCCGCCTGATCGACACGTTTCGCATTGCCGCCGAAGAATCGGTGCGGATGACGGGCGAAGTCCAACCACTCGATATTTCGCCGCGCGCACGCGGCTATCAAGGCATGTGGAAGCGCGTGCCGATCGGCCCGTGCAGCTTCATCTCTCCCTTCAATTTTCCGTTAAACCTTGCCGCACACAAAATTGCCCCGGCGATTGCCGTTGGCTGCCCGTTCGTCATGAAGCCCGCCAGCCGGACCCCGCTCGGCGCGATTGTCATGGGCGAAATCTTGGCCGAAACCGACTTGCCCGAAGGTGCCTTTTCGATCCTGCCCGCGCACCGTGAAGGGGCCGACCTGTTTACCCAGGATGACCGGCTCAAGCTATTGAGCTTCACTGGATCCCCCGGCGTCGGCTGGGACCTGAAGGCCAAGGCGGGCAAAAAGAAAATAGTCCTCGAACTGGGTGGCAACGCCGCCGTCATCGTCGATCATGATGCCGATCTGGACGACGCGGTCGAACGGATCATCTTTGGTGCGTTCTACCAATCAGGGCAAAGCTGCATAGGAGTGCAGCGGATCATCGTCCATGCCGATATTTATGACCAGCTGCGCGACATGCTGGTGGCGCGCGCACAAGGCCTGGTGGCGGGCGACCCCAAGGACCGCGCGACTTTCATCGGCCCGATGATTTCCGAAGGCGAAGCGCGGCGGCTGGACGGGTGGGTGCAGGATGCCTTGAGCGATGGCGCGCGCTTGCTGTGCGGCGGCACGCGAGCCGGCGCGATGCTGGATGCGACATTGCTCGAAAACGTGTCGCGGAGCAGCACTGTCTACCGCGAAGAGGCCTTTGGCCCGGTCGCGATGTTGAGCAAGTTCACCGACTTCAATGCCGCAATCGACGAGGTCAATGACAGCAAGTTTGGCCTGCAGGCGGGTATTTTCACGCGCGATATATTTAAGGCGCTGGATGCATGGGACCGGCTTGACGTCGGCGGCGTGGTGATCGGGGACGTGCCGAGCTACCGCGTCGATAATATGCCCTATGGTGGCGTCAAGGATTCTGGCTTGGGGCGCGAAGGCATCCGCTTTGCGATGGAAGACATGACCGAGATCCGCAATCTGGTTATTCGCAGACGTGGGTAACGGCATTCCCCCAAAGCCGATTTCGCGGTAGCGAAGGAGCGCCGATTAGGGGTAGATCGGGATGAGAGTTGCTGATGTCTTGTTTTGATTGGCATGGCAGGTCGCGGGGGCGACGCAGGGGGACGGCGGAATGACACGGGCGCGCCACATCGGTATCCGCGACAGCCTGCTGACGGCGCTCATCGCGCTGGCAACTTTCTTGTGTGCGGCAATGATCGGCGTCTCTGGCGCGCAGGCCGATGCCACCGCCCCAAGTCGCCAATTTGAAGGCGTCGCCAGCTGCGCTGGGACAACATGCCACGGACGGATGGAAGCCGACGGCGCGGTCGTCCGGCAGGATGAACTGATGCGTTGGCAAGATCCGGCGAGCCAAGGCGGCGCGCATAGCCGGGCGTTTTCGGTCCTGTCGGGCGCGCGCGCACGGCAAATCACGGCGACGCTCGGCATGGGCGAACCGACATCGGCACCTGCTTGTCTGGGCTGTCACGCAACACCGACCAACGGCGCGGTCGGCGCGCGCTTCGTGACCCGCGATGGCGTCGGATGCGAGGCGTGCCATGGGGCGGCATCGGGCTGGATTGCATCGCATTATGCCGTTGGTGCGAGCCATGCGAACAACGTTGCGCGTGGCATGATCCCTCTCGAAAAGCCGATCGTTCGCGCGGCCCTGTGTCTCGATTGTCATTATGGCAGCGCGCGCGCCGGGCAGTTCGTCACCCACCGGATCATGGCGGCCGGTCATCCCCGGATCAACTTTGAGCTCGACCTGTTCTCCACGCTCCAGCAGCATCATGACGAGGATGCCGATTATGGACAGCGCAAAGGGCGGATCGATAATGTCCGGCTCTGGGCGGTCGGGCAGGCGATGGCGGTCAACCGCGCGCTGACGCTCTTTGCCAATCCGTCGCGCGGCACCGAGGGGGCATTTCCCGAATTCACCTTTTATGACTGCCATAGCTGCCACCGCCGCATTTATGATCAGGATGACCGGGTGAAGACGTGGGAAGCCAATCCCGGGCGCCCGATCGCGGCGGGCGTGCCGCCCTTCAATGACGAAAATTTGATCCTGTTGTCGGCAGCGGCGCGCGTGGCGGCACCGGGGCTGGGCGCGCGTTTCGACGGGGATGTCCGCGCCTTCCATCTGGCGATGGGACGGGATCGCACAAGTGCGGTTGCGGCGGCAGCCCGGCTGGCAGCGACGTCTGACGTTCTGGCCAACGCGCTGTCATCGCAATCGGGATCGGGCGACACCGCCTTTGCGATCATCGATTCGATCGCCGGGCCAGCCTCCGCGCCACGCTTCACCGATTATGAGGGGTCTGTCCAGGCGGTGATGGCGATCGACTCGCTGCTCAATGCCTTGGTCCGGCAGGGCCGCATTACCGTCGGCGCAGCTGCGGGGATTCGCGCCGACATCAACCGCGCCTATGCAGCGGTGCGCGAACCCAATGGCTATCGCCCGCCCGAATTCCGTACGTCGCTGGCGAACGCTGTCCGAAGTATCCGGAGCCTGCGCTGATGCGCGCACGCCAACTCAACGGCTTGGTCGCCAGTAGCGCGCTGATCCTGAGCGGCTGCAGTGGCGGCGGCGGATCAACGACGGCGGCTGTGTCGCCGCCACCGACAGCAACACCGTCGCCCTCACCAAGTCCCGCCCCGACGCCTGCAAGCGTCTATACCGTCCCCGCAGCGGAATCGTTGAGCGTCATCGACGTCCAAAACGTCATTGCGCGGTCCGCCGCCGAGGCACGCGCGCGCAGCCTGCCCGCCGTCATTGCTGTGTCCGACCGGGTCGGCAACATCCTCGCGGTGTTCCGCATGACCGGCGCGCGCGCCAACGCAACGTCGAGCGCTGCGCCCAATGGCAGCAACATCGACGCCCAGAACCTGACTTTTCCAGCCGAGGCAGGAGCCATCGCGAAGGCGATTACGGGCGCATATCTGTCGAGCGGCGGCAACGCCTTTTCGACGCGGACGGCAAGCCAGATCGTCCAGCAGCATTTCCCGCCTGCCCCCAGCTCGGTCGGGCTCGAAAGCGGGCCGTTATTTGGCGTGCAGTTCAGTTCCTTGCCATGTTCGGACCTGGCCACCCGCTACGCCACGACGGGGACGGCGCAATTCATCGGGCCGAAGCGGTCGCCGCTTGGTTTGTCGGCCGACCCCGGCGGTTTCCCGCTCTACAAGAATGGCGTTGTCGTGGGTGCGGTCGGCGTGATGGCGGACGGAGTCTATGGGTCGGACCCCAATATCCTCGACATCGACAATGATCCCGAAGAGGCGATCGCGCTGGCCGGAACAGTCGGCTTCGAGGCGGCTGAGCCGATCCGGGCGAACCGTATCTCTGTTGACGGCACGCAATTACGCTACACTGACATGACCTATGCCGGATTGCTGAGCGCTACCACCACGCCCAGCTATGCCGCGACGGCCCCAGCGCTCGGCGCGCTGGTTGCCGTGCGCGGCTATTTCGGCGAGGCCGGTCTGATCATCGTTGCGGGCAGCGTTTATGGGACAGAGCAATCGGGCATCCGGCCGGTCAGACCCGCCGAGTTCGCGCTGCCCGATGCCTTTGTGCTCAGCGACGGAGGCGGCAACAACCGCTTTCCAATCCGTGGCGGGACCGATGCCGGCGATGTCGCGCAGCCACTGACCGCCACCGAAACGCGCGCCATTCTGGAAGAAGCTTTCAAGATCATGAGCCGCGCGCGCGGTCAGATCAGGCAACCACTCGATACGCGCGCGCAGGTCAGCATTTCGATGGTCGACACGCGCGGTGCGGTGTTGGGCGTGGTACGCGGGCCGGATGCGGGAATTTTCGGTATCGACGTCTCGCTGCAAAAGGCGCGGACGGCGGCATTCTTTTCCAGCGCGCGCGCGGGTGCCTCGCTGCTTGCCAATCCCAGCGCCGATGTCCGTCAGTTCGTCGCGGCGTATCGAACGTTCCTTGGCGAACCCAGCGCCCTGACCGGCAGCTTTGCCTATGCCGCCCGCTCGGTCGGCAATCTTGCGCGGCCCTATTTCCCGGATGGCGAAGTCGGGCGACCACAAGGGCCATTGTCGCGCCCGATCGCGCAGTTCAATCCGTTTAGCACCGGGCTGCAATCGGCGTTGGTGCTGAGCAATCTGGGCCAGCATCTCGCGTTTGTGACGGGTGCCAGCGCAACCGATACGCCCAGCCGATGCACGCAGGCACCCGACGTCGCGGCAGGGCTCAATCCCCTGCAAAACGGCATCCAGATTTTTCCGGGTGCCGTGCCGATCTACCGCGGATCAGCGCTGGTCGGGGCGATCGGTGTGTCGGGGGATGGTATCGATCAGGATGACATGATCAGTTTCCTCGGTACCAACAATGCCGGGTTGCGCGTCGGCGGGATTGGCAATGCGCCGACCGCGATCCGCGCGGATCGGATATCGGTCATGCTCGGTAGCGCATCGGTGCGGCTGCGCTATGTGAGCTGCCCGTTCGCGCCGTTCCTCGACACCGCGACGCAGAATGTCTGCCAAGGCCTGTAATGGCGAGCACGCTGGCCCTACCGCTAATTGCGTTGTTGCTACCGCCTCAACAGGCGGAGCCAAGGATTGCCGCACCCCAAGCGACCGAGGAGCCCGCGCCTCAGCCCGATCCTGCCGAAACGATCGAAGGCCGCAAGCGACCTGGCTTTGAAAAAATGCTGCCCGACCCCGTCACCCAGACCAACATTGGCGCGGTCCGTGCGCCCCGCCCCGAGGCCTTCCCGACCGATCAAATACCGCTTCCCGACCGTTGTCGGCTGATCGAGACGATCAGCGTCGTCAAGTCGCGCTGGTTCGATCCGTATAACCACAACGTCCTGAAGGGCGATCGCCCGATTGATCTCAAGAAGCTGCCCTGGCTGCCGCTCCACGGTCATGACTGGTTCTTTGCTGCCAATGCGGTCAGCGACACGGTAGTTGAAGCGCGCACTTTTCCGATTCCGGTGGGGGTGCAGACTACGCAGCGGCCGGGTGCGCTGGATGTGTTCGGGCGCGACACCAGTCTGGTGCTGTCGCAAACCTTCCTCTTCGGCGCGTCATTGTTCAAGGGATCGACAGCGTTCAAGCCGCCCGAGATTGAATATCGCGCTGTATTCGCCATCAACATCAACCATGTCGAGGTGCCCGAACGGCGGGTTCTGTTCGTCGAGCCGAGCAAGGGAACGACGCGAACCGATGCGTTTCTTGGCGTGCAGGAATTCTTCGTCGATTATCACCTGCGCAACACATCCGATCGGTACGATTTTGAATCGATCCGTGTCGGCATTCAGCCGTTCCAAAGCGATTTTCGCGGGTTTTTGTTCAACGATCAGCAATTGGGTGTCCGCCTTTTCGGCAATCGCGACGACAATCGCTTTCAGTTCAACCTCGCGGCGTTCTGGCGTCTGGAAAAGGACACCAATTCGGGGCTGAACAGCGTGCTGAAAACGCCGCGTAACGACGTCGTTTTCGTCGCCAATCTCTATCGTCAGGATTTCCTGATACCCGGCCTCACGAGCCAGGTGACTGCGGTCTATAACCTCAACCGGGAGCGCGCGCAGATCGAGGTCGATACCAACGGCTTTCCGGTTCGTCCCGCGCTGATCGGCGATCTGCGCGGGCGTGATTACGACGTCGTTTATCTGGGCTATAGCAATGACGGGCGGATCGGGCGGCTGAACCTGACGACCTCGCTCTATGCAGCCCTTGGTTCGGACCGGAACAATTTTTTCACGAGCAGACCGGCGCAAATCCGCGCCTATTTCGGCGCGACCGAATTGAGCTACGACCATGACTGGATCCGCATCCGTTTGTCGGGCCTGTATGCCAGCGGCGACAACAACCCGTTCGACGATGTCGAGGGTGGCTTCGACGCGATCTTTGAAAACCCGATCTTTGCCGGGGCCGACACCAGCTATTGGATTCGCCAGACGATCCCCTTTGCCGGCGGCGGCCGGGCGATTTCGCTCAACGGGCGCAACGGCGTGCTCAACTCGCTGCGATCCTCAAAGGAGCAGGGCCAATCGAACTTTAACAATCCCGGCACGGTCTTGTTGGGGGTTGGTGCCGATTTCGATCTGACGTCGACCTTGCGTATATCGGGTAACGCCAACCACCTATGGTTTGCGACGACCGAGACTTTGCAGGAATTGCGCGTCGAAGGCACAATCCCGAAACCGATCGGCTATGACCTTTCGATGGCGGCGATCTGGCGACCCAAGGCAACGCAAAACATCGTCGGCCGCTTGTCCTTTGCGGTGCTCGTCCCCGGCAGCGGCTTTCGCGACCTTTTCAGCAACAACAATCGCAACCAGCTTTACTATTCGCTCCTCGCCAATATCATCGTGAGTTATTGATGGTACGCATCGCCGCCCTTTCCACCCGGTCGATTGGCTCGCTGCTGTTGCTGCTGGCGTGCCTGCTGCTGCCGGTAGCGATCCTGTATGCCAGCGACGCCGAAAAACCGGTCGCGCGAAAATATGTCGAAGCACCGCCCGCGCCGATGAGCCAGACGGCGGCGCAGGTCGCGAGCAAATCGGACGGCTGTTATTCGTGTCACAAGCGGACCGACGAGCCGTCGATGCACGCCTCGCCTGCGGTGATGCTCGGCTGCGCCGATTGCCACGGCGGCAATGCCAGCGTGATCGGTGATCCGTCGCACGGCTTCAAGGATGCTGGCTATGTTGCCGCGCGCGATAAGGCGCACGTCCTGCCCCGCTACCCGCACAGCTGGAATTACCCGAGCTCCGCCAATCCCAAGCGCAGCTACACGCTGCTCAACCGCGAAGCCCCTGAATATATCCGCTTTGTAAACCCCGGCGACTACCGCGTCGCGCGTGAATCCTGCGGCGCTTGTCACATCGAAACGATCGAGGCGGCCGAACGTTCGATCATGGCATCAGGCGCGATGCTATGGGGTGGCGCTGCCTATAATAACGGCGTTGTCCCGTTCAAGAATTACATCTTTGGCGAGGCCTATACTAGGGACGGGGAGCCCGCGAAGATCGTCTCGCCCGGCACACCACCGGGGACGGTGACGCCGGCACAGCGCGATCGCGGCGCGCTGGAAGCGCTCTACCCGTTGCCGACCTGGCAAGTGATACCGCCGGGCGATATCTTCCGCGTGTTTGAGCGCGGCGGGCGCAACATCAGCACGCAATTTGCCGAAGTCGGCCTGCCCAATTCGACCGGATCGATTCAGCGGCTTGAGGAGCCCGGCCGGCCCGATCTCAAGCAATCCAACCGTGGCCCCGGCACCGGCCTGCGTGTCGCCATACCTGTGCTGAACATTCACAAGACCCGGCTCAATGACCCGTTGATGTGGTTCATGGGGACCAATGAGCAGCCCGGTGATTATCGCGGATCGGGCTGTACCGGTTGTCACGTCATCTATGCCAATGATCGCGAGCCGCGCCACAGCCTGATCTATTCAGAATTTGGCCGCGATGGGCAGAGCGCGACGATCGACCCGACGATTGCCGCAAAAATGGCCGGTGACAGCGCAGGCGAAGGTCACGGCACGGGGGCGGCCGATGGTCATGGCGCCGGTCATGGCGCAGGTCATGGCGTCGGTCAGGGTGTCGGTCATGGCGGGCTGGTCCAGCCGGGCATGAAGGAAAGCGGCCACCCGATCCGCCACGCCTTCACCCGGTCGATCCCGACATCGCAGTGCATGAGTTGCCACATGCACCAGCCCAATATCTTCCTGAATTCCTATCTCGGCTACACGATGTGGGATTATGAATCCGACGCGCCCGCCATGTGGCCAAAGCAGCAGAAATACCCAACCGCCGCCGAAGTGCGCGAAGTGAATGAGCGCAATCCAGAGGCCGCCGCCGCGCGCGGCAGCTGGGGCGATCCTGAATTCCTGCGCAATGTGTATGATCTCAATCCGCAGCTCAAAGACACGCAGTTCGCCGATTATCACAGCCATGGCTGGAACTTTCGCGGGATTTTCAAGCGCGACCGGGCGGGCAATCTGCTCGATGCAGCGGACAAGATCGTCTCGCCCGACGACCCCGAGAAATGGCGCAAACAGGGCGAGGGCAAGTTCGTGCCGCCCGGCATCAATCCGGGCAAGGCGGTCCATCTGATGGATATCCACGCCGAAAAGGGGTTGCAGTGCGCCGACTGTCATTTCGCGCAGGACAGCCACGGCAATGGCCTGATTTACGGCGAAGTCGCCAACGCGGTCGAGATTGGGTGCAAGGATTGCCACGGCACCGCCGACGCTTATCCAACGCTGCGCACATCCGGCCCGGCGGCAAGCCCCAAGGGCAATGACCTGTCGCTGCTGCGCAATCCTGACGGCCAGCGCCGTTTTGAGTGGATCCCAATCGAAGGCGGACGGCGCAAGCTCGTCCAGCGATCGATCGTCGATCCCAAGATCGAATGGGACATGCATCTGGTCAAGGACAGCGTCGATCCGACCAGCCCCTATTTCAACGCGAAAGCGGCGCGCGCCAAGTTGATGAGCAAAGCCGGTGCCGAGGACGGTAAATTCGGCTTTGGCCCCGGCGTCGCGTCGGCTGACCGGGCACACGGCGAAGACGCGGTTACCTGTTACACCTGCCACTTGAGCTGGACGACAAGCTGCGGGGGCTGCCATTTGCCGATCGAGGCCAATTGGAAATCGACGACGCACCATTTCGAGGAGGAGGAAACGCGCAATTTCGCCACCTATAATCCGCAGGTGGCGCGCGACGATATGTTCCAGCTCGGCAAGGGGATGACCACCAAAGGGAATATGACCACGCCCGTGCGCAGTACCTCGGCGCTGATCCTGTCCTCCACCAACGTCAATCGTGAGCGAATTTACATTCAACAACCGCCGATCAGCGGCATCGGCTTTTCGAGCCAGGCCTTTGCCCCGCATTTCCCGCACACGGTGCGCACGACCGAGACCAAGACCTGTAGCGACTGCCACTTGTCGCAAAACGACGACAACAACGCGATCATGGCGCAGTTGCTTCTGCTCGGCACCAATTACGTCAATTTCGTCGGGCTGAACGCTTGGACGGGGCTTGCGGGCGGGTTTGCGGCTGTGCGCGTCACTGAATGGGATGAGCCGCAAGCTGTGATCGGTTCCTATCTGCAAAAATATGCTTACCCCGATTATTACCGGCTGCATGTCGAGCAGAACAAGCGCGAGTTGAAGAATTGGGTGCGCGGCAAGACATTCGACAAGCGCTTGTCGGGCGAAACCCAGCCGATCGAGGAATTCACCAACGTCACCAAGGGCACCGCCGATGCGGTGCGGTGCCTGCAGCTGCGCGGCGAATATATGTATGTCGCGGAGGGCAAGGGTGGGTTCCGAGCCTATGACGTCGCGTCGATTGCCAACAAGGGCGTTTCGGAACGAATCTTGTCGGCACCATTCTCCAAGCTTGGCCATGATACGCATATCGGGTCGCCCAATGCGACTTGCGTGGCACTGCCGACCGGTCAACCCATCAATCCGCTGCGCAACACCGCTGATCTGCGCAAAATCAATCAGGAACAAGCGTTCAGCCCGATCTACAGCTATGCGGCGATCACCGACGCGGTCGAGGGTCTGATCCTCGTCAACATCGACACGATGGCCGACGGCAACTTCCGCAACAATTTCCTGAAACGCGCGGTGACGTGGAATAATCAGGGGGTGCTGAAGGGTGCGCGCCACATCATTCTGGCGGGCGAGATTGCTTATATCACCGCCGATGTCGGGCTGGTTGTCGTTGATCTTGCCGATCCACTGCATCCAAAACTGGCGGCAGTCCGGCCGCTCAGGAATGCCCGCGCCAGCGCGATCCAGTTCCGCTATCTGTGGGTCACCGATGCCGAGGGGGTGAAGCTGTTCGATGTCACCCAGTTGCGCGATCCGGTGGCGCTGCCGGCAGCGACAATCCCGCTCGGCGATGCCCGCCGCCTCTATATCGCGCGCACCTATGCCTATATCGCTGCCGGTGCCGACGGGCTTGTCATTGCCGACATCACCAATCCGTTGCGACCGGCCATCTACCAGAAGGTCACCTTCGGCGGCCAGCTGAATGACGCTCAGGATGTGATCGTCGGCAGCACCAACGCGTCGTTGTTCGCTTATGTGGCGGATGGTCGAAACGGGTTAAAAGTTTTGCAGCTTACGTCACCCGCCAGCCAGCCCAATTTCTATGGATTTTCGCCCGCGCCCAAACCTGAACTGATTGCCTGGGCGAAGACGTCCTCATCTGCGCTCGCACTATCTAAGGGGCTCGATCGCGATCGTGCGGTCGATGAAACGGGCGGGCAGATCGCGGTATTCGGGCGGCTCGGGTCGCGACCGTTCAATCGGGGCGAGATGGAAAAACTGTTCCTGACGGTCCGGGGCACGCCGTATAAGGTCAGCGACAGCGTTGACATGTCAGCATGGCGTCCGCCGCTAAAGCTGCCGGGCAAATAGCGACCGCCCCGGCAGCGAAGTCGTTATCCCAAGTCAGACATTGCGAGTGATTATGCACTGGTCTGGATTATCCAGATTCGCGTTCGTGCGCTAAGTAACGGACCAGGGGCTGCATTGCTGTATCAAACTTAGCTAAAATGCCTCTGTCTTCAGCGGTATCAAACAGGCTGACTAACTCGCCACCGTGCCAGCGGTGCAGCGCATAGCCGGGTGGATCGGCAGTGATCATTGCCCGATTATCGGGTTGTTCGGGATCAATCGGGCGCAGATCAAGCGCCAGTTGTGCCGCCGTTGCGGGGCAGACAGTAACGGTAATGCCGCGCCAGGACGAAACGATAGGTCTGTGGAAGTGGCCTGACCAAATCGCCCGAACTTGTTTATGACCGGCAATCGCATCTGCAAATCTCTGCACCCATGCTTCACCCTCACCGCCCGACATCCAGGCGATACCGGTATCGATCGGGGGATGATGCATCACGATCACGGTCGGCGTTTCGGGGGCCGCCGATAATTGGGCCATCAGCCACTGTGCGCGATTATCGCAAAAGCTACCGCCATGGCGACCTTCTTCCAGCGTATCGAGAACGATCAGGCGCAGCGCCTGCGCTTCGATGCAATAGTGCACAAAGCCGCCCTGCTGCGGCACTGTGGGGAACTGGCGCATAAAACTCGCGCGGTCGTCATGATTGCCAAGGCTCGGATACACTGGAAATGGGCAGGCGGCGAAGATCGCGGCCACACGCGCATAATTTTCCTCGCCACCATCATCTGCAATATCACCCGTCACCAACAACATGTCGGGCCGGTTAGGGCCTTTGATCAAGGTTTGCAGAACGGCATCCAGACGCTGTCGGTTCAGCTCATCCGGCGTCTGTGGGGCAAAGCCGATATGGACATCTGTGATCTGCGCAATCAGCATGTTCACACCTCTATCGCAGCTGGCGGGTGCTGCTGGCAGCCTTGCGGACGGCCAACAGATCGGCTGATAGTTGCGCGCCGCTTGGTCGCCACGGCGCGTCCTGCGCGATATGATAGCTGTGGCACATGGCGCACCCTGATGGGACCTTTGCTGCCGACGATTCTCCGCCGTGGCAACTCTGACATGTTTTGATTTTGGGTAACAGTAGGTCGCTTGCGCGTGTCGAGCTGGCCGCGGCATGGCAGCTAACGCATGTCTCGGTGCTATGCGCATCATGGTCGAACCAGCCGTGCATCATATAGCGCGCGGGTTGATTGACTGGCACGACCGACCAGTCGGGTGATCCCGCCCCGGGCTGCTTCACCAGATGGCAGTCGTAACACGCGCCACCTGGCGAAAAGACCGCGCGCACCGCCATATCGCCAGCAGACCCGCGCGACGCCGCAGCGCCGAAATAGGCGCTGTAAACTTGGCCTTGGGCATATTGGCCGGGGCGACGGCGTGCCATGCCGCCCAGATTGACTGGACGTGCCGGGCTCGTGGATCGGTAAAAGGCGCGCAAATCCGCGATCATCTGCGCAGTGTCGCCGTGCCGCAGCGTCCGCGTCGTCCCGCCAATCTGGTCGAACGCAAGACTATGACAGGCCTGGCAATTCTGCTCCATGTCAACGGGCAAGAAGCGCGTTCGATCCGCCGTCGGCGTGTGGCAGTCGGCACAGCCGAGCGCTTTGCCATACCCATTTTCGCCTTTGAGGCTTTGCGCCATCGCCGCCACCCCGCCGCGCTTGTCGAGATGGACTTTGTGCGGGAATTTGAGCCCGCTCAAATCCGTTGGTTTCAGATCGAGCGAGACACGCACCATCGTCGGCGGCGCACCCGGCGCGGTCGCGACCAATGGCCGAAATTGCGGATGCGCCCGCCCAAAGTCGCCCGCATTGGGCAATTTGGTGTCGGCAAGGCGCTGCTTCAACGTGGCATGGCAATCGGTGCAAAACGCCTGGGCGGTCGCAGGCATCGGCCCGGCGCCTTCATGTTCGGTGTGGCACGATACGCATGACCCGGCACCCTCTTTGCCAAAGGACTCGGCCACCCCCGCTAGTAACCTCCCGCCCAGATCGGGGGATTGGCGGGCCTGCGCCAAGCGACCTTGCGGCGCATGGTCATGCACAGTCTTGTGGCATGACTGACATGTTGCATCGCGCACCGATACAAACGCCTGTTTGTGACAAGCCTCGCAATTCCCCTCCAGCGCATGATGCGCCTTGCTGAGTGCGCCCGTCGACCAGCTTGCATCGGCGTGCGCGGCATAGACCGTGCGCTGATCGGGCTGCGCCTTTTGCCACGCAGCCCAGACCGGCACCGCAAGAAAGGCAAGCAGAACAACAATCGCCAGCGTCCAACTCGCCCCGCGCTTGCTCGGCATTAGGCCGCCGAGCGAAAATGCCCTTGCCTCATCGCGGTCTTCCAATGCGCTGGAGATCGCGGCGGTCCGTTGCACCGTCAGGACGATGTCACCTGTAGCTTCGCGCGAAATGGTGATGCGGTGACCGCCAAACTGCACGGCACCGCCGACATCGGGGTCGATCGTCGCAGTCTTTCGGGTTTTCCCGCCAATTTGAAACCCCGTCGGACCGATTGCCGCGATCGTGACGTGGCCTGCGGAATCCCGGCCGATCAGCGCGTGCTCGGCCGCAATCGCAAGATCAGGCAGCGCAATGTCGTTATCAAGCGCGCGACCAACCGTAACCACATCGCGTGCGGCCGCCAGATCGCGGGCAATCTCGCGCCCGTCCTTGGTTGTACTGATGCGGCGGATCAGGAATGTCTTCATGCCTGCGTCACCAGTAGAAGAAGACGCTGATGATATGCGCCGCGAGCGCGGCAATAAGCGCGAACGAGACAGGAATATGCACGTAGAGCCAAATCTCGAGCATTGCTTTCAACCGCAAATGACGGCGAAGCTGTGCCAGACTGGCGTTTTTGCGGTCGAGCAATTCCTCGATGCGGCGCACGACGGCAGCGGTCGCATCGCCGTGCTGCACCGTGCCGCGCCGAAACGCGGTAAAGGCGCGATCGGTGGCGCATGCAGGCTCGTGTCCGCGCAGCCGTGACCATAAGCTGCCCACGAACGGATCCTGTTCCAATGCGGCAAGCACGAACAGCGAATAGGGTGGATCAAGCGGTTGCGCGGCGTCGAACAATTGCCGGTCGACAGCGCGGATCGCCTCCAGCATCTGGCCTTGGGTCATTGACTGGCGGTTTTCGCTCAGCGCCTCAGGGAGCGTCGCATAGGCCCATACACCCCACATGCCCGAGACAATGACCAGCATCATCAGCGCATAGGCGAGCACGTGGACGTTCCAACCGAACTGAAAACCGGTGTGCAGCGTAGCAATCACGATCAGGCTAAGACCCAGATACACATGCGCGCTGGTCCATGCCTTCAACGACCAGCGTCCCCGCGTCATCGCGCGCTTGCGCACCCCCAACAGGGTCAGCCACACGATCAGCAACGCACCGATGGTGCCCAGCGTATAGCCATACCAGCTGCCGCCATTGGGACGCGGCTTTACGTCCACCAGCATGTATCCGAGCAGCGCGACGGCACAGAGCGCCAGTGCCAGCTTCAGCCACCGGAATCCGGCATAGCGCAAAAAGCCCTCGTGCAGGGCTTCGCCAGACTGACGTTGGACCGTCCGTCGAGACGCCTGGCTCGCTATGACCCGTCCTTTTCCCGCAGCTGCGTAATCGCGAGAAAGCCCTCCGGCGCAATACGGATCGCCGCACCCGTTGGGCATGCGCGCACACAGGCCGGCCCGCCTTTTATGGTCGAGCACATATCGCACTTCACCGCCTTTTTGGGCACGTCCACGCCGGGCTTGGCATTCTTATACCGCCATTTCTTCGATGACTCGCCAGGGCCGGGGCCGACCCCCAGCGTCAGCCAGCTCAGCAGACCGGGCTTGACGGGCGGACGCGATTCCATGCGGATGACGCCGTAGGGACAATTCCGCTGGCAATTGCCGCAGCCGATACAGCTGTCATCAATGAACACTTCTCCGCCCGCTCCGCGGTGAATCGCATTGGGCGGGCAATCCGACATGCAATGCGGGTGTTCGCAGTGGCGGCAGCTCGTCGGCACGTGGAGATGGGCATAGGTCGGCCCTGCCTCACGATCGAGCCGCGACAGCCCGTCATGGCTGTCCGCGCATGCTTTTTCGCAATTGTTGCAACCAATACACAGTTTTTCGTCGATCAGCAGCACGTCTGTTGCTTCGCCAATCCCGTTGTCGATGAGGAATTTGGCGGTCTGTGAATAGACATCGAACTGATCCGACAGGCTGTCCTTGCGGCTTTCGACAAAGGCATGGGTGTCCTGTTCAGCGGCCGTATCGGCGCGAACCTTTTCCATCAGCGCTGGTTTCGTCTCAAGCAGTCGGCGGAACGCGGCACCTTGAAGCTTGATCACTTCAGATTTCACCGCCGCGCGGACGGTTTCTTTGCGCCCGCCGCCATAAACGATTGTCGAGGCACCAAAATACGTGCTGGCAGGGAGATATGTCAGGAATACGGTCTTACCGCCAACCTGCTTTTCCACCGTCATGCTGCCAATGCGGATGACGTAAACATCGTCTTCGGGGTCGCCCTCGGATAGGATGGTTTCGTTCGCCCGCACATTTAGGATTTCTGCTGAATCAAGCAGATCGACCAGATCGGTGGAAAGCAGTCCCGACTTGAACATCTGCAATAACTGACGTTCCACCGAAATGCGCGTGACCGCTCGCTTTGCCGCCGGGACGGATGCCATTAGCTTTAGCGCTGCGGTGCGCGACACTTCAACGATCACGCAATCAGTGCCCGCCCGAACTGTAGCCCCGCGACGCCGCCCCGAAATCAGCCCGACCTCCCCGACGATTGACCCTTGCTCAATCGGGATAGTGATATCCGCGTCATTGGGATCGACCTCAACGAGCACAGATCCTTGCGCGATACACAGCAACGAAGACCCTGGCTCATCGCGGCGGATGACAACTTCTCCAGCCTTGTAAGGACGCACTTCGGAATCGAGGATGAATTCGCGCATCTGGAGCGGCGAAAGATCGTTCAGAATCGTGATATTGGTGCGTAGCAGTTCCAGCCACGCGTCAACACTTCGACGCAGATGCCTGAACCGTTCAAACTTGGCTTCGAGCAACGGCTCATCGGCAGGTTTTAGGGTCGTGTTACCGTTGATGAACTCGAGCACGTCATAGCCCTGGTTCATGCAATGCTTGATCAAAGGGTATCCGGCTAGCGCGCCGATCACAAAGATACCCGGCTTGGTCGTCTCGAATTCGGGTGAAAGCTTCGGAAAAGCCTCGCGGTCGCTGCTGGTGAACTCGATCCCACATGATTCGATAAAGGCGCGCGGTGCTGCCGAACCCATGCGTGCGATGATGCGGTCGCACCGGATCGTCTCGGTTTTGTCGCGCGTTTCGAGGATGAGTTCGCCTTGGCGAACCTCGCCGGGAGTCGTGTCCAGACGAACTGTGATCCGGCCCGCCTCAGATGCCTCGTTCAGCAACTTGACGTTGTCTCTCTTTGCGCGGGCGAAGTCCCCCGAACGGTTGAGAATTGTGACGATGTTGCCCTGCGCCGCGTCCGCCGCCAGACCCAGTGCGTTTTCGATACCCGCGTCGCCTGATCCGACCACCGTAATATGCTCGTCAACATATTCGCCGGGATCATCCAGTTGATACTGGACATGGGGCATGTCCGCGCCCTTGGCGCGCATCAGGTTAGGATTACCCTGGGTGCCAATTGCGAGCACGATATTTTCCGCCGCCACAACCGTACCATCGGTTAGCGCAATCGCAAAATTGCCCCGCTCGCCAGTGATGGCCTTTACTTCGCTGCGGTAGCGGACATCGACCTTGTTGTTGTCGGCCTGCTGGTCCCAGGTCGACAAAATGGCTTCGCGTTTGCCAGCATCAAAATCAAGATCGGAACGAAGCACCAGTTTGCTGGGCGTCGCCATCACGTGCTTGCCCTTCTGGTATTTGTAGATCGTGTCCGAAAGGTGGTCGGTCTTTTCCAGCAAAATATGCGAAATACCGAGTTGGGCCGCGCGCGCGGCGGCGCTCAATCCGGCGGGGCCGGACCCGATGATCGCGACGCGGACGCAATCTGCCACTCTGCTGCTCCTCTCAAGTCAATATCAGGGGCCCCCGCCCCACGAAAAACCCGGAATATACTTTACCATCTTGAGCTGAGGACTACCATGTGACCGTTGGCACGTCACCCCATTCAGCCATCCAGTTTGAGGTTAATGATGATCGCGGGAAGAAATGCTTCGCGTGCAGGGCAATCGGCGCTGATAATCGCGGTGATTTTGTTTATTGCAGCGGTCGGGAGCAACTTTTTCCGCAAGACCGTCGCACCGCCAAGTCTGTCCAATCTTCCCGCGACCGAGCGCGGGGCGACTGAGGCGATGACGGTTGACGCGCTTCAGGCCCGCGCAACTGCTGCTCCCGGTGACGCGGCCAATTGGGCAGCCCTGGGTGAGGCGCTGTATACGAAAAGCCGCTTTAATGAAGCGGCAAAGGCGCATCAGAAAGCAACCGAGCTTGCGCCTGACCATGCCGAATATTGGTCAGCGCTGGGTGAGGCAATCGTCATGGCCAGCCCGCACGATCCGATGCCGCCGCTGGCACTCGCTGCGTTTCGCAAGGCGGTGTCTATCAATCCGCAAGACCCGCGAAGCCGCTATTTCAACGCCGTTGCGCGCGATCTAACGGGTGACCACAACGGCGCGATCGGCGACTGGGTCGCGCTGTTGAAAGCTACGCCGCCTGGTGCGCCTTGGGAGAACGACCTGAGGCGGACGATTGATCAGGTCGCGCGGATCAACCGGATCGATGTGACGCAGCAGCTGGCGTTGATCGCCAAGCCGAACGCCCATGTTGGTTTCGGCACTGTGACTGACGCCGGGCGAAGCGCAGACACGTCACTTGCCGGACCCAATCCCGACCAGATCCGCGCTGCCGCCAGCCTGACCCCCAGCCAGCAAGACGCAATGGCACAACAGATGGTCGCACAGCTGGAAGCCAAGCTTCGCGCCAATCCGGCGAATGTCGATGGCTGGGTGATGCTGATCCGCAGCCGCAAAACGCTGGGTCAGATGGCCAAGGCATCGCAAGCGCTCGCCGATGCCATCGGGGCCAACCCGGGTGCGACGGGCCGGATACGAAGCGAAGCTGCCGCGATGGGTGTCGTTGCACTGAAATAGCCGATTGCGGCTTTTCCTGCTTAAGTTTTGCGCTTCACCTTTTTCCGAACCGGCGTCTGCTGCGGGGCTTCGGGTATTTTGGGCTGCTCAAAGCTCGGCACCTTCACATCCGCCAGCGCGAGCGCATCCATCCCGGTCCCCATCGCCCGGTCGAGTCGGTCGATCCGCTCTATGGGCAGCGGATGCGTTCTGTTCATCAGGGCATTGCCCTTTGCATCCGGGGCAGCGCTCAGCGTTTGCAGCACACCAACCAGACCGAACGGAGAAAAACCTGATCGTGCCGCGACCACCACGCCCATCCGATCCGCGTCGAATTCGTCGCTCTTGTTGAGACCGCGCGTGAAAATATCTTTTCCCGCATTGATGATCGCGGTCTTGACCACCGATCCCACAATACCGCCGCCGCTGACATAATCACTAAATCCCGTCAGCGCGGAATTGCGCAGGCTTTGCTGCAGGGCGGCGATATGATCGCGGCGCACTACATGGGAAATTTCGTGCGACAGAACGCCCGCCAGCTCGGATTCGCTGCGCATCCCTTCAAACATACCGCGGGTGATCAGCACATAACCGCCGGGCATCGAAAACGCGTTGACGTCATCGGTTTCAATGATGCCGAATTTCCACGGTAGGTCCGGGCGGTCGCTATGCAGCGCGAGCCAGCGTCCCAGCCGGTTTACATAACGCTGTTTGGCTGAATCCTGAATTAGCGGCGCTACGCCCAAAATGATCCCGGCGAGATCGCCGCCAATCTTAATTTCTTCCGGCTCGGAAATGTTGCGGAATGACTCGCTCAGATTTTTGGCATTCTTGACGCCCTTGATTAACCCGCCGATGCCGCCGAGGCCGCCAAATTGTGGGATCGCCTGTGTCGTCATGCCGAGCATCGTGACAATGGCAAGCAGCCGGTAAAGCAGGCGTCTCGTCATCACTTGCCGCGTTTCTTATCGAGATAGGCGACGCTGCGCTCGGTCAGGCTGGCGCGGCTCGCATTGGCCCGAGCGTCGGCGGCATCAACGGCCATGGTATCAAGAAGCGCGACCTCAACATAATTGGGTGTCGCGTTGCGGATGTCCTCTTCGTCCATGCCCTTGACGCCCGTCGTCACGGTTCGCCCTGAACTGCCGGTCCGCAGCAATGAGGTCATGCCAGTCGGCTTGGCGTTTGGTGCGGCCTTGTTCGGGCCGATAATCGCTACCGCCGGTTCAAGTCGTACGTTCAGCAGACGGACCCAACCGCTCTTGCCACTCGCGTCAACATTTACCCAAGCCCCCCGGCGTTCAACGATCGTAACCGGTTGCGCGGGGGTGACCTTGCCGGCACTGGTAGCGTCAATAAACGGCTGCGCTAGCAGATCGCCCGCGCGAATGATGAGGCCTTTTTCGGCGGCGTCTGCGCGGATCGCGCAGAACACCAGAAGAGCGGCCAGACTAAGTTTACCGGATCGTCGCAACGCCCATCTTGCTCCTCAATTGGTAGGGATACCATCTTTTGGCATTGGTTCAAAGAGCCGCACCGGCATTTCCCTGCCTTTGACATGATGTGAGCCGCAATCGCGCCAGTCGTACGCATCGCCGACCGCGTCGCGCGTCGCCTCCGACACCAGCACACGCGCGATGCCCTTGGTCATTCCCTCAATCCGGCTGGCCAGATTCACCGTATCGCCGATAACGGTGTAATCGAGCCGGTCATTCGAGCCGATAAAGCCCACAACCGCCCGGCCCGTGTGAATGCCAATACCGATGTCCAGCGTTTGGCCAAGCGAGCCCAGTTGCCCGCGCAGCTCATTCAGGGCGGCCGACATGTCGATGGCCGCTGCAACCGCCATATGCGCATGATTGGCATGCGCGACGGGCGCACCCCAGAAGGCCATGATCGCATCGCCGATAAACTTGTCGAGCGTGCCGCTGTGCCGAAAAATCACCTCAACCTGCTTCGAGAAATACTGGTTGAGCAATGCCACCACATCTTCCGCCCGAGCGCTTTCAGACAATGCCGTGAACCCGCGAATGTCGGAGAACAGGATCGTCACGTCGCGCGAGTCGGCACTCGTACTTTGATCGATGTCTCCGCCCTCGATCAGGTCGGCGACGACGCGCGGGTCGAGGAAGCGTTTGAACATGCCCACCGTGCGCAAACGCTGCGCGCGCTCGTTCAGATAGGCGACTGCGCTTGCCGTCAGGTAAAACGCCCAGCCGAATGCCAGCGGCGCGAAGACTGGCACGAATACGCCGTTGACCAGCGCGATCCACCCTGCAGCGATGACGATCCCGGTGATCGCAATCAAGCCATAGCCCAGCCGGTTCGCGCTCACATTGCGGGCGAGCGCGACAGCGATCATTGCGATCAGCGCAAGCGCCAACGGCACCATCGACGATCGCTGCACCTCGCGCAGCCAGTCCCCGCGGTCAAGATTGTCGACCGCCGTCGCCAGGATTTCGATGCCAGGATACGTACTGCCAATTGGGGTCAGGCGCAAATCATTCAGCCCGGGCGCCGAAGTGCCGACAAGGACGATCTTGCCCTTGAACTCATCGGGCGCGCGCAGCGGCTTCTGGCGCAGGCTGTCGAGATAGATGTCGGCATAGGATACATGCGTCCACGCGCGCCGCCAGTTCAGCAAGACTTGGTCCTGCTCCGGCACCGGCCGTCCCAGATCCTCCAAGACCCGCGCGACCAGCGAGCGGAAGCGCCATCCGCTCTGGTCGCGGTGGAGCGTGTGGTGACGCCCGACTCCGTCACTGTCGCTGGTGAAGTTGATCAGCCCGCCACGCATCGCCCCCGGTTGCGACGCTACCACCAACGGCAGCATCAGCGGGACGCGCGCATCCTTTGGCGGCTTCGTAAGAGCGCGCACGCCAACGCTGGCCGGCATCTGGCTGACCCATGCTCCCAGTCCGTCGGCGTTGAGCGTCATCGCCAGCCAGACATTGCGGTGCCGCGCGACGGACTCGGCAAAGGCGGCATCGTGTTCGGGCCGATAGACGTCGAGTTCGTTAAACAGCACATCAAAAGCGATGCCGCGCGGCTTTTGCTTGGCAATGTGATCGATCAGCTCGCCATGCACCGATCGCGGCCACGGCCAACTTCCCGCCAGATCGTTCATCTGCTCAAGCGAGCGCTGATCGATGTCGACAATCACCACCCGATCCGACACCGCGCGCTGTTCCGAACTGATCTGAAGCATCAAATCGCCGCCGCGCTGATCGACGATCCGACTGAAACCGAGGAAAAGGCCATCGACCAGCACCAACGCGCTGAACAGCAGTGCGAGCAGCAGCCATCGCTGCCCCGGCAGCCCGCGCGCCGCGCGTTGAATGAAGCTTAGCATGTTGCGTGATCTTGCCGGAATTTGGTTAGTGAGGCAAATCTGACGCACGACTTCCAAGCAGGACGATCCGATAAAAGCAAACGCTCTACTCTGTGAGGCGTCTTGGCAGCTGTTGCCTCGATCAACGGACCAATCTGCTCAGATTGCAAATTTGCGCAAGCCATCGTCTGTGGCCCACAGATTCGGTTCGCGCCGACTGTTCAAGGCGCTACGCCGGGCGAAATTCCAAATGAACGTTGTCGTTCCGTTCTGCAAACTCCGCAGCCGCAGAACAGGCGTTCAGGCAAGTCCGCTAAACCTTGGCACCTGCTCGCGGCACCAGCGGCGCAAGACGGGCTGGATGCGAGCAGAGCGGACTTGCAGGGTTCAAGCCTTTGCTAATGAGCCGTCGTTCGCCCTCACTCGGCGGCGTTGGGGTTTAAATCCAATCAGTTTCTTGATCCGGCGAGCGAAGGTTGATTGGATTTCGGCTCTAAGGCACGAAAAGGGGGCGGATCTTTTTGTCGTTAACAAAACGTCGTGTCGCGTCTCGGATGGCCATTCGAAGAGATTGTGCCTCGCTGCCGGAAAAACTCAGTTGACCCTCAGTGTCGATCTGCACCTCGCCGGCCGCGATTTCGCCCGCCTCGACTGCTTTGAGTGTCATGACGAATTTCATTTCGGATCCTGCAACGTTTGCAAGTTTGATTTGCAAAACAGCTACTTGTTTTCCGACGGGCGCTAAGCGCGCGGCGATACGGGTGACCGCTTCATTAGACTGTAGCTCGCTGATATTAGAAATGTCCGAACTGGCTGCCATGACCGTAACGCCACTGTTTTCGAACACTTTGGCAATCGTCTGTTCCGCAACGACCATTTCCGACAAAGAGCCGGAATAAACCACGTAAATAGCAGTTAGCGGTGTTGTGGGCTTATTGCGCACGATGATGGTCGGTGGCGTGCTGCCCAGCGTGATGCCCCCTACTGGCGCGCACAAGATGGCTGTCATTGCCAAGGAGACGGCAAATTTAAAAAATCGCACTTCAGGCGTCCTATGCAATTTAACTAATCAAGTATGCATTCTGCCATGTCGATTGTCACTCCCGAAACAAATGTTCGTTACATCTTGACGCCAAGTGCGAAAATGGCTCGGATAATTGGAGATCGGCTTACGGACAGCAGACATGCGGCTCTGCGCACCCATTGCGGTCATTCGTGCTTCAATCGCCAAAGGCTCAAAAGGAGCCTGGCTGCTTGCCACGTTCGAATGTCGGAACATTGATCTGTGACCAACCGCGCGCGGTCACGCCCGTTGATCAGTCGCAACCCGTATCCTGTCTGGTTGTGAGACCTCATTGGCTTAGTATAGGATTTCATCGACTCTGGGTAGCAGATCGTTGTGTCAGCAGGATCGTAACGAGGGTTTGCCAGCCGCCCATCGTTTTCGATCCGCTGGCGAACGGTATCATTGGGTGACAGGCCGGACAGAACACGTTGTCGTCGTCTGTTATTAGGCATGGTTGAAGGCGACAAGCAGCGCTTCGAGATGGGCATTCGCGCTTGGGCAAGCAACAATGAGCAGGCACGAAGGACGGTCGAGCATATAGACAAAAGGCGCATTGCTTACATGGCGAGTTTGGCCAGCGAAGCAGGGTTGCCGGAGAAGCATGCCCTTGCGCGGTCACGGGTCGGCTACCTTGCGTGGCTCGGCTCGTATTCCGGCGCGCTACCAACCGATGTCGACGAACGACTTTCGGATATGGACTGCCTCTGGGGCATGTTGCTGTTGTGAGAACTTCACTTGTCTCGCACCGAAATGAATGACGGCAGCGTCCTGTTCTTGCAACAAGCCCTTGCAAGCTGGCGATCTAAAACGACAACGCAGCATGGGGCGGGCGCCGAGGCATTGGAATGCAAACGCGCCGGTTCGCACGAGTGCCCCCGCCATTGTCTCGGAACCTTGAGGCGGCGCTGGCGGCGCTGGCGACGATTGTATACGGCAAGATCAAGAATTGTCTCGACCCCGCCACCACATAGGTCACGAACGCCAAAGACTATTTTATCTGCATTTTCTGGACGTACGTTCACATCGCGCATCGCGCATCGCTCAACCGGTCGCGGATTTATGAGTTCACGACTTAGCATTACAGCAGCGCTTTAGAGCGGATGTGGGATCGTTGGGCTGAGGCTTGATGTGCCCTTCGCCAAGTCGACCAGGCGATGGCGTGCGCGGGTTGGTACGGCGCTGGGCGAGCCTGACAGCGATGCGTCGGACCTCTTGGATCGACCAGCGGATCAGCGGCGCGGCGTCGTTTGCAATCTTTTTGGGGGCGGTGCCTGGTTTGCCCGATGGCGGATCGCCGCCATCATCGCGAACGCGAACGCGAACGCGAACGCGAGCATGACGAGCGACCCGTGACGGTGCCAGCCATGCCACGAGCGGGTTTCGTTGTGATCGAGGCCGAGTTCGTTCCTGATGGTCTCAAAGCTGTCCTCGATCGCCCAGCGATGCCCTTCGACAAGGACCAGGCGCTGGATTTCGGCCCTGGCCGGGCACCAGGTGGTTAAGAACGCCAGATCACCATCGGCGATGGTGCGCCGGATCAGGAGACCACGCGTCCACAGGCCGGATCGGGCCTCATCGTATTCGGCAGCGTCGAGGTCGGCGAGCTCGAGATAGGCCCAGTCGTGCAGTCTGGCACCCTTGGTTCGTTCGTCCGCCGAAAGCCGCTGCCACGCCGACGGATCGAGGCTTTGCGCGATCTCGTTGGCGGTGCTGGCTCGTGGCCAGTGCTGGCTCGTTGGCAGTGCCGGCGATGCGCGGTTTACCCTTCCAGGTTCCGAAGTGGTGGTTGGAGTTTACCCCAAGCACATAGCCCTTACCCGCTTTGCGCAGCGCTTGCTCGACGTCGCCGACGCCATAGACGCTGTCTGCTGCTACCCAGGCGAACGCAACCTCCGCCGCGATCGCACGCGCGATCATGTGCACCGCCAACGCAGGCTTGGTCGCAAAAGCCGTCCCTGTCGGCACATGCGCTGCGGCCATTCGAGCCGGGTCGCTCGTCCAGGCCTTGGGCAAATACAATGCACGGTCGATAAAGGCGTGGCCACGGCGCGACGCATATACGGCGAACACCCCGACCTGGCAGTTCGTGATCTTGCCCGCCGAGCCGGTGTACTGGCGCGCGACACCACACGAGGCCTTGCCCTGCTTCACGAAACCGGTCTCGTCGATGACAAGCACCGCATCTTGCGCAGCGAGCGTCTCGAGCAGATACTCGCGCACGATGTCGCGCAGCGCGTCTGCATCCCACCGGCCGCGGCCAAGGACCGCCTGCTGCCGCCACGGCCCGGGATCACCCGCCGCTTCTGCCCGCATCCAGCCCGTCTTGCGCCGCTCGTCGCCAAGCAGCCCATCCAGGAACCGCCCCGCCGATGCCGCTACACGCGCCTGCGTGAACAATCCCCGCATCCGCCCCTTCACATCATGCAGCGATGATGCCCAAAGCTCCAGCGTCGTCTCGATCGATGCACCCGTCATCCACGGTCTCCTGCCACGGAGACCCATTGATTCAGAGTTTCACCTGATGCGCAACTGTAATGCTCAGCGATAACAGAAGAATTTTCATACTAACGCTGCATTTTCCAGAAACCAGCCAGTCAGCAAACGGCCAACATTCGCCGTTGCCCGCTTGCCCTGCCGAGCCGGGTATACGCCAGATTAATTTGGAAATCGCGCTCGCGTGACCAATATCTCCACCGGGTCGCGACTGTTGGCGAAAGACGCCGTGTTAATGCCATTTGCCGCGAGAGCATTGATTTATTTTTAGGGGCACTAGAGCGGGCATCGCTCATATATATGCTGAAAAATAATTTCGTTTCAGATATGTCGTTGATCATTATGATGTAGTCAACGTCCACAATTTTTATATATCTCTCAATAGTTTAACCACTAAACCTAGCCAGGCTGGATCGCTGACCACCTGTTGCCGCGCGCCCGCCCCGAGCGGCAGCAATTGCAACCGTCCTTCCTCCCGCCCGATCAGCCGTGCAAAAACAAACCGGCCCGCCGGGCGCGGCACCAACACATCGCGGTTCAGCGCGCGGATAAAATCAACAGGGGCCAGCCGTTCGCACCACAGCGCATCGCCGCTGCGATAATCGCCGATGCCAGCGCTCACCTGCACCGCGACAAGGCCCGGCGTCGGGCGCGGTGGCACCAGCAGGATCGAGCGGGTCGGGGCATGCGCGCCGTCGCGGTCAAGCAGCGCTGCCACCGGAATATCCGTCCGCGTCGGCAGGGTGACAAGATCGCTCGCCTCCACCCCCAGCGCCGCCGCGATCCGGTTCAGCCAGCCAACCGAGACGGTGCGCGTCCCCGTTTCCAACCGCCCAATCGTCTGCGCGGTCGTTGGCGGCACACAGGCCTGCGCGACATCGTCCAGGGTCATGCCCCTGGCGCGGCGGACTTCGCGGATCGCGGTGATCATCTGACACCTTTCGTGAACCTATCTGGTTTTTCACTGTCCTACAAACACGCCTTTGTGGCAAGCAGCGATTCGCAGATCGTTGCGTAACGGATGAATGGGAGCATGAAGATGCAGCATTTGGCAGAGCGGGAGATCGACGCGCACGGCATTCGCCCCGATCAACCGGCGGATCGCAGCACGCGTCGCCGCAGCGCGACCGTCAACCTCGCTGAATCGCCGCTGTCGTGGCTGCGCTCACGCGGCATGGTCGATGCGCGCCAGTTTGAGGCGGGCGAACGGCTGCGCGCTGATTATGAAACGGCAAGCCTTGGCCCGCGCGTCACGATGCGCTGGGGCACTTCACCGGCGGCCCGGACCCGGCGCGGTGCCGACGCGCCGATGGACCCCACGCTTGCCCAGCTTTCCGCCAAGCAGCGCTTCGACGCGGCAATCGGTGCGGCGGGCCCCGGCCTGAACGATGTGCTTTGGCGCGTGGTGTGTGCTGGCGAAGGGCTGGCGATGGCCGAACAATCACTGGGCTGGCCCGCCCGCGCGGGCAAGCTGGTGCTGACCTTGGCGCTTGACCGGGTGGCGGATCATTACCGGTTGCCGTGAGGGGGATGAACATGATCAATCGACGGTTATTTTTCAAGCATGTTCGCGCCGCGTTATTCTCCGGCAAAATGTCACCCGGACAGGTTGATGGCATTGGGTTCATCCTTGATTCCTGGGAGGCCATGAGGGCGGCGGGTGGGTCGGCGGGGCTGGCGGCGGGGTCGGCAGCAGGGCCGACGGCGGGAGATGATCGCTGGCTCGCTTATGTGCTGGCGACGGCGCTCCATGAAACCGCGTTCACGATGCAGCCGATCCGCGAATTTGGGGGTCCAGGCTATTATTTCCGCATGTATGATCCCGCCAGTCCCTTGCCCGATCGCGCGGCGCTTGCCCGGCGGATGCGCGCACGGCCGGGCGACGGCGTGGTGTTTTATGGGCGCGGTTATGTCCAGCTGACGTGGCGGACCAATTATGAAAAAATGGGCAGCGTCTTTGGCGTTGATCTGACCAGCTCGGCCAAAGCAGCGGACGCGGCGCTCGACGCTGCGCTTGCCGCCAAAATCATGTTGAGGGGGATGATCGAGGGTAGTTTTACCGGCCGCAAATTGTCCGGCTATTTCAACGACGCGCGCGCTGACTGGCGCGGCGCCCGGCGGATCATCAACGGGCTTGATCGTGCCCAAGAAATTGCGGCTTACGGGCGCAAATTTCACGCAGCGATCGGGCAGGTGCGTGTGAGCGCCTGAATAAAAGGGCTGGCGGCATTCAGAGCAGAATGACATTATTTTAATTCGAACGGACCTGGGTGGACCACTGTAATACCAAGGTTCGCTAAGCGCGACTCTTCCTCCCCTCCCTGAAGGAGAGGGGCTTTATAGGTCAGGATCAACGGGTTCTGGTGTAATCACATCCTGCTTTAGCCCCCGGCGACTGACGACAATGGGTTCATCCACACCCCAAACCGTTCGTGTCGAGCATCGTTGAGAGACGCTGCGCAGGTCCGGCGGCACGCCACTCAATGTCGCGACATCGCTCACCATAGCCAATGCCCGGGACGAATGGGTAGGGCACAGCGATCCGGCTCTGGCGCCAGGCAAGTGCCGCTGCCATATCCGCTGCCATGGAAACAATTGGCTTTGACCTTCGCCAAATGCAGCGCACGCCGCTGTCCGAGTCTCATGTCGCGGCGTTGCGGGCGGCGGGGCGGGACTGTCTTAGACTGCAACCACATCCCTTCGTCGTGCAGCCGCGACCACGTTGCTAGACATTGCCGCGTTACGTCGCCGGAAGATTGTTATGCCCCGGAACCGGTGATTAGTAGATTTCCACATGCCGATTGCCGCTTCCTGCTGGAAAGCGTCTTTACGATACATCGGTAGCACTTGGTCCAGCCAAACGACATGAGCGCCCTCGGGCAACCGTTGCAGCGCGCGCATGACCCTGTTTCGCTTCACCATCGTAGTTTGATAGTGATCGGCGTCCTCCACGCTGTAGGGTGGGTCAGCAAGGACAAGGTCGTATTGTTCCAATGGCACGTTCTCAAGTGTCTGTGCGTCGTCGACGTAAGTTGGATTGAGCGCAGGGTTTATATCGACTGTGTCGCCGGGAAACGTGCCTAAATCGACCATGCCGCTAAATAGGTGGAGAACCTTTTGCTTGTCTGGAAAGAGCGCTTTTATGCGACGTAAATAACCCGCCGGGTAGCCGCCGTAGTATGTAGACTTTACTCGATAGTCGTTTCCCATTATCCATGTGCCGACTACTCTGTCATCGGGACCAACAAACAGGCATTCTGGGTAGCCTGTTTCTTTTGCATAGTTGCTGATACGATCTTGCCAACGCATATTGGAAGCCTCCTAGTGTGCTTTAGTTGGCTTACCAACATGATAGAAAAGTACAAGCCTGAATCGGGTGAAGGAGAGGAAAAATGCTCGTTACGCTAAACGCCACGGAGATTGCGCGCCTCGACCAGCAAGACCGGGCCAGTGAAAACGATGGTGGGTGGCAGAAGCTAATTGTCAGCCTACAAAAGAAGGTTGATCGCGCTACCGGCGGCCTTGATTTGACGAGCGCGGATCTCGATAAAATACCGCGTTATGCCTTCGATTACTACAAGGGCGGTTGGGAGAACACGCTGATCGCAATTTTCTCACGCACACTAGGCCCGAAGCTGGGTCGCTAAACATTGGCTCGGCCTAACCCGCCGTTTTTTTTGGCTGGGCCACGCACGTATGTAGGTCCCTTCAAAGGAGGGATTGGGGTGGGGGCTTTCAGTCTCACACAGAGGGGTGCAGGCGGACAGGCCCCACCCCCGAAACGCGTGACCTGCACGCCAATCGCGCCTATATCCTGTGCATGCGGTTTGATCTGATCAAATGCCACGGATCGGGTAATGATTTCCCGATGATTGATGCGCGTGCGGTGGCGCTTGACGATGCAACCTGGGCAGGGGTGGCGCGCGCGCTGGCGGATCGTGCGGGGCCGGTTGGTGGTGACGGGTTGCTTTTGCTGACCGGCGGCGACGACGCGCATGATTTCGGGATGCGGATGTTCAATCGCGATGGATCGGAGGCGGAGACGTGTTTGAACGGTCTGCGCTGTGTCGCGCGCGCGGGGTTTGCAGCACTCGGGCTGGATCATGCGATGGTGCGGCTGAAGACGAGCAGCGCTGCGGTCATGCGCGAGGCTGATCTTGCACCGGGTGTGGTGACGGTGCGCGCGACGGTGGGGCCAGCGACGCTCGGTGTCGCAAGCTGGCCGCTGATGGGGGCGATCCGGATCGTCAATGCGCCGGTGCCGCAGCTGTCGGCAACGCTTATCTTCACCGCGGTTGCGATCCCCAACCCGCATCTGATCAGCTTTGTTGATCGCATCGATCAGGCCGAACTGGTCGGTGTGGGCGAAATATGTGAATTAGCGCCCGACTGGCTGCCCAACCGCGCGAATGTTTCCTTTGTTGAGGTGCGCGGGCGGGACTTGTTTGTGCAGACGTTTGAACGCGGGGTTGGCCTGACCAATAGCTGCGGCAGCGCAATGGCCGCATCAAGCTATGCCGCCTGCCTGACGGGGCGACTGAGTTTTGGGGTGCCGCTTACGGTGTTTAACGCAGGCGGCATGGTGCGTGCCGAGGCGGTTTCGGACGGCAGCGTCAGCCTGTCGGGCAATGCCAGTTATCAATGGGAAGGCTCGGTCGAGGTCGATCCGGCGCGCGCGCTGGCGGGCGATCTGGTGGTTGCGCGACATTTTAACGACGAGATCGCGGCTTGGGCAGGCGTGATTGAGGCGATTGAGGCGACCGCAGAGTGCGTAAAACGATAACCATATAGGTTATTTCTCTTGACATCGTCACGCTGATATGGCACCTGTCAGGAACGCTGATAAGTTGCGAGTCGGGGCGATCGGGCACAAGCCGGGTCGCTTTTTTGTTTTGGGCGGAGGGGTGATGCCAGGGCAAGCGGGTGGAGTGATTGCGCGCCGGGCAGGCGGCGTGCCGCAGGTGCGCGCCGAATTGAGCAAGCGCTGGACGCTGGCAAAGCGCGAAAAGTTTCTGTCCGTTCTGGCCGCCACGGCCAATGTCCGTTTCGCCGCTACCTCTGTAGGGATGGGCGAACCAGGCGCTTATCGGTTGCGCAAACGCGATCCCGGCTTTGCCAAGGCCTGGGGCGAGGCGCTGTGCGAGGGGTATACAAGGCTTGAGCTGCTGATGCTTGAACGCGCGATGGTGGGTGTTACCGGCGTGGCGATTGAGGTGATCGATGGTGCAACGGCGATGAAGCTGAGCGAGCGCACGATCATGTCGCTGCTGACGCATCACCGGCAGGAGGTGCGCAGCCTGCGCGAGGTGCGCGCCGCAGCGCGCGAGGCCAATCCAGCGCCCGAGGTTGAAAGCGATGACGAGATTCGCACCCGGCTGATCGCGCGGCTTGATGAAATGCATGAACGGCTGATAGCGGTTGCGGACAATGAATGATCGGGCGCAGCTCTCCCGTGCCGAGTTGTTCGCGGTGCAAAGCGCCGAGTTTCGCGCCGAGCTGATCCACGGCATGCCCGATGAGGTGCTCCGCCAGTTGGAGGCGGAATGGTCGTGGTGGGCGCGGCCCAATCAGCGGGTGCCACCGGGCAATTGGCGGACCTGGCTGGTGCTGGCCGGACGCGGTTTTGGCAAGACGCGGATGGGGGCGGAATGGGTGCGTGCGCAGGCAGAAGCCAATCCGCGCGCCCGGATTGCGCTGGTCGGGGCGACCTGGGCCGAGGTGCGCCGCGTGATGGTGGAGGGCGAGAGCGGGCTGCTGGCGATTGCCCCGCCCGACAAACGCCCGCACTGGTCGCCGTCGCTTGGTGAGTTGCGCTGGCCGGGGGGTGCAAGGGCGCATGTCTATTCAGCGGCTGAACCCGATACGTTGCGCGGGCCGCAGCATCATTTTGCATGGGCAGACGAAATCGCCAAATGGGCGGAAGGGGAGGCGACCTGGGATATGCTGGCGATGACCTTGCGGCTCGGCAAGCATCCGCAGGTGATGGCGACGACCACGCCGCGCCCGGTGCCGCTGATCCGGCGGCTGATTGCAGACGAGGCGGCAGCGGTGACGCGCGGGCGCACCATCGACAATCGCGCGCATCTGGCAGCGGAGTTCCTGCGCCATGTTTGCGCTGGTTATCAGGGGACGCGGCTGGGGCGGCAGGAGCTTGACGGCGAGCTGATCGATGATGTCGCAGGCGCGCTGTGGACGCGCCAAATGCTTGAGGTGTGCCGGGTGCGGGTGGCGCCTGCGATCAAGCGGGTGGTGGTGGCGGTTGATCCGCCTGCTGGCATTGGCGGCGATGCCTGCGGGATCGTCGCGGTGGCGCTGGGCGAGGACTTGCATGGCTATATCTTGGAGGATGCAAGCATATCAAATGCCTCGCCCGAGGGCTGGTCGCGCGCGGTCGCGGGCTGTGCCGAGCGCCACAATTGCGACCGGGTGGTGGCCGAGGCGAATAATGGCGGCGCAATGGTGCGATCCTTGCTGACGGCGGCGGATGCGACGCTGCCGATTACGCTTGTCCATGCCAGCCAGGGCAAGGTTGCGCGGGCGGAGCCGGTCGCGGCTTTGTATGAACGCGGGCGCGTGCATCATCTCGCCGCGTTTCCGGCGCTCGAGGATGAGCTGTGCGGGCTCGTCAGCGGCGGCGATTATCAAGGGCCGGGCCGATCCCCCGACCGCGCCGACGCGCTGGTATGGGGATTGACTGAATTGATGCTAGGCAAACGTGGACAGGCGGCAGTGCGGCCTTTGTGATGCGATGTGACTGAGGGCCTAGCAAATGATCCCGCGACTATTGCTTGATGAAACCGATGTGCCGGGCGGTGGTGCGTTGAAGCTGTTTCAGCGCGGCGCGGACTTTTTCATTACGCTTGCCGGCAATGAGTTGATGACGAGCCGGATGAGCTTGTCTGAGAAGGCGCTGGCCACGTTGACGGCGGAGCGACTGGATCGGCCGGCGGGGCGCTGGCTGATCGGCGGGCTGGGCATGGGATTTACGCTACGCGCGGCGCTGGATGTCCTGGGCGCGAAAGCGGAGCTGACGGTGGTGGAGCTGGTGCCCGCTGTCGTCGCCTGGGCGCGCGGGCCGATGGCGGCGATGCATGGCGGCACACTTGATGATGCAAGGGTCAAGATTGTCGAGGGCGACGTCGGCAAGGCGATTGCGGCGGGTCGGGGGCTGTATGATGCGATCCTGCTCGATGTCGACAACGGCCCTGACGGGCTGACCCGCAAGGGCAATGACACGCTCTACACCCTGCGTGGGCTGACAGCCGCGCGCGAAGCGTTGCGACCGGGCGGCATCCTGGCGATATGGTCGGCAGGGCCCGACGCGGTGTTCGCGCGACGAATGAGCGATGCGGGCTTTGCGGTGGAAGAAATAATCGTCCGCGCCCGCGCGAGCGGCAAGGGCGCGCGGCATGTAATCTGGCTGGGGCGACGGACGGCTTAGCGGCCGGCTATTTTTCGGGAGTAACCATGAAAATCTTTGGCTGGAAATCAGCCGGGCGTGAGGAATCGCGTCCGGCTTTGTCGCGTTATGAGCAGCGTTATGGGCAGGCGCCCGTGTTGGGGGAATGGCCGCGATCCTATGAGGCGCAGGTGCGCGAAGCGTATCTGGGCAATGCGGTGGCGCAGCGCGCGGTGCGGCTGGTGGCGCAAGGATTGGGGGGTGCGCCGCTTGTCGCATCGGACCCGGCACTGCTGGCGCTTATCAACGCACGGTCGGGCGGGCAGGCGCTGACCGAAACCGTGGCGGCGCAATTGCTGCTCCATGGCAATGCCTATGTCCAATTGCTCTGCGACGCTGACGGACAAATCCGTGAGCTGTTTGCGTTGCGGCCCGAGCGGGTGACGGTTGAACCCGATGCGGGTGGCTGGCCGGTCGCCTATCGTTACCGTGTGGGAGAGCGCGTCGCGCGGCTGATGGCGGAGGATCTGGGCGAGCGACCGCAGGTGGTGCATTTGAAAACCTTCAACCCGCTTGATGATCATTATGGGCTGGGGTGTCTGGGCGCGGCGAGTGCGGCGGTGGCGGTCGATAATGCCGCCGCCCGCTGGAACAAGGCGCTGCTTGATAATGCCGCGCGGCCATCAGGCGCGCTTGTCTATAATCCTGGCGATGGCTCGGTGTTGTCGCGCGAGCAGCTTGAGCGGTTACGCGCTGAAATGGAGGCGAGCTTTTCGGGCGCGGGCAATGCCGGACGGCCAATGCTGCTTGAAGGTGGCCTGAGCTGGCAGGCGCTGAGTCTGACGCCCGCCGACATGGATTTTGGTGCGATGAAGGCAGCGGCGACGCGCGAAATTGCCTGTGCCTTTGGCGTGCCACCGATGCTGCTCGGCCTGCCCGGCGATGCGACCTATGCCAATTACCGCGAGGCCAATCGCGCGCTCTGGCGGCAGGCGATTTTGCCGCTGGCCGAGCTGATCTTTGCCGGTCTGACGCAGGCGCTTGTTGGCTGGTTCCCGCAAGCGCGCGTGGCGGTTGATCTCGACCGCGTAACGGCACTTGCCGAGGATCGCGAACGGCTGTGGGCGCAGGTCAGCGCGGCGGATTTCTTGAGTGATGAGGAGAAACGGCAAATGGTGGGATTGTCATGAGCGAGGATGGTGCTGTGCTGGCGCAGCTGATGGTGCAGGGATCGCAACAAGGGGCTGACCTCGCCACGCTGCGCGCGATTGTCGAGGAGGCAGGCGAGCTGGGCGCGACGCGCGCGCTGGTGCGGATGGGGCTTGATGATCCGCGCGCCGCACAGGACATGGGAGAGCTGCGCGAATTGCTGGCGGTATGGCGCGATGCGCGGCGTTCCTTGTGGAAAGCGGGCGTCGCCTGGGCGCTGCGGATCTTGGCCGCATTGGGGCTGGCCGGGATTGCGGTGGAACAGGGCGTCGCGGATTGGCTCAAATGAGCCTGCGCTTTGCCGGCTATGCGGCGGTGTTCGACGCGGTTGACCGGGGCGGGGATATCATCAGGCGGGGTGCCTTTGGCGCGGTCGGGCCGGTGCCGTTGCTCTGGCAGCATCGCGGCGCGCCAATTGGCGTGATCGAACAGATCAGCGAGGATGCGCGCGGCTTGCGCGTGATCGGCCGGGTCGATGATCGCAGGCTCGCCGGACTGGTGCAGCGCGGCGCGGTGCGCGGGCTGTCGTTTGGATTTCGGACGCGGGCAGCGCGCCAGGGAACATATCGTGAACTAAAAGGTGTCGATCTGATCGAGATCAGCCTGGTCGCATCGCCGATGCAACCAGCAGCACGGGTACATGCAGTGGAAGGAAATGACGATGGAGATTGAGATGACTGAAGTGAAAGCGGATGTGCTTGAGGCAAGCTTTGACGCGATCGAGATGGCGCAGCCGGTTTTGCGGCCGATGTTGCAGGGTGCGCGCGATCCGTCGGGCGCGGTGTTTGAGGGGTTTCTCAGATCAGGCGCGAGCCTTGAGCTCAAGGCGTTTACCGGTGCGAGCGGTGACGCGGGCGGCTTTGCGGTGCCACGGGAAATTGATGCGGTGATCGATCGATTGCTCAAAGGCATCTCGCCGATCCGCGCGGTCGCCAATGTCGTCAAGGTGGGCTCGGCTGGCTATCGCAAGCTCGTGACGACGGGCGGCACGCCGTCGGGCTGGGCGGCGGAAACAGGCGCGCGGGCGGAGACAGCGACGCCGAGCTTTGTCGAAATCGCACCGTCGATGGGCGAGCTGTTTGCTAACCCAAGCGCGAGCCAGGCGATGCTTGATGACGCGCAGTTTGATGTCGAATCGTGGCTGGCCGATGAAATTGCATCGGAATTTGCCAAGGCGGAAGGCGCAGCATTTATCAACGGCAGCGGCACCAACCGGCCCAGGGGCTTCCTGACCTATACAACGGCGGCGACCAGCGATGGCGCGCGCGCCTTTGGCACGGTGCAGCATGTGCCAAGCGGGGCGGCGGGCGATTTTGCGACCAGTCCGCAGGACCGGCTGATCGATCTGGTTCAGGCGCTGCGCGCGCCGTATCGCCAGGGTGCGGTATTTGTGATGAATGCGGCAACTCTGGCGCGGATTCGCAAGTTCAAGACGAGTGATGGCGCGTTCCTGTGGGCACCATCGCTGGCAGCGGGGCGACCCGCGACCCTGCTCGGCTATCCCGTGATTGAGGCCGAAGACATGCCCGATATCGCCGCCAACAGCCTGTCGATCGCCTTTGGCAATATGCGTGCCGGGTATCTGATCGCTGAACGCACCGAGACGGCGATCCTGCGCGATCCCTATTCGAACAAGCCGTTTGTCAATTTCTACGCGACCAAGCGGATTGGCGGCTGTGTGACCAATTCCGAGGCGATCAAGCTGATGCGGTTTGCGGTGAGCTGAGTCAGAAGTTTCCCCTCCCCTCGGGGAGGGGAGAGGGGTGGGGGAAGTCTCACCGAGTGTCCCGCTCGTGGACAGGCCCCACCCCGACCCCTCCCCTGAAGGAGAGGGGGTTCAGTGGGGGGAAAGACGCCGGGGAGTGCGCAACAATGACAATCGGAAAAGACGGGCCGGGCGTTGTAACGCTTGGCCTGGCGGATCGCGGGCGGGCAATTGCCGCGATCAAGGCCGCGCTCAGGATCGAGACGGTGGCTGAGGACGTGCTGATCACCGGCCTTGCCGAAAGCGCGATGGGGCTGGCGGAACAGTTTTTGGGCCAGATGCTGATCGTGCGACCGGTCGAGGAAATCCTGCCAAGCTCGGCGCAGTGGCAACGGTTGGCAGCGGCACCGGTGCGGGCGATTACGGCGGTGGCGGGGGTGCGCGCAGATGCAAGCGAGTTCAGCCTGGCCGTGACCGACTATGCGATCGACATTGATGCGCGCGGCGATGGCTGGGTGCGGATGGTCGATGCGGGCGATGCACGGCGGGTGCGCGCGATTTGCACAGCGGGCCTTGTCAATGATTGGGACTCGCTGCCGGGGCCTTTGCGACAGGGAGTGGTGATGCTCGGCGCCTATCTGTTTAGCGAGCGTGATACAGCGCGGCCGCCGCCCTCTGCAATCACGGCATTGTGGCGGCCGTTTCGCGCAGCAACATTGGCGCGGGCGGTTTACGCATGAGCGCGCTGGACGACCATGTCCGCGCGCCCGTCGAGGCCGCCCGGCAGCGCGTGATTGCCGACGGGGTTGCGCGGATCAGTGCAGAATTTCCCGAGCTTGCGGTTCGCAGCGATGAGCGCGGTATCGTGATCAGCGGGCGCGGGTTGTGGCGACGTTTGTTCAAGGACGCGCGGCTGCGCGCGATCCGGGCGCTTTGGCAATGAGTGCGATCGCGCTCTTTCATATAGCGATGCGTGACGCGTTGAAGATCGCCCCCGATTTTGGCGGCGTGATCAACGGCGTGTTTGAAGGGCCTGCCGTCAAGGCGAGCGAGCCCTTTGCCGAAATTGGCGAGCTGCTCGTGGCGGATTGGGGCACCAAGGACTCAGCGGGGGTCGAGCTGCGCAGCGCGATCATCATCCGTGATCGTGCCGAAGGACCAGGCCGGGTGCATGCGCTGGCAGCGGCGGCAGATGCAGCGATGGTGGCGATGCCGCGCGCGCTCGAAAGCAGTGGCGAGGGCTGGCAGATCGTCACGCTCGTTCTGCTGCGCACGCGCATCATCCGCACAGCCCCCGGGCTGTGGGCCGCGATGATCGAACACCGCGCGCGGCTCATTCAAGAATAACAACCAGGAGAAAGATCATGCCAGCGGAGAAGGGCAGCGCGTTTCTGCTCAAAGTGGGCAATGGCGCGACGCCGCCCGTGTTTGCAACAATCGCTGGACTGCGCACGACGCAGCTCAGCGTCAATGGCGAGGCGGTGGCGATTACGTCAAAGGATTCGGGCGGATGGCGCGAATTGCTGTCGGGCGCGGGGGTGCGATCAGTCAGCGTATCGGGGGCGGGGATTTTTACAGGTTCAGCAGCGGAGAACCGGATCAAGGCCAATGCGCTTTCAGGGGTGATCGATGATTACCGGCTGAGTTTTGAAAGCGGCGAGACGATGACAGGCAAGTTCCTCCTGACAAGGCTCGACTATGCCGGTGATTATAATGGCGAGCGTAGTTATACGCTCAGCCTTGAAAGCTCTGGCGCGGTGGTGAGCGCGTGAGCAGCGCCAACCAGGTTCGCGGCGAGGCGGCGATCCGGATTGCCGGCGAAATGCTGGTGCTGCGGCCAAGCTTTGCTGCACTCGTTGCAGCAGAGGCAGAGACCGGGCCGTTGTTCGCGCTGGTCGAGCGCGCAGCCGATGGGCGGCTGACGCTGGCGGAACTCGTCGCGTTGTTCTGGCATTGTCTGGACGCACCGCCCGAGGGGTTAACCCGCGACCAATTTGGTGAGGAAGTGGCATGTGCTGGGCTGGCCCAGGCGACGCCCGTGCTGCGCGTGTTGCTGGGGCAGATTTTGTCGGGACGATGAGTGAAGGCTTTTTTGCCGACGCACCCGGCTTTGCTGACGCGCCCGGCTTTGCTGGCGCGCCGGGAGTTGCTGACGCACCCGGCTTTGCTGACGCGCCGGGAGTTGCTGACGCACCCGGCTTTGCTGACGCGCCGGGAGTTGCTGACGCACCCGGCTTTGCCGCCGCGCCGAGCTTTGCCCATAACGCCGCGCGGCTCGCCGGGATGGCGGGAGTGGTGCTTGGCTGGCGACCCGATGACTTTTGGCGTGCGACCCCGGCGGAACTCGCAAGCGTGATCGCCGCCCTCCACGGCGAAGCGAGCCTGGCGCCGCCCGCCCGTGCGGAAATTGACCGGCTGATGGAGATATTCCCCGATGGATGACGAAATTGAATCGCTGGTCGTGCGCGTGCGTGCCGACACCAGCGGGCTGGCGCGCGATGTTGCGACGATGCGCAGCAGCCTGGAGGGGCCACTCGCCCAAGGCGCGGAACTTGCCGGGCGCGGTATCGAAAGCGCGTTGTTGCGCGCAACGCGGACGGGCAAATTCGGCTTTGAAGATTTGAAAAAGGTCGCGCTTTCGGTGCTTGCCGACATTGCGGCCTCCGCGATCCGGGGCGGGCTGGGCGCGCTGTTCGGCGGCGGCGGCGGTGGTGGTGGTGGTGGTTTGGGCGGCTTGCTCGGCTCGATCCTTGGCGGGTTGACCGGCGCGCCGGGACGGGCAACGGGCGGGCCGGTGTCGCCGGGGCGCGCCTATCGTGTCGGGGAACGTGGCCCCGAATGGTTCGTGCCGACGACCAGCGGGCAAGTCGCGCTGCCGGGGGCAGGCGGCGGTGGGCGCGATGTCCGCGTCACGATCGCCATCCAGTCGAACGGCAATGACTCTGCCCAGGCGCTGGCGCAATCAAGCCGCCAGGTCGCCCGCGCGGTGCGTGCCGCAATCGAAAGGGCTGAGTAATGGGCCATTGGCTCGCGCGCGAACGCTCAGGTCAGGAAGCGGGCAATCTCTCGCGCTTTGATCCGCGCTATTGGAGCGTCAATTTCCCGCGCCCGATGATGGCGAGCGTGGTGACGACTGCGCCCGATGCGCTGCGTGTCGATGCGGTGTTTTACCGCGCCGATGATCTCGCCGGGCTGATCTGGGCGGCGGAGGATGTGATTGATCACCCGTTGCTGCGTTATGAAATCGCAAAAGACTTTCGCGATTGTCGGCTGGCGTTTCGCTGGCGATCAGCGGGGGTGCGCGCGCTTGATCTGATCAACGGCCCGACGCTGACGATCGAGGGCCGCGATGCAGCAGGGGTAGCGCGGACCTGGTATGTAAGGCTTTGGAATTATGCGGTGGGAACGCCGACCGATGCGACCGTGGCTATTGATTTTGCCGATCTGGATGGCGGTTTTTTGTTGCCGGCAGAGGCGGTGCCAGTCTGGGCAGGCGATGTTGACCGGATGTTCATTTCGCTCGTGCCGGTTGATTATTCGGGTAGCGCCACGCCGCTTGCCGCCCCCGCTCAAGCCTGGGTTGAGCTCAGCGACATGAGTTGCACGGGGCCGGGCGCGATCTTGTCCGTCGGCGATGTCGTGTTGCCTGTGCATGGGCTGGAGATCGCGAGCGGTTATGATGACAGCTATCACATGACGCCTGCGCGGTTGCTCCACCAGATGCTGCGGCTGGGGTATCGCGGCGCGATCAACCATTATGTCGGGATGAGCCATTATTTCCGGCTCGAAGCCCATTCGGGCGGATTTTATGTCAGCCTGGCTGGCGGTGCGCTGAACAATGCGTGTGCGGCGTGGCACCGTGATTTCGCAGACCGGGCGCGGGCGCTTGGCTATGATGTGATCTGGTCGCTGAGTTATGAATTATTTGACGAACATTGCTGGGGTGACTGGAAACAGCGCGCGAGTGACGGGTCGCCCGCGCTGACCGGCTGGGTCCCGCCCTCAACCTTGCTCTCCCCGGCACATGCGGGCGCGATGGGGTATCTGCACGCCGTCGCGCAGGCGTTTATGGGGATTGCGGTCGCGGCCGGCCTCGCGCCCAAATTCCAGGTGGGGGAGCCGTGGTGGTGGGTGATGGCCGATGGTCGGCCGTGCATCTATGATGACGCCGCGCGTGCCGCTTTGGGGGGTTCGCCGCCAATCATTGCAAGCGTCAATGGCCCACAATCAGCCGGTGCCATTGCGCTGCTTGATGCAGCAGGGACAGTGCTCGCCGCCTCGACCGCTGCATTGGCGATAGCGGCCCGGGGTGTGGCGAGCGGCTGCGAGACGCATGTGCTGATTTATTTGCCGACGATTCTTGATGCGCGCGCGCCTGAGCTGCGGCGGATGAATGTGCCAACGGGCTGGGCAAGCCCTGCCTTCGATATCCTTCAGTTGGAGGATTATGACTGGGTGACCGAAGGCGACAGCGCGTCGGGTGCGCGCGGCGTGGCAGAGGCGCAGACGCGGCTCGGCTATCCGGTGGCGCGGCAGCATTATCTGGCGGGGTTCGTGCTACGGCCTGAACAAGCCGCCGCGCAATGGCCGCTGATTGATGCCGCTGCCGAGGTTGCTCGTAGGCGCGGGGTAGCGCGCACTTTTGTCTGGGCGATGCCGCAGGTGCTGCGCGACGGCTATGTTCATTTTGATGAGGGGGACGATGAAGTGCAGGCATTTGACGATGTCGCCTTTCCGCTGGCGCTGGGGCGCGACGCGGAGGTGAGCCCGGCTTTCTCGACCGCGATTATTACCAGCGCGGGCGGCCACGAAGCGCGCAATGCGAGCTGGAGTGCGGCGCGAACCAGTTACGATGTCGGCCCCGGTATCCGGTCCGAAGCCGATATCGCCACGCTGCTCGCGTTTTTCCGGGCGCGGATGGGGCCTGCACGCGGGTTTCGCTTACGCGATCCGTTTGATTTTGCCGCCAAGATTGGTGGCGAGCGAATTGGGACGGGTAACGGCGCTGAGCGGGGCTTTGCGCTCATCAAAATCTATGGCGATGCGGTGCGGCGGATTAGCCGGCCGGTGGCGGGGAGCGTGCAGCTGCGCCTCGGCGGGGCGGTGACCACAAGCTTTGCCCTGCAACCGGGTGGTTGGGTGGTGTTTGATACCGCGCCAGCAAGCGGGGTGGCGGTGACGGCGACCTTTTTGTTTGATGTCGCGGTGCGCTTTGCCGAGGACCGGCTGACCGTTTCGCGGGCGACTTTTCTGGCGGGGGTGGCGGCTTCGGTGCCGCTCATCGAGCTGCGCGAGGACGGCGATGTCGTTTCTTGACGGGGCGCTGACGACGGTGGCGCTGTGCTGGCGGATTGAACGCCGCGACGGCGTGACGATCGGGCTGACCGATCATGATCGTGCCCTTGTAATTGACGGGGTTACGCACCGCGCCGCGCCCGGCATGACCCCGTCTGCGATCAAGCGCAGCGACGGGCTTGAGGCCGATACGATGGATGTGGCCGGCGCGCTGACCAGTGCGGCGATCACCGAGGCTGATCTGGTCGCCGGTCGGTGGGATGGCGCGCGCGTGATGCTGTTTGCGGTTGACTGGACGGGTGCTGAAGGCCGCGTGCCGCTTGGCGAAGGGGTGATTGGCGCGGTCGAAACGGCGGATAATGGCTTTACCGCTGAATTGCGCGGGCCAACTGCGGCGCTTGACCGGCCGGTGGTTGAGGAAACCGCGCCTGAATGCCGCGCCGAACTTGGCGACCGGCGCTGCCGGGTGGCGATGGCGGGACGGCGGCGGATCGTACAGGTGACGGGGATCGACGGGCACATACTCAGCCTTGACCAGACCGAGCCTGTCGCAAATGCCTATGGCCTGGGGTTGCTGCGCTGGCTGAGCGGCGACAATGTCGGGTCTGAACATCCAATCGAGGCATCGGCGGGTAACACGGTGACGCTTGCTACCGCGCCACGATTTATTGTGGCGGTGCCCGCGCTGGTCGAACTCACCGAAGGTTGTGACAAAAGCATTGAAACCTGCGCCAGCCGTTTTGCCAATGCCGTCAATTTTCGGGGTGAGCCGTTTCTGCCGGGGATTGACCTGTTGACGCGGTATCCCGGCGGATGAGTGGGGTTGTCGCTGCCGCCCGTGCGGCATTGGGCGCGCGGTTCCGGCTGCATGGGCGTGAACCCGATGACGGGCTTGACTGTGTTGGCCTTGTTGCGTTTGCCTATCGCGCCGCCCGGATCACCGTGCCCATGCCGACCGGCTATGCGCTGCACAGCGGTGACGCGGCATGGGTTGCGGCGGTTGTCGAGGCGTTGGGGCTGACCCGCGCCGATGAACCGCAGGCGGGCGATCTGCTGCTTTGCGAAGGCGGGCCGGGTCAGCTGCATCTGGTGATCGATAGCGGCACCGGGATTATTCATGCCGATGCAATGCTGCGCCGCGTGGTCGAACGGCCCGGCCAGATTCCCTGGCCAGTGATTGGCCGCTGGCGGCTGGCAAAGAAGGAGGAATAGCGCATGGCATCGTTGCTGCTGTCTGTCGTTGGCAGCGTGATTGGCGGACCGATTGGCGGGGCGATCGGCGCGGCGTTGGGCCAGGCCATCGACCGCGAAATTCTGTTCAAGCCCAAGGGCCGTCAGGGTCCAAGGCTGATCGAACTGGCGGTGCAGACCTCATCTTACGGCACACCCATGCCCAAGGTGTTTGGCACGATGCGCGTCGCGGGATCAGTGGTTTGGTCAACCGACCTGATCGAGAGCCGATCAACCACCCGCGCCAAGGGCCAGCCAAGCACCAATAATTACAGCTATTCGGTGTCCTTTGCGGTGCTGCTTTCGGCGCGGCCTGTGCAGGGGGTCGGGCGGATTTGGGCCGATGGCAAGCTGCTGCGCGGCACCGGCGGCGATTTCAAGACGGCGACGGGTTTTCGCCTGCACAATGGTGGGGAGGACCAAGCGGTTGATCCGTTGATTGCATCGGCGGAGGGCGCGCTGGCCCCCGCGCATCGTGGCTGCGCCTATGCCGTTTTCGAAAATTTCCAGCTGGCCGATTATGGCAATCGCATCCCGTCTCTCACCTTTGAGGTGATTGCCGATCCAGCACCCGTCCCGATTGGCGTGATTGCAAGCGCGCTGGCCGATCCGTTCGTTGATGGATCGGCGGTGGCGATGACGCTGCCGGGTTTTTCCGCTTATGGCGACAGTGCGCGCGGTGTGCTCGAAACACTGGCACTGGCAGCAGGCGCCTGGTTCGTCCCCGACGGAGCCCGTCTCGTCATGCGCAACGCAAGCGCGACCCCCACCACGATTGCGGACGCGGGGATGGCCCCCATCAGGGCGCGCGGCAGCCGCAGGACGCGATCAATCGCCCCCATCGAAAGCGTGCCGCAGAGCATCACGATTGGCCATTATGATCCGGCGCGCGACTATCAACTGGGGTTGCAGCGCGCCCGCAGGCCGGGTGCCGGCACACGATCCGACCGCATCGAAATGCCGGCGGTGATCGAGGCGGGCGCCGCCAAGGCAATTGCCCGGGCGGCGCTTGCGCGGGGCGAGGCAGCGCGCGAACGGCGGACGGTGGCGCTTGGCTGGGCATCGCTTGAAATAGCCCCCGGCGCTGACGTCCAACTTGCCGATACGCCCGGCCATTGGCGGGTCGCCAGCTGGTCGCTTGAGGCAATGGTGCTGATGCTGGCGCTGATCCGCCTGCCTGAAGCGCCGGGCGCATCCAGCGCGCGTTCGGGCCGCGCGCTCGTTTCGCCCGATCTCGTCCACGGGCCGACGCTGTTACACGGCTTTGAGATCCCGCCGATCAACCAGGCGTTGCTCGCTGCGCCGCAGCTGCAAGTGGCAGCGGCCGGAAACCAGCCGGGATGGCGTCGCGCCGCGCTGCTGGTGAGTGTTGATGGTGGCGGGCAGTGGCGCGGGGCAGGCGCGACTGGCCTGCCCGCCGTGATTGGCACTCTTGATGCGCCGATCCAGCGTGCGCCCGCCACCCTGCGCGATCTTCACAGCGGGATTGAGGTTACGCTGGCGCATGCAGGCATGCTGCTCGCCGATGCTGATGACCGCGTAATGGATGCTGGCGGCAATCTGGCGCTGATCGGCGATGAGCTGATCCAGTTTGGTCGGGCGGCGCGAATCGGCGTTACCCGCTGGCGACTGTCCCGGTTGCTGCGCGGGCGGCAGGGGACTGAATCGGCCGCAGGCGCCCAAAGTGTCGGCGACCGCTTCGTTCTGATCGATCCCGACAGCCTGGCCGTCATTGATCTGTCGCTGACCCAAATTGGCGCGCGCGCCGACGTGTTGGCATCGGGCGTCGGCGATATCGTGGGTCCGGCGGCCGCCAGCGCTACGATCAGCGGCGCTTCGGTGGTGCCGCCAAGCCCGGTTCATCTTGCGCTGCGCCGCGAATCGGACGGTTCGGCGACGCTTACCTGGGTGCGGCGCAGCCGGGTTGGGTGGCGCTGGATTGACAGCGTGACGGTGCCATTGGGGGAGGAACGCGAGGCGTATCAGGTGAGGATAACCAGCGGATCGGCGGGCATTGAACTGATCGGGACGGTTGAACCACGCTGTGTACTGCCGATGGCCATCGCTGTTCCAGGCGCTGAGATTACGGTGGTGCAACTGGGATCAAACGGCCCGTCGCTCCCCGCCATCCTAAGCATTGTTTGATCACTGACAGGAGACGATGATGAGCGATGATGTGAGTGCACGGCTCGCCCTGCCCATGCTGCACCCCGGCCAGGCGCAGAAGGAGCTTTACCATAATGAAGCGCTGGCGTTGCTCGACATGATCGTCCAGCCAGCAGTGATCAGCTTGGGCGTGAACACGCCGCCCCCGGCGCCAATCGCGGGTGCTTGCTGGATCATTGGCGAAGCGCCAACCGGGCTCTGGGCCGGGAAGGCGCGCCAGTTCACGGGCTGGACGATCAGCGGGTGGCGATTCGTTGTCCCGGTCGACGGCATGAACGTCTGGCTGCTCGACCAGCAGCTTTCTGCACGCTATGTCAGCGGCAACTGGATAATCGGCGATGTGCGGGCGACCCGTGTGCTCATCGGCGGACAGCAACTGGTTGGTGCCAGGTTGGCCGCTATCGGCAACCCGGCAGGCGGCAGCAACATCGACATTGAAGCCCGCACGACACTGATCGCGGTTCTTGGGGCACTGCGCACCCATGGATTGATTGCTGCTTAACAGGGAATCCTTCGGTTGTGCTATTTACGCAACACATCTCATGATTTGTTGACTTGCGCGGAAACTAAGCTTTGGTTAGTGCGTTATCCCTGTCCTTAGTGACATTATAGAAAGGGGATTATGATGCGGAAGCTGGCCGTAACCTTGGCACTTGCCTCCACTGCGATTGCGACACCCGCCCTTGCCCGCGACAAGGCGTGGTATGTGGGCGTCGACGGTGGTGCGATGATTGTGCAGCAGATTAGTTTTGATATTAACGCCAACCGTCGCGCTGCAACACTGAATCATGATTATGGTTTCGATGTTGATGGCAATATCGGCTATGATTTTGGTGTGTTCCGGGTTGAGGCAGAAGTTGGCTTCAAGCGCGCGACTGCAACAACTTACAACTCAACGCTGACGACGCCAGTTTTCGCAGGCCCAACCGGCACTACGCTGTTTAATCAGCCAGCCGGTCGATTTGCCGACATTGGTGGCTCAACGTCGGCGCTGAGCTTCATGATGAACGGCCTTTTCGATTTCGGGCCTGACGATGGCATTCAAGGCTTTGTCGGCGGCGGTGTCGGTATCGCCCGGATCAGGGAATCAAATTACGCACTCAATCAGGGTAGACCTTTCCTGAACGATTCGGACACGCGCTTTGCCTATCAGGGCCTTGCGGGTGTGCGCGCGCCGATCACCGACCGGCTTGATGTGTCAGTTAAATATCGCTTCTTCACGGCAAATGCTGCGTCGACGGTTGATGTCAGTGGTCGCCGGAACGTCGGCACCTTTCGGACACACAGCTTCCTTGGTGGTTTGACCTACAACTTTGGCGAAAGGGCAGCTCCGCCGCCACCACCGCCACCGCCACCACCTCCACCACCGCCGCCGCCACCACCGCCACCACCGCCTCCAGCAGCAGCAGTGTGCACGCCAGGACCGTTCATTGTTTTCTTTGAATGGGACAAATCAGACATCACGCCTGACGCGGCTGGCATTCTCGACAACGCGATCACTGCCTACAGCACCTGCGGCAATGCGCAGGTCATGTTGGCCGGTCACGCTGACCGTTCGGGCACGCCAACGTATAACGTTGCGCTGTCTGAGCGTCGTAATGCTTCGGTTAAGGCGTATCTCTCGTCTCACTCGGTCCCTGAGGGCGTCATCACGACCCAGGCATTTGGCGAGAGCAAGCCACGTGTTGAAACCGCCGATGGCGTGCGCGAAGTGCAAAACCGTCGCGTGGAAGTTACCTACGGTCCAGGTTCAGGCAACTAATCCAGCCCGCGCTTTGTGCAAAAATCAAAGGGGGTCAGCACCGCGCTGGCCCCCTTTTTTGTTGTGCGCCGCCGCGCGAGTGATTGTCGGAGAACGGTGTGCCGCTACAGGCGACTCAGCTTGCGGGTGGCGCTCCGGCTAACACAGGCACCAGCCAATCGGGGATGAAGGCATCGCCCAGCGCCTCGACACGCCTGAGCTCGACCATCAAATCATATTCAGGATAGCGCGCGCGGGTCCGCTCTCCGGCTTCAGCAAGCGGCGCAGTTATCAGCCGCCTGTTAACCTTGGACCGGTGATGCATCCGCGCGGTATTTTCCTGCCCGACATAGCACCCCTTGGTGAAACTGACGCCGTTGAGCTCGTCCGCGTTGCATTCCAGCCAGAGCGTCTCGCCGTTGCCGAATTCGCCAATCCCCTCCATAACGCCTAGCCGCAAACGGTGCTCATGCCAGCCGCCCGCAGCTTCGCCCGGTGCGCCGAGCCAGCGAAAACCGAGTGCCGAAAGCCTTGGGTCTGGCGGGCCGAGGCCCGACGCGAGCGACCAATGCACCGCAACCTCCGTTCGCTCAATCACGATCGGCCGTCGCAACCGGTAAAGCGACAATCGCCGCACCAGCGCCTCAGCCTGGGCGGATTCGCAATCGATGAGTATGGCATCTCCCTGCGCCCAGAGCAGGAAATCAAACAACGCCTTGCCCTGTGGGGTCAGCAACCCCGACCAGCGCGGCGTTTCAGGCGAGACAGAGAATACATCCTGCGTCACGAGCCCCTGCAGGAACTCGCGGACGTCCTCCCCCGTCACGCGCAACACCGCGCGGTCATCAAGTGTGGTGGCAGAGCTTGGTTGCGGCATCGCCCCCAGTTAGGGGATGAATCACGTTAGCGGAAGATGGCGCGTAACGAGGCTATGTCGGTTGGTCGATTAGAACGGAACCCATTTGGCCTTCTGGCTGAACTTCATATAGCCTATATTGACGCCAGCGCGTAAGCCAACGCCCAACCGGATCGGTATCAGAACAATCTTGCCGCGTCGCAAATAGGTCGCAGAGAATCCGCCGACGAGATAAAGGTGACCCTCGGCCTCGGGAAACCGCCTGTAGATATCCTGCGAATCATAAAGGTTATAAGCCAGGACGAACACTTTGGAGGCATTCCCGCCTGCATCAAAGCCCACTGACGGCCCCGTCCAGTAGATCGGGCGCTCGCCCTCAATCTTGTGCGTCATGACGCCTGAGCCATAACGCACACCAACCAGGATCGCCGCCGAAGCCTCCCGCCCGGCAATGTAGGCGTTAGGTTGACCCTGATCCTGCAAGATTTTTTCAAGGATGCCGCCAAGGCCGGCAGCACCTTTGCCAAACACGGCTTCGGCAGCGCCGATCAAATCCCGTTGTTTATAGGTTGCTGAACCGTCGCCAGATTGGGCGTTGGCAGCAGAAGCGCTGTTAGCGGGCACGTCATCGGCTACCCGCCCGTCATCAGGCCCTGCCGATATGGGATCGCGGTAGCGCACCTCGGGCAAAGCTGCAGGCAGGGGCGCTGTTGCCGGAACCGTTGGCGTTTGGCGGCCAGCCTCTTCGCGAATGACGCCGTTTGGATCGACCTGGCGCACCTGGGCACCAAGCCCGCCCGGGGTCATCAGCGCCAACACCATGCCAAGGCCGATCATTCTTGCTCGATATCCCAATGTGCCGTGCCCTTTTTGTGCATTGAAACCGCAGGATAGCGCTGCTGATGTGCGAACGGCAACGCACAGGCGACGATCCGAGTCGATTTTGCGCCCGAACGGTTGAACGATGCACAAACGCCGTCTATAGCCGCCGCTTGCCACCGGGCTGGAGACGTGGGTGAGTGGCTGAAACCAGCGGTTTGCTAAACCGCCGTGGGGGGTTTACTCCCACCGAGGGTTCGAATCCCTCCGTCTCCGCCACTATTTCCGCTAGTCAATTGAAAAATAACGGAAATTTGGCGGGTCGGGTTTCCTACCCAACATTGCGCCCAACATTCTAAGCTGGCGTAGGCTGGAATTGCTTGGAATGATCCTTGCAGATCGACCAATCCGTGCAGCGCCTCAAATTCTCGAAAGCTGTAGGTGTTCGAAGCACTCTACCGCTGGAAGGCCGAGATGCTATCAGAGCGTAGGGTTTGGTGATTATTTGTTGGGGGCACGCGATTGATCCTTGGCTGAAATCACTTTCTGCAGTGGAGCTGGCGGCGCTTGACGCTCTCCTGATCGACAAAGGCGGGCGGCTGTATTTTCAGTGCCCCATCCGCAAAAAGGACATTCTGGCGAAGCCCGAAGAATGCGTCCGCCAATATTGGCTGCACCTTCTTCAGGCGAAATATGGATATCCGCCAAGCCGCTTGACCACTGAGTATCCCATCACATTCGGGCGCGATTCGTCAAAGCGCGCCGATATCGTCGTTTTCGACGCCGATCGCCCAACCGTCCCCTACATCATCATCGAGGTGAAGCAGGGCAAAGCGAAGGACGGCAAGGAGCAGCTACGTTCGTACACACATGCGACGGGCGCGCCACTGGCAGTATGGACGAACGGCGTTGAAACGAAAGTTTGGAACCGCAAGAATCCCAACTACCTTCAGGAAATCCCGCACCTGCCCAATGCGACGCAGGATATCGAAGACATTATCAATGAACCTTGGACGCTTGCGACCCTTGAGGACAAGGAGAACGACCGCGCCCTATCTTCAGCGGGCAACAAAGCGTTACGGGAAATAGTCGTCGACCTTGAAGACGAAGTGCTCGCTAACGCGGGTGTTGACGTGTTTGAAGAGGTCTTCAAGCTGGTATTCACCAAACTTTACGACGAAATGTCGTGCCACCAAGGCCGCTACCCACACCTTCGTTTCCGCAACAGCAACACCGCTTCAAAGCTTAAAGAGAACATCCAAAAGCTGTTTGATGCGGCGAAGGGCGAATGGCCCGGCGTTTTCTCCGAAGATGAGCGCATCAAACTTTCTGCCGACCATCTTCAGGTTTGCGTCGGCTCTCTGGAAGAATGGAAGCTGTTTAATTCTAACTTGGACGTAGTGGACGATGCGTTCGAATATCTAGTTTCGAAATCGGCCAAAGGTGAAAAGGGGCAATACTTCACACCGCGTTGGGTCATCGACATGTGCGTGAAAATGCTGAACCCGACCGAACAGGAGACTGTCATCGACCCTGCTTGCGGCTCGGCGGGTTTCACGGTGCATTCCATGTTCCATGTGTGGGGCAGTATCCTTGAAGAATTGGGACTGCCCCGGTCGAACCTTTTTACCGCTGAACGCAAGCCTCAGCGTTGCCTAGACTATGTGACGAACAAGGTCTTCGCTCTGGACTTCGACGAGAAAAGTGTTCGCGTATCGCGCTGCCTGAACCTTATCGCGGGCGACGGGCAGACTAATGTTCTGCACATGAATACGTTGGACTGGCAAAAGTGGGAAGAGACGACCAAGCAGGACGAATGGCAAGAAACGTACGGGCCGGGCTGGACCAAGCTGAAGAAGCTTCGGGCTGACAAGAAACAAGGTGACTTCCGTAGCTTCAGCTTTGATATCGTGATGGCAAACCCGCCCTTTGCAGGCGACATCAAACAGACCGACATGCTTGCGCCCTATGCCATCGCGCAAAAGGATAGCGGCAAATACGAAAGTTCCGTCGGGCGCGACCTTCTGTTCATCGAACGCAACTTGGACCTCCTGAAACCCGGCGGCCGCATGGCAGTTGTGCTACCTCAAGGCCGGTTCAACAATTCCAGCGATGAAAGAGTGCGTAAGTTTATCATGGAACAGTGCCGCATTCTTGCGGTCGTCGGACTACACCCGAACACGTTTAAGCCTCACACAGGCACTAAGACGAGCGTGCTGTTCGTCCAGAAGTGGAACGACGATCCCAGCGCCACTAGTCCGGTCAATTTAGAGGTGTCGTTTGCGTCCACAGTAACAAAGATGTCAGGCTTTGAAAGTCCGCGTCGCGGCTTTCCATCCCGGCTATACTTGAAAATTGCCCCTGTAGCGGCGTATACACTTTTACCTTTAAAGGAATCCGGTTCTAACTCGCCAGCGGGGATAGTAACTTGGTAACCGGCCCCAACGTAATTACCGGAAAAAGTAGCATCGCTTGCGAGAACCAAACGCCCGGCCATCAAGTCGCCTTGCAAAGCCGACACCATGCTTTGGCCTAGTTCAACTTCAGTCTCAACTCCCGGCGGGGGTAAGTTGATTGTCTGTCTGGATATGAGCGAAGCTTGCTTACCCTCGCACGACTTTATGCCCGCAAGGCCTTGGCCTTCGGCGGGTGATAAAACCCCGCTGGCAAATTGCAGTGCGAGAACGAAGGGCGCAACGAAGCGTCCAGAAGTTTGAAAGCCCATCGTTTGCCCCCGAGCGTGAGTGTACGGTTCAGCCCGCAGCTTAACCTACAAGGGTGACTGCCATCAACCGGAGCAGTCGAGCTAGGCTGGCGTCCTACGCCGGTCCTACTCGCTCAATCCGCCAACCCTCCCAACGTTGGCTAAGTCATTGAAAAGAATGGTGCTGCCGGTGAGGATTGAACTCACGACCTCAGCCTTACCAAGGATGCGCTCTACCACTGAGCTACGGCAGCATTTTTCCGGCGTTGAGGCGGAGCGCGCCTATGGTCTGAGGCGCGCGCGCTTGTCAAGACAAGTGACACCGTCAATACTGTGCATATGTCACCAAAGGACGAACGCGCCGACCGCTTGGCAGCGGCGCTGCGCGAGAATTTGAAAAAGCGAAAAGAACGCGCAAGGGCCGCTGCGCCGGGCCATCCAACGCCTGATCCGATTGAAGACGAACCGCGCTGATCACCCGCCCATGACAAAGGCGTTGAGTTTATTGCCATCCAGGTCGCGGAAATACCCGGCATAAAAACCGCTTTCACCGCGCGGTCCGGGCGGGCCATCACAGACGCCGCCTTGCGCCAGCGCGATCGCATGCAGCCGGTCCACCTGCGCGGTGTCCTTAGCTTGAAGCGCCACCATCACGCCGTTGCCCAGACTGGCAGGGTTGCCGTCAAAAGGCTTTGTCAGGGCAATTCCGGCCGCGCCACCGGGCACGCCCCAGGCGATGAAGCTGCCAAACTCCATCATCCGCCCAGTGCCCATCTCGGCGGCGATTGCATCATAAAATGCGGCACCCCGTGGCAGGTCGTTGGTCCCAAGCGTCACATAGCCGATCATGTTGCCCCCCACCGGATTTCCGATTCGTCTTAGGAACATTAAGTGAACAGTTGCGCTGCGTCAATCGTCACTGCGGGCGATGTTGTGTCCCCATGCCCGCTGTGATGAACAAGGCCGTCGCCTGCCCGTCGACATCGGCCGTGTGCCAAGCCCCGGGCGGGTTGATCGCATAATCCCCAACGGCGGGCGTGACGGTTACGGTGGTGCCGTCGACCAGTTCTTGATGAAGCGTCATGGCCCCTGCAATACACAGCACGATTTCGGCACCGGCGGGATGCGTCCCCCAGGGCTCCCAAGCCTCGGTGAATTGGTGAAGGCTCACCAGCCGCCCTTCTGCGCCGTCGGACGCCGTTCGCGCGCTGTGATCGGCATACCATGCCATGTCAGCAAAGGGGGGCTGGGACTCAGCAGTCGCGCCAAGCCCAAGGTGGATGGGATCGCAAAAATAACGATGGCATTGCTGCTTTCCGCTCTCACATCGCGGCGCATTTTTCCTCAAGCCAGACAAGGTCCGCGCCTTCCATTTGCGGACCGAGTACGGTCAGCACCCTGGCGTGATACCCATTCAGCCAATCACGCTCAGCCTGGTTCAGCCGATCGGCCATGATCAGCGATCGTTCGATCGGGCAGAAGGTCAGCGTTTCAAACCCGAGCATCGGTGCCTCGGCCCCCGCCATCACGCGGTCCTCGACGAGCACCAGATTCTCGATGCGGATGCCATATTCGCCCGCCTTGTAATAACCTGGCTCGTTGGAGATGATCATGCCGGCGCGTAACGGTTCGGCGGGGCCGCCGCCGGGATAATGAGGTGTTGCGATCCGCTGTGGCCCCTCATGCACCGCCAGATACGCGCCGACGCCGTGGCCGGTGCCATGCGCATAATCGAGCCCCGCCTCCCACAACGGACGACGCGCGAACGCATCGAGTTGCCCGCCATTGGTGCCGTGCGGGAAGACGGCGGTCGCAAGCGCAATATGGCCGCGCAACACGCGCGTGAAGCGGTCGCGCATTTCCTCAGTCGGTGTGCCAATCGGCAGAACGCGCGTCACATCGGTCGTGCCATCGGCATATTGCCCACCCGAATCGACCAGATAAAGCTGGCCGGGCTCAAGCGCGATGTTTGAATGCTCGTCCACACGGTAATGCGGGCTCGCGCCATGCGCGCCGGTGGCGGATATCGTGTCGAACGATGTGTCGAGTAGCACACCAGATGCCGCGCGGAACTCCAGCAGCTTGGCGACGCAGGATAGCTCGGTGAGCCCGCCCTTGGCTGCTTGCGCCTCGACCCAGCGCAGGAAACGGGCGAGCGCCGCGCCATCACGCGCCGAGGCGGAACGGTGCCCGGCAATTTCAACCGGGTTCTTCATTGCTTTGGCGAGCACCACCGGATCGCGGAGCGACAGCACCGCTGCACCCGCTGCATCAAGCCGGTCAAAGATTGCCGCCACCGCGCGCTCCGGGTCCGCCGCGACGCGCTTGCCGGCATAGCTGGCGAGTGAGTCGGCAAAGGCCGCGCGATCATGCAACCGGATCGCGTTGCCGAGATGCTGGCGGATCGCGTCGGTGATTTTTTCAGGCGCGATGAACAGATCGGCAGTGCCGTCGGCCTGCACGACGGCATAGGCGAGCGCGACAGGGGTATGCGCCACGTCCTTGCCGCGCACATTGAGCAACCAGGC
>Ga0163144_10001610_pt1 | contig 52924 bp, 46 predicted proteins | sample OliLak19BULKMAT1_FD_123175 | JGI IMG/M metagenome (GOLD analysis project Ga0163144, IMG submission 123175) | Freshwater microbial mat bacterial communities from Lake Vanda, McMurdo Dry Valleys, Antarctica - Oligotrophic Lake LV.19.BULKMAT1 | ecosystem: Environmental > Aquatic > Freshwater >... | reverse complement strand
AATGCAACTGTCCCCTCTTCCGAAGCTCAAGAGTCAAAGAAGAAAACCATGTCCGAAGCCGCCCTCGCCGCCAACCGCGCCAATGCGCAACGCTCAACTGGCCCACGCACCCCAGCCGGCAAACTCAAAGCCGCCAGCAATTCCCTCAAGCACGGCCTTTACTCCATGAAGAGCTTTGATCACTTCGTCCACGACCACGACATCGCTCTCGCCGTCGAAACGAACTTCATCGAACAGTTCAACCCCATAACACCCACCGAGGTCGCCCTCCTCCACCAACTCATCCACATGCAGCTCCGCTTCCTCCAAATGGAGTATCTCTACGGCCAGGCCATGCGCTTCCGGGTCGCCGACATCCTCGCCAGCCCAGTCTCATTCCTGCCGGCCATCATGCGTGAGCTCGACCGCCTCCCCAGCCGCATCCAGCGCACCATCAAAGTCCTCCGCGCTGAAATCGCCCAGCGCGAAGCCTTCATCGGCCACGACGAAAACGTAGAAATCGAAGCCATCGCCGACGCGCCCCCTCTCCCCGCCCGCCCCGCCAACGAAGTCTATTGGGGTCTGAAAACTGAAAAAGGCCACATCCCTCTGGACAAAATCCCCGCAATCAAAAAGGTCTACGAAGCAGACCCCAATGCCGGTGTAGAGCTAGCCAAAAAGATGATTAGAGACTTCGCCGAAAAACTCGAAGCCAAACACATGCCCGCGCCACAGCCAGCTCCCACTCCGCCAACCACCAAATAGCGGATTCCAGCAAAACGCCCGGTTTGCCCGGATAGTCTGGATTGGGCATAATAACGATTCTGAACGCTATATAACTGGAGGCGTCGAATGAACCCATTTCGGACAGAGGATCAGGCAGACCGTGACAGCATCACCAATTTGCGGAAGCAGGAACTAAACAACAAGATCGCCCAAGGTCTGGACTCCCTCTCACGCGGAGAAGGCATCGACGGTGATGAGTTTTTCAACAAATTGGAGCAACTGGATACCGGCTTCGAACAATCGCCGCTGCCCAAGAAGCTTAAAAAGTAAAAACAAAGCCACACCCGGAACACACACACCCAGGTGCAACAACAACAAAGAGGAGCCCACCCCTCGCAATCTCTAAGCCCCCGACGGAACTCCTCCGGGAGCGCGCCAGTGGCAGCCAGGACCCCAGTCCCCTGCCCGCCGCGCACGATCATTGAAATTTGAATACTCAGGCCATCTCGAATCCGCTCCAGGCACCAGTGCGCCCAATCATCGACCGCACTGGTGCCATGCCAGGCAAATCAAACAAAAAAGCATGGCCCATTCCCCAACCTGCTACCGCCACCTCTAATAAGCAGGTGCAGCCGACGCACTACTGAGATTGCTTCGCGAGCGTGGAATTCAATTCCGCTCGGAGGAGGCTCGCGGCGCCCGAAGTCGAATCAGCCAACCGGTTGAGCGCCTTCCTGGAATCCTCAGCGGCTTGCTGCCCCTGCCCTTCCCGCCGCAACTCCATCGCCCTCGCATACAACGCACACGCCTCCGCAAACGCCACCACCTGCTTCATCGCCACCCGTGGCCCCCCAACCTGCCGCAGCGCCTGCTCAAACGATTCAAGCGACTCATCCCGCGCTCCACTCCGCGACAACACCACTCCCCGCTTCCACAACGCCACCGCCTGCATCCGCCCGCTATTCGGCATCTTGCCAAACAAACCCATCAGCTCTTCGATCGCTGCCAGCGAGGTCGGCTCCAGCACGTCCACCCCATCCACCGCCGCCTGCAACTGCTCCCGCGCCTCCCCCATCCTGCCCAGCTTCATCAACACTTCCCCGCTGTGCAACCGCGCCACCGCCCCCTCCATGTGTTGCAACATCCGCACCGCCGCCCAACAATCCCCCGCCGCTTCCTCATTGCGACCCATCAACATCCGCGCCGTACACAGGTTGCTGTGCGCGAGGCCAATCGACCTCACCCTGGCCGGCGCCTGTGGCTGCCTCTCCGCCGTCCCAATCGATCGCCGGTAGCTCTCTACCGCCGCCTCCAGCTCGCCCCGGTTCACCTGGTTGTTCCCCAACTGCCTCTCGATATCGGCCAGCTTCAAACTCTCAGGCAGCTTCCTCCTCAACGCAACCGCCCTCACCAGCGATGGCGTCGCCATGTTCACCCCGTCCGGCAAACCACTCATGATCTCCGCCGCCTGCTCATAAGCCGTCGCCAGATCCTCAGTCAACGCCGGGTCATCGCCACTCCGCTCTGCCAGCGCCTCCAGATGCTTCAACGCCGCCATCACCGCTTGCTTGCGCGCCTGCCCCGCCCCCGGAACCTCCTTGAGCGACTCGTTCACATCGAACAGGATCGACGTCGCAAGCGACCTCACACTTTGATACCGGGCGTCAGCCGCCGCCCTCTGCCGCATCGTCGTATTCATCCCCGTCGCAATAGTCAACGCAATCACCAACGCTGCGCCAACGGCCAGCCGGTGCCTCCGGATAAACTTCCCCGCAAGATACCCCCACGCGTCGCCCCGCGCCAACACAGGACGCCCAGTGAGATACCTTTCAATGTCCTGCTCCAACTGCTCAACGGACGCATAACGCCTCTCCGGCTCCTTCGCCATCGCCTTCAGAATGATGTTGTCCACATCGCCCTTCAGCTTCTTGGCATACTTCGGCGATGCCACAGAGCTCGGCCTCGGCGTCTCACTTTCAAGCACCGCCTGCAACAACTCGCTCACGTTCTCCCCCGTCGTCCGGTACGGCCTCACCCCTCCCGTCAACGTGTGGAACAACAGCACCCCTAGCGAGTAAACGTCCGACGACGTCGAGATCGTCCCCCCTTGAATCTGCTCCGGACTCGCAAACTCGGGCGTCAACCGCACCGACACCGTCGCCGTCTCGTTGCGGTTCGGATTCAGCGACTTCGCAATCCCGAAGTCCAGTAGCTTCACCTCCCGCCGTTGAGTCACCAGGATATTGTTGGGCTTCAGATCCCGGTGTACGATCAGCTTCTGGTGCGCAAACGATACCGCCGCCGTCACTTGCAGAAACAGCTTCAACACCTCTTCCAGCGATAGCCGGTGCGCTTCAACGTATTGATCGAGCGGCACGCCATCCACATACTCCATCACCAGATACGGCAACCCATCATCGGTCGCCCCGGCATCGAGCAGCCTCGCGATATTCGGGTGCTCCAGTTGAGCCAAAATCTGACGCTCCCGACGGAACGAGTCCGATAGCAACATCACCGAAATCAGCTTGATCGCGACCGTCTTGTGAAACGCCTCATCCGCCCGCGTCGCCTCATACACCGTGCCCATGCCGCCCCGCCCGATCACCCGCACAATCGAATACGCCCCGAACCGCCGCCCCGTCAAATCCGCCGGAGCCATCTGCGCCCAGATCCCGCCGTCCTGCTCGAAGAATGCCGAAGGTTCGTCATGCGCCGACAGCAATCCTTGCAGGCTCGCATACTGCGCTGGCTCACGCTCCTGCAAGTCGCGCAGGAAGTTCGACCTGTCCATCGGCGACAGATCCACCACCTTGTCGAACAGCGAGCGTAGGTCAAACATTTGCACGGCTCTTCTTATCCTATAGTTGGTGAGTATGGAAGAGCGACCCGCACCCGGAGAAGTAACCAGATTATTGATCGACTGGCGCGAAGGCCGTGAAGAGGCCGGCGGCGAAATCATCGCCCTCCTCTATCGCGAACTCGAGAAGATGGCCGGCTCTTACCTGCGAAACGAAAGGATAGGCCACACCCTCGACCCCGCCGGACTCGTCAGCGAACTCTACCTCCGCATGATGAAAGGCGCCGTCGTCCCCTACCAGGACCGCGCCCATTTCTTCGCAGTAGCCGCCAGGCAACTTCGCCGCATCTTAGTCGACTATGCCCGCAAGAAGAAAGGCCGAGGCGAAGAGCGCTTCTTCATAACCCTAAGCGGACTCGAACACAGCGCCGCCGGCATGAAAGCGGACGACATCGAAGCCCTGGAAGAAGCAATGAACGAGCTAGAGAAGCTAGACGAGCGAGCCCACAAAGTAGTAGAGCTACGCTTCTTCGCCGGCCTCAAGGAAGAGGAGGTCGCTGAACTATTAGGGCTCTCGCGAACGACCATGAAGAGAGACTGGGCGTTCGCAAGAGCCTTTTTGATTTCGAAGATGAGTCCCGGTTCAGCCTAGGGCTTCAAGTCTTCTTCCTGCGCGAAGGTCGTCCACTCTTCGGTCCAGTCATAATCGCCCATGCCGCCGATCCAGGTCGCCCACTGGTCAAAGAAGCCATCGTCCGGCGGCTGCAACCAGTTGGCCCGGAAGATCGGCGAACCGAGCTGCCCACGAAAATCCGGGTTAGACCGCTCCAGCGGATTCCGCATCAAAGCGAGCCCACAAAGTAGTCGAGTTACGCTTCTTAGCCGGCCTCAAGGAAGAAGAGGTCGATGAACATTAAAGGCTCTCGCGAACGACCTTGTAAAGAAAACAGGGCGTTCGCGAGAGCCTATCGATTCAGAAGCTAAGTGAATCCCAGACTAGGGCTTCAAGTCTTCTTCCTGGGCGAAGGTCGTCCACTCTTCGGTCCAGTCATAATCGCCCATGCCGCCGATCCAGGTCGCCCACTGGTCAAAGAAGCCATCGTCCGGTGGCTGCAACCAGTTGGCCCGGAAGATCGGCGAACCGATCTGCGCACGAAGATCCGGGTTTGACCGCTCCAGCGGATTCCGCATCAACGGGTCGGCAACTACAAACTGACGTGCCGCAGCAGTGAGGTGGGCACGGAAGTCTGCCGCAACCTGGCTGTCAAACGTGTTGGTCGTCGGAGTTGCAGCCGAACTCCCGTTGTTAAATGACAGGATCCCGGTCGCACTGAATGCGCCAGAAGCAATGTTCGGCTGGATCGAATCCGCGATGTTCGCGCCGCCAAAAGTGCGGGTCGTCCAGTTGTAGCAAAGCATGTTGTTAAAGCTACCGCCGGAACCGCGTCGGAAGTAAAGGCAGGGAGCATCTGATTCGTCGAACCCGGCCGCGTTCGAACCAATGAAGCTGAAGTTGAACATCGTCGGCGTTCCCAACGGTCGCGCTGCAAAGTCGCGCTCATAGTTGTCGCTCTCAATGCCGCGGTTAGAGCGGTCATTGTTCGCAGTGAAGACCCCGTGCTGGACGCGGCCACGATAGCCGAGCTGCACATCGACGTAGTCATCGGCGCCGTAGGTGCCAACCAGATACTTGGCGTCATTGATGCCGCCAAACCATTCGAAGCTGTCATCGAATCCATAATGCGCCTGCAGGTACTCGGACTTCGTCGCGGTGCCGCAAGCGCCCCACGTAAAGGAGTTGCTCTCTTCATTCGGACGAATCAGCGCACCCGCGAACTCGACCCGAACATACTTCAAAGATCCGCAGTCGTGGCCATCGTCCGTACCGCCGTAGTTGCCGTCATCGCCATCGGAAACACCTTCGATCGGCAGCGATCCGCTTACGTCGTTGATCCTGGCCTTTCCAAGCATAGTCAATCCGCCCCAGTCACCGCGCTGGCGGTTGCCGACCGCTTGTGAACTGGTCATGATGATTGGCTGGCTGCGAGTGCCATTTGCCACGAGCTTACCCGCAGTGGTGATGAGCAAAACGCTGGCCGGTTGCGAACCAGGTGCGCCAACGATTACGGTGCCGGGATCGATCGTCAATGTAGCGCCTCCGCGAACGCGGGTCACACCCGCGATACGGTAAGCCTTGTCATTGGTCAGCGTCCTGCTGGAGGTGATATTCACCGGAAGATTTTCGACATCCGAAACAACCGCGATCTTCCAGTAAGCGCTCTTCACAACGCGTGTGCCAGTGTAGTCGCGGAGCTGCACAACCAGGGTGTGCATGCCAAGTTCATTCGGCACTGGAACTGCTGCGGGAACCAAAGCGCCGCCAGTTCCAATCAGGATCTGCTTGTTCCACTCGGGCAATCGTGTGATCTGGAATCCCTGCTCGATCGTACGGCCAAAAATATCCGTAACGGCCGAGCTGTTGCCGGGAAGATAGGTCTTCGCGCCCGTCTTGTTGTACTGGCGATAAGCAACAACTGTATATGGGTAGATGTCGCTATTGGATTTCAAAGTCGCCCGGACGGTGATGTTGTCACCAGCTCGGAAAATATAGTCCGATTCACCGGTGCGACGGTTGTTGTTGGTCGCCCAGATCCACATCGATGCCGATGTGTCGATTTGGCTGACACCGGCGAGCTGTCGCTCAGCATCTGCGGACGAAATTGATTTGGAATCGGCTGAGTAGGCGCTAGAAGCTGTAAGGCCAAGCGCAAGGGTAACGACGAGGGTAGTTCTCATGAGTGCTCCGGTTTAGAAAAACGTGTAACTGGTGCCAACGGTGTAGGTTCGGCCAATTCGGAATTGGCGTACCAGGATGTCGGACTGCTTGTATTTGTATTGGTTGTCGGTCAGGTTCTCGGCGCTGAAACGCATGTTCCATTTGCCGTTTTCCTTGATGCTGTACTGGTAAACGAAGTCAACGAATGTGTTGCGCTCCTGGTAAATGTCAGGCAGCCGAAACGAGCCGACATCGGTGATGCGCCGCGAAACTGAGTTCATGTAAAAGCGGGCAGAAGAGCGCAGCCGGGGTTTGGTCCACTCGGCAATCGCGTTGTAGATGTACCTCGATTGGCCAACCAGCGCACGATTTCGGCTGGTCAACTGCGGAAAGCGGTCGACCGGAATATCGACATTCGAATCGACGAAAGTGAAGTTCGACTGAACTGCGAAGTCTTGCAGCTTCTTGCTAAATTGCTTGAGGTTGTAGCGCCACTCAAGTTCAATGCCCTGATTCTTGGCGCCGGCCACGTTGATGAAACTCTGCCGTAGCTCAGAAGCCGTCGGGCTGTAGATCTGCTCAATCGGGTCGGTGAACTTCTTGTAAAAGAAGCTGGCCGCAACCACCTGATTGCCGCCTGGGAAGAACTCCCAGCGAACATCCAAGTTGTCGATCAGAGCCCGAGTTAGGTTCGGATTTCCGACCGTCGAATAGCCGCCGACGATGTTAGTGAACTCGAAAGGAGAAAGTTCGCGAAAGTCAGGACGATTCACCGTTCTGGAGTAGCCGCCGCGGATATTCTGCCGCTTGCCGAGCGCATAGATCAAGTTGAAGCCGGGCAGCGCGTCGCGATTCTTGAGAGTCGCCGTGCTCGGTCGGGCATTCGGAATCAGCGGGTCAACCGTGATCACTCCGATGTCCGCATCTTCAACGCGGACGCCAGCGACAAGCCGCCACTTCGCGCCGAGGTTGAGGTCGACCATCGCAAACGTTCCGAGAACGTCCATCTCGGCCTCGTACTTGTCCGTACCGCGAGTCACTTCGCGTATGACAAAGCCATCGGGCCGGATGTTCTCGGTGCTGAGAATCTGATTGTTGGGAAGTGTGAAATTGAGAGTCTGAAGCCGAACAGGAACATAACGGAATCGCCGGCTATCAAAGTCGCGCCTGCGGAATGTGCCGCGGAAGCCGGCCTTGAACAGACCGCTGAAGTTGCCCTTGAAGAAAGGAATGGCCCAATCCGCCTGAGGTTCGAATATGTTGTCATTCAGCTTGTTGAAGAACCGGAACCCGGAGTCGCCGAGATTCAGGTAATTGTAAGGATCGTTGGTGCCAGTCTCGCGGCCGCGGATCGTCTGCCGAAGATCTGGCTCGTCCCGCTGTGAATTGGAGTAGGTGAACTGCCAATGGAAAAGGCTGTTCTTGAGTTTGGCGAAAGCATGTTCGCCTTCAAGGCTGGTGGAGTAAAGACTCCGTTGCACAAAGCGAAAGCGAGTGTCGAGCACATCGTTGCCGATGCCGCCATTCAGTCCGGTGAACTGCCTGACTTCCTTGTCGCTGTCGCGCGTAAGGGTGTTGCGAAAGAGAATTTTCGAGGAAGGAGTTACTCGGTAGGCGAGGTTGAGAACACCCGCAAGCCGTTCGGAATCATTGTCGACTTTAAAGTCGTCGTATTGAGAGAAGATGCCAGCTTGCCCGCCTCCCTGGTTGACTAGAAATCGCTGATTCTGAGGAGTATTGCTGGGCGTGTTGGCGTAGGAAAGCGCCGCGACGATTCCGAACTTGCCATATGTATTGCCACCAACAACCGAATAGGTTTGCTGTGGCCGCGCTGAGGATTTCACTTCAGGCTCATAGTCGACCGGAAACGCCCGGCCGAAAGCCTGGAATTCCTGATCGCTGAATTGGCCGACAAAAAGGCGCTTGTCAGTAGGAATGATGGAAGGAAGCCCACTCGATCCGCCCTTGAATGTCATGAACTTTTGAAAAGTCGTTTGTGTGTTGAAGCCGTAGTTGAGCGAAACCTGAAAGGTCTTTTGGGTCGGAAATTCGACCGTGTTCAACTGAACCAGGCCGCCGGAAAATTCGCCTGGCAGGTCTGGAGAGTAGGTCTTGAGAACTTTGATGTTGTCGATCAGGCCGGCCGGAAAGAGATCAAGCGGAACGACCCGCCGTTCCGGTTCAGTCGTTGGAATGATCGCGTTGTTCAACATGGTGGCTGAGTAACGTTCGCCCAATCCGCGGACGAAGACATAGCCGTTGTCAACAATCGAGATGCCGGTTACTTTCTCCAGTGCGCCGGCAGCATCGGAGGCGGTGGAGTTCTTGATGTCGTCCCTCGAAATAGAGTCCGAGACTGTGCTCGCCAACTTACGTTCGGAAAGTATGGATTCGGCATTGGACTGAATCGAGCCAATCTTCTCGTTGACTTCAACCGTAGTGACCGCGCCGAGTTGTTGCATGACTGTCGAGGCGTCGGCTGTTTCGTCGGCTTTCACTTCGACATCGGCGATCGTGGTCTCCATATGATTGGGGCCCGTGTATCGGATCTTATATTTGCCAGGTGTGAGCGAAAGCGTGTATTTGCCGTCCGGGTCGGTAACGACGCGAGCGTCGGCGATCCCATCAATCACGATCTGAATATTTGGAATTGGCCTGCCATTGACGGCGTCGAACACGGTGCCAGTAATTGTGGCCTTAGGTGCCTGCTGTGCGAATGCTGCAACAGCAATCAAGAGAAAATATTTCATCGAAGTAGTTATTGGACCCAGACTGAAACAGAATTTGAAGCAATGCCGCCGACTGTGATGAAGAGAGGAACTTGGCCCGTTACAAAAGGCTGATTTGGGATGGTTACATTGACCTGGCAGATGCCCGGGAACTGTGGATGAGCGCCGGCGAACTGGACAACCGCCGGGAGATTGGCAACGAATGCGTGAGCTGTGGCCACCGATGGCGACAGCGCGGCAGGCGCCAAGCCATCGACAGAAACCGGTGCGGTTCGGCCGCAACCCGTGGCATAGAGCTGTATGATTTCACCGCGCGCCGAGCGGCTGGAAGCGGTGTTGATGCTGAAATTTTGGTTTTGAATGATGCCCTGCGAGAGTGGCGTTGTATCGCTCGAAGCAAGGGCGGGAAAGACTTCCCAAATATTCACCGTGCCGCGGGAGATTACCGTCGCTCCATTGAGAACTTCTACCGTTCCGGAACCGTTCTCGGTGGCAACAGGAATGACGAAATTGATTTGTCCGGAAGAAACGAAATAGAGGGGAGCAGTGCGGTTGTTAACGCGAACGCTGATCCCGGCAAGGGTAGTCGGCAGCGGAGATGCTGTGGCTGTGGCAGTCGTTGTAACGGTCCCAAAGGCGCCATATCCGCTGGCGATGGAACCCGGTGCAATGGGGGCACTAGCATTGAAGCCTGAGTAGTTGATGACGGCAACTTGCGAAACTTGCGCAAGTGAAGTGATGGCGGTCGTGGCCACAAATAATACAACAAGGGAAATAGATTTCATGAAGGCTCCTGAGGAGTGCAGATGATTCTCAGGCTACTAGCCGCTCATGTCGCCTACATGAATTCAAGGTGACAATTCGGTGAATATGTTAAAGCATAAGTACTAGGCTTCGAGCTGATCGATGAAGTCCTGGGTAATGGGACGGCGACCGGCAAAACCAGCATTTTCAGGATGCCAGTGACTCACTGTGGACTCGCCTAACTGATAGCAAAGATATACACTTCCGCCCTGATAAATGGCTGGGAAGTCGATCAAACCTTGGTCGAGATCCCGCACTTCGACGCCAAAAGTTTGGATGGTATCAATCGCGTTTTTCATCGATTCGTAGGAGGTCTTGGCAAGATCAGTGTAAGCGGCAATGCGGTTGTTGTTCGGAAATGCGCCGCCTGCCATGACAAGCCGCTGTTTATAGGCGGCGAGATCGGCCTCTGATTTCTGGCGAGCCAATTTGGAAGCAATGGCGGATTGGAGCAGCGCAATCACCTGAGGAAGCAGTTCTATGGCTCGCTGATATGTGAAGTAGCGGCGACCCTCTGCCATGGGTTTATTCCTCCGGAGAAAAGCGCGGTGTGCGCGGCTCTAGACCCAGTGACCGTAAGGCATCTTCGCCTCCGGGCTGGTTCAATTGCCAATATTTTACCCGCTCGCTCGCGACCATTTCTGCTGCTTCGCCCGAGGTAAACTGCCAGCGGATGATTCGGTAAGGAGCTTCCTTCTCGACGAAGAAGACGAAGCCTTTGCCGTTTGCAAGCTGGGCGGAGAACGCTTCCACTTCAAATTCGCCGGCCGGCGATTCAATGGTTTGAAGAGTCGCGTTGCGGGTGAGATTGATTCGCGACCAGGCCATGGGCTGGTGAGCATCGCGTGAACTTCGAAGACTGGTGAGGAATGGCACGTCCTTTGACTCACCCGGCTTCAGAAAGGGTGGGGCCATGCCCCGGGCCCAGAAAGCGAGACCGTCTTCGCTCATGCCCGTGTTCGGGCCGGGTAAGGTTTGGGAGAGATCGGAATCACCGTCGAAATAGCTTGTGCCGGAGACCCGGATGCGGTCTTTGTCGTAAAGCGCCTGGGCGAACATATGGCCGCACCATTCCTGGCGGGAGAATGAGGCTTTCGCCATCGTGCCTTCCAGCCGGCCAGCAATGGGTGAGAGGCCGAGGAAGCTGGAGAGCATCTCGCTGTAGTCGTAGATGCCAGTTTGAAAATTCTTCTGCCAATTAAGCTTCATGACGGAAAACTCGTCCGGGCTAGGATTTCGTCCCGGGTCGGCCTTAACCCGCTGGCGTTCCGAGAACGACTCGCTGACGAAGATCATGATCGACTCGCCCTCGCGCGGCTCGCCATAGCGAGGGATCACGAGATGGTAGGTGGAAACTTCGGCAGTGCCGACACCCCAGGTTGCCCAGAAATCTTCATTAAAACGGGAAGCTGGAGGATTTGCCGCCTTCGCGGGAAGGGGCGGCGAGCCGGCGCAGGAGGTAAGGAGCAGTGTGATTGCGCAGGCCGCGAGCGCCGTGATTGGAATGATTCGCATGAAAGACCGGTCTATTGACTACAATAAGAGTTTCCCATGAGAAACGCATTGTTCTGCGCCCTGACCGGGGTGCTTTTACTGGGGACGGCCTGCAATCGCAAGGCTTCTCCAGATGTAGCAGCCACTGTAAACGATAAGCCGATCACCTATGCGGACCTCGATAAACAGTTTGCGTTTCAATTTGGAGGCAATAACGAACGGGTCACCGACGACCAGGTCACGATACAAAAGCTGGAATTTCTTCGGGTTTTGATCGACAACGAGATCATGCTGCAGCGGGCCGAGAAGCTTGGTTTGCTGGCAACCGATGCGGATGTGGACGGCAAGCTAAATGAGATGAAGGCGCCCTACACCCAAGAGGAATTCCAGAAGCAGCTTGGGGCGCGAAAGATGACGGTGGATGATCTAAAGGGTCAGATCCGGCGCGAGTTGTCGATCGAGAAGTTGTTCAACAAGGAAATCCGCAGCCTGATCAACATCACCGATCAGGACATCAAGGATTACTACAACGCGAACAAGGCAAACTTCAATCTGCCTGAGCCGCAGGTACACTTAGCGCAAATCCTGGTGACGCCGGTCGACGATCCGAGCGTGCGCAACCTGAAGAATGACAAGGCCAAGAATGACTCGCAGGCGCAGGCAAAGATTCTGATGATAGAGCAACGGATCAAGAGTGGCGAGGACTTTGGAGCGCTGGCTACGAATTTTTCTGAAGACCCGCAAACGGCAGCCAATGGCGGCGATTTGGGCTTCATGGGCGAGAGCACGCTCGACAAGGCGGCGCCTGAATTGCGCAAGCTGATCATGAGTCTGGGCGCAGGCGCGGTGAGCAACATCATCAAGACGCAAGAGGGCTACCGGATTCTAAAGGTATTGAGCAAAGAACCGGCAGGACAGCGCGACCTGAATGATCCACGTGTACAGCAAGGGATTCGCGAGGGTCTGATTACGCGCAAAGATCAATTGGCGAAGGCCGCGTTTTACGAAGCAGCCCGCAATGATGCGAAGGTTACGAATTATTTCGCTCAAAAGGTGATGGCAGGGTTGGCAGCGAAGAAGTAGACTTCATGCGGAAAGTCATCTACAGCTGTGCATGCAGTCTGAATGGTGATGGCGCCTGTTTATTCGTCAAGTATCGAGTCAGGGCCGCTACAATGGTCTGATTTGTGATCGAGACCAAATATACGGCGCCTAGCGCTGAGTTCCTTGAGCAACGGAAATTGAAGAGACACGCCGGCGTTTGGCAGCTTTGGGCGCTTGGTGTCGGGGCAGTGATCTCCGGTGATTTCTTTGGCTGGAATTTTGGCCTGGCTGCGGGCGGATTTGGCGGCATGATTGTGGCGTTGACAATTGTGACCGTGATGTATGCGGGACTCTGTTTGTCGGTTGCCGAGATGGCTGCGGCGCTGCCTCATACAGGCGGCGCTTATTCATTCGCCCGCAGCGCGATGGGGCCTTGGGGTGGGTATGTGACGGGTCTTGCCGAGAACATGGAGTACATTCTGACTCCTGCTGTCATCGTGGTTGGGATCGGCGGGTACTTGGGGGCGATTTTTGAGACTTCCAAAAACTTCGAACCTGTGTGGTGGCTGATCTGTTATGCGGTGTTCGTGGCATTGAATGTATGGGGAGTGGAGTTGAGCTTTCGTTTCTCGCTGGTGATTACGTTGGCTGCTCTTGTGGCGCTGGTTGTGTATTGGGTTTCAGTAGCTCCGCAATTTGATCTGGCGCGGTATGCGACTCCTTACTTTCCGAAGGGAGTGGCGGGCTTTTGGGCATGCCTGCCCTTTGCGTTGTGGTTTTACCTGGCGATCGAACAGTTGCCGTTGGCGGCGGAAGAGAGTCATGATCCGGTTGTAGACATTCCGAAAGGCTTGAGCTGGGGCCTGACGACGCTGGTGGTCTGTGCGTTTTTGACTCTGACCTTGGGATCTGGAAGTGCGCCAGGGGCCGCTGCGATTGCGAAATCGAATGAGCCGTTGTTTCTCGGATTCGTTGCGGCTTATGGGAATTCAGCCAGCAGTAAGGTCTTGGCCGTGGTGGCTTGCATCGGGTTAATTGCGAGCTTTCACACGATTCTGTTCGCCTATGGGCGGCAGATCTATTCGCTATCGCGGGCTGGGTATTTTCCGGTGTGGCTTTCAACGACTCACTCAGTCAGGAAGACACCACATCGGGCATTGGTGGCGGGGGCGGTGATGGGATTCTCGGCGGCGCTGGGCATGCACTATGCTCCGCATGACAGCCCGGTTGGGGCGATTCTATTGAATATGGCAGTGTTTGGAGCGGTGATCGCGTATGTGCTTCAGATGGCTTCGTTCCTCTTATTACGGCATCGCTTCCCTGCCCTGGTACGGCCCTATCGCAGTCCACTGGGAAGGGCTGGAGCTTGGGTGAGCGGAGTCATTGCATTGGTGACGCTGGGTACCTTGTTTGGCAACGCGGAGTATGTGAAGGGCGTTTATGGCGCGGTGGTCTGGTTTGTATTGGGGTTGATCTGGTTTGCTTTGTATGCGCGGCACCGGTTGATACTGTCGCCGGAAGAGGAGTTTGCGCGGGCGCAGAGGGGCGAGTTATGACGCTCAAGGAGTTGATGGGCAAGGCAAGCCCGTTGCGTAGTGGAGATGTCCTGGCGGGGGTCGCGGCGAGTTCGCAGGTTGAGCGGGTGCGAGCACGGATGACGTTGGCGGATGTGCCGCTGCGGCGTTTCCTCGAAGATTTGCTGATTCCTTATGAGGAAGATGAAGTGACGCGGCTGATTGTGGATTCGCACGATGCGGCGGCGTTTGAGCCGGTTGCTGCACAGTCGGTTGGGGAGTTTCGGGATTGGCTGCTTGAAGCATCGAGCGAACAATTGAAGGCTGTGGCTTTTGGAGTCACACCTGAGATGGCGGCGGCTGTGTCGAAGCTGATGAGGGTGCAGGATCTGATTGCGGTTGCGGCGCGATGCAGTGTGGTTACCCGATTTCGATCGACGATCGGATTGCCGGGCAGGATGGCAACCCGGTTGCAGCCGAACCATCCAAGCGATGACTTGCGGGGGATTGCGGCGAGTACGCTCGATGGGTTGAGTTTGGGCAGTGGCGATGCCTGTATCGGGGTCAATCCGGCGACAGATAGCGTGGGCACGGTGGTTGAGATTCTGAAGATGATTGACGGGCTGAGGGAGAGGCTCGAAATTCCTACACAGAGCTGTGTGCTGTCACATGTGACAACAACGATGGATGCCATGAGGGCAGGGGCACCGGTTGATCTGGTGTTTCAATCGATTGCCGGAACTGAGGCGGCGAACCGGAGCTTTGGTGTAGATCTGACGATGCTCGATGAGGCTCATGCCATGGCGCGGGAACTTGGCCGTGGTGAGAATGTGATGTACTTTGAAACCGGCCAGGGGAGTGCGCTTTCGGCCAATGCCCATCATGGTCTGGACCAGCAGACTTGCGAGGCGCGGGCTTACGCAGTGGCGAGGCGATACGCGCCGTTGCTGGTGAATACAGTGGTGGGGTTTATCGGGCCTGAGTACTTATATGACGGCAAGCAGATTACGCGGGCGGGCCTGGAGGATCACTTCTGCGGGAAGCTGATGGGCGTACCGATGGGCTGCGATGTCTGCTATACGAACCATGCCGAGGCGGATCAGGATGATATGGATAGCCTGATGACTCTGCTTGCTGCGGCGGGGTGTAACTACATCATGGGGGTACCGGGTGCCGATGACATCATGCTGCATTACCAGAGCACGAGCTTTCACGATGCGTTGTATTTGCGGCGATTGCTGGGCTTGAAGCCGGCTCCGGAATTTGAAGCATGGCTTGAGGCGAGGCCTGCCGTTTTGGAACAGACATGGCTGTTGACTTAAGCCGGTTCACAGCAGCGCGGGTAGGGCTTGAGCGGCGAGGTGCTTCGTTGAGCACTCGGGAAGTGCTGAAGTTTGATCTAGATCATGCGCGGGCGCGGGATGCGGTCTGGATGGAGTTGGATGCTTCGTCGCTCGGGTTTGAGCATGTTTCCGTAAGGTCGTTGGCGCGGGACCGGCGGTCTTATTTGTTGCGGCCCGATCTGGGTCGCAAGCTTGAGGGCAAGCTGGAGCGGGTGGATTGCGCGGTGGCGATTGTGGTGGCGGATGGATTGTCGGCGCTGGCGGTGCATCGGCATGCGGCGGAGATGGTTGCGCGTTTGAAGGGTCTGCTCGAAGTGGGTGTTGTAGTTGTGGCTGAACAGGCTCGCGTCGCGATTGGAGACGAAATTGGGGAGCAGTTGGGGGCGGAGGTCGTAGTGGTGTTGATTGGGGAGAGGCCGGGGCTGACTTCGCCGGATAGCCTGGGCGCCTATGTGACCTATGGGCCGAGGACTGGACGGACGGATGCGGAGAGGAACTGCGTGTCGAATATCAGGCCGGATGGATTGGGCTACGACGCGGCGGCAAAGTTGATTGCATTTCTCGCTGGTCAGGCGCGGGTGAGAAGACTGAGCGGAGTTAGTCTTAAGGGTGATGCAAATCCTAACCCTCTTATTGACACTGGCGCAGATTCCGGCAGTTGAAGGCCCACAGACGGACTTTATCCGTATGCGGTACACGGAGATTGCGGTCGGGGCTGGTGAGGCAGCCAAGCCGGGACAAGAGTACACGGTGCATTACACGGGGTGGCTAACTGATGGGAAGAAGTTTGACTCGTCGGTGGATCGCAAGGATCCGCTGAAGTTTATACAGGGGCGGAGGAGGGTGATCGCTGGATGGGAGGCGGGTTTTGAGGGGATGAAGGTGGGCGGAAAGCGGCGGTTGTTGATTCCTTATCAGATGGCTTATGGCGAGGCGGGAAGAGGGCCGATTCCACCGAAGACGGAACTGATTTTTGACGTTGAGTTGTTGTCTGTGGCGGACGTCAAGCCGCCCGTAGCGGCAATCGATCTGATGAATCCGTTTGAGGATTCCGCGAAGAAAATCACGGAGTTGATGAAGGCCATGCCTGAAGAGAAGCTGGACTGGCGGCCTTCGGAAGGGGTGCGAAGCATTCGTGAAGTGGGGTTGCATATCGCCCTGGGAAACAAGATGCTGTTGTGGCTGGCTACTGACAATCCACCGGCAGATCTGTTGAAGCAGCGGTTTGCGGATATGGCGAAGAAGGAAAAAGCGATGGCGACGAAGGAGCAGTTGCTGACTCAGATTGAGGAATCGCTGGTTGCAGTGCAGAAGGTGTTGCCGACGTTGAGTGCAGCGGTGCTGGATCGGGAGATACCGGTATTTGGCCAGGCCTCCACCATGCGCGGGATCTATGTGTTGATCGATACGCACATGGCGGAGCATCTGGGCCTATTGGTTGCTTACGCGCGGATCAATGGCGTTGTGCCGCCGTGGTCGAAGCCCTAGCGCGGAGCGCGCAGGAATTTATTGAAGTGAGCGAGAGTGCGAGCCCACGCGTCGGTGGCGGCAGTGGCGTTGTAAGCAGCCCCGGTATCGTTGTGGAAAGCGTGGCCGACGCCTTCGTATACGTGGAGACCATAGCGCTTATTGGCTGTGCTGAGCAAGCCGGCGGCGGTTTGCATTGTCCGAGTGAGATTGCGATCGGTTTCCGCGTAAATGGCGAGCACCGGTGTCTGGATACGGGCGATGTCCTCAGCGAGGGTGGGGGCTGGGGCACCGTAGAACGGAACTGCGGCGGCGATTTCCGAGACATTGACAATGAGGTCCCAGGCTGCGCCGCCACCAGCACAGAAGCCGACGACGCCGATGCGATCGTGGAAGACGACGTGGTCCTGACGCTTCAAATAGTCGAGTGAAGCGATGATATCGGCTCTACGATCATTCACGTTGGTTCGGTTGTATGCAGCGGCTAGTTGAGCTGGATCAGGGAACTGGGAAGTGCCGCCCTGGCGACTGAGCAGGTCGACACCGAGAGCAACGTAGCCAGCCTTGGCGACGCGGCGGGTGACATCGCGGATGTGTTCTACGAGGCCGCGATTCTCATGCAGGACGAGTACGCCGGGTTGCAATGCCTGACGCGCGCGTTGAGGAATCGCGAGGTAGCCATACATGTTGCCGGCAACACCTGAGAAAGTGACATCGCGGGCTTCGATGTCAGGGTCGTTTTCAGAGACGGTGACGCCCGGGGGCACAGGAGTGGCCTGGGCGTTGAGTTCTTCATAACCGCCGAGTGCGGCCATGGTGGCAGCCATGCTGCCAGTGATTTTGAGTACACGGTCGATCAGTTCGCGGCGACCGAATGCACCATCCACGTAAAGGTGGACTAATTCTCCGACTGGGGATTTGTCATCGAGCATAAGACTTGACCTCTTGGAAGTTCATCTTATATTGATGACGGTATCCTGCATGTATGACTAGAATTGATGACGTCAGTTTCGATTTGCTGTTTAGAGAAGCTCGGACGTTTCCGGCATGGCTGGATCAGGCAGTGGACCCGGCGTTGCTGGAGCAGATCTACGAAATGATGAAGTGGGGTCCGACTTCGTTCAATGCTTCGCCGATGCGGATTGTGTTTGTGACTTCGCCAGAGGCCAAAGAGAAGTTGAAGGGGTGCCTGATGGAAGCGAATGTGAAGCAGACGATGGGAGCTCCGGTGACGGCGATCTTCGCTTATGACATGGAGTTCTATGAGCGCATGGACTTCTTGTGGCCTTACTTCAACACGAAACCCATGTTTGAAGGCAAGCCGGAGAGCAATGAGGTTTTTGGCTTGCGCAATGCGAGCCTGCAGGCGGCATATTTCATGGTGGCGGCGCGTGGACTGGGTCTTGATTGCGGGCCGATGTCCGGGTTCAACAACGCAGCCGTGGATGAGGCGTTTCTGGGCGGTACGAAGTGGAAGTCAAATTTTCTTTGCAACCTTGGCTATGGGGATCGCAGCAAGTTGAGACCTCGCGGACCGCGGCTGGAGTTTGCAGAAATTGCGAAGACTGTCTAAGTGACTCTTGCGGCATTGATGATGTCGATTGGGTGGGCGCTGCGCGGCTCAATCGGTGGGGGGCCTCTGGGAGCAATGATCCCGGGGGCCCTTTGGGCAATGGCGATTGCCCATCAGCGCGGGTGGAATTCCAGGCGGGCGGCGTTGTTTGTCGGATTGTCGGCGCTAGGAATTGGACTTGGCGGGCAGATGACCTACGGGCAGACGATCGGGTTGCTGCGCGAGGTGGATACACGTTGGTGGGGCCTGACGGGATTGACGGTGAAGGGGGCGGTTTGGGGATTGTTGGGTGGGACGGTGATCAGCCTGGCCTGGTTGATGCCTTCGCGGCCAGTGCGAGTGTCTGTGGCGCTGCTAGGGGCAACGCAGGTGGGCTGGATGTTCATCAATGAGCCGAAGCTGATCTACTTCTCGCATCCGTTTATTCGGCCACGGCCGGAGATCTGGGCGGGTTTGATGCTGTCGGCGTTCGCGGTGCTGGCGCTGTTGCGGAACCGGATGGCGTTTCGATTGGCTTTGTTTGGAGCGATTGGAGGTGCAATCGGGTTTGGCGGGGGGAGTTTCTTCAACCTTGTGCCGGTGACTGGCTTTCCAGGCTGGAAGATGATGGAGTTCACATTTGGCCTGGTGATGGGTGGAGCGATGTATTTTGCTGTGCCTGCGGATTCGCCGATAGAGGCTCCTGCATTTGGGCGTTTTGATTTGTTGAGCTATCCGTTGTGGGCAACCTTGGTGATTGGGGTGGATTTGTATTTGCCGGTGCGGTTTGCCTATAGTGCGGTGGCCGGTTTGTCCTTATTGGCGTTGCCGCGTTTCCCGCAGACGGGGTGGATGCTGGGGTTTGGCGCGACGCTGGCGGCGGCTTGTGTGGAGTTGTATGAAAAGCAGCATCCGGTGTGGGCTGTGGTGTTGGCGATTGTGCCAGTTTGCGTGGTGGCGTGGTGGCAGTGGACCCGCGAAGATTTTGCGCGACATGCGATGTGGCTGTTGTTGGGTGTCTGTTGCTGGATTTACTGCCTCGAATACTTCCCGATTTTTCGATAGACTCGTCGGTCGATGATACTTCGACTTGTTTGTCTTTTTGCGTTGGGTTCGTTCCTGTTTGGGCAAGGGCCGGTGTTGAAGGTTGGAACGCCGATGCCGCCGCCCGCTTGGGCGCTGATGGAAAGGGCACTACTGAAAGCGAATTCCGATGCGGCGCGGGCGTTCTACAAAAAGTATGTGGATGAGCGCGGGTACCTGTTGCATACGCCGCGGTGGGGAACGCTGGATGGTCCGGATGACGCGATCGAGACTTTCTACAACTGGACGCTGCTTCATGCATTAGGCGGGGATGATGATTTGTTGACAATGTTCAACAAGGCGCAGGAAGGGCATTTGAAGCAGTATGGCGAACTACGAACGAAGCTAACGAAGCTCGCGGAGAACGGGGCTTACTACAAGGAGTTCATTACGCAGTCGGACTGGTTTCATACCGGCGAAGGGATGCGGGCGTTTCTGTTGGCAGGGTTGTCGCAGCCGAACGATGCTGTTTACAAGAACCGGATGCAGCGGTTTGCCGGGCTCTACATGAATGAAGATCCAGAGGCGCCAAACTACGACGCAAAGCTCAAGATCATTCGGAGCATCTGGACGGGATCGAAGGGGCCTATGCTCGATCGCGCTTCTGTTTACGACTGGGTTGGAGATCCGGTGGCGGGCAGCTTTCATCTTCTGCACAATCCGGCGTCCCGAGGGGCGCTGCTGGATATGGCGAAGTATTACCCGAAGATGCTGGCGCATTGCACGGAGTATCTGGATTCGGCCGGCGACATCCATTTGAACCTGGCCGCTACAACGTTGCACTTGAATGCATTCATGTTGACGGGAGAGAAGAAATATCGCGACTGGGCTCTCGAATATGCAGCGGCCTGGAAAGAGCGTGCAGCGGCTACGGGCGGGATGATTCCTTCGAATGTAGGCCTGGATGGCAAGCTGGGCGGCGAGCACAATGGGCAATGGTGGAAGGGGACTTATGGCTGGAACTTCACGATCTTCGATGGTGAGCTCGAAAAGATCGCGCACCGGAATTACTTTATGCATGGGGCGTGGCCGGGATTTTCAAATGCGTTGTTGTTGAGCGGAGATCAATCGTTTGTGGGCGTGCTGCGTAAGCAGATGGAGTTGATCTATGCGCAGAAGAAGACGGTGGACGGCAAGACAATGTGGCCGCAGATGTATGGGGACCCGCGTGGGTACAAGTTCAACGGGAAGCCAGAGTGGTATCAGTTTGCGGAGAATTCCTGGTCAGACCGGATGACTGAAATTTATTTGTGGTCGATGGAGCGTGGGGACTATGACCGGATTGCGGTCAAGCCTCCGTTTGTTGAATATCTTGAGGGCAAGGATCGCGATTACCCGGTGAAGGCGTTGACGGCTGCCTTTGCGAGTATCCGGAAGGATGTGAAGTCGATGGAGGAGGATCCGACTACGGCCGATACGCGGCTGGCGGATTATTTACTCGACGTGCAGCCGGTGACTACGGATGCGTTGATGAATTTGACCACGGGTGGTTACTTTGCCAATGGCCGGATCTGGGTGCTGCATTCGCGGTTCCGCTACTTCGATCCGGAGAAGCGGCGGGCTGGGTTGCCGGAGGATGTGGCGGCGCTGGTGGATTCGTTGGGAGCGGATTCGGCTGGAGTGACGCTTGTGAATACGAATCCGGTCGAGGCTCGTACTGTGGTGGTGCAGGCGGGCGGATATGGAGAACACCGGTTTGATAGCGTCACGGTGGATGGCAAGACAACACCGGTGAATGGACGGCATGTTACTTTGCGGCTGGCGGCGGGAAGCGGGGCGCGGTTTAATTTTGCGATGAAGCGGTATGTGAGTGCGCCTACGTTTCAGTTCCCTTGGAACCAATAGTTAGATTGCGCTAGACTGCGCGGAGTATGCGCTACGCGATTGTTGTTCTCCTATTTGCTTCGCTTGGGTTGAGCGGGGCGGAAGATGCTGCTTTCTCCAAGGAGTTGAAGTTCCGCTCGATGGGGCCATTTCGGGGCGGGCGAGTAGTTACGGTCGCGGGTGTTCCGTCGTTGCCTTCGACTTACTACTTTGGCGGGACCGGCGGCGGGGTTTGGAAGACAACCGATGGTGGCAATGCGTGGCAGCCGGTCAGCGATGGCTTTTTTAAGACGGGGTCGGTGGGTTCTATTGCTGTTGCGGATACGGACCCGAACGTTGTGTATGTCGGGATGGGCGAGCAGGCGATTCGCGGGAATGCTTCGCATGGGGATGGAGTTTATAAGTCGCTCGATGGCGGTAAGACGTGGAAGCATCTTGGGTTGACTGAGACACGGCAGATCGGGCGTGTTCGGGTGCATCCTCGCAACGCGGACATCGTTTTTGTTTGCGCGCTAGGGCATATGTCAGGGCCAAATGCGGAACGTGGGATTTACAAGTCTGTAGACGGCGGGGCGAACTGGAAGCAGGTATTTACACGCGGGGATGAAGCGGGTTGCGTGGACTTGATTCTTGAGCCTGGGAATCCGAATGTGCTTTATGCGGGGTTCTGGCAGGCGCTGCGTTCACCTTATTCGTTCATTTCAGGTGGGCCGGGGAGTGGATTGTTCAAGTCGGTGGATGGGGGTGAGACGTGGAAGGAAGTGGGGCGGAATCCGGGCGGGCCCAAGGGGTTGCAGGGCAAGATTGGCGTGACGGTTTCGCCGGTGAATCCGGAGAGGGTGTGGGCGATTATCGAAGCCGAGGATGGGGGAGTGTTCCGTTCGGACAATGGTGGGGCGACATGGACTCGTGTGAATGAACAGAGGATGCTGCGGCAGCGGGCCTGGTATTACTCGCGTATTTACGCGGATCCGAAGTTACTCGACCGCGTGTATGTGTTGAATGTCGGGTTCCATCGTTCGGATGATGGGGGCCGGACGTTTGTGCCGGTAGCGACGCCGCATGGCGACAACCATGACTTGTGGATTGCGCCGGACAACTCTTCGCGGATGGTTCAGTCGAATGATGGCGGGGCGAATGTGAGCGTGGATGGCGGGGCGAGTTGGACGGGACAGGCTCATCCAACGGCACAGTTTTACAGGGTGACGCTGGATGAGGATTTTCCCTATGGCGTGTATGGGGCGCAGCAGGACAATACGACGTTGAAGGTGAAGTCGCGTGGGAATTTTGGGGTGATTTCGGATCGGGACTGGCATCCGGTGGGCGGGGGCGAGAGTGGTTGGATTGCGCCTGATCCGAAGGATTTTAACATTGTCTACGCGGGGTCTTATGGCGGGTTGTTGACGCGTTACAACCATCGGACGGGGCAGACGCGGGGCGTGCATGTTTGGCCGGATAATCCAATGGGAGCAGGCGTGGAATCGATGAAGTATCGCTTTCAGTGGAACTTTCCATTGCTGTTTTCTTCGCATGATCCGAAGGTGTTGTATGCAGCGGCGAACCAGTTGTTTCAATCGACGAATGGAGGGCAGAGCTGGGATGCTATCAGCCCGGATTTGACGCGTGATGACAAGTCGAAGCAGGGGCCGACGGGTGGGCCGATTACGAAGGACAACACGAGCGTTGAATATTATTCGACGATTTTCACGGTGGATGAGTCGAAGCTGTCCAAGGGTTTGATTTGGACTGGCAGCGATGACGGGCTGGTGTATGTAACTCGCGATGGTGGGAAGAACTGGGCTAATGTTACGCCGAAAGGAATCATGCCGGAGTGGATCCAGGTCAACTCGATCGAAGCTTCGCCGCATGAAGCTGGGAAGGCTTATTTTGCAGGGACGATGTACAAGAGCGATGACTTGCGGCCTTATCTTTACCGGACGAATGATTACGGCAAGACGTGGAAGAAGATTGTGAACGGGATTGCGGCGGACGCGTTTACGCGCGTGGTTCGCGAGGATCCGAACCGAAAGGGGTTGTTGGTGGCTGGAACAGAAACGGGTCTTTATGTTTCATTCGATGACGGGGAGAACTGGAAATCGTTTCAATTGAATTTGCCGGTTGTGCCGATTACCGATGTCGCATTTCAGAAGCGGGAGAAGGACTTAGTGATTGCGACGCAGGGGCGTTCGTTCTGGGTAATGGACGAGTTGCCGTTGCTCTATCAGATGGCCGAGGGCGAACGTCGCGAGGATGTGTATTTGTATGCGCCTAAGAACACTTACAGGTATGCGGGTGAGGGGCCCGCGCGAGGTAGCGCGGCGGGGCGGATGCGGGCTAGTTTGAGCGGAGGGGAGAATCCGCCAGAAGGGTTGGTTGCCCAGTATCGTTTGAATGCCAAGCCCAAAGGCGATGTGTTGATTGAGGTACTGGATAGTGAGGGCAAGGTGGTGAAGAAATTTCCCAAGGCGGCGGCCGAGGTTGGATTGAACCGGTTTGTTTGGGACTTGCGATATCCGGATACGGTGAACTTTCCGGGGATGATTTATTGGGCGGCAAATTCGGATGGGCCCTTGGCGGCGCCCGGTCCATATGCGGTGCGGTTGACGGTGGATGGGAAGACGTTGACGCAGCCGTTTGAGTTGTTGAAGGATCCGCGGATGGAGGGTTCGATTTCGGACTTGAAGAAGCAGCTTGAGCTATCCCTGCAGATACAGAGCAAGGTGAATCAGGCCAATGAGGCGGTGATCAAGATTCGGGATGCGCGCAAGCAGGTGGAGGATTTGATTGCACGCTCGCCCAAGGCTGTTGCGGTTGTCGAGGCTGGTAAGAAGTTGAATGCTTCGTTGACAGCGATTGAGGAGGAGCTTTACCAGACGAAGAACCAGAGCAATCAGGACCCTTTAAACTATCCGATTCGGTTGAATAACAAGCTGGCGGCGTTGCTTGCGACGGTGCAGAATTCGGATACGGGGCCGACGGCGCAGGCGAGCCAGGTGTTTGAGGATTTGGCTACGAAGGCGAACGCGCCGCTAAAGAGGCTCGAGTCGATGTTGGGGGCGGATCTGGCGGCATTCAACAAGTTAGTGAAGGATGCGGATGTGCCGGCGGTGGTGCTGAAGTAGCGATCGGCTTATCTGGGAATTCTGGGTATGAGCCTGTGTAGGAGGCGCAGTTGCGGCGCTTTAGCAGCCGATGGCGCTGACGCTGGACAAGGTCTGAATTACTTCAGGCGTTCCCAGATGAGTTTGTAGGTGGCTGTCTTTCTGTTGACAACGCCACCTTTGCCGTCTTCCATGGGGGTGAGCATGATGCGGTCGTCACCGTCAAACTCGAACCAGCGGCTGTTGCTGACGCCGGTGCGGCCCGGGAAGGAGGAGTCCTTGATCAGATGCTTGATGGTTTGGGCTTTGACGTCGACGGTGTAAGTGCCGTAGTAGCTGCCGAAGGAGTCGAAGGCGTTGGCTTTCTCTTCGAGTGCACCGAGGCCTGGCCCTTTCGAGAAGGGTTTACGCTCACCCTGGATTGCGATCTGGACGCTCATCCAACCGGACGGGTCGTACATGATGATGCCGGTTGGGTTCTTGTATTTGAGATTGAGGATGGGATCGGTACCTTGAACGCTAACCAATCGCCAGGCGCCCCAGAGCTTTGGTGAGACTTTGTCGTCTTGTTGCCCGGCAGCGAATGCAGGGGCACAGGAAAGAGCTATTAGCAGAGTAAGTAGCCGTATCATTGCGGTTCAGTTTATCGCTGTGGGACGAAAGGGCGAAGGTTCAAATAGGCCGCACGGGCCTGTTTAGTTGCGGGCTCAAGTGAAGCGGCCGCTGGGGCCGCAGCCGGCTGGCATTGCGTTGCTGGAGCCGCCGCTTACGCTCATGCAGCAGACGGACATTTGCTTCTTGGCGACGACGTTGCCGCAGCGGGGGCAGTCGGTCGGGGCTTCGGCTTCGCGCATCGGGCGGAGTTTTTCAAAGCCAGTGTGGCAGGATTCGCATCGGTACTCGTAAATCGGCATCTGCCCCTATTTTAGCGACTTCACGTGCAGGTTGCGGAATTCTACGACTCCGTCGTGAATTTGCAGGGCGATTGGGGACTTGCGCTGCTCCTGCTTGAGGAGCATGTGCTTGGACTGCCGCTTGCTGAAGTCGAAAGTTGCGGCGGCTTCGGGGGTGTCGAAGTCGAGGTTGACCACTCGTTCGCCATCGAGCCAGTGTTCGATGTGAAGGCCCTTGGCTACGATGCGGGAAGTGTGCCAGACATTGGGCTTGGCTGGACCCTTCTTGTTCGGGGTCGGGCCGGCGTAGTCGTAGAGTGAGCCGGAGGTGTGGCGGGGGGTGGAGAGGGCGTCGGGGTTGGCGATGTCGTCGGTGATCTGGTATTCGAGGCCGGTTGGTTCGATGCGACCGGGTGAGTTGCCGTAAGACTGAATGCGGTACTTGACGCCTGAGTTTGCGCCAACTGAGGCGCGCCATTCGAACGAGAAATCGAAGTCTTCGAATTCAGCCTTGGTGAGGAGATAAACTGCCTTGCCAACGCCCGGCGTGGTGAGAAGGAGACCACCGCTGACGGCCCATGAGGGTTGGGGCGGATTTTCATCGTTGGACCATCGCCAGCCGTCGAGAGATTTACCGTCGAAGAGGGATTGCGCCATTAAAAGCAGCGTGAGTAGTGGGAGCACGATTGCCTAGTATAATCGGGCTGGTGGAGAATCGCGCGGAGTGCAGGTGTTGTAAAAAGTTTATTGCCGTTCTATTGAAAACCCATAGCAGGACTGATAGGATTTTCCACAAGTCTTTGCTGTCTCTCTATACTGTTTCTCTACGGGGGTAGCTATGAAACGCCTTGTTGCGATTGCTCTAGCGAGCGTGATGTGTGCTGTGGCTCAGGATTACCGGGCTACGATTTTGGGGCAGGTTTTAGATCCCGGGGGGGCATCCATTCCTCAAGCCACGATCAAGGTCGTGAAGAAAGATACGGGGGTAAGCCGTGAAACCGTGACGAATGACACGGGGTTCTATACGATCACGGCGTTGGACCCAGGCGTCTACAACGTAAGCGTTACCGCTTCTGGATTCAGCACGCTACGGCGCAACGATATTACGTTGCTGACGGCTGACAAGCTGAACCTGAATTTGAATCTTGAGATAGGTCAGGTTACGCAGGAAGTGGTGGTGATCGGGCAGCAGGAGTTGATCAACACGGCGACGGCTTCGCGAGGGTTGGTGATCGATCCGATCAAAATGACGGAGATTCCGCTGAACGGACGTCAGTCTTACATGTTGATGAATCTTGTACCAGGGGTACGGTTTACACAACGGCAGTTCGGGTCGTCGGGCTTTTCAGGTACGCGGGCGTGGGACGTGAACGGCTCCTTCACTATGAATGGAGGCAGGACGGGGACGAATCAGTTTCTTTTAAATGGCGCTCCGATCTCGACAAACGGCACATTCAATCTGGCGCCGAACGTGGAGGCGATTCAAGAGTTCAAGGTGATGGTGAACACTTACGATTCGCAGTTTGGACGCTCAGGTGGCGGGCACGTCAATACAACGCTGAAGGCGGGAACGAATGAATGGCATGGATCGGTATTTGAGTTTTGGCGGAACCGCATATTGGATGCGAATGCGCGGCAGAACAACGCGGCTGGGCAAGCGAGAGGATTCCGGAATCAGCATCAGTACGGTGGGATTGTGGGCGGTCCGATTCGCAGGAACAAGGACTTCGTGTTTTTTTCGTTTGAAGGATGGCAGGAGCGAACTCCCTTCCCGGTGGTGAGTTCGATTCCGCCGTCGCTGATTCGTGAGGGGCAGAATTTCTCGGCGCTGGGGATTCGAGTATATGATCCGTTTACCTCGCAGACGTGCACGGCCGCGCTGAACTGCATTACCGGCGGCGTCTTTGTGCGGCAGCAGTTTCCGAATAACGTGATTCCGGCGAGCCGGATTTCGCCGGTGGCGCGAAACTTTTTGAAGTTGTTTCCGCAAGAAAACTTCGTTGGACCGAACCCTTTGAACCAGAACTTCTTAAGGCCCGACCAGTTGGGCCGGTACCGCTACGAGCAGCCGATGGCGCGGTATGACAAGGTTCTCAACGACAGCAACCGCTTCAATTTTGTGTTTACGTTCCAGGATGGGTCCGAGTTCCGGGATTCGAACGGTCTGCCCGCGCCGCTGTCGACCGGGAATATGCCGGGCACGGTCAGGCGCGATCAGAACTACATTGGAAATTGGCAGCGGGTCATGTCGCCGACTCGCTTATTGACAGTGCAAGGATCGTTCAACCGTTTCGAACAGAATTTTCCCGATGTATCGGATAGTGAGTTTACGCTCGACAAACTGGGGATCAAGAATGTGCCTCAGGTCTCGACATTTCCATCGCGACTGGCGCCTCGATTCGAGTTGGATACATTTACGACGACGATTGGAAACCAGTTCAGGAATTACAGCAATCGCCAACAAGCCAATTTGCAGGTGAGCATGGCGCAGACCTCTGGGAGGCACAGCCTGAAGTATGGATTTGAAGGCGCGATGTTGTTGCGTGCGAACGCGGCATCGGGGCGTCCGACCGGGTTGTTCAATTTCAACGATGCGTGGACGCGGCAGTATTCCGGAAGGCGGCAGAATGCGCTCGACGGATCCTCCATAGCGTCGCTGCTACTGGGAACGCCGAATTCCGGCTCGATCAATTTTAACGACACGTTCTTTCGACGCGAGCCATACATGGCTGGGTTTTTTCAAGACGACTGGAAGGTGAATGGGCGTCTGACCCTGAATCTCGGGTTGAGGTACGACGTGCAGTTTCCGTTCACGGAACTGCATGACAGAGTTTGGGCAGGGTTTGATTTTGAAGTGAAGAGCCCGGTGTCTGACCCCGTACTGGCTAACTGGAACCGGCAGGCGGGGACCGATGCAAACTTCCCGAGACCGCCGCAAGCGTTGCTGGGCGGACCGTTGTTTGCTGGAAAGAACGGAAATCCGCGCAACCCTTACAACTTCGACTGGACGAATATTCAGCCTCGAGTGGGAATGGCTTACCGGATTTTGAACGCGACAGTGATCCGAAGTGGGTTTGGCATTTTCCACCGGACCTCGACGCAGGATGGACAGACGACTGGATTCTCGCAAACGACGCCGTACATCAACTCGCTGACGGCAGGGTTGACGCCGTCGGCCGGTTTGACGGGGCGGTATTCGCTGGAGGATCCGTATCCGGATGGGCTGGTGGCCCCAACGGGATCCAGCCTTGGCCTGGCTACCAATCTTGGCCGCGATGCGAATTACGACGGTAGGCAGCGGTTGATTCCGCGGACGTTCCAATGGTCGTTTGGGATCGAGAGTCAATTGCCGCTCGGATTTGTGGTGGATGTGTCGTACATCGGGAGCCGCACGAACAAAGAGACTCGGACCATCCAGTTGTCGCGACCGGGTGAAGACATCTACTCGGCGGCTCAGGCGAACCCGACTTTCTGGCAGTCCAGAGTCTCGAATCCATTTTTCGGAGTGTTGCCGACGAACACGGGCTTGGGCGCGTCGCCGGAAATCTCCCGGTTCGACCTGCACCGCAGGGTTCCGCAGTTTACGGGTATCCAGTTGTTCACGAACCCCTGGGGCAGCACCTGGTATCACGGGTTCCAGGCCAAGCTTGAGAAGCGGATGTTGCCTGGAAGCCGACTGGCGGGCTTCACCTATGTGTTGAACTACACCTGGTCCAAGCAACTCGAGAACTTCTTGAGGGAAGAGTTCGCTTTTGATTTTAAGAACTTCAATAACATGGGCAGCCAGTTGACCGATATCGACGTCCGGCAGCAGATGACCATGGCGGTGGTGTATGAAGTGCCGATCGGCAAGGGCCGGGCACACATGTCGAACATGAACCGCTTCACGGATTTACTGTTGGGCGGATGGAACACGAACATGATGATGGATTGGAATTCGGGCGTTCCGACAGGGTTAAACACGGGTTGGAATTTTTCCTGCGCGGATTATCAGAACCCCTCGCAGACACCGAATGCGTGGTTCAACAACACACGTTCCTGCTATACGCAGAGGGCCCCGTTCACGTTCCGTCAGTTGACGGCGCGACACGGAAACATCACAGACCCGACGGCTGTGCAGTTCAACCTGGCTATCGCCAAGAAAGTTCGCTTTACTGAGCGGGTGTCTATGGAGTTGCGCGGAGAGGCATTCAACGCATTCAACACGCCCATTTTGCAAGGCCCCAATACAGACCCGAACAGCACGCAATTCGGGATCGTGCCGGTGGCGCAATTTAACTTCCCACGCAATATTCAGTTGGGGGCGAGGATCCGGTTCTAATTGTTGGAAAGGGTAGTCTTGGGATGGTAGAGGCGCCAGTCGAACCAGTAGTCTTTGATGATCTGAAGGGGCGCGAGGCACTTGCCTTTGAGCGGGCCCGATACTGCGCAGCCTTCGAAGTTCCATTCATCGCCTGTCGAGCTGTCGCGCAGCAGGCCGCCGCCTAATTGTTCATTGCGGTAGAACTCGGGCACCTCGCCCGAGCCAGGGAGTTCGGCCAGGAAGGCGCGGATGGAGCGGCCGTCGAGCGCTACGACAAGGAGAATTGGCGATCCACCGATACGATCCTGGATGAGTTTTTGGCTGAGGACTTTGCTATGCCGGAAGGCTTTGCTCGAGCCATTGACTTCGAGACCGACGACCAGCTCTCTTGGGATCATGCCGGAGTCTTTGGTGTCGACGACTGTGGGAGTCTTCTTCATCTTCTCTTCCCAATCTTTGGCGGCGTACTTGGCGGCGTACTTGCCTACTGGCATGAGGATGGTTCCGTTGGCGTTTTCATCGCGCCAGACGTTGTAAGTGAGCTCGTCCCAGTGGATGAAGGTGAGTTGCTTGCCTTTGAGTGGACCCGAGATAGCGCGGCCGCTGATCTGCTGCCAGTAGGAACCTGTTTCCGCATCGCGCATCAGGAAGTTCTGATTGTTGATTCCTGCCAATTGGAAAGTGAGGACTTGGCCCTCGACTTCTCTGCCCCACACCAGACCGGTGTGACAGAGCGTTCAATATGTAGCGACGATTGGGACGCCGTTCACCTTGTCATTTACTAAGTGGTGGTAAGCGAGTGTCCGCACCGGGTAGGCTCTGGATTGGCCGCCTAGTTTGACGGTGAGGAGCATGTCGTCAACTTCCACTTTGGCCTCGGAGGCTTTGCCGTAGACCGGTTGATCGATGGGGTGGAACATGATCTCGAAGACATTGATGAAACTGATGGCCGCGAAGGCGATGGTGAGGATGGAGGCCACGTATGCGGGCCAGCGGCGCAGCCTTCTTGAGAGCGTGAGGCTGGCGAGTATGCACAAGACAGCGATGAACGGCGACCAGCGCTTCAGAGCCAAGGCGAAGAGCAACTGGTCTTGCTGTTGCGGCTTGAAGGGTTGGATGATGAGCAACGGAATGATTCCAACCGCTAGCGCTACCAGCGCGAACGCGACCGTTAGGAGCCAGAGTTGTGAGTTGGATTTCTTCGCCACTGGCCTCTTAGTTTACAAGCCTTGCATGAGGACGGAACGGATCTCGTTGTCGGAGTGGTAGCCCTCGGTGCGCAGCGCGTAGGCGCAATGCATCTCGAGGATACTTGAGGCTTTCGGCGTCGTTCACGCTCGGGGATGGTGGTGTCCCGGATTCTGTTAGTCCCATTGAATTCTCTCACTGTATGGCGTTGGGTTGGCCTGGAATCGATCACCAGGCTGCGCGATAAATCGCTTCGATCTGTTCGGCGGTTGGAACGCGTGGGTTGTTGGCTGGGGAGCCGGAGGCGAGAGCGTCATGCGCCATTTTGGGAATGAGCTGGTTGAAGAGATCGAGATCGTTGTTGCAGCAGTCGCGCAGGCGCGGGACCTCCAGGTCGCGGTTGAGATTTTCGAGGTACTGGATGAGGTTGTTAAGGCCGGGTTTGAGATGGAGGAAGGCGGCGATTTCGTTGTAGAGGTGCTCGGCGCCTTCGAAGGAGAAGCGAGTGACCTCGGCGAGCAGGACGGCGTTTGAGAGGCCGTGCGGGATGTGGAACAGCGCACCCAGAGGGCGCGACATGCCGTGGACGAGGGCGACGCTTGAGTTACCGAAGGCGAGGCCTCCTTCGAGGGCAGCGATGGCCATGCCTTCGCGGGCTTCCATGTCGTTGCCGTTGAGCCAGGCGCGGCGGAGGTATTTGTGGCAGCGTTCGATGCAGTGGACAGCCATCGAGTTTGAGAGGTTGTGGCGCTTCTGGGAGACGTAGGCTTCCATGCCATGGGTGAGGGTGTCGACGCCCACATGGGCAGTCAGCGGTCTTGGCATGGTGGCGCTGAGTTCGTGATCGACGATGGCGACGTCGGGGAGGAGGGAGTGGTCGCGCGTCATTCGCTTGACGCCCGCTGTTTCGTCGGTGATGACCATGACGGGGGTCGCTTCGCTGCCTGTGCCAGCGGTGGTGGGAATGGCGATGAGTTGAGCCTTGCCGAGACGGTGTCGGATCGCTTTGGCGCAGTCGATGGGACTGCCGCCGCCCATGGCGATGATCGTGTCGGCGTGGTGGTTCGTGGCGAGGTCGAATCCTTCGGCGACGTTGGTGTCGGTGGGATCGGGCTGAACGCCGCTGAAGATGATGGCGTTGTCTAGTTTTGGGAGGATGCCTGAACTTGCCAGATAGCTGTCGGTGACGATCAGGATCTTCTTTGAGTATTCAATGTAGGTGTGAAGTTGATGACGCGAACCTGCACCCTGGAGGATTGTGCGTGGGGAATCAAAGCGCATGATTAGAACTTTCTCGACCAATCTTTCGGCCAGCGTTCGACTACGACTTTTTCGTTCGTAAAGAAGCGGACAGCATCCTTGCCCTGGCCGTGGAGATCTCCGAAGAAACTTTCGCGTGCGCCGCTGAAGGGGAAGAAGGACATCGGCGCGGCGACGCCAACGTTGATGCCGACGTTGCCGACTTCGGCCTCGGTGCGAAAGCGGCGGGCATCGGGACCGGAACGTGTGAACAGACAGGCCATGTTGCCGTAGGCGCCCGAGTTGACGAAGGCGAGTGCGTCCTCAATGGTGGGCTTTTCGATCAGTGTGAGGACAGGGCCGAAGATCTCGGTGCGGAGGAGGGGGTCGTCGTCCTTCAGGCCTTCGATGATGGTGGGGCGGAGGAAGTAGCCATCTTTCAGGTCGTGTTGGCGGCCGTCGACGGTGAGGTTAGATTCGTGAGTTGAGAGAGTTGATTCGATGCGATTTTTGGCTGCTTCAGAGATTACGGGGCCCATTTGAACGTCGTCAAAGCCGTTGCCGGTTTTGCGGGTTGCGGCGGTTTCTCTTAACGCGTCGCCGAAGGGTTTGTTGGCTTCCCCCACGAGGATGGCTACGCTGGCGGCAAGGCAGCGCTGGCCGGCACAACCGAAGGCCGAATCGGCGATGACGGCGGTGGTGGTGTCGGGGTCGGCGTCGGGAAGGATGACGACTGGGTTCTTCGCGCCGCCCTGGCATTGGACGCGTTTGCCGTGGGTGGCGGCTTGCGCGTAGACGTGCCTTGCGGCGGCGCTAGAGCCAACGAAGCTGATCGACTTGATGTGTGGGTGGGCGATGAGTTGTTCGCTGACTTCGCGGCCCCCATTGATGACGTTGACGACACCCGAAGGGAGGCCTGATTCCTGCATGCATTGCATGAGCATTTGCATGGTGAGCGGAACGCGTTCGCTGGGCTTGATGATGACCGTGCAGCCGACGGCGATGGCGTAGGGCAGGAACCAGAAGGGGATCATGCCTGGGAAGTTGAACGGGCAGAGAAGGGCCGCGACACCAAGCGGCTGTCGGATCGAGAATTCGTCGATGCCGGGAGCGATCGATTCATTGAATCCGGATTGGATCAGATAGGGCATGCCGCAGGCGGTCTCGACGTTCTCAATCGCGCGTCGCATTTCTCCACGGCTTTCCGCCAGCGTCTTGCCGCATTCGAGGGTGATGGTTCGAGCGAGAGCTTCGAAGTCGCGCTCGAGAATGGCTTTGAGGCGGAATAGCGGCTGGACGCGTTCGGTTACGGGGACTCGCTTCCATTGCTGGAAAGCAGCTTGGGCCGCCTCGACAGCGTCATTCACTTCGTTTGGGCTGGCGATCGTGAGAGTGGCTATGTGCTGGGCTTTTGCGGGGTCAAAAATGGGAAGAGTTTGAGTGCCTTGTGGCTTGCGCCACTCCCCGGCCCAGTAGTGGTAAACGTCTTGCATCTCCATACGCTATTACACTGGAGGATCATTTGAGATTGCTTCCTACAGCAGTTGGCATGTTTTTGTTTGGGCATCTAGCCGGGATGGCAGTGCTCAATGGTTATATCCAGAGCCGGAGCGATTTGACGCTGCCGCAATTCGGGTTGGTTTTGTCGACGGGGGCGGTGACAGCGCTGGTTGTAAACCTGATCTTGCGACGGACCGGGTTGAAGGTGTCGGGGGCGACCGGGTTGATGATGCTGGCGTTCTCGGTTTGGTTGCCGGTGCTGGCGTTCTCGGTTTGGTTGCCGGTGCTGGCGCAAGGGCTGCCGGCGCTGCTGTTGGCTTATTCGATGCAGGGTGCGGCGTCGCGGATCGCGCTCGCGGGATTGTACCGGGCGGTGACTGCGATCCAGAGGCAGTGGGTGGGGAATGGGAACGCTACGTTGCTGTTGGAATCGAAGGCGGGATTTGGATTGGGCGAGTCGTTCTTTTTGAACGCGATGGTGACGCATTGGACGGGGGAGGCGAGGTGGGCGGCAGGGATGGCGCTTTTAGTCGGGATCCCATGTGGGTTGTGGTTGCGCGGGAAATTACCGGACTGGACTTCGGTTGCCGTTCCATTGGAAAGGAAAGCGGTTGGGACTGGACATGCGCCCCTGGCGGTGGCGTTTGCGGCTTACTGCGCGGAGGTGTTTACGATTACGCAGGCGACGGCATGGTCGAGTGTGCTGGCTCGGACGCTACGATTTGGGAGCGCGGAATTGCCTCCGCTGGTAGCGGCTGGGGTGTTGTCGGTGGTGTTCTGGATGGTGGTGGGTGGGGTGAGGTATTTGAGTGGAAGGCATGAAACGCTGGATTTGAGGCGGGTGGTCTTGGGGGGACACTTGTTGTGTTTGATTGCGGTGGTGGGGGCGATGGTGACGCCGGAAAGTGCGGGGCCGTTGATGTTGTTCTATGCGTTGTTGGGGGCGGGGATTGCCTGCTTTGTGCCATTTGCGTTGCAGATCATTTCGATGCATGCGAGGGCGGGTGAGATGGCGGACCGGCTGGCGCTGTTGGGGCCGGTGATGAGCGTGGGTGTGCATATGGTGACAGGGAACTTTGCGGCTTATCACCACTGGTTTGTCTTGGCGGCGCTGGGGATGTCGCTGGTGGCAGCGGTTCGGGGGTTGCGGGCGTGAGGCTGCGGGTTGAGAGGAAGTTGCGGAAGGTAAGCGGCAAGGGGTCGGCCGAATTGCTGGCGGTGGTGATGGAACGTGAACAGGGGCATTATTCAAGGGGGGAGGCAGCTAAGTGGCTGTTGCGGGTTGGCGACCGGCGCGGCGCGGACTGGCTGCTCACGGAGTTCTTTCGGGTTGATGACGAGATTGCTGTAATTGGTTTGGCACTTGCGATTGAGAAGACGAAGGATGGTTGGAAGGGACGCCCGATCAGCGGCGCGGGCGTGCGCTGGCGGAAGTGATAACTGATCTTTCGCAACCGGATCAGAATGCCCATCGAAGGCGCGGGGCTGTGCAAGAGCGCTCGGATGACTATGCTGGGGCAGTACCGGCGTTGATCGCTGTGTTTGCGCTCGGCAGTTTCCTGGAACGGGACGGTTATGTTCGTCAAGAAGTGATTGCGGCGTTGGAGGCAGCAATCGAGGATCGAGTGCATCCGGGCGGAAGTTACTGTCCGATTCGCTTAGAGGCGCTCGCGATGTTGGGAATCCATCGCTTAGGGGAATACGAACGGCGGAAGAAGGAAGAAGCGGCGGCCGGGGCGGATGCGAACTGGGTGAATTTCTACCTCGACTAAAAAAATGCCTGCCCGGGGGACGCTTGGAAGCGCCTCTGGGCAGGTTCTCTTACCGGAGGGGAGTAAATTGTGAGAAAAGTTACTTGGTCTTTTTGGGCGGCACGATGGCGTCTTTGACGGCCTTGGCGACGCGGAACTTGACGACCTTCTTGGCCGGGATCTTGATGGTTGCGCCGGTGGCAGGGTTGCGGCCGGTACGGGCCTTGCGCTCCTGGCGGACGAGCTTGCCGATGCCGGGAAGGGTGGCTTCGCCAGCCTTCTTGGTCTCACGGACCATGATTTCAGCATAGGCGGTGATGAATTCTTTCGACTGCTTGCTGGTCAAGCTCATTTTTTCGGCGAGTTCTTTGATTAACTGCGATTGGGTCATGCGATCAGCCATTGAGGATGCTCCTTGGTTGTTTTGATTCTGCCTGTGCTGATCAAAACATTTGTTGGTAAAAATGTTTCAGCTTCAAGCGCACCCTCATCATACGGGACATTTTAGAAGGATGTAAAGGACAAAAATAGCAAAAAGCCCATAAAAATGGGCTTTCTTGTGTTCGAATGGCTTCCGAAGCCCATTTTCCGGGCAAAACATGAAGTGCGGTTTATGTTTCGCCTGATTTTATTAGGGTTCGGCGGCTACTTTTTCGCCTTGGCCGGGGCCTCGGCGGCAGGTTCGGGGTTATCGAGGCGGGAGGCAAGACCCAGTACCTTGCGCAGTTCGAGATCCATCGCGTTGAATGCATCCGGATGATCCTTGAGGAACTGGCGGGCATTTTCGCGGCCCTGGCCGATGCGCTCACCCTTATAGCTGTACCAGCTACCGGATTTTTCGACGATGTTCTGCGCGACGCCTATGTCGATCATGTCGCCTTCCATGCTGATTCCCTGACCATAAAGGATGTCGAATTCGGCCTCGCGGAAGGGCGGCGCCACCTTGTTCTTGACAACCTTGACCTTGGTGCGATTGCCGGAGACGACATCTCCATCCTTGATGGCGGCAATACGGCGGATGTCGAGGCGAACGCTGGCGTAAAACTTGAGGGCGCGGCCGCCGGAGGTGGTTTCGGGGTTACCGAACATGACGCCGATCTTTTCGCGGATCTGGTTGATGAAGACCAAGCAGGTGTTGGATTTAGAGCAGATCCCGGTGAGCTTGCGCATAGCTTGGGACATTAGGCGGGCCTGGATGCCGACGAAGGTGTCGCCCATTTCGCCGTCGAGTTCGGCCTTGGGGACGAGGGCGGCGACCGAATCGACCACGATGATATCGACGGAGCCGGACTGGACTAGAGTGCTGGCGATCTCTAGGGCCTGCTCAGCGTAGTCGGGCTGGGAGACTAGCAAATTCTCTGTGTCGACGCCAAGGGCATTGGCATAGATGGGATCGAGGGCGTGTTCGACGTCGATGAAGGCGGCGATTCCGCCCATCTTTTGTGCCTGGGCAATGCACTGCAGCGCTACTGTGGTTTTGCCGGACGATTCAGGGCCAAAGACCTCGATGATGCGGCCGCGAGGAAGGCCGCCAATCCCGAGGGCGTAGTCGAGTGAAATCGAACCGGTGGGGATGGACTGGACCTGTACCATCGCTTCGCTTGCACCAAGACGGGTGATGGAGCCCTTGCCGAATTGCTTTTCAATTGCGGCTAGCGTCGCCGCAAGCGCTTTAAATTTCTCATTCTCTGCCATAGGAAATCAGATTATAGCCCAGAACAAGCTAGGGGGCGATTAAAAAGCGAAGAAGTTTTTTAGAAGCTTTGGTGATGCCGATGCGCGGAGTGATCAGAACATTTTCGTCAGGAATGTTTTGGCCTTTTAGCATGGTGAGAATTCCAGTGGTGAGATCTGCGCCGTAGTGGGTGAGGTTGATGCCAAGGCCGCGAGTGAGGCGGCCGGGACCGGACCATTGACCGGCGGCCCGGATTAGTACGCATCCCGGTATACCAACGGGCTCGACAACGATGTTGAGCATGTAATGGATGCCGTAGTTGAGATAGACGTAGGCGTGGCCCGGGGGACCGAAGATGACTTTCGTGCGGGGCGTCATGCCGGCGTGAGAATGCGCGGCCGGGTCGTCCGCCGGAAGGTAAGCTTCGGTTTCAGTGATTTGAGCGATTTGCTCCCCGTGCACGATGTAAGTTCCAAGCAATTGGCGCGCAACCTCGGTTGTGGGCTGAGAAAAGAAGCTACGATCTAAGATTGTGCCGAACTCATTGCGACTGTTCACCGGGCTTGCTCTCGAATATCCTGTACGCCGGAATCTGGAACTGGTGCTAGAGCACCTGCGTCCGCTGGCTCCATTGACCTGGAGCCCGAGCGACAACTTTCACATTACGACGAAATTTATTGGCGACTGGCCGGAAGAGCGGCTGGATGAATTGAAGCTGGCGCTGGGTGGGTTGGCGAAGCGGGGGCCGATTACGTGTGAGATCGGCGGATTTGGCTGGTATCCGAACCCGCATCAACCGCGAGTGCTTTATGGGGGGGTGAAGGGACCTGTTGAATTGCGTGAGTTGGCCAAGGATCTGGACAAGTGTTGCGAAGGGTTGGGCGTTCCGAGAGAAAAGCGTGAGTACTCGCCGCATTTGACGCTGGGGCGGATGCGCGGCGTGCAGAACGTTGTAGCTTTGCGGCAGGCGATTGCGCAATTGCCGAGTGCGGAATTCGGTTCAAGCACGGCTTCTAAGTTTTTACTGTACAAGTCTGAGGCGGGGGATCAGACCAGTGTGTATAGAGTAATTGGGGAGTTTGCACTTTGAATCCGTTGATGATGACCGCGATGTGGCTTGTGCCACTGTGCTTTCTGCTGGGGAGCCTGCCGTTTGGCGCATGGATCGTGAAGTGGAAGACCGGCGAGGACGTGACGAAGCTAGGGAGCGGAAACATTGGGGCCACCAATGTTTTGAGGACTACCGGCAAGGGAGCGGGCATTCTAACGCTGCTGCTGGATATCGCCAAGGGCGCAATGGCGGTGTTTATCGCCGATTACGTGAGCGAGGGCAACCCGTTGTTGATGTCGGTTGCGGCACTGGCGGTGATGTTTGGACACGCTTTCTCGCCATTCATGAAATTCAAGGGCGGCAAGGCGGTAGCCAGTTTTGCAGGGGCCTTTGCGTACCTGACTCCGTTGCCGTTTTCGATGATCGCGATTCTGTTTGTAGCGATTGTGGGCTACAGCCGCTTTATCTCTCTGGGATCGATTTGCGGAGCGATCCTGTTTCCATTCGCGGTGTGGTTGATTTTGCATCCGGCCTGGCCTGTTTTGCTGGCTTCTGTGATTGCAGGGGCGTTTATCGCCTGGAGGCATGCTTCGAATCTTGAGCGATTGCGAGAAGGCAAGGAAAACCGGTTCGAGTGGCGCAGCAAGTAATCAGCATTCTCGGAGGCGGGAGTTGGGGGACGGCGCTGGCGATTGCGCTGGCAGGGCGTTTTGAGCGGGTGACATTGTGGGTGCACAATGCGGAACTGGCGGCCAGGATGCAGGCGTCGCGTGTGAACGATGTCTATTTGCCAGGGTTTGAGTTGCCCGGCAATGTAGTCGTGACGCATGAGATGGAACTTGCGCCTTGGGTGTTGGCCGTTGTGCCATCGAAGCATTTGCGATCAGTGCTGGATGAGGCTGCCCGGTGTGGCGGTTCGGGGATTCGGGTGATCAGTGCAACGAAAGGCATCGAGGCGGGGAGTTGCCTGCGGATGTCCGAGATTGCCGAGCAGTGCATCGGGAATGGGTTGGTGCCGGCGGTATTGACCGGGCCGACGTTTGCGCGTGAGGTTGCGGCTGGGGAACCTGCGGCGATTGTGATTGCTAGCAGGGATCTTGAGTTTGCACAAGAGGTACAGGCTGCGTTTGCAGGCGGCAACCTGCGTTTTTATACGAACCCTGATGTGGTCGGCGTGGAGTTGTCGGCGGCGTTGAAGAATGTGATTGCGATTGGGGCTGGTGCGGTGGAAGGGCTGAACCTCGGTTCAAATTCCAGGGCTGCGCTGATTACGCGAGGACTGGCAGAGATTGGCCGGCTGGTGGTTGCTTATGGTGGGGAAAGTGGAACAGTGTCTGGGCTGGCTGGTCTTGGGGATTTGGTGTTGACGTGCACTGGGCAGTTGAGCCGCAACCGGAGGGTGGGTGTGGAGTTGGCTAAGGGGCGAACCCTTACATCAATCCTGGCCGATACGCCGATGGTGGCCGAAGGAGTGGAGACGACGCGCGTGGCGCTGGAGATGGCATCGAAACGAGGGGTTGAACTGCCGATCGCGAAGGCGGTTTCGAAGATGCTGGATGGACACCCGCCGATTGAGGCGCTGAGGGAATTGATTGCTCGGGCTCCTAAAGCGGAAGGCGCCTGAAGCCCGAGCCTGGTGCGGGAACTATTTCTTCTTGCCGAAGCGATGGCGGGCGTACATCAGAGCGCCGAGGCCCGCGCCCATTAGGAGGTAAGTCGATGGCTCTGGAACTGGTGAGGGAGGTGCTGAGGCAAGCAGCAGCGTGGAGGCAGCGAGCAGGGCGAACATAGTTTTTAGCATGGTGAGTGGTGTATCGCTTCCACTGGTTGAGATGTCAGCTAGAGTTTCTTCCATTCGCGCCAGGGGAGTTTCGCCAGCAAGAAAGCAGGCTGGAGGGTTGAGGAAGGTGAAACGCTATCAATGCCGAGTGTGGTTGGATTCGGGCTGCGTTTGAGAGTTCGGAAGAGGCGATCCCAAATGGTTAGTGTGACGCCATAGTTTGACTTTTGCGAATCCATTTCGATTGAGTGGTGTGATCGGTGAAGACCGGGGGTCATGAAGACCCAGGCCAGTGCGGCGTCGAGGCGCGCCGGAAGTGCCATATTGGCGTGTACGAAAAAGCTGGAGGCAATCGCGAACAGCTGATAGGCGATAACAGCGTTCACCGAGGGCTGAAGAAAGTACACCAGTCCGAGAAGGATGGACTGATCCCAGAGGCCTTCGAAGGGATGGAAGCGAAAGCTTGTGGAGGCGTCCATCTCGGGATCGGAATGGTGAACGGCATGCCAGATCCAGAACGGACCGAGGTTGTGCATTCCGTAATGCGAGATCCACATGATGAGGTCATGAATCAGCAACAGGGGAAGGAAGGAGAATGTGCTTGGGCGGGAAACAGCAAGTGCAATTGAACTGGTTCTGAAAGCAACAGTTGAGAGTAGTGAAACCAGGACCCAGAGACTGAAATTGAGGGACCAGCGGCGGAGGAAAGGAAGGGACAGATCGGATAGCGGTTGGCGTAATTCCAAGATGCCAACCGCCATAAACAACAGCACCGATAAGGGGGCGATCCAGCTTTGCCAATCCATCGGTGAACGACGAAGTGCTCTACTTATTCTTCTTCGTCATGCGATTGCGCGCATAGATGAGAACGCCGAGGCCGGCGCCCATCATGAGATAGGTGCTGGGTTCGGGAACTGGGGTGAGAGAAGCTGATAGTGCGGCTGTAATTGAAAATAAGCCAAGTACCAAACATGTCATGAAAACTTTTCTCCTTGAAATCAGAGTCCAGCAGTGTGCCTCGACTAGTAGGAGAATCGTACTATAGGTGCCGAAATAATGCCAGCAATTAGTTCAGCGACTTGCGCGTAGGCACCCAGAGATCTTGCCAACTCAGTTTGAGTTGAGTGATCATTTCGAGGCCGTAGTCACTACGCTGGAGGTCGGTTGCGGAACTATTGCCGGTGCCGAGAGTGAACTTGCAGCCTGCTTCTTTGGCCATCTGGAGGAATGCAAGACCCGGGACACGGTAGCGGTCGCTCATCTCGACCGCAACCTGGTGCTGGGCAGCAGCATCGACGATACGGCGGATGCGTGGCTCAGTCCACAGGCGGGCGCGGTCTTTCTCGAGCGACTCAGGCAGGAAGGTTGGGATGGCGAGGATGTCCATTGGGGTGTGAGTAAGTAAGTGAACAGTGCGCTCGACGATCTCGTCGACGAAAGCTTCGGGGTTGGTGATTGGCCCGGTGTCCTGGGGGCGATAGATTCGCGTCCAGCGGCCTTTGTCGTCGGTCCAGATCAAGCCGTCGTTGAAGATGTAATCGAAGCGATCGGTGACACGCGGAGTAAATATCTTTTGCCAGTCGTCGCCTTCGGCCTGCATGCCGACATATGCAGCGTGGCCCTTCACGCTGTCAATGAACTTCATGGCTTCAGCTTCGGTGCGGAACTGGCTCTGGCGGCCGCAATTGGCGGAGATGCCGTAATAGATGCCGTCGCGCCGGCTGCGCTCCAATGCCTCTTTAACACCCAAGCCCGGCTTCAGATGGACATGCCAGTCTACTAGCGGGTAGTTCTTCGCGCCTAGTTCGATGACCTTTCTGAAGGTAGGATCGACTTCAGGAAGCGCACCAGGGCTGACTTCGGTGTCGGGGAGGGGTCGAGCGCGGAGGTTGCGGTAGAACGCCTTCGAGTTCGGGTCGTGACATTGCAGGGCGAAGAGGCCACTATCGAGGAAGCGCCCGGTCTCTTGTGAGGGTGGCAGAACCGGGGTGGCGGGTTCGTTGTAGTCAACAGTCAGGATGCCATTGACGCGCACTTGAATATTCTTGCCGCGAACAGCGATCGCGATGCGAAACCATTCGTCGTCATTGGCGAGTTGTTGGGGAACGTTGCGGATGGAATAGAGCGAGCCGGTGCGCTTGCGTTCGCGGTAAGCGCCGTCACCAAGTGCGGTGTTGTTGACCTGTACCTCGAAGCCTTTTTTGGGGAAGCCGTCCTGTTGAAACGTAGTGTGAAAGTAGATGCCGGAGTTACAAGCCGTGCGAGTGAGAACGTCAGCTTCGAACTCAAAATTCTTAAACTCGCGCGAGGTGTGGAACAGATGCGAGACCGGGCCATCGGCAACCAACATTCCTTCCTGGACTGACCAGGAGGCGGCGTTGCCGCTGGCTTTCCAGCCCTTGAGCGTTTGTCCATCGAAGAGTTCAATCCAGCCTGTTGCGGCGGAGGCGGAAGCGGCTAAGGAGGCTGCAAGGAAATCGCGCCGGTTGATCATGCATCCACGGTACAATAGAGTTTCCTCGCTTGATCAACGTAAGTTCCGTATCCATGCGCTTCGGCGCCAAAATTCTGTTTGAAGACGTCGCCACCGCATTTTTGCCCGGAAGGCGGTATGGACTGACCGGGCCCAATGGGGCCGGAAAATCAACCTTCATGAAGATTCTGACCGGTGACCTTGAGCCCACAAAGGGCACGGTGACCCGTCCGAAGAAATTCGGCATTTTGCGTCAGGATCAGTTCGCATTCGATGCATATCGCGTAATCGATACGGTCGTGATGGGCAATGGACCGCTGTGGTCGGCATTGCTGGAACGGGATGCCTTATACGAAAAGGATCCGTCGGCGTTGACGGATGAAGATGGCATGCGGTTGGGTGAGCTTGAAGGCGTGGTTGGGGAAGAGGGCGGATATACAGCCGAGTCGGATGCGGCAATTCTGCTCGATGGTCTGGGAATTGATTCGAATCTGCATGAACGCAAGATGAGCGAATTGCAAGGCGGGCAGAAGGTACGCGTGTTGTTGGCTCAGGCCTTGTTTGGCAACCCGACGGCGTTGTTACTGGACGAACCGACGAACCACCTTGACCTCGACAGTGTTCACTGGCTCGAGGAGTACCTGAACAAGTTTGAAGGCACGCTGATTACGATCTCGCACGATCGCCACTTCCTGAATAACATCTGCACGCATACGGCGGATATCGATTACAACACGATCATCCAGTACACCGGCGGGTATGACGATATGCTGCTTGCCAAGACTCAGATCCGTTCGCGGATTGAAGCGGATACGGCGGAGCGGCAGAAGAAGATCACCCAGTTGAATGAGTTTATTGCCCGGTTCTCAGCGGGCACACGTTCGGCGCAGACGACCTCTCGAAAGAAGGAAGTTGAGAGGCTGCAGAGTTCGGAGCTTGCGCGGTCTAACATCCAGCGCCCGTTCATTCGCTTTCAGTTGAAACGTCCGTCGGGGCGAACTCCGATTGAGTTCAAAGGCTTGTCGAAGAGCTATGGAGATCTGCAGGTATTTGAGAACTTCGAGTCGTTGATCAGCCGTGGAGACAAAGTGGCGGTGATGGGAAGGAACGGCGCTGGTAAGACTACGCTGTTGAGATCGTTGCTGGTGAATGCGCCGGTGATGGCGAGCCATGGCGAGGACACGTTTGAGATCGATAGCGGGAATGTGATCTGGGGGCATGAGACCAGCGTTGGTTATTTTGCGCAGGATCATTCCGAGACGATCGAACATGGCATGGATTGCATCAATTGGTTGCACCAGTACGATTCGCAAGCCTCAAATGAGGAATTGCGTGGGTTGTTGGGGCAGATGTTGTTCTCGGGCGAAGACGCGTTGAAGCCTACCAAGGCATTGTCGGGTGGAGAGGCGGCGCGTTTGATTTTTTGCCGGCTGATGCTGTTGAAGCCGAACGTGCTGATTTTTGACGAACCCACCAACCACCTCGATCTTGAGTCGATCAGTGCGCTGAATCAGGCGATTCAGAAATTTGAAGGAACAGTTATCTTTGTCACCCACGATGAGGATTTGCTCGACGAGTCGGCGACGCGAATCTGGAATGTGGTGGACGGCAAGATTCAGGACTACAAGGGTCCTTACGCCGAGTTTATTTCGCAGCAGAAGTAGGGCCGAGACGACGTTGAAGCACCCGCAACGTCAGAGAGAAGCGAGCTGCATCCAGGGGGAACGGCGGATCGTCAGGGTCCACAATTTCCGCTAAAGCCTTGAAGGTTGCGATGGGGGCGGGGCGAGTTAACATGTTGAGAATCGCGAAGTGTGCGCGAGGGCTGCCGAGGGTTTTTGGATCAGGGACCGGGAGAAGTCCGAGTTTATAGTTCTCAATAGCCTCGTCTATATTCGGGGTTGCGCCAGCGAACGGGAAGTCGTTTGGGATGAAGGCGCGATATCTGATCCAGGCGTTGGCTACTCGCGCCATGTCGTAGCCAAGCATCAAGATCAGGCAGCAACCTGCCAGCAAGAGAATGCGAGGCCATTTGCCCAGGAGTTGTTGCAGCAACAGGCCGCCGAGTATCGTTACCGCCGGGACAAATGGAATGATGCGGCGCACACCCGGCGGCTGTCCAGAAAACAGTGCGATGAGGAATGATGACACCGCAAGCAGTAGCCATACAGAGTGAGTTTTCCAGCGATAAAGGCCGAAGACCAGACCGCCTATCGTTATCCATGGAAGAATCGATGGACCCAGGGCTGGATGTCCAGCAAGAGGGTAATAATAGCTAGTCAGCCCTTTAAGTAAGTCTCCTTGTAGACGAGTCCAGGATGTGAGTAGTGGCAGGCTGGCGCCTCCCCCGCCTAACAAAAGGAGTTGGACATTCTTCCAGTAGGCGATAGCGGAGGCGAGAAGAAGCAAGCCCGCAACCGCTGCGAGAAGCAGCCTTCGCCAGAGTTGGGCATGGCGGGCGAGGAGCCAGATGACCGGAAGCACGAAAGAAAGGCCCGCGCCGTAGCATAAACAACTGAAGGCCAGTGCGCCACCGGAGGCGAACGAGCATCGCAGGCTGGGATAAGTTGCAAGTAGCATAGCCAACATGCCGAAGGGAACTTCAAGTCCGATATCGATGCCCAAAACCGAGAACCAGTAGAGGCCAGGCATTAAACCGATGGCGAGTGCCGTGAGTAGAGAGAATTGCCAGGGTTGCTTGAAGCGAAGATGAAGCAGCCAGAAGGTGATCGGCGTTACTGATGCCATCACGAGGGCTTTGACGAATCGGCCGTAGAAGATGCCTGGCTCAGGGAAGAAATGGTAGCCGGTCCAAAAGACGAGATAGGATGCGATGTTCGTTGCATACTCGCTTGCCTGGAAGCGGTTTTCAAAGTAAGCAACGTCGACAAAGGAGCTATGCGCTTCTTCGCGAGTGAGGATTTCGGAATGGTTCAGGCAAAGAACTAAACCTAGGTTGAGGAAAATCTGGAGCAGGGTCAAAAAGGGGAAGACTAGGCGGGACGGCAAGAGGGAAGGTTAGCATTAAGTCCGGAGCGTTGGGGTGTGTGGAGGGAAAAACACCCCAACACTCAACAGACTAAAGTGGTTGCTATGAACCACCACCTATGAGTACTAGTGTGACTCTACTTCAATTGTGTTGCAAGCGAAAATATGAAAAATGATAGAGTTGAGCGAATGTTAAGACGTACTTTTTTGGCTGGAAGCGGAATACTGGCGTTGAATGGGGCGACTAAGCCTAATGTTATCATTATTTTAGCGGATGACTTGGGTATTGGTGATGTGGGATGTTATTCGCCTGAGGCGAAAGTAAAAACCCCGCATCTTGATGGGCTGGCTCGGCAGGGAATGCGATTTTCCGACGCACATTCGCCTTCGAGTGTTTGCACTCCGACACGGTACGGGTTGTTGACCGGCAGGTACTGTTGGCGGAGCAGGTTGAAAAATGGGGTACTGGGTGGAGAATCGCCGAACCTGATCGAGGCGGGCAGACCGACGATTGCGAGCCTGTTTCAGAAGGCAGGATATCGGACCGGCGGCTTTGGCAAATGGCATCTTGGACTCGGCGACCAGCAGAAGACGGATTACTCGCGTGAGTTGAGTCCCTCGCCGCTTGACCATGGTTTTGATGAGTTCTTTGGGATACCGGCTTCGCTGGACATGCCGCCGTACGTTTACTTTGACGGGAGGCGCGCAGTGGAATTGCCTACGTCGAAGATCGCCGATAACGGAGAGACGAAGCGGGGGCCTTATTGGCGAGGTGGCGGAATTGCGCCCGGGTTTGCAATGGACGAGGTGGTTCCGAAGTGCACCCAGCGCGCAGTTGAGTTTGTGAAGAAGAGCGGGCCTTATTTCTGTTATGTACCGTTGCCGGCTCCGCACACGCCTTGGGTTCCGGCGCGGGAGTATCTTGGCAAGAGTCGAGCGAAGCTTTATGGGGATTTTGTTGAGCAGTTGGATGCGTCGGTGGGGAAGATATTGGCTGCTGTCGATCCGGCCAACACGCTGGTGATTGTGACCAGCGATAACGGTGCCCCGTGGGAGAAACGCGATATGGAGGAGAACGGTGGGCACTGGGCAAACCGGATGCTGCGAGGGCAGAAGTCGGACGCCTATGAGGGCGGGCACCGGGTTCCATTCCTGGTGCGCTGGCCGGGGAAGGTGAAGGCTGGGACAGTGAGTGACGCAGCCATTTGCCATACGGACTTGCTGGCTACTGCGTGTGCAGCGGCTGGGATATCGATTGGTCGAGATGCGGCGGAGGATTCGTTTGCGATTCAGCCAGCCTTGGCTGGAGTGAGAGGGGAGAAGGCGGTGAGGCCACACCTGGTGCATCATGCGGGTAATGGGATGTTTGCAATTCGAGAGGGCGGTTGGAAATTGATTGAGGGCCTGGGGTCTGGCGGGTTTACTCCACCTGCAAAGATTGAAGCCAAGCCGGGTGGACCGCAAGGGCAGCTATTTCACATGGCATTGGACCCGCTGGAGCGAGAAGATGTGTACGAGAAGCATCCAGAGCAGGTGGCTCGATTGTCGGGGTTGCTGAACCAGATACGGGATGCGGGGCGCACGCGAGCAAGCTAGGGCGCAACGTTGCCGCGGACTTCGAATTCAATTGCGTCGCCGGAAGCTTTGACACCTTGCACTGAGATGCGCCAGTTGCCGCTCTCCGGTTTTTCGACTCGGAGGCGCTCTGCGTTTTCATACGGGCCGCCATATTGATAACCAGAGGGACTGGTGAGGTAGACGTCCACTTTGTGGGACTCCTTGTTGGTCCAGGCGGTGAGAATATCGAGGGTGCGGGCGCCTTTGGGAACATTGATGGTTTGTGTCCACCACTCGGTGAGGCCCACTTTGGCAGTCCAGCGCGGACCCTGCGGCGCTTTGTTGCCGGAAACTTCGATGGGTCCGTTGTTTGGGACATTACAAGCGCCAATCAATGGAAGCGGGTTGGTGACGACGCGGCCTTTGGCGATGTTGGTGAGATTGGAATAGGTAAAAGGAATACTTTGGTTAGCGGCAGCAAAACCGCGGGTGACATGGGCGTGGACGTGATAGCCACCTCCCTGCCCCAGAGTGTGTCCGCTGTTGCCGACCGTGGCAAGCGCCTGTCCGGCCTCTACGCGCTGACCGGTTCGCACCACAAAGGTGCCGGTGCGGAGATGGGCATAGTGGGAGAACTCGCCGTCTTCATGTTCGATAGTGATCAGATTGCCAAAGCTGCGGCCGCGCGAGTTTTGGCGCTCACTACGATCGAAGGCGTGAACGATGCCGGGGCGCATTGCGACGACACAGCCACCGCTGCGCATGCTGACCGGGGCGATGTCCCAGGCATGGAGGCTGCGTCCCCAGTGAGATGTGCCGCCATAGGGGCCTTGCGTGATGATCCATTGTTCGCCGCCAGCGATCGGAAGCCCATAGCCATGATTGCTCTCAATCAGGAGTCGTGCGGGAAGGCTTTGTGCTCCATCGGCGTTCTTGATGACAATCCAGTATTCGCCAGGGGCAAGGCGGGAGGCGTAAGTGACATGGAAACGTCCTGGATCGACTTGTCGCACCGGTAGAGAGGCGATGAATTGCCATGCGCTGGAGGGCGAATAGGTGGCAAGATGGGCGACGCTTTCTGGAGTCATCCCCGTGCCATCGAGTTGGAGGTCGGTTGAAGTTGTAAATCGTTCAAGACGGGTGACGCGTCTGACGGCTAGCCCGCGAGCAGATGCGAGGTCGCCCTTGAGGGTGAACTTCTTCTCGTGGATGACTACGCCACGGGCGACGATGCGCACCTTCCACTGACCCGGTCTTGCCGCCTGATCGAAGCCGGCGAGCGGCATCTGGGTTACGAAACACATCAGAGGCGCAGTGGGCAACTGTTCGTAGTTCAGAAACTCCATGACCTGATCGCCGGGGGCGAGCCATTCCACTGTGAGACCCGGGACTCCTGAGCCACCCGACAATAGGAACCGGAAGAAAATCTGGCGCTCGGTATTGTCAATTGCAGAAACGGACTTGCCTACCGAGCAGCGGTCTTCGCTGGCGGAAAGAGAAAAGGTGCTTTCTGTGACCCTTTGCGCGGCTGCTGTCTGTAAAAACAACACAAGCGCTAGGGTAAGTTTTGAATTCATCCTGGACGGGGTCTATTCGTAGTATCGGCGAAAGCAGGGTTCGGCTACAGGCTTAACATTCACCCCGATGTGGGGTAAACTGGCCCAATGTCCAACGAAGGCAGTCCCAACCGGTTAGAATTCGCAGTCGAACCAATACCCTATTTTGTCCAAGCCCTGGTGACAGGGCTTTCCATGTTGATTTATGTACCGGCGGCTGAGCAATTGACCAAATTGCTGCACTACGCTACGGGCAAGATGCGCTTTGCCGATGGCACTACGGTGAGTTTCACAGGGACGCCAGCGTTACTGCAACCACATCTGCTACAGGTCACAATTGTGATTTGGGCCCAGATTATCCTGAACGCGATCATCGACGATCCGTTGGTGCAATTGGTAGTTGGGGTCGCGATGAGTTTGGGGCTTGCATTTGTCAGCTACCAAGTGCTTCGAGTGGTTGCGCCATTGCTGGTGACGAATCATGGCAGCCGGCTTGAATTTAGCGCTTCCGTCGAGGATTATCTGAAATGGCAATTGATTTTCACCGGCTGTTCCGCCGTCCCCGCATTACTCGGATTGTTGCTGCCCGCCAGCGGGTTTTTTGCAACCATTGGAAGCATCACACTCGCAGTCATGACCCTGGCACTGCTTGGGATTGCCACTGTGTTTTACATGCAATGGTTTGGCTCGAAGTTTACTGGCGGAATGCGGTTGGTCCGGTTTGATGCCAATCCAGTCTAGATGATCGGGATGTACATCGGATTTGTCCTGTTCTCTTTGCTGATCGTAACGATACCGTGGTCGATCGCCTGGTTCATGAAGTGGGTGATGTCAAAATACTCGCTGCCGGCAAGGTCGGCCATGCCGGTGACCGGATAATCTGTTAGGCATGCGAATTGGATTGACGCTTCTTTTTGTGGCTGCTTGCTTTGCGGCGGAGCCACAATATTCTCCCTTGAACCAGATCACGCCCCAGAATGTGTCGCGACTGGTGAAGGCCTGGGAGTACGACACCAAAGACGCCTTTGTTGGGTCGGAGATTCAGTGCCGTCCTGTGTTCTCGAATGGGGTGCTTTACGCGACGACGCCGAAGGGGCGGTTGGTGGCGATCGAGGCAGCGACGGGTTATGAGAAGTGGTCGTTTGATCCAATTCCAGCCGGCCAGAAGGCGTCGAAGTTTCGCAATCGCGGGATTACACTTTATAGAAGCGGGGGCGCGGAGCGAGTCTTCTATGGCGTGAAGCAGTTTGTCTATGCGGTGGATGGTAAGACTGGCAAGCTGGTTGCGTCGTTTGGCGAGGGCGGTCGCGTGGATTTGCGAGAAGGGTTGGGACGACCCGCGCAGACGCTTTCGGTGACGAATACCACGCCGGGTGTAGTGTTTGGCGACTTGTTGATTTTGGGGACTCTGGTGAGTGAAGATCTGCCTTCTGCGCCGGGGTTTATTCGGGCATGGAACGTGAATACGGGCAAGCTCCGTTGGACCTTTCATACGATTCCGCAGCCGGGTGAATTTGGGTATGACACTTGGCCGAAGGGTGCCCACGAATATACGGGCGGGGCCAATAGCTGGGCGGGAATGACGCTTGACGCCACGCGCGGCGTTGTCTATGTGCCGACAGGCAGCGCGAGTTATGACTTCTATGGAGCGAACCGGATCGGGGACAACCTGTTTGCCAATTGCCTGCTGGCGCTGGATGCTGCGACGGGTGTGCGCAAGTGGCATCACCAGTTTGTGAAGCACGATGTTTGGGATCGGGACTTGCCTACTGCGCCTGTGCTGGTAACGGTGAAGCGAGATGGCAAGCCGGTTGAGGCGGTGGCGCAGGCTACCAAGTCGGGATTTGTGTTTGTGTTCGATCGCGATACGGGCAAGCCGCTGTTTGACATCGTGGAAAAACCTGTGCCTGGGTCGGAGATTCCGGGTGAAAAGCTGGCGGCGAAGCAGGGGTTGCCGGTGAAGCCGCCGCCGTTTGCCCGGCAGCAGTTGACCGAAGCGATGCTGTCGAATCGTACGCCGGGAGTTTACGCGGCGATGTCGGAGCAGTTTGCGAAATTGAAGTCGGGGCCGCAGTTTACGCCGCCTTCGTTTGAGGGGACGGTGATTTTCCCAGGGTTTGACGGCGGAGCGGAGTGGGGCGGACAGGCCTTTGATCCCGAGACAGGGTTGTTTTATGTGAATGCCAACGAGATGGCTTGGGTGCTGAAGATCATCCCAAGACCGGGTGGGAGCGCGGATGGGAAGGATCTGTATCTGAAGAATTGCTCGAGCTGTCATCGGGCCGATCTGGCAGGGACGCCACCCGAGTTCCCTTCTCTGGTGAATATTGGCAAGAAACTATCGACCGATGATATGCGCACCATAATCCGGAATGGTTCCGGCAGGATGCCGGGGTATGGAAAGCTGTCGACGGTGGAGCTACGAGCCATTGTGAATTATGTGGCGACGGGGGCCAATGAGAAGGTGGCGGCCACTGACCAGAGCCTGAATCCGCAGTTGCCTTACACGATGGATGGCTATAAGAAGTTTCTCGATGAGCAAGGGTATCCGGCGATTGCTCCGCCGTGGGGAACGCTGAGTGCGATCGATTTGAATGCGGGGACGATTGCGTGGCAGGTTCCGCTGGGTGAGCATCCGAAGCTGAAAGATCCGACGACGGGAAGTGAGAATTACGGCGGGCCGATTGTAACTGCATCGGGGCTGGTGTTTATTGCGGCGACGAATTTCGACAACCAGATTCGGGCCTTTGACAAGAAGACGGGGAAGTTATTGTGGCAGGCGGAGTTGCCTGCGGCAGGGAATGCTACGCCGGAGGTTTATGAGTGGCAGGGCCGGCAGTTTATCGTGATTGCTTGTGGTGGGGGCAAGAGTGGTGCGCCCTCCGGGGGCAAGTATGTAGCGTTCGCGCTGCCGAAGCCGTAAATTGTTGCCGCTTTGCCTGTTTGGGCAAGTGAGCCGGATGTTTGAGTATCAGCCCGATGGGACGGATCAAGTGCAGCGATTGACTGCGCTGATTCAGATCCCCGGCGTGAAGATCTTGGCCGACCCTGTGATCGGGGTGGTGAGCATTGTTGGCGATACGGAAGAAAAGGTCAATATGGTCGAGCAGTACTTCAAGAAGCACTTTAAGCCGAAGGCGCCGAGCGTGGCCGACCGGAATATTGAATTGACGCTCCATATTTTGTATGCGAAGACGGCGAGCAACGTGCAAGCCGCACTCCAGCCTGTGCTACAACAATTGAAACAGTCAACGATGTTGACTTCATTCCGCTCAGTGGAAACGCAGATTCTTCGGGTGAGGAGCACGAAGAGAGTCGAGGCCTCAGGAGTGTTGACCTGGGATGATGTTCCCGAGAACGTCTCCCCACTATATCAATTCCGAACAGATGTCACTGCGATCGGAAACTCGATCCGGATCGATTCCATGAACTTCGGGGTTCGGATTCCTTCCAAGGTGGCTGAGAACAACTTTCAGTTTCGGGAAGTCGGGATCACTTCGACGCTCGACCTCAAACCGGGGCAGTTCGTTGTCGTTGGAAAGACGAATACTTCGCCCAAAGATGGGGCGCTCGTTCTCGTGCTCTCCGCAAAGCTAGTCGATTAGGGCATTGGCGTTGCATTTGCGAGCTTTGACAGGATTGCAACGGGCGATCGCACCGCCGAAGTCGACCGAATACCCGTCAGGCATTTTCTTCGAGAAGTAGTAATCCGTGCTGATGATTTGGGCGCCGCTCGCGAGGGCGGCGTCTTTCTGTATGCGGCCGTCGGCATCGGCACGAGTACGAACCAGGTAGCCTCTCCGGACAAGCTCCGGAATCTTTGGCGAGTTCGGGTCGTTCATTTTGATGAAGGCAGCGTCGGGGGTGCCGGGGGTCGAATTGGTGAACACGATCCGGCCCTCGAGAGCCGGATGTCCCTCCGTGTACTTGGCTGTGATGTTCTCCTGATCGAAAAGGAAGACAACCTTGCCGCGAGCTTTGTCGAGTGCCGGCCAGCCCGTTGTGAGCACGGCTTGTTCCAGCGTCTGGGCCTTGCCTCGCACTGCGTCGGGGGTGATCAGATGCTTCTCGTCGAATACAGAAAGGATCTCTGCGTCGAGGGCATCGAGCGATTCGGCGGTTACAGGTTCGGGAGTGGTGGAAGTGGGGCGGGATCCCGCAGTCTTGGTCTCAAGTAGTACGTAGATAGGCAGGTGGCGGGGATGCGCCTTCGACCAGTCACCAATGATCGTGAGGCATTCGACAAGCGGCTGACAGGTGCTGCGGTAGTCGAAGTCCTGGACGTGGATTACTTTGTAGCCGGGCTTTTGCATCTTGCCGGTTGGGTCGAAGGGCGGGTCGGCCGGCAGGCCTTCCTTCGCGATGAGCTTGATCGCGGCAGGGTTGGCAAATAGTCCACCCTTGGAATCGCTGAAAATGTCGAGCTCGAATTTGCGCACGCCAAGGTTGAGTTGGTCTAGCAATGGTGGATGGGTATAGTCGAGCGACGCTGCGCCTTTGGGGTTGACCTTGCGAAGGTATTGCATTTCGCTTGGGGCCAGACCGGCGTGGTAGCTGTTGTGGCTGCCAATGATCTGGATGTCCGTCATGCTCTGAGCGAGAACTGCGAGTAGGGCTAAGGCTCGTCGCAAAAACAACTTGTAAGGGGGCATCGGACATCCATCATTCTGGGTTGCCAGCGGCCTGCTGATCGACCGAGCGCACCTTTGCGCCGAACCCCTATTTCTATTGTCATTT
>Ga0163144_10001607_pt1 | contig 52945 bp, 42 predicted proteins | sample OliLak19BULKMAT1_FD_123175 | JGI IMG/M metagenome (GOLD analysis project Ga0163144, IMG submission 123175) | Freshwater microbial mat bacterial communities from Lake Vanda, McMurdo Dry Valleys, Antarctica - Oligotrophic Lake LV.19.BULKMAT1 | ecosystem: Environmental > Aquatic > Freshwater >... | reverse complement strand
GAGGGGGAGGGTGCGCGCCGAAACGACCAAAGTGAGACTCGAGCGCGATTCCTGCAGTCCCGCGCGAGGTGAGGCTCTGTGCGGTGAATAATCCGGGCTAGAGGGACGCGGCAACGCAGGAGTCGCCATGAACTGGGCGAGCGCGGCACGTGTGGATGATCTGATCAAGAGCCTGGGGCGGCCGGCGTGGCAGGTGCGCCCGTTGTCGTGGCGCGGCCTGGCCTTGGCAATCCTGGTCGCGGGGCCTCTCTACGGCGCGGTCATGGGAAGTTTCGCGCTGGAGTCGTCGCACCGGTTGTTGATGGTCCTGTACGCGGCGGTGAAGATGCCGCTGCTAATTCTTGTGACGGGCGCCCTTTGTCTGCCCGGGTTCTTCGTGCTGAACACGGTGCTAGGGCTGCGCGACGACCTCGGGAGGGCGCTGCGGGCGATCCTGGCGGGGCAGGCGGCGTTGGTGATCGCGCTGGCATCGCTGGCGCCGCTCACCCGACTCATCTACCTGAGCGGTGTCACGCACCGTGGGGCGATCCTGACCAACGCGATGATGTTCACGGTGGCCACGGTGGTGTCTCAGGTGGTCCTGTGGCGGCACTACCGCCCGCTCGTAGCGGTCTCGCGCCGGCACCTGGTGACGTTGTGGTTCTGGCTGGTGATGTACGCATTCGTGGGAATGCAGATGGGGTGGATGCTGCGGCCGTTCATCGGGACCCCCGAGTATGCGGTGACATTCTTCCGCGATGAGCCGTTCAGCAATGCGTACGTGGTGATTGCGCGCCTTATTGTGGGGAACTGAAGCGTGGTAGAGTAGCCAAACGTCCGATAGCCCGGGCCGTCGCACTATGTTGCAGGCGAAGTGCCTGGGCGACTTGGCGTGCCTATCATGCCGCATCGCCGGTAGCCTCAGTCTTACTTCGCGGCCCGAAACACGGGGCGCAACGTTCTGGGAATCTGCTGGCAGCGTCTCCTCACTGTGAGTCTGACGCGCCATTCCCCAGTACGGCTTAGGCCTCTTCCAGATCAACTTGGAGCAGGGAAGCCCGAATCATTTCGACCAGGGTGGTCGCCCTTGTGGGCAGCCGCGCTGATTGAAGGAGTCATTGTTCACTTGAAGAATTTTTCAACACTCGGTCTCGCGCAGCCCATCCTCAACGCCCTCACCGAAGAGGGGTACACCATCCCGACGCCCATCCAGGCGCAGGCCATCCCCCCGATCATGGAAGGGAAGGACATGCTGGGGTGCGCCCAGACCGGCACGGGCAAGACGGCGGCCTTTGCGCTGCCGATCCTGCACCGCCTGACCGCGACGCCCGTTGATAAGACGCGGCGCGGCCCGGCCCTGCCGCGCGTGCTGGTGCTCTCGCCCACCCGCGAACTGGCGACGCAGATCGGCGACAGTTTCAAGGCTTATGGGCGGCATACCGGGCTGACAGGCACGGTTATCTTCGGCGGCGTCAGCCAGTTCCACCAAGTTCGTGCGCTGCACCGCGGGGTGGACATCCTGGTCGCGACCCCCGGCCGGCTCATGGACCTGATGGGTCAGAAGGTCGTCAACCTCAGCGCGGTCCAGATTCTCGTGCTTGACGAGGCGGACCGCATGCTGGACATGGGCTTCATCCTGCCCATCCGCCGGATCGCGGCGGTGCTGCCCACGACGCGTCAGACCCTGCTCTTTTCGGCGACGATGCCCAAGGACATTCTCAAGCTTGCGGAGTCGATGCTCCGTGACCCAGTCAAGATTGCAGTGACACCGGTAGCCTCCGCGGCGCCGCTGATCGAGCAGTCTGTGTACATGGTGCCACGGGCGAGCAAGGTCGCGCTGCTTGAGCACCTGCTCCGCGAGCATTCGGCGGAGCGAGCGCTCGTCTTTACCCGCACCAAGCACGGGGCGGACAAGCTGGCCAAGCGGCTGAAGGCCGCGGGCTTTCCGGCGGATGCGATCCACGGGAACAAGGCCCAGAACGCCCGGCAGCGGGCGCTCGACGGCTTCCGCTCGGGCAAGTCGCGGGTGCTGGTGGCGACGGACGTTGCCGCCCGCGGGCTGGATGTGGACGACATCTCGCACGTCTTCAACTTCGATATCCCCAACGAGCCGGAGGCGTACGTGCACCGGATCGGGCGCACCGGTCGCGCGGGCGCCACGGGCCTGGCGATTTCGTTCTGCGACCACGAGGAGCGCGGCTTCCTGCGTGACATCGAGAAGCTGACCGGGAAGAAGTTCGCGGCCATCACCAACCTTCCGGAGTTGCCGCCCTCGACGTACACACCCGAAAGCCACCACCGCGATGTCTTCCGGGGCCGGCCGCAGCGGGGCGGGTCCAACGCGGGCCACTCACACCCGAGCACGCACAAGTCACCGGCCGCGGGGGCTCATGGATCTCAGGGCGGCGCTGGGGCGGGTGCCGGGCACGCATCATCCGGTCGGCCGCGCTCGCTGACGCGCAACAGCAAGGGGCCGCGCCGGGCTTCATCGCACAAGTAGTGCGATGAACCGGTGAGATCACAAGAAAGTATTCGTCGGGGGCGCGGCCTACGCGCCCCCGACTGCGTTAAGCATGGCCTTGCCGCGAGTCTGGATGGCGTCGAAACGGCCGGCGGCAATGTCGGCGGGGTCAAAGAGGCTGCTGACAAAGCCGACGGCAAAGGCCCCCGCGCGGAGGTAGGCGGGGGCGTTCTCGGCGGTGACACCGGCGGTGGGCACGATGCGAAGGAACGGCATGGGGGCGAGGGTCTGTGCGACCCAGGTGGGGCCGGTGCCGGGCGCGGGGAAGAGTTTCTGCAACTGAGCGCCGGCGCGGTGGGCGCGGAGCATTTCACTCGGGGTGGCGCACCCGGGCATGGCCGCGACGTTGAGCCTTGCGGCCTCGGCGACGATGGATTCATCGATCACCGGAGAGACGAGGAACTTGGCACCGGCGGCGACCGCGAGGCGGGCTTCCTCGAAGGTAAGCACGGTGCCCGCGCCGATGATGATGTTGGGTCGGGTCGCAAACTCTTTGATCAGGTCGAGCGCCCCGGGAATCGTGAGCGTGAACTCGCAGATCGTAAAGCCGGCCGCGATGGCGGCGTCCATCGCCTTGCGGGCGTCGTCTTTCCGGGCGGTGCGGATGATGGCGGAGCAGCGCGTCTTGCCGAGGGCGGCGATGAAGTCGTTGGGTGTCATAGTTGCAAAGTCTACAGCGGGTGGCACGCTGTCGTACTGGCCGAGACATGCCACAGACGCCCCAGGCGAACCCGGATAGGGGCGGATTCGGCTTCCTCATCCGGGGAAGTCTGGGACATCCGTGGCCTGTGTGATAGATTTCAGTGGGTTCACCTCAATCGGGACCGCACGGGGTGGTTGTGCAGACGCGCCCGGATGGATAGTGTCTTGCGAACGAGGAGCACCCACCATGACCGTGTCTTCCATCCTGACCGTTGTGACTGTTGCGTTTCTTGGGGCGGCGAATGTTCAGCCCGGCGCGGCTGTTCCTGAGAAGCAGACAACAACGCCCGCGAAGCCCGTTGAAAAGTCCACGAACAGTGCAACCACGCCCATGGCGCGCGAGGACGGGGGGTGGAAAAAGCGTCACGAATCGTTCAACGCCAGGGCGGCACAGGGGCACGAGAAGGGGGACATCGGCGTGCTGTTCATTGGTGACTCGATCACGCAAGGGTGGGAGGGGGCGGGAAAGCAGGCGTGGGAAGACCACTTTTCCAGGCTGGGCGCGGCGAACCTGGGGATTGGCGGGGATCGAACGCAGCACGTGATCTGGCGCATGCAGAACGGGAACTTGGATGGGCTCGACAATCCCAAGCCGGCGGGCGCCAAGCCGCCGCGCGTGGCGGTGGTGATGATCGGGACAAACAACATGGGCGACAACACGCCCGAGGAAATCGCGGCGGGTGTAGCGGGAGTGGTTGGATCGATCCACGCGAAACTGCCCGGGGCGAAGGTGCTGCTGCTGGCGATCCTGCCGCGGAGTGAGAAGCCCGATGCGTTGCGGGAAAAGGTTGCCGCGACGAACAGGCTGATTGCGCCGTTGGCGGATGGGAAGTCGGTGCACTTCCTGGACTCCGGGGGCGGGCTGGTTCAAGACGATGGAACGATCCGCAAGGAGATCATGCCCGACTTCCTGCACTTGTCTCCGCGCGGGTATGAACTGTGGGCGGGGGCCATCGCGCCGAAACTGACCGAGTTGATGGGTGATTGACGTGGGTCGCAGCGGTTCGTTTGGATCGCCTGCTGCGGGTGAGACCAGGTGTCGGGCAGCATCGCACGCGGAGAGGCCGTGACCGCCGCGCTCCCGGGTAACATCGGATTGTGCCGGCCCGGCCGTGGCGTACCCTCTTCGTGTATGCGCACGCAGGTCATCACGCGGCTTGGCACCCTCGGGCTTGCCCTCATCCTTCCCACCCTTTCAGGGTGCTGGTCGCACTCCCCAGCGCGGCCCCGCGCGCTGGATGCATCGCCCGCAGCGCCGGCCACCCCACCGGCCGCACTCCCGCCGGGCGCATGGCCGCGCCGGGATGTGGAGGTGGTTCGGCCGCTCCTGGAGCGGACGCCGCGCGAGGTGTTCGGGTATGGCGTGCGAGACGGTGTGGACCCCGCCACGCTGACCCAGGAAGAGACCAATCTGGTCCGGCGGCCCGAGTATGTCGTCCACTACCAGGGGCTGCACGCGGACTGCCTGCTGCGCATTTACGAGGACCCTCCACCCACGGAAACGCCGGGGCTCAGCGCGTTCATCAATGGGTTGATGAACGGCTTTACACCCAATACCAGGATTGTGTCTTCCCGCACGCTCGAGAGCAGGACCCGGCGTGCTGACTTGGAAGAAAGGCTCTCACCCCCGCCCCCAACCGAGTCGGTGCCGAGGAACTCCGCTGCCGGAACCACCAGCCTTTCGATGGTCGCACCGGCAGCGCCCATGCCCAGGATCCAGGCGCTGGACCTTGACGACCGCCTGTACCTCGAGTCGGGCCTGCCGATCCGTATCCCCGCCGCGGGCGAAGGTGGTAGCGTGGGAAAGAAGCCCCGCGGCGTCATCATTCACTTGCATGCCCTGGCTGGGAACGAGTTTGAGCCCAAGGTGATGGAAGCGTTCAAGAAGCGTGGCTGGGTTGAGATCAGCATCAAGACGCAGACGGAGATTGAGTGCCCGATCCCAGAAGGTTGGCACGCGGAAATCGTGAGGCTTACCGCTGAAAGTCGGGAACTCTCGCGCCAGATATCCGGCGAGTCCGCGGGCGTTCCGCTTGAAGTATCGGATTGGAAGAAGGAGCAGCGGCGCATCGGGGGCCACCCCTTGTACCCTCGCTATCAGGAGGTCAGCACTCGCCTGCGCACCCTCCGCGCGGGAGGCTTCCAGGCCTGTGTGCCGGCGGACTTGCCCGCTGTCGCCGCCACGATCGCTGATCAGATCGATCAGGGGCTGGCGGGCGCTTCGTACGCCGTGGAGGCTGTGCTGGAATACATCAAGCAGCAGCGTCCGGACCTTCAAGGTGTGCCGGTGGCGCTCATCGGGTTCAGCGCGGGGGCGCTCGCAACGCCCACGGCCGCGGCCAGGGTCCACGACCAGATCGATGCGGTGGTGATCATCGGAGGAGGGTGCAACCTGCTCCGCATCTCGCAGGAGAGCACGTTTGCGGACGGCGGTTTGAAGGTGCGGTGCGGTGAAGAGAAGGTTCCAAGGGCAACGGTGGAGCGGCTGAGCGAGCTGTACCTGGAGGCATCGGTCCTGGACCCCTACCACACGGCGCTGCTGATCCAGGACCTGCCGATTCTTCAGGTCCATGCATCAACAGATACATGGGTCTCGGCTGCGTGCGGCGAACTGTTGTACGAGCGGCTCAACCGGCCGGAGCGGCTAACCATGCACGGCGGGCACGAGTTTCTGTTTTACTTCCTGCCCAACCGGGCAACGTGGATCGCAAACTGGGTGGACCGGGCGGTGGAGAAGGCAAAGGGTGGCCACCGGTGATGGCCGCCCCGGGTGGCCGGGAACGGGCACCACCTACGGCGCCTGTACCACCGCAGCCAGGATTCGGCGGTAGAACTCGGCCTGTGCACCCCCGCCCTTGTGCCATCGCCACACGACGACCAGGTCGTGCTCGGGGTCGATCCAGATGGTGTTGCTGCCGGCACCCTGGGCCGAGTAGGCGCTTTGCGGGGCCGCCGGCCACTGGAGCGCCCCGTTGCCCGCCGGGTCGAGCCTCTGGGGATTCAGCCACCACAGGTATCCGTACCCCGGGCTCAGCCCGTGCTGACTGGTCGCCTGATCGATCCACGACTCAGAGATGATGCGCTGGCCGTTCCACTGGCCTCGCCGCAGCATGAGCAGGCCGAACCGGGCGTGGTCCAGCGTGCTGATCCAAAGCCCGCCGCCCCAGCGCGTGCCGCCGCTGACGGACTTCATCACTTTCCCGTCCACCTCTACTCCCGAGTTCTCGTACCCGTGGTAGACCCAAGTCTGCGATGCACCGATCTTGTCCATGATCTCGGCCTTCAGGACTTCGGGCAGTGGCCGCTTCCACACGCGCAGCAGGGAGATCGCCATCCGGTTGATGCGAACATCGTTGTACTCGTAATGGCCGCCGGGAGCCTTGAGCGCGCGGGCCGGTCTTTCGCCCTTCCCAAACTCCTCGCGGCCGATGAAGGTGCTGGGCTTGCCGAACAGTTCGCCGTCCCACTCGCTGGTTTGCGTCAGGTGGTGCTCCCACGTCACCAGCGCGTTGTGCAGAGAGTCGTACCCGCCGTCATGGATAGTCTCGCCGACACGGTCGCCCACACTGGTGATGAGCCCTCGGTCGATCGTCAGCCCCACGATCGTGGACAGGTAGCTCTTGGCCACGCTGTAGGTCGGGTCAACCGCGGCGGTGTCTCCCCATTGGGCCACGATGTAGCCGCGGCGCAGAATGATTCCGTTGGTCAGGGCGCGGGTGGCGGGCACCGGCCCCAGTGGCCGGCCAAAGGTTTCTTCCTGCTTGGAGAAGTCTTGCGGCCAGTCGGTTTCCTGGGTTTTCGCCCATTCGACGGCCGCGGCGAGGAGGGTGTTGTCCATGCCCAGTTGCGAAGGCTTGCGAGTCTCCCACTCGCCGGGGAGTGGGAAGTAATCGTTCGCGACCGCTGGGGTCGTGCGTTGGGCGGCGTCGGGCGCACCAAAGGCGGGCAGGCCGGTTGTCTGGGCCAGCGCCCGACAGGGAGCGAAGCACGTGGCGGCAACCGCGAGGACAAGCGAGAGGTGTGGTCGTCGTTGCATTGGGCCGAGTCTACCCGATCGTTGTCCCGGGCAAGCGTTCTGCTGCGGCATGAATCACAGGCGCGGGAGGACGGGGTCGCGCTCGAATCGGTCCACGGCGCCATCGACAGGGTCTTCCATCCGGGCGATGTGTACGAAGCCGTTCTTGAGCAGGACCCCGGCCGAAGCGGGATCTCCCGCCAGTGTGTGTGCGCGAATGCGAGTGGCGCGCCCGGTTTCGGCGATCCAGGAAATCAGCATTTCCGCGGCGTGGCTGGCGATGCCGCGGCGCCAGTGGGATTCGACCACTCCATAACCGATTTCGATGACCCCATGCTCATCGGGTGGTCCTTTGCACCCGGCAGATCCAACCAACGGGCCATCGCGGCCGAACTGAATGAACCACGCCCGCCAGAAAACCTCATCGGGGTACTTCTCGATCTTGTCGAGCAGCCACTTGATCGGGCCCTCATCCCAATGGCGGGGCGGCCAGTCGGGCGCAACCGGGAAACCGAGCTCGCGCGACAAGGCGAGCGGGGAGTCCAGGTCGGCGCGGAGCGCTTCGGCCGTCGCCATCCGAAGGGTGAGACGATCGCTGGTCAAGGTGTGCGCTGCCATGGTGCATTGTTGCCCTCCGGGCCAATCGAACACCGGGCAGGACGGCCGGGGCGCTGAAAGTGGTGGCAATGTGTGCCGGTCACCGCGCTGATGGTACGAGATGGGCCGACTATCGCGCCGGGGGTTCGCTCGGGTGACCGAACTGCTTGGGGAGAGCGCCTTCCGTTCCGGCAACCGCGACGGCTACCGCGGCATCACCGGTGACGTTCACCACGGTTCGGCACATGTCCAGGACGCGGTCGACGGCGAGGATCATGGCGATGCCCTCGGCGGGGACTCCGACGGAGCGGAGCACGATCACGAGCATCACCATGCCGCCGGAGGGGATGCCGGGGGTGCCGATGGCGGAGACAACGGCGGTGAACACGATGGAGCCTTGGGCGACCAGGGTCAGTTCGGTGCCGTAGAACTGGGCGAGGAACACAGTGGCGACGGCCTGCATGAGGGCCGTTCCATCCATGTTGATCTTGGCGCCCAAGGCACACACGAAACTGGTGATGTCCTGGGGCACGCCCAGCTTGTCGCGCACCGCCTGGATCGTGACCGGGAGGGTGGCGGCGGAACTGGAACTGCTGAAGGCAACCATCTGCACCTGGGCGATGCCGCGGAAGAAGTGGCGGAGCGGCATTCGGCTGAAGACCACAACCACGGTGGGGTAGAGCACGAACTGGATCAGGGCCAGGCCGAGGATGACGGTGAGGCAGTACGCCCCCAGTGACATGAGGACCTTGATGCCCAGGGTCGCGACGATGGGAACGATGAGGCAGAAGACGCCGATGGGCGCGCAGCGCATGATGCCGCGGACGATCATGATGAAGGCGTCGTTGAGGGCTGACGCGACCTCGAGGGCGCCCCGCGAGCGGTCTTTGGGGAGCAGGGCGATGGCGATGCCGAGCATGAGGGCGAAGACCACCACCTGGAGCATGTCGCCCCGGGCCATGGCGTCGAATGGGTTGGTGGGCATGGCCTCGCGGACCAGGTCCCAGGGGTTGGTTGACTTGGCCTTGGAGATGATGTCGGCGGTGGAGGTGGAGGTGGCGGTGGCCATCTGGGCCTTGAGGGTTTCGCGCGTCGGAGCGTCGATGAATCGTTCACCCCCCGGCTTGATGACGTTGACCAGGGTCAGGCCGAGCACGACGCTGAGCACAGCGGTGCAGAGGAATATCCCGATGGTCTTGGCGCCCAGGCGGCCAAGCTTGCGCAGGTCACCGATCGAGTTGATCGCCAGGATCATCGCCAGCAGGATGATGGGGACGGCGATGAACTGGAGCGACCGCTTGAAGACCTCACCGATCAGGCGGTTGAGGCTGACCAGCACATCAACTACACCGCCCAGGCCGACACCGGTGGCGCTCTCGCGGATTCCAGCCCCGAACCGATTCGCGACCACCCCAACTGTCACGCCAAGCGCGAGCCCGGCCAGGATCTGCCAGTGCAGCGCCACCCTTTGCTTTGCCATGGGGCAACGTTACTTGGGTTTTGCGGTTTCCACAAGGCAAGGGCGGATCAGGGCATCCGAGGCTGGCGCGACACCGGTCAAAGTGTTTGGGGCAAAAGTGCAGCCGAGTCCGCCCGAAGGCGAACTCGGCGCACTACCCCATGTTTGTTGCCGCCACGCTACGCAGCGCGGGGTCGTGTCAGCATTGGCCGCCGCCCAGGACACGGAAGAAGGCCTCGATGTCCAGGTCAGTCCCCTGGTCGCCATCGGCGTCAAAGTCGGGGGATCCGCAGGTGGTGCAGCAGTCGCCGCCCAAGCAGGCGAAGAAGGCTTCGATGTCCAGGTCCGTCCCCTGGTCACCATCGCCGTCAAAGTCGGGCGACCCGCAGCCGGGCACCACGACCTGAGCGATGGTCACATCATGAACCACGAAGCCGTCGGCGTTACTGGTGATGCGGCAACTTCCCGGCGGGCTCACCGGGACCAACGGGCTGATGGGTACGAACAGCGCCCGCAAGCTGACCGTTATGGTGCCCGGGGGTCTGGCCGAAAGCCTTACGTTCCCAAAGCTGTCGCGAGCGACAACCCGAATGTCTCCGTTGTCGCACAGGCCTTCGAGGGGGGTGCCGTTGTTGCGCACGTCGATCGATGCGGGATCGCCGGAGGCATCGAACAGGGTGTACTCAAACTGAATAGAGCCGCGGCCGCTGAAGTCGGGCGCGAAGGTGGGCCCGCCGGTCAGCGGGTCAAAGGACTCGGTGATGCTGAACTCTTCTTCGCCGCCGGTGTCATGGGACTTGAGGATAGTCACGTGCCCATTGCAACAGCCCTTGCTGTACGAAGCGGCGTACGAATCGGCGTCATGTCCGAGGTCGATGCTGACGCCGTCCTGGCCGCTGGAGCCGATGTTGTTGCAGTGGACGCCGCGGTCAGCGGGGGGGCTTTCGACCGCGCCGATGGTGCACGCGCCCAGGCCCGAGATGGAGACCCCCCGGGAGACGCCCTGCTGAAACTGGAAGGCAAGGCTGGCGTCTGAGACAATGAGGTGTTCCAGGCCGGAGGCGGTGACCATCATGGAACTGATGTCCGGCCACGGTGGGCAGTTTTCCGGCAGGCCGGCGCAGGGGTCCGGGGTCAGTTCCATTCCGTACACGCCGCCGACGGGCGTGGTTGTCAGACCGCCGACGATCATGGCGACGTCGAAGAAGCCCTGCTCGGCGTCACGCGCGGCGGCATTCGGGGTGATCACGAACGTCTTGTTCATGGTCGATGTGGCGGCATTCTCCGGGGTGAGTGTCCATGCGAGGATTGGACCGGAGGATGCGCCGGTGGCGAGGACAGAGCCATCCAGCCCCAGCAATCGCCAGGACATTCCCGTGACGCCGGTGCCGGTCAGGTCGTATTCCTCGGTGATGGGCCCGCCGGGTGCGCGGCTCAGCGTGATGCGGCCCTTGATGGTCCCATCCCAGCCCTTGGGGCGGATGACGATCGCGCGGCTGTCCGAGGAGGGCGGCAGGAGATCGTCAAGGGCGACCACGATGCCGCCGCCCTTTGCGAAGTACAGCATCTCAACGCCGTCCTGGCCACTGGAACCGATGTTGCTCACCAGCAGGCGGCTGCTGCTGAGTTCGTTCAGGGTGGACCCGCCGACGATCTGGGCCCAGATGCCGCTGGCGGACTTGACGGGGGGCGCTGTGAAGAGCACTTCTGTGTCGGTGTTCTCGACGCCCTTGCTCCTCACGACACACTCGCCGATGAGCCCGCCCGGCGTAGTTGGGTTGATGGGAGAGAAGATCAGGCGAGCCACCCCGAAGACGATCGTGCCATCAGAAAGGATACAAGGGCTCGCCGGATTGCAGTTTTCGACGGTCCCATACCCATCCGCGTCACAGGTACCGACATAGGAGATGTCGCCCCCACTGCACGAAGAGAGTTCCACGCCCTGAGTTGGGCTGACGACAGCAGACGCCAGGACTTGGCCGGTCCCGCTGACACACTGGACGAGGCACTGGCTGGAGCCGCGCCCGGTCGCATCGGCGAAGTGCATCGGAGCGCCCGTGGCCGGGCTGGGCACGATCGCGAGCTTCAGGATTGTGACGTGGCCGGTGTGCCGCCGAATGCGGTATTCGACTGTCATGCCAGAGTCGGCCGCGCCCGGGGTGGAGGGCCCGTTGCGGCAGGACAGGTAGAGCTTGGGTGTCGCCTTGCCGAGGCTGAACTCCACACCGTCGTTTCCGCTGGACCCGATGTTGGTGCAGCAGATTTTTGCGGAAGCGGCGTCGCAGCCGACAGGGCTGGTGCACAGTTCGATGAGGTGGGCATCGCCGGTGCCGGAGACCCTGGCGCTGCCGCTGGTGTCGGCGGATGCGCCCGGGGGGGCGACGCCCAGCGAGAAGGTGATGACTATTGGCTGATCGGTGTTGAACTCCGAGACACCGCTGGCGGTGACGTTCATCGTGGAAATGTTGGTCCAGTCGCCGGGGCACGGGGCCGTGATGCAGACAATGCGGGTGAACGAGATCGACTGGGCGTGCTCAATGGGTGTGGTGGACAGGCCGAACAGGACGACCTCGTTGGGGAACCGCATCTGGATGCTCTTGGTCTGGCCCGGCCCGGGAGCGAGCCGATCGGCGCTGCAATCGCCTTTCATGCTGCAGAATGGATCAGACCCGCACGACGCGAGCACCGGATCAAGTACGGTCATTGTGCAGGTCGGTCCGGAGACTGTGCCTTCGGCGAGGATGGTCCCGATCTTGTCGCGCACGACCCAGGCCACGCCCGAAGCGGCCAAAGCCGTGTAGTCGCAGGTCATGGTGCACCGGCCGGCTCCCATGCCGGTCATGTCAAGGCGGCCCTTGGACTGGCCGTCCATGCCGCTGTAGACAATGTGGCATTCCGCGCCGGGTGTATTTAAGACGGCCGCGAGCTCGACCTGGGAGCCCAGGCCGTTTCGGGTGTTGCCGACAATGGACACCCCGTCGTTGCCCGAAGAGCCAATGTTGCTGACCGCAACGCACCGGTCCATGACCGGTCCGAGAACCGCGCCGCCCAGCGGCTGATGGAGCAGGCCGCTCACGTACGTGTCGCCCCCTGGCTGGGCAGACGCCAGACCAGCCGCGACAGAAACGGCAAGAAAAGCCAGCCCGGTCAAGTACTTACGGTCCATGGTACGAATCTCCAGAGCGGTGAACAAACACACCTGGGCAGCGTCTGCGCAGACCCCACCCTACTTGACTTTGCGCGGCACTGCCAGACCTTGCAGTCAATTCCCGGAAATCACCCAAGATTCTTTCGGCCGCGTGCCGCGCCATTCGTCGGGGGAGCAACCGGACGGCGCGCAGCCTCGGGTTCGAGGGTTGGACGTGTCGCGGAGGATGGTACACCTCGGCGCCGATACTCCCGTGATTCCGCGACCGAGTGCCTGATCCAGCGCTGCCGGGCCAGCGACGATGATGACCGCAGGGCTATCGGACCATGCCGTTTCAGTACGATGTGGCGGGGCGGGGTTCCCGAGGGGGGCTAGGTGCTGGGTGATTTCCGCGGTTCGTTCAATGCGTGAACCCACCCCTGGCCACTCCCTCTGGGAGGGGAACCGAGCGTGCGAATGCCCGGGTGATGACCGGCAACGGACGGGGGACCACCGGGAGGACTCGGTACGATGGGGGTTAGAGGAGGCAGACCATGGTTCAGTCGGCCAAGGCCGGTTCCGGGAGTCCGCGGCCGGTAGGCAACGGGGAACGTTTGGTTGGCGAAGGTGAGTGCGCGATCAGCATTGCCGACGCCGCGGGTCACTTCTGGAAGACGATCTGGGATCATGCGGACAACGCAGAGGTCAAGCGCGCGCGTGGCTCGCCGCATGTGCTGATGTCGGGGGACCGGCTTCACGTGCCGGCGATCAGGCTGGGGGAAGAATCGGTGGCGACGGAGCAACGGCACCGATTCCGGCGCAAGGGCATTCCGATAAACTTCGAGATGGTCGTGAAGGAAGATGGCAAGGCGTTGGCGGGGGTGCGTTACGTGCTGACCATCGAGGGCCGCTCGACGAACGGCACAATCCCCGGCGACGGGCTGGTCAAGGCACCGATGATGCCGGCGGATCGGACGGGTGTGCTGCGTGTGTTTGTGGGTGGCCAGGTCCGCGCATATCCCCTGGAGTTCGGCCGGCTTGACCCGCCGCAGACGCGGGCGGGGGCGGAGGGGCGGCTGCGCAATCTAGGGTACATCGGGCCGGCGACCGATGAGGGGGCGTTTGAGGCGGCGCTCCGGCGGTTTCAGCAGGAACAGGGAGTGAGCGAGAGTGGCGAGTTGGACGAGGTCACGGCTGGGAAGTTGGCCGAAGTGCATGGTTCGTGAGCGATGTGGGCGGAGGGCGGGGATTGGGGAGACGCACGCGATGAAGACCTACGCGGGTGATGTGCTGATTGGCGTTCCCGGCAGGTGGAACGATGAGTCGAGTTACGTCTACCGCGGGGAGACGATCGACCTGGAGGTCCGCGTGGAGCACTCTCCGGTAGCGGCCCCGGCGACTCCCGAGGGCCTGCTCGACACGATAGAGGAGCGCATGAAGATGTTGGGGCCGCTGGAGGAAGCCAGGCGGGGCGTGGCGCAGGTTGATGGGCACTCCGGCGCCACGCTCTCGGTGCGCTGCAAGCGCGGGAATGACAAAGAGGCGAGCCTGATGGAGGTTCTGGTGTTCAAGCCGACGGAGACGCGGTCGGTCACGGTTACAGCGCAGGGGCCGGCCCACGAGAAGGCGGCGCTGTTGGCGGCCTGGCGCGACCTTCTCGCCGGCCTCAAAGTGGTTGAGGTCCGCTGAGTTCCGACCCCAAGGGTCGCATCACGCCGGGAGCACACTTGTATGCCGCGACTCATCCCGTACCCCGGTCGCCGGCTCGGCGCGACCCATGCGATTGCCCGTGGGTGCAGCGTTCCCGTCACGCGCGATGGGCGGCAGTCGCTGGAGCGCACCTGGTGGCCGGTGGTGCTGGTCCCCGGGATCATGGGCTCGCGGATCGAGTTGGCGGATGGCCGCGACCGCATCTGGGACCCGGACCGGACTCGGTTCATGATGTGGCTGATGTCTCAGTCACCCAACTCGCGGACGCGGTTGTACGACCCCAGGGTTACGCCGGGCCGGACCATACAGACGATCTACGACGATGATAACGCCGTCCCGGCGGAGGAGGAGAGCCCCGAGAATGCCATCGGTCGCACACGCAACTCACGCAACTGGGGATCGGTATCGTGGGAGTACTACGGGCGCGGCGCCGTGGGGATTCAGGATGACATAGCCGCGGAGGGTGGGGTGTTGTGGTGTTTCGGGTATGACTGGCGGCTGTCAAACCTGGAAAACGGGCGCAAGCTCAGGGAGTTCATCGACACGACGGTCCGGCCATCGTCGCCCATTAAACCGATCATCGTGACGCACTCGATGGGCGGGCTGGTAACGCGCGCGGCGTGCCGCATGAACGGGATGGAGTCGATGGTAACCGGGGTGGTCCACACGATGATGCCCACGTACGGTGCAGCCGAGGCGTACGGCGGCCCGAAGCACGGGCGGATGGGCTTCCCGTTCAGGTTCCTGGTGGGGAACTCGGCCCTGGAAATCGCGTGCGTTACTTCGGGCGTGTCGGGGATGTTCCAACTCATGCCCTGCCCGGCATACCCCAATCCTTCTTGGCTGGAGATCGATCCGCGGATCAACGAGCATTGTGAGCCGGCGGGGCCGTACCCACTGTCTCGCCCGTACGACATATACCGCGAGCCTTCGGGGATGCTCGGGCTGGCCCGTCACGAGACATTCAACGCGGATGTCGTGAATGTTGGTGCGAACACGTACGTCAACAGCACGCGGCGCGTGCTGCAACACATGATGGACAACGTGAATGAAGCGGAGCGGTACCACGTGCGCGAGGTGGGTGACTACTGCCACCCCAGGACGTGGTTGATTGCGGGCGATGATCAGGAGACGGTGGAGAGTGTTCGACTGGAGTTTCACCGGGACACGTATCGCGGCACCCCGCTTCGGCCGTATGTTACCGGGCATCTGGTCCACAGCAATCATGGCGATGCCACCGTCCCGCTGGTGAGCGCGAGGGTCCTGGAGAGCGATTCCAACTGTCGGGGCGGGTTCACGGTGTCGGGCTTTGTGCACGCGGAGTCAACGAACGAGCCGACGGTGATCAACGCGATTGGGGACCTCATCCGGCGCATCCGTGCCGAGGGTGTTGAACGATGGTAATCGGGTGCCGATGAAGCGGGCCGGGGCTTGATGGCCCCGGCCCGCTTGGTTTGGCGTGTAGTCCTGGACCGGGTCAGCAGCGGCCGCGCCCGCCGGAAGTGATGATGACGCGGGGTACTTCGATCCGTATGCCCAAACCGCGCCCGCACGAGCGCACGGGTGCACAGCGCGGCGGTTCGCGGCGTGGGGGCTCGCAACGCCTGTCGCGACGCCGCGAGTAATCACCGTGCCCGTGGTCGCGCTGAGACCACCGGCCGTTGTCGTGGCCGCGCCCACGGTCGTGGTTGGGTCCGCCGGCGAGCGCTGGCGAGGTCACGCCCGCGAGTATGAGCGAAGCCGCGACCACCAGCAAATCGCGACCCTTCATCCGAGCGAACATCGCCTTGGCAGCAGGAAACATGGCACTGAACTCCTTTCATGGGGCTGGCTTTGCGGTTACGCACCGAAAAGGGCAGTCCCTCGCGTCCTTCGCTGACCGTTGTTAGTCAGCACTTACTACGACGCGCCAGGATTTGTGATGTTTCCAGGATCTTCGCGCGAATCAGCCGAACGATATCCGAACGGTGTGTGCTCCCGCTTGGGGAATCAGTCGCCAGTTGGTGCTGATGCATCCGTGTTGCTGCGGCTTGGGCACCGACACCAAAGGCCTTATCACCCATTTTTGATTGGGACGGCTGAGCGTCGCGATCAGGGATTCTGACGAACGGACGATCGGTCATCACGCTCGGAGGCGCTCGGCGACGCGCTCAGGGCTGGGAACGCGGACCCGCCGGGCCAGCCCGCAGAACTCCATCGCGCGGATGATGATGTACGTGACATCGATCTGCCACCACCACAGGCCGTGGCGTGCCGAGGTGGGGAAGGCGTGGTGGTTGTTGTGCCATCCTTCACCCATGGCGAGCAGGCCAAAGACGAAGTTGTTGCGGCTGTGATCGTGGCTGTTGAAAGGACGGCTGCCCCAGAGGTGGCACACGGAGTTCACGCTCCAGGTGATGTGGTGAACGAGGAGCACGCGGACGAGGCCGCCCCAGATGAAGCCCAGCAGCGCGCCCGTCCAGGTCCCGGTCACGGCCAGCGCGATGCCGGCGGGGATGAGTTGCCCCAGCACGACCCACACTGGGAAGAGGTTGCTCACCCAGCGGGTCACGGCATCGGCCTGGAGGTCGGGGACATAGCGAGCCATGTCGAGCGGGACGGGCGTGAAGAACCAGCCGATGTGCGAGTGGTAGAGGCCCACGACCAAGGCGCGAAGGCCGGTGCCGTGCGTGTTGGGTGAGTGAGGGTCGTCATGACGGTCGCTGTGCTGGTGGTGGCGACGGTGGGTGGCTACCCACCGCAGGATGGACCCTTCCACGGTCATGGAGCCCAGCACCCCCAGGATTGCCTTGACGACTGGGTTGGTCTCAAAGGACCGGTGCGTGAAAAGACGGTGATACCCGATCGATATCCCCAGGGCGGTCAGCACGTACCCGCCCAGGAGCAGCCAGAGGTACAGCCAACTGAACCCCGGGCCCCACAAGAGGATGACGGCCGCTACCAGCCCCAGCAGCGGCACAAACACCGCGAGCAGGCTCGCGACTCGCGCAACCATCGAGAGTTGTTCGACCGGTTCATCGCCTTGCGGGGGCAGTTCTTCCACACCGGTTAGGTCTAAAGGGGCCGGATCAGGTGTTGACGTTGGCGATAGGACCGGAACTTGCATGTGGGTGAGCCCCCGAACTGTGATTGGATAGCGGAAAAAAACGCCGCGGCTCAGAGTATCAATACGCTTGTGCTGGTGTCCGCGTTCAATCGCGACACGGGGCTCTTTATTGTTGAATGGCGGCACCTTCTCTGATCGCACTCCCCTCATCGGGTGAGTGTCTGCACTTGCAGCAATGCGGGCGTGCGCGCCCGGGCGCGAGTCTGAACTGAATGGTCTGGTACTCTCCCCGGGCCGATCAAAGAAGCCAACTCTCCAAGCAGGAAGCCCCGATGGCACTCAAGCAGTTGACAGAAGAACAGGTACGCACGTGGACGCTGGAGCAGAAGGACCGCTGGTGGCTGGCAAACGTCTTCCGCGGCGACATGGCCCAACTCACGCTGCGCTCGGCGCTGACTGGCTTCCTGCTGGGGGGGCTGTTGTCGGCGACGAACCTGTACGTGGGTGCGAAGACGGGCTGGACGCTGGGGGTGGGGCTGACCTCGGTCATCCTGGCGTTCGCGGTCTTCAAGATCATGATGAAGATGGGCGCTCGGGACTTCACCATTCTCGAGAACAACGCGATGCAGTCGATCGCGACTTCGGCGGGGTACATGACGGGGCCGTTGATCTCGGGGATGACGGCGTACATGTGGGTGCAGAACGCGCTCTTGCCGTGGTGGCAGATGCTGCTGTTCAATGTCGTGCTCTCGGTGCTGGGCGTGCTGGTGGCGTTCCCGATGAAGCGGCGCTTCATCAACGATGAGCAGCAGCCCTTCCCAGAAGGCCGGGCGGTGGGAGTGGTGCTGGACACGCTTTACACATCCGATGCATCGCACGGGATGTTTCAGGCCAAGGTGCTGGGCACCACGGCGGCGATCGCGGGGTTGGTCACGTTTCTCGCGGGCGATGCGTACCTCAAGGCATTGCACGCCGTCGCGATCATGGCGCGCACGGGTGACGCCTGGTTGAAGGTGCTCGATCAGCACAAGGAAGTGCTCGACAAGACCTGGCACCTGAATCTGCACCTGGATGGCTGGTACTACAAGCTTGTTGAGCAGGGCAAGGCATGGATGCCGAAGGTCGGGGGTGTTGAGATCCGGCAGTTGGGAGTCTCCCCAGCGCTGGACCTGGCGATGATCGGCGCGGGTGGGCTCATGGGGATCCGTCCGGCCGCGAACATGCTGCTGGGCATGGCCCTGAACTTTCTCGTGATCGTGCCGTGGATGATCTCGGAGGGGGAGATCAAGGCCGCGCGGTTTACGGCGGCGGGTGAGCCGATCTTCACCCGGATCCACGTCCTGAACACCTGGGCGCTGTGGTGGGGCATCGCCATCATGGTGATCGCGTCAATCGTGGGCCTTTTCGCCAAGCCCAAGGTGCTGATCTCGGCGTTCACGGGTCTCTTTTCCAAGCGGTCGGCGGCGGATGAATCAGCCCAGGGCGTGCTCCGTCACATCGAACTCCCGATCTGGATCTCCTTTGTCGGCGTGCCGATCGTCGGTGCGGTGGGTGTGTGGATGGCGCACGCCTGGTTCGGCGTGGACTGGTACCTGGGGGCGGCGGCGATCCCGTTGATCATCGTGCTGACGATGATCGCGGTGAACTCGACGGCGCTGACGGGAATCACGCCCACGGGCTCGCTCTCAAAGATTCCCCAGTTCCTGTTTGGCGCGATCCGGCCCAAGCACCCCGGCACCAACCTGATGACCGCCGTCATGTGCGTGGAGGTTGCGAGCAATGCCTCCAACCTGCTCATGGACATCAAGCCGGGGTACATGCTGGGGGCCAAGCCGCGCCAGCAGGCCATCGGGCACGTCATCGGGATTTTCGCCGGCGCGCTGGCCTCGACGCCGCTCTTTTACATCCTGTTCCTCAGCGACTTTGAGCCCGGCAAGGAGGTTCAGAAGGTCATGATGACCGAGCAGTTCGGGTTCCCATCTGCGTTGCAGTGGAAGGGCATCGCCGACCTGATCCGCGACGGGTTTGGGAGCATGGCGGTCTCAGCGCAGTGGTCCATGGCGATCGCCGCGGCGGTGGGGCTTGTGTTTGAGGTGACGCGGATCCTGACGCGCAACAAGTTCCCGATTTCACCCCTGGCGATCGGCCTTGGGGTGGTGGTGCCTCCCGACTCGACCATGGCGATGTTCATGGGCGCGGGCCTCTTCTGGATCATGGGCAGGATTTACAAAAAGGGAGGGGGCAATGGCGAGGGCGGCGGGGGCGCGGAGCACGGGCGGGTCGAGGGACAGTTGGGCGGGGCGGCGCCGGGGCGGTCGTTGGGGCACCGCCTGTGGGTCGGCGCGCAGGAGCCGGTGTGTGCCGGGCTCATCGCCGGGGCGGCGCTGGTGGGGATCGGGGACATCTTGGTGCGGGTGTTCGTCCTGAAGTAAGGGCAGCCACGTTGTCAGCCGGGCTGTGACAGGATTCAGTGCGCGCTCGGGGCGTACCACAGCGGCGCATCCGGGCCCAGCGGAATACCCAACGCTACCCAAGTGAGCAGGAACGCGACCCACAGCACGAAGAAGACCACCGTGTACGGGATCATGAGGGCGATGAGGTTGCCGATGCCCGCATCTTTCCGGTAACGCTGGACGACCGCCAGGATCACGATGATGTAGGTGTTCAGCGGTGTCACCGGGTTGGTCAGCGAATCTCCGACGCGGTACGCGGCCTGCGTGAGCTCGGGGCTCAGGCCCGCCATCATCAGCATGGGGACCAGGATCATCGCCATGGCGGTCCACTTGGCGCTCATGGATGACATCAGCAGGTTTACAATCATGACGAGAATAATGACCCCCACCAGGAGCAGCGGCGTGGGAAGGTCCGCGGCCACGAGGGCCTTGCCGCCGATGTTGGCGATCATGGAATCAAGCTGAGAAAAGCGGAACGACTCGATGAACTGGGCCGCGAAGAACGCCATGGCGATGATCGGGGCCATGGTGGCCATGCTGTGGATCAATGCCTTGGTCACGTCAGACTGAGACTTGATGGTGCCGACGACGATTCCAAACGCCAGCCCTGGGATCAGGAATGCGAAGAAGATGATGGGGACGATCGCCTGCGACCAACGGGGCTGGGGCAATGGCGCGGGGTCCAGGGTACCGAAGACCTCGGTCTGCCCGCCCAGGCGGAATGTGCCGCGCCTGCCATCTTCAAGGGAGGCGTCGAGCGTTACACCCTTGTTGATAAGCAACGAACCGGGAACGCTGCGCTGCCCGGCGGCCGGCTTTTCGGTCTGGGTGAACACTCCTTCGGCGGAGGGGAGCACGAGCGGAGTGGGCCCATAGGTAGGGGCGGGGGCGGGCATGGCGCCGTGCAGAGGCGCGCCGGGAATGAAGATGAACGAAGCTACGCCGGCAAGTGTCACGGCGGCCGCCAACAGCGCGGCGCGCAGGCCCCGGCGCTCGACATTGCTGAGGGTCTGGCTTTCGACGGCCTGGCGTTCGTCGAGCGAGGCCTGGGAGACGAGTCGCGGCTCAACGATGACCGCGGTGACAAACCAGCCCGCCAGCGTGAGCACGAATGTGGACCCGGCCAGGAAGTACCAGTTGCAGGTAGCCAGGACGGTGTAGGAAGGGTCGAGCACGCGTGCGCCACGCTCGGTCAGCGGGGCGATCAGGGCGTCGGTCGAGGCGATGAGGAGGTTGGCGGAGAAGCCGCCGGAGACGCCGGCGAAGGCAGCGGCGATGCCGGCGAGCGGCGGGCGACCCAGCGCGTAGTAGAGGGCGGCGGCGAGGGGTGGGAGGATGATGTAGCCGGCGTCGCTGGCAGTGTTGGACATGATGCCCAGGAAGACGACCATGGGGGTGAGCAGGCTTGAAGGGACGATGCCGGCCAGAAAGCGCATGGCAGCGCCGAAGAGGCCGACTTTCTCGGCGAGTCCGATTCCGAACATGCTGACCAGGACGACACCCAGGGGGGCGAAGTTGATGAAGTTGCGGACCATGTTGGCGACGAGCCAGTAGAGGCCGTCGGGCGTGACGAGGCTGCGGGGGCGGACCGGGCTTCCGCTGGGGACGAGCTCGATGACGGGCTTGCCGGACTCGTCCAGGAGGGGCTCGCGGGCCTGGGAACCATCGGGGGCGGTGACGGTCTGCATGGTGATCTGCGGGCGCACGGGCTGCACGCTCCAACCCAGGGCCGAGCCGAGGGCCGAAATGGCGAAGATCAGGATGGTGGCCCCGAGGAAGAGGAAGATGGGGTCGGGGAGCTTGTTTCCGAGCCACTCGATGAGCCCAAGGGCGCGTGCGAGCGCGCTGGTTGAGGTGGGGGTGCTGGGTGCGGACATGTTGGCTCCCGGTTTCTGGGGGTCGTTGGCCTGGGCCCGGCTATGGGCGGTGGCAGGAAGATACCCGCATCACACACCGGGCCGCCAGGGGCTGCGGGGGTTGTTGACGGTTGGATCGGGTGAAAACAGGAGAACGCCCGCTAGCATCTGGGCCCGACGAAGAGGATGGGGGGAACGTGCCGAAGGAGACAGGATGAAGAGTGTGCTCGTGCTTGGGGCCGGGAAGGTCGGTAAGTCGGTTGCGGAACTCCTGCTCGCGCTTGGGAAGGGCGCGTACCGGGTCACCATCGCCGATCGCGATGAGGAGAACCTCAACGCGGCAAAGACAAACCTGGAGCGACTGAAGGCGCTCGTGCCCCACCCCGTCGAGTTTGCGGCCCAGCGGGTCGATGTCAGCGACGGCGCGGCGGTCAGGGCGACCCTCACCGGGCATGACTATGTCGTGTGCATGCTCCCCTTCAACTTCGTGGCGGGCATCGCCGAGGCGGCCAATGAACTTGGCGTGCATTACTTCGACGTGACCGAGGATGTTGAGACAACCGACCGGGTGCGTGCCATTGCGGAGCGCGGCCAGGGCGCCAGGGTGGCGCTGGCGCCGCAGTGCGGGCTGGCCCCGGGGTACATCGCCATAGCGGCCAACGACGTCGCCCGCGACTTCAGCATGATCCACGACCTCACGCTGAGGGTGGGCGCCCTGCCCCAGTTCCCGACCAATGCGCTGAAGTACAACATCACGTGGAGTACCGCGGGAGTGGTGAACGAGTACTGCGAGCCCTGCCGCGTCATGCTCGATGGCGAGACGGTGCGGGTTCCGGCGCTGGAAGGTTTGGAGCAGTTCTCGTTTGAGGGTGTGGAGTATGAGGCGTTTTACACTTCGGGCGGGGTCGGCAGCCTGATCGACACCTGCACGGCGCAGAGGAAAACGACGGCGGAGACAAAGATCGCCTATAAGACCATCCGCTATCCTGGGCACTGCACCCTGATGAAGTTCCTGCTGCAGGACCTGCGGCTGGGGGCAGTGCCGGCGGGTCCGGACGCGGGCGGGGCGGCAAGCGGAAGCCGATTTGACCGCGCTTTGGCCGTAAGCCTCCTGGACAACGGGATTGCACGGACCGAGCAGGACGTCGTGGTGATCTTCATCAACTGCATCGGTGTGCGGAACGGACGGCGCGAGCAGGTGAACTTCCGGCGGGTGATCCGCTCGACCTCGCTGCTGGGGCGGGTCTGGCCGGCGATCGAGTTGACGACGGCCGCGGGCGTGACGGCGATGGTGGACCTGCACCGCCGCGGCAGACTGAAGCAGGCGGGCCTGATCCGACAGGAAGACTGCACCCTTGCGGTCTTCGCGGAGAGTCCATTTGCCATGGGGTTTGATCACCCCGAGGGCATTGAGCAGGCGGTGTTGGGAACGGCCGGCGCGCACCGCTGACCCCCGCACAACCACGGCGCGAAGCCCTAGAATGTCCGCACATGAGCAAGCCTGATCCTTCGCGCGGCACACGCTCCCCAAAGGCGCTGGAAGTTGTGGAGCCTATCGGCAAGCGGGTCCTGATCCGCAAGGATGAGGACAGGAAGCAGACCAAGAGCGGGATCCACCTGCCGGACAAGATCGAGATTCCCACCATCACGGGGCGAGTCGTGGCCATCTCGGCCCAGGTCGAGCGGGACATCGATTACCCCATCGAGCGCTACGACCGGGTGCTCTTTAACCCCAAGCACAGCATCCCGGTGGACTTTGAGGGCGACAACCGGCTGTTTGTGGTGCCGGTGGAGGACATTGTCGCCGTGTTCCGGCGGGGCGTGGGCGAAGATTCTGGGTCTTGACGAGGGCGGTGGACTGGGCGTGAGTCAGCGCTCAGCACACCCCATGTTGGAGCTTGCGTGGGAGCGGTCCTGAAAACCCCGGTCGCGCAGTTGCCGGAAACCCTGGCGGTGACGCCGCTGGCCGCCCCGTTCGATGCGGCCATCCGGCCGCCGGGGTCCAAGAGCCTGACCAACCGGGCCCTGCTGTTGGCGGCGCTCGCCGATGGCGAATCGACTCTGCATGAGGCGTTGCGAGATGGAGAAGATGCCGCGCGGATGATCTCCGCGCTGACGCAACTGGGTGCGCGGATCGTGTCCGATGCGGGTGGAGCGCTCCGCATCACCGGAGTCGGCGGAACCTGGAAGACGCCCCCGGAGGGCACGGTGCTGGACCTCCACAACGCGGGCACCGCGACAAGATTCCTTGCCGGCGCAGCGCTGCTCTCGCCCGCGCCGATCACCCTTGATGGGAACGCGCGGATGCGGGAGCGGCCGATCGGGGAGTTGGGGTACATCCTGACGGCCCTGGGCTGCGGGGTTTCGTACCTGGGGAAGCAGGGCTGCCCGCCGGTCAGGATCACTCCGCCCGCACCGGGGTCGCGTCCCCCCGGGGTGATTGACGTTCCCACGACGCAGTCCAGCCAGTTCATCTCGGCATTGCTGCTCGTGGGGCCCTGGCTGCCCGGCGGGATCACGCTGCGCCTGACCGGGGAGGTGACGAGCGCTTCGTACATCGCGATGACCCTGGGCCTGCTCGCGAGGCTCTCGGCGCAGGTCCGCACCAGCGAAGACCTTCGGGTGCTGCGGGTGTCTGCCCCGACGCCGCCAGGGGAAACTCCGCCGCGGTTGGGCCTGCGGGGCTTTCAATATACCGTCGAGCCCGATGCCAGCGGGGCATCGTACTTCTGGGCGGCCGCGGCGATGATTCCAAAGGCTCGCTGCCGCGTCCTAGGCCTGGGCGACGACTCGTTGCAGGGTGATTCCAAGTTCCCGGAGGTGCTGGCACTCATGGGTGCCAAGTTCGCGCGGTCGCCCAAGCCGCAGGAGTACATCCAGGTGACCGGCCCGCACCACCTCAAGCCGATCCTTGCGGACATGAGCCAGATGCCCGACGCGGCCATGACGCTGGCGGCGGTGGCCTGCTTTGCGGGAGGAACATCGATCCTGCGGGGGCTGCGCACGCTGCGCGTGAAGGAGTGCGACCGGATCGCGGCGCTCCAGACGGAACTGGCAAAGGTGGGCGTCGTGGTGCAGACTCCGGTGCAGGGCGATCCGGATGCGATGACGGTGACGCCTCCCAGCGGCGGTATGGACTGCTTCGCCGCGGCTCGCCCGGTGGAGTTTGACACCTACAACGACCACCGGATCGCGATGTCGCTGGCGCTGATCGCGTTGCGGCGGCCGAACACGTTTATCCGGAACCCGGCGTGCGTGGCGAAGACCTACCCGGGGTTCTGGGCGGACCTGGCGCACCTGTACGACACACGGAACGCAAAGTTGTAACGGCGGATGGTTGGCACGGCCTTGAACGGCAAGGCATGCTGAAGAGAGGGGCAAGTCGCGGTGAACAAGCGCCAGGTCACACTCATTTCAACCGGCGGGACGATCGAGAAGACGTACGACGAGATGACGGGGAGCCTTGAGAACCGGCGGTCGATCGTGGGGCAGATGCTTGCGCGGATGCGGCTGGACGAAACGCAGATCATGACCGTCGAGCTGCTCAAGAAGGACAGCCTGTTCATGACGGATGATGACCGCGCCCAGATTGTGGACGCGGTGCGGCGGGCGGTGGATGGGGGGGCGTGCGATGGGGTCGTGGTGCTGCACGGCACGGACACGCTGAGCGTGACGGGCGAGCGGCTGTGGGCCGTGCTGGGCCCGCCGCGCGTGCCGGTGGTGCTGACCGGCGCGATGCGCCCGTTTGAGATGGAGCGGTCCGACGCGTTCCAGAACCTGACGGAGGCGATCTTCGCCACGGGGGTGCTGTCACCGGGGGTGTACTGCGTGGCGCACGGCCGGGCCTTGGCCTTTCCGGGAGTGGTGAAGGACCGGGAGGGTGGGCGCTTTGTGAAGGTGGTGACCGAAGCGGGACAGCGAAACAGCGAAACAGCGAGACAGGGGTAGGAGGACTCGGTTCTTCTATGATCGCTGAACGGTCGCGCATGTCCTTGCAACCTCGCTCGTATGTCGACGCCCTTCCGCCCCCTGTTTCGCTGCCTCGCTGCCTCGCTGTCTCGCTTTCCCCCCCTCGTTATCGGAGTGTGGTCCGTTCAGACCGACGGCGCTGGTTGCGCGGGCGGCGCGGGCGGGTCCGGGTTCAACGTGTGGCCATGGCAGGGCCGGCGTAGAGAGCCGAGCCGGGGTTGTCGATTCGACTGACGGCGCTGGGCGAACACCGGTTCTCCCCACAGACCTCAATCGTCAGATCGGACGCACCACCCCATGGACAAAGCCAGCCTGATTGGAATCCTGATCGGCGCCGCCGCCCTGGGGTTCGTGTTCATCGAGGTCTCGCACGGAGACCTCATGATGTTCTTCTCGCTGGAGGGCGTGCTGATGGTGGGCTTCGGCTCCGTCAGCGTGGTCTTCATGGCGATGCCCATGGAAAAGATCAAGGCCCTGCCGGGGTATATCAAGCGGTTCCTGTTCCACAAGGGGCTGCCCACCGCCGAGGTCATCACGCTGCTCGCCGCCCTCTCCGAGAAGGCCCGGCGCGACGGCATCCTGGCGCTTGAGTCGGAAATGGCCAAGCTGAAGGACCCGTTCCTGGCGTCGGGCTTGAAGATGGCGGTGGATGGGATCGAGCCGGCCAACATCGAGGCCACGCTGCGCATGGAAGTCCTGGCCATGCAGGAGCGGCACAAGGCGGGCAAGAAGTTCTTCGACCTCATCAAGGTGTACGGGCCGGGGTACGGCCTGGTGGGGACGCTGATCGGGCAGATCGGCATGTTCGGGCAGCTCGCATCCGCCGACATCGGCAAGCTGGGGCACGCGCTGGCCATCGCCGTGGTGGCGACCATGTACGGCGCGATCCTGGCGAACGCCATCGCCGGGCCCATCGGGGACAAGCTGGGGATGCGGTCGGCCGAAGAAATTCTCAATCGTGAGATGATGCTGCAGGCGATCCTCTCCATCCAGGCGGGGGATAACCCAAGGGTGACGCAGGACAAGATGATGGCCTTCCTCCCGGCGCCGACCCGCGCCAAGATGCAGCTCGCGGCCTGACGCAGACGTGAGAGCGATCCAGCACTCGGAGTTTCTCAAGAGCCATGGCCGACCACGAAGAAAAAAAAGAAGGCGGTGAAGGCCATGCCGCCCACGCGGGCCATGGCGGCGGTGGGGGGGCGCACGGCGGGGGTTCCCATGAGGAGCACGAGGGCGCGCCCGAGTGGTTGATCTCGTTTGCCGACAACGTCGCCCTCATGATGGGCTTCTTCGTGATCCTCCTGGCGATGAACATGGGGCCCAAGGCGACGGCGGTGCAGGGCGGCGACCCCGCCGAGAAGGCCGTTGGTCAGGAGTCCCACGAGCTGGACTTCATCATCTCGATTCGTGAAGGGTTCAATAACCCCGTCGATATCTACTCCGACAAGCCCGAGGACCAGCCGCTCATCCGGCGCATCATCGAGCGTCAGGGGGGCCTTGGCATCCAGAGCGGCCCACCGGGCCGGCACCCGGCGCTGCAGGCCATCAGGCCCGATGACTACAGCCGCATCACGGCGTCCATCGCGTTTGACGATCGCTCGGCGATCCTCTCCGGGGCATCCCGGCAGGTCGTGGCCCAGGTCGCCATCGGCCTGCGAGACCAGCGGTGGATCATCGAGGTCCGTGGGCACGTCAGCCCGTTCGAGAGCATGCACAACCAACTGACCGCGCGCCAACTGTCGTACGACCGGGCCATGGCGGTGGCGATGGTGCTCGTGGAGTCGGGGCTCAAGTGGGAGAACATGCGGATCGTGGCGTGCGGCGACAGCAACCGCCTGATCCCGCGGACGTTTGACCGCGATGCCGACCGCCCCAACCAGCGGGTGGAACTGGTTGTGACCAACGAGACGGTGCCCGCTGACCCGTACACAAGAGAGACACTGCCCGGCGCGGCCCCCGCGGCTGCGGCGCCCGCCCAGCAGGCTGGAGACCACTAACCATGCCCTCCGGATCTGTGACCGCACCGCCGGGCGGCTTGGGCGGAAGTGGTGGGAGTTCTGGTCCGCTCTCACCCGGTGACCTGGCGCAAATTGAATCGGCTCGCACCCGCGCGAAGAAGGTCCGTCGCTGTGCCGCCGTGGCGATGTTCGGCGGGTGGTCCACCGCGGTGGTCGCGTTCCCAACGTTGATCGTCGGCATCTTCAGCACGCCCGGGCTCCTGGTGGGCATCGCCATGAGCCTGGTGGCGGTCAACGAGTTCCGGGGCGGCGCCCGCGTGCGACGGTTCGATGAGTCGGCGTGCCGACTGCTCGCGCTCAACCAGGTCTTCTTCAGCCTCACCATGTGCGCGTACTGCGTCTGGAGGCTGTGGGAAGTCAGCACTTCGCCCGACCCGTTCCTTGGCCAGCGCACGGGGGATGCTCAATCCGACCAACTGCTGGCGAGCATCGGCGCTCTCAACCAGACGCTCTCGTACGCCATGTACGCGGGGGGTATCGGGCTGAGCGTAGTGGTCCAGGGTTCGACGGCCCTGTACTACTGGACCCGGCGCTCGCACATCCGCGCGTACATCAACAGCACGCCCGCCTGGGTTGTCCAACTCCAGCGCGTGGCACGGGCGGCATAAGACCATCCGCCTCGGTTGACGGGGCGTGCCTACCGCACCTTCTCACTGACAACCCGCCCCTCGATCACCACGCCGACGCAGTGGGTTGTGTACTCGAAGGGGTCCCCGTCGTACAGCGCCACATCTCCATCCAGCCCGACCGCCAGCGATCCGACGCGGTCGGCGATTCCCAGGATCTGGGCAGCGCTGGTTGTGATCGTGGCAAGGGCTTGCTCAAACGTCAAGCCGTTGGCCGCGGCGATGCCCGCCTCGAACAACACGACGCGACACTTGGGGACGTAGGACTCAAACCCGCTCTCGATGGCCACGGGGATGCCGGCCGCCCGTAACCTCGCGGCCGTTTCCACGCTCATGTTCTCCATTTCGCCGAACATGCGGAACATCGTGGGGTGCAGGATCACGGGCACCCCCGCCGCCTTGATGTCATCGATGAGCAGGTACGACTCGGCCGCGCTGTCGAGGAGGATCTGGATGTCAAACTCCTTCGCCAGCCGAAGGGCGCTGGAAATGTCCTGGGCGCGGTTGGCGGTGATCAGGAGCGGGACTTCCTTCTTCAGAACCTTGGCCAACATCTCGGACCTGAGGTTTCGCCCGAACGACTTTTTCTTCTTGTCCTTCGCCTCATCGTCGTGGTCGATCTCTTCGGGCACCAGGAGCGAATCATCGCCCTTGGCGGCGGCCTCCTCCCGCCTTTGCGTGTATTCCTGGGCCTTGATCAGTTCATCGCGCAGCATCGCGACCATCTTCGCTCGGGTGCCGGGCGACTGGCCCCCTCCCTTGGCCGCCCAAGGGCCCAGTGTCGCCGCGACCGTCGCCGTCTCGACCATGACCGCTTCTTCAACGGTGTTGCCAAAGGTCTTCAGGATGCAGGTCTGTCCTGAAATCAGTTCGCCGGGCGCGTGCCCGGTGTGGATTGTTGTGATCCCAAAGCCGCGGACCCATTCGACCAGCCGGTCGCTGGGGTTGTACGCGTCGATGGCGCGGAGTTCGGGCTGGATCGGCGATGATCGCTCCAACTGGTCCTGATCCTGCTGCTGGTTGTAGATTCCGGAGACACCAACCGTGCCGCGGGGGTCGATGAGGCCGGGGGTGGCGACGGCGGCCCGCAGCACGCGGAATCCATCGGGGATGGCGGTGCTCACGGCGGGCCCGACCGCGCTGACCTTGCCATCTGTAATGACAACGACACCATCGTTGATGGGTGCGCCGGCCATCGTGTAGAGCCTGTCGGCGCGGACGGCGACCTGGGCTTGCGCGTGGAAACCAACCGCGATGCACGCGGCAGCGAGGATCACGCTGGAAGTGCGTCGGCTCATTGCCCACCCCCCTGGCCGCCAGTAGTCCCCTGGCTATTGGTCGTCCACTGCGTGCCGCCGAAGGAAAAGCCCTGCACGGCGCAGCACATGTAGGGCACCTGATCCCGGCCCGCGCCGTACCCGCCCGTCGCGTGCAGACGGTCCTGCGGGTCGGACCGATCGAAGACCTTCTGCCCCTCGACCCAGGTTTGCTCGACGTGGGTGTACACACTCAGCGGGTCGCCGCTCAAGATGATGAAGTCCGCATCCTTGCCCGGCTCAAGAGAGCCGACGCGGTCGCCCAGGTCGAGCATGTTGGCGCCGACGATGGTGAGCGCCCTCAGGGCATTGTCGCGACTCATCCCCGCCCGCACCGCGAGGGACGCCGAGCGCAGGAAGAGTCGAGAATCAGTGATCCAGTCGTCGGTGTGGAAGGCGACGGTCCCGCCCGCCTTTTCGAGCACCGCGCCGGTCTCAAGCGACATTTCCGCGGCTTCCAGTTTTCCGCCGGGGCTGTCGATCACGATGACCGAGCACCCCAGCACCTTGCCGCCGGTGTCCTTTTCCGCCGCGGCAATCTCGCCGGCGACCTTCCACGCCTCGCTCACGTGCTGGAGCACGACGCGGAAGCCAAACTCTCGCTGCAGTCGCAGCACGGTGATGATGTCATCGGCGCGGTGGGTGTGGTGGTGCACGATGCGCTTGCCGTCGAGCACCTCAACGATCGCTTCGAGCCCGATGTCACGGTCCGGGGCCTTGGCGTCCGGCTTGGCCGCGGCGGCGGCGAGCTTGGCCTTGTACTCCTGGGCCTTGATGAAGCGCTCGCGGATGAGCGCTGCGGACTTGCCGCGCGTCCCCGAAAAGGGCGGAGCGCCGATGGAGTTGGTCCCGTTGGCCATCTTGAGGCCGCCCATGATGTTGCCGGCGGCGTCGCGGATCGCCAGGGCATCCATGGTGATGCCGGGCCGCAGTTTGACGTACAAGGTTTGCCCGCTGAGCAGGTGGCCGGAGCCGGGCATGACGTTGAGCGTCGTCAGGCCGCCCGCGACGGCGCGTCGGTAGCCGGAGTCCAGGGCGTTGAGCGAGTCAAGCACCCGCACATCGGGCTGGATGGGCCCGCTGCCATCGGCCCCGGCGACGCCGCCGATGTGGCTATGGGTATCGACCAGGCCGGGCATGACGACCTTGCCCGTGGCATCGATTACGGAGGCGTTGGCCGGTATCTCAACGTTGGCTCCAACCGCCAGAACCTTGCCGCTCTGCACGACCAGCACGCCGCGCTCAATCGGTGGGCCGGAAATGGGGAGGATGCGGGCGTTGGTAACGGCGATGGTCTGCGCGCTCGCCGCGGCGGCGAAGGCGAGGGATAGGAAAACAAGGGCGAGCCAGGGCTTCTGCAAGTGAGGGTCCTCCGGGAGATTGACGGAGCGGGAGGATAGCAGAACGGGGTGAGGCGGTGCAGCGGTGCGGCTCGTGTCCTCAGTCAAACATCATCCGCAGCGCCTTGCGGTAAATGCTCTTGGCGAGCTCGTACCCGCCCTGCTGGGTCGCGGCGAGAAACTCCATCATCACCCCGGAGTTCACCTCAAGAATGCACGGAGCGTCGGATTCCCCGATCACATCAACACTCCCAAAGCGCAGGTTGAGCGCGTGGGACGCCTGGGTGGCGATGGCCAGCGCCTGAGCGACCGAGGGTGCGTTGCAATCCACCATCGTGACCGTCGCACCCTGCCCCAGGTTGTGCCTCCAGTTGAGGAGTCGCGTGATGCCTGCGGGCAGGACCTCGCCGAGCGTGCCGGCGGTGTCGGGGTCCAGGTTGGCCAGCGTACGCGCTGTGCGGCCCGCCCCGCCCTCGCTGGCTACCTGCGCTGCGAGTATCTCCAGGATCGTGCGCCGACCATCGCCCGTCACCGTCGGGCGCTGTTTCGTGTATGCCCCTTCGCACCGGCCGTCGAGCATGATGAACCGGTACTCGACATCCGCCAGCACAAAGGGCGACAGCGCTACGGCGTGCGTCCGTTCATAGAGCCGGTAGACAGCGTCCTCCAGTTCCACCTCGGACCGGGCCCGGTAGACGCCCCGCCCGCCCGTGCCGGCGTTGTCCTTCACCACGACATCCATCCCGTGTTGCCGGGCAAACTCCAGCATCCCCCGCCAGTTGCCCGCGTGGGGCACAAACTGCCGCATCCGCGGGTGCAGGTACAGCCGGTGCTCAACGTGGGCGATTCCCTGGCTGGCCAACACATCCGCGGCGGCGGACTTGTCGCACGCGATGGCGTGGGTCGCGGCGGAGTTGAGGTCAAAGCCATACCCGTAGATGTAGCGGACCGTCCCGCCCAGGGTTAGGCGGAAGATCCAACCCTGGCCCAGGCTCTCGACGCGGATTCCCTGCTCCGAGGCAATCTCGTAGAGCAGTCGGTTCAGGGCACGCTCGCTGTTGAGTTCGGACATCGGGGTGATTGTTGACCGGGTGCGGGCCGGGATTCTTCAGCCTACATCAATGGACCCCTGGCCCGCCGACTTCACACTGATGGTGCCGCCATAGGCGCACTTGCAGGTACTGGCGTCGTCGAGGGCCGCCATGCCGCCGATCTTGGTCTTGGAGGCCCCGGGGCTCCAGGGGCCGGCAACCACGGGCACACACGGCGCTGGGGTGGGCGTGCCCATGGCCGCTGAAGTGGCCGCCGCCACCGCGGGGTTTGATTGGGTTGTGCACATTCCGAAGGTCGGCAGGTTGGAAGCGGTCATGTCCATGACGGTGGCCGCCGGGACGGTGCACCCTGCCACCTTATTGGTGGGCGCGACAATCATCGAGCACGGGGCCAGCCCCTTGTCGCACACGCACACAGCGCCCAGTACCACCAGTTTTCCCATGGGGCCACCATACCAAGGCCCCGATGCAAGCGGAAGCGGGGCCGGAGCACGCCCATGCGGCACGCGGCCCAGTTCACGGCGCAGGCTGGCGCAGCCGCGCTTCCAGCCCGGCCTTCACGCCGGGCCAATCCGCATCGATGATGCTGAAGAAGACGCTGTGCCGGAAGCGCCCCGAGTGGGTGATCATGTGGTTCCGGAAGACCCCTTCCTCCTTGGCGCCCAGCCTTTGGATCGCCGCGCGGGAGCGTTGATTGAGGGAGTCGGTCTTGAACTCAACCCGGATGCAACCGAGCGTCTCAAACGCGTGCCGGAGCATGAGGTACTTGGCTTGTGTGTTGGCGGCGGTCCGTTGCCAGGCTGGTGCAAGCCACGTGTGCCCGATCTCCACGCGGCGGTGCGCCCGGTCGATGTTCATGAACCGGGTGCTGCCGATGGCCCGCCCGCTGGCAATGTCGATGGTGGCGAACGGGAGGGAGGCCCCCGCCGCCTGTTCGGCCAGTGCCGCGGCGATGTACTGCTGCATTCCGGCCGAGGTCAGGATCGGTTGCACGGCGATGTCCCAGATCGCGGGGTCCAGCCCGAACTCGCAGAGCGGTCCGTGGTGGCCGAGGGAAGGGGGTTCAAGCCGGACCCGGTCCGCCGCGAGGATCAGTGGGGCAACCTGCATTCCCTCAGCGTAGACGGGGTGTACGGAACGAAGGGCAAAGAGCCGTGCACGTTGTGCCGCGTGCGGAACCAAGGTCCAGCGGGTATATTGTCCGCATGTCTGCCGCCGTGCCGAGGTCGGTTCCGGTTGCGATCGCGGGCGGGTCACCAGCACCCGCCGCTGCTGCTGGTTCTGCACAGGGCGGCATCAGGCGGGGCGATGCCTCGATCGTGATTCCGCCGCGCTTCATTAGGGCGCTCGTGGTCGCCGGGGTTGAGGCGAACGGGCCTCACCCGTGGGACATCCAGATATACGACGCGGACGTGTTCGCGCGAGTCCGCCTGGATGGACTGACGGGGCTGGGCGATGCGTACGTGGACGGCCTGTGGGATTGCGAATCGCTTGACCAGTTCTTTGCCCGCGCCCTGGGGGCGGACCTGGGGCGCGGCCTCTGGCTGAGCCGCGATGTCCTTCTGACGTACCTGATAGAGCGGGTGTCCAACCTTCAAACGATGGCGAGATCGCGCCGCAACGTCGAACGCCACTACAACCTGGGCAACGATCTCTTCAAGGCCATGCTCGACCCGCTCATGGTCTATTCCTGCGGGTACTGGCGGCACGCGGACGACCTCGCGGTGGCGCAGTTGGCCAAACTCGACCTTGTCTGCCGGAAGGTGGGGATGAGGCCGGGCATGCGGGTGCTGGACATCGGCTGCGGTTGGGGCGGCCTCGCGAAGTTCGCGGCCGAGCGGTACGGCGTGAGCGTGGTTGGGATTACGCTTTCGCAGGAGCAACTGGCGTACGGCCGGGAGGCCTGCCGCGGGCTGCCGGTTGACCTGCGCCTGTGCGACTACCGCGCGGTGTCGGAGACGTTTGACCGCGCGGTGTCGATCGGGATGTTCGAGCACGTGGGGCCCAAGAACTACGGTTCGTACATGCGCGCCGTTGAGCGTTGCCTGACGCCCGACGGCCTGGCGTTGCTGCACTTCTTTGCATCCAGGGAGAGTTTCCCGAACACGTCGTCGTCGGAGGTCAACTGGATCACCAAGCACATCTTTCCGGGGATGGTCGTTCCTTCGCTGAAGCAGGTGGGCGCGGCGATCGACGGGCTGTTCGTGCTGGAAGACCTGCACAACTTCGGGGCCGACTACGACCCCACGCTCATGGCGTGGCATGAAAACTTTGACCGCGCCTGGCCCTCGCTGAAGGGCGTGTACGGCGACCGCTTCTACAGGATGTGGAAGTACTACCTGCTGATGGCGGCGGGCGCGTTCCGGGCTCGCAAGTACCAACTCTGGCAGTTGGTACTGTCCCGGCGGGGTGTACCGGATGGGTACCAGACGGTGCGGTGATTCTCGATCGAACGCGGAGGTGTGCCAGTCGTGGCGCGAAAAAACACGGGCCGGAAATACTCAGTTTGACGGTTGACACCCGGGAGTTGTGGGCGATACTCAGAGCGGCATGAAACTGTGTTTCTCAAGTAGTTCGAGTTGCTCTCCCAGGCCGGCCTGGCGGTGGCTTCTCGCGCTGCGTGAGTGAACGCGGTTGTTGAGTTTGCTGGCGCCGGTCGGCCCCGTTGGGTCGGCCGGTTGTGTTTTTGGCACACACCACCGTTCGACCCTTCGAGCCAATCGGGCTGGAAGGTAACGCGGCGGGTGGCGCCGCCCCCGTCTCGAAAACGGGTGGGGCCGTTCAATGCGGCCTGAGGTTCGAGTCCTCTGCCTTCCGCTTCTGTTGTGCGCGCTGCGCGGGGTATCGCTGCGCGCCGAGGGATGGTACAGCCGGGAGGTCCGGCCACCGCCTGCTAAGCGGTCGGCGCTCGCATCGGGCGCGGGGTTCGAGTCCCCTGCCATCCGTTGAACGGAGTGTGAAGCGGCCGGGCGGCCGCCCTCGCTTGGAAGGCGAGCGGGATCCATGAATGGGTCTGAGGGTCGGGACCTCCGCACTCCGTTGGTTGATGAGTCGGAGCGTCAAGCGGCGGTGGCGCCGCCCCCGTCTTGAAAACGGATGGGGCCGAAAGGCCTGAGGATCGTGCCCTCGGCGCTCCGTTGCGTAGGTGGGGGACGATCGTTGCGGAGTTACGGAGGGGACTCGGCCGATGCTGGCGCGGGAAAACGCTGCGCGTCTGCGGTGCGCAACGCAAGACACCGGAGGCTTGCGCCGCTCGGCTCCGAAGGGCATCACGCAGGGTTGGGGATCGCGCCGGGGGGGATTTCGGGGGATTCGTCGGGGCGGCGGCTTGTGGCCTGCTCGGCGCGCTTCTTCTGAGCGGCGGCGACGAGGAGTTCGCTGACGGTCGGGCGGGTGAGCTGCTCACCGTTCATCAGGCGGTCAACATCGTCGGAACTCAGGGTTTCGTGCTTCAGCAACGCCTCGGCGACGGCTACAACCTTGTCCCAGTTTTCATCGAGCACGCGCTTGGCGTCTGTGTAGGCATCATCGACCATCCGGCGAATTTCTTCATCGATGAGGTGGGCGGTCTCGTCGGAGTAGTCCTTCTCGGGGACAAACGTCTCGCGGGTGTCGGTCGGGGCGTAGCGGATAAAGCCCAGGCGCGGGCTCATGCCCCACTCCAGGACCATGGCCCTGGCGAGGTTGGTGACGTGCTGGATGTCGGACGAGGCGCCGCTGGAAGCGTCGCCCATGGCCTTTTCTTCGGCGATGCGACCGCCGCACGAGATGCGCATGCTGGCCTGGAGCCACTTAAGGCTGTAGCCCATGCGGTCCTTCTCGGGGAGGGAAAAGGTGGCCCCGCCCATCGGGCCGCGGGGGATGATGGTGACCTTGTGCAGCGGGTCTGCATCCGGGAGCAGGCGCTGGAGGACGGCGTGCCCCGCCTCGTGGTACGCGACCAGCCGGTTCTCATCCTTCTCGCGGACGCGCCCCTTCTTGGAGCGGCCGAACTTGATCTTGTCGCGGGCCTCTTCCAGGTCCTCCTGCTCAACGTGATCCTTGTTGAGCATGGTGGCGGAGATGGCGGCTTCGTTCATGATGGCCGCGAGGTCAGCGCCGCTGAACATCGGAGTGCCGCGTGCGATGCGCTCCAGGTCGACCTGGGGAGAGAGCTTGACCTTCTTGGCGTGGACCCGCAGGATCTCGACCCGTCCTCGGACATCGGGCAGCGGCACAACGACCTGGCGATCAAAGCGACCCGGGCGCACAAGGGCGGGGTCAAGCACATCGGCGCGGTTGGTCGCGGCGATGACGATCACGCCGTCGGCGGGGGCGAATCCGTCCATTTCAACGAGGATGGCGTTGAGGGTCTGCTCGCGCTCGTCGTGGCCGCCGGTGGTGAAGCCACTGCCGCGCCGCCGACCGACGGCGTCGATCTCATCCAGGAAGATGATGCAGGGGGCGGAGTCCTTGGCCTGCTTGAAGAGGTCACGGACGCGGCTGGCGCCGACGCCTACGAACATCTCCACGAAGTCTGACCCCGAGATCGAGAAGAAGGGGACATCAGCCTCGCCGGCGATGGCCTTGGCGAGGAGCGTCTTGCCGCAGCCCGGCTCGCCCACGAGCAGCACGCCCCGCGGGATGCGCCCGCCAAGCTTGGTGAACTTCTTGGGGTTCTTGAGGAACTCGATGATCTCGCCGACTTCTTCCTTGGCCTCCTCAATGCCCGCGACATCGGCGAAGGTGATGCCGGTCATTTCCTTGTTCATCGTGCGGTGGCGCGACTTGCCGAAGGAGCCGAGCATGCCCGCGCCGGCACCCGCGCTGCGCAGGCCGCGGCTGATCAGGAACCAGACCAGCAGGATGAGCAGGATGAAGGGGCCGAAGATGATGAGGAACTGCATCCAGGGGGACTGGGCCTGGACCTTGACCTTGCCGTCGGTGATCTGCATCACCCTGTCAACGATGGACTTCCCGGCCTGGGTGTTGAGCGGGATGATGATGGTCGTGGTGGTGCCGGAGTCGGCGCCGGGTATCTGCTTGGCCTCGATGGCGTCGTCACGGATGACGACGGTGCCCTCGACGATCTGTCCATCGGCGTAGAGGACCTGGAACTGCTGGAGGGTGACGCTCCGTCCGCGCCCCGGCGAACTGAACATCATGAACAGCAACAGGCCGACAATGGCCAGGGAGATAATCCCGAAAATTCCCCGGTTCGGCTGCATCCCCGGTCCGGGCGGCTTCTTGTCCCCGCCGGGGCCGGGAGGGCCTCCCGATGGGCGTCTTTCCGGAGTTGGACTACGGTCAGCCAGGGGGCGGGCGATCAGAGCGCGGAAACGGCCGGAAGCCCGGCCCAGGGCAGAGGTTGCGGGCAGTGGTGAGGTGTTCGTTGGCATGGAGGAGGGCGGCCCCAGGTTTATTTTCGGTTGTGGGGGGTACAAGGATGCACGCGCACCTGGGGAAGGGCTCCAAAAGATAGGCTTGCCTTGGACTCTGGTCCGAGTCCCCCCAAGCCTTGGTGCGGGTTGTAGGGTCTGGTGTGGATATCTGTCTTGGGGTCGTGGCGGGGTTCCGTGCCGTTACGGGGCGATTCCGCGCCGGTCAGGCGGCTTCAGCGGGGAGCCAAGGGCTCAACCGCCTGGGCTACCCCCTTGTACGACACCACTCACCAGCTTGTGCGCATCTCCGCCACGATATCGCGCGCCAAACGTTGAACAGCGGCGTGCTGACCGACCTCGAGCCGTTCCCCCGTGGGCTTGGCGGGCACAAAGGTGTCAGAGGCGGAAAAGGACCGGCGGCTGACGATTGTCTTCCCCGTTCGGTTGTCTTTCCAGTCAAAGTCGACGGTGATTTGCACGGCAACTTCCTGCACAAGCCCGGTGCCGGGCTGCACGGTCAGCGGGCGCAGTTGCGTGGCGGTGACAACGCCGGTCATCAGGCTGTCGGCCGGTCCGGTGGAAACGCGAATTCCGCTGGAGCGCTGCACTTCCTTGATGAGGGCCTCGGTGACCTGCACTTCGAGCCCCGGGGAAAAGGTGTAGTTGTCAAACACGGGGATCGAGATGGTCTGAATGCCGCGCGGGTAGGTGCTGGAGAACGAGTAGCCCTCGGAAGGGTCCGAGGCGCAACCGCCCGCCAGCGCGAACGCGAGGAACATGCTCAGCAAGAGCCGCGCGGGGCTGAGAAGGGCCTGCCTCACCGTTGCGGCTCCGCCCGGGGCGACCCATCGGCGGCGCTCTGGGGCGCTGTGAACCAGCCGCGATCGGTCATGATGTTCACGGCCTCCTGTGCGGCGGCGGTGCGGGGGTGGCGGCGGATGAGGCGGGTGAGCGTGAGTTTCGCGGCCTCGGGGTCGGCCCGCTTGATGTACCACGTGGCGGTGGCGAGTCGCTGGGCCGCGGCGGATTCGTCCAGGCGCGCTACCAAAGCGTCGCTCATGCCGGAGGACTCGGCCTCTCCGGGGAACTCGCGTTGGAAGGCCTCGATCTGGTACTTGGCTTCGACCAGGCCGGAGGGATCGTGCTTGGGGCCCTTGAACTGCGCGATGTTCGCAAAGACGCGGCGTTGCATGGCCTTTGAGCGCTTGTCGCTCTTTGGGAAGAGCGTGAGGAACAGGTCATAGGCCTCGGCCGCGCCGCGGAGGTCACGGGTGCGGTAGTAATAATCGGCAAGTTCGAGCAGGGCCCGCTCGGCGAGGGGGCTGCCCGGGAGCCGCTCGTAGACGCGGATGATGATCTCTTCCGCGCGGGGGACCGCGCTCTGCAGGCGAATGCCGAAGATCTTCTCCTTGAGGCCGTTGAGGTACATCACCGCAATGTCAAACTCACGCTCCAGGGCGAGGGGGAATACCTCTGAGCCGGGGTATCCATTGATGATCGTCTCATAGTCGACGAGGGCGTCGTACTCGTTGCCGCGGGCCAGTTGGGCGTTGCCGCGCAGGAGGTAGGCCTCGGGGAGGTAGGGGTTCTTGGAGTTGCCGGTTTCCTGCCGGTCGATCCAATCGTCGGCCATGTTCTGGGCGGCGAGGAACTTCTCCGCGGCGAGCAGGCGACGAGTTTCATTCAGGACGGCGAGGTCGGGGTCGGGGTTGGCCTCTTGCGTGGCTTGCCACTGACCCTTGTCATCGAGGGTCATCTTGGTGGACTGGGCCGGGCTGTGGCGGGCCATGAACAGCAGGAGTGTGACCGCGAGGGTGGGGGGCAGGGGGTGCATGTAGGCGAAGGATACACGCGCTGCACCGGACCTGGTGAGGCGGCCTGCTCGACGGCGCTCCAGGCAGTGGGGGAGTGCAGATGCACGTTGTTACCTGGTTGTGGAAGTCTCCGAGCGAGTTGGGCACGATTCCTTCGGATTGACTCGCATCCCCGCGGATGAGGGGACACTTCTTCCGCATGTGGAGTCGTGTCGCCATTGTCGGTGTTGTTGCGATGGGAACGGGGTTGGCGGTTGCGCAGCCGGGTCCAACCGGGCATGACTTGGTGACCGTGGGGGCCGCGGGGAATCGGGCGACGCTCCCGCACGAAATGCCCTGGGACCCAGCGGCTTCGTACGGGGCTGTGCCCTACGAGTTTCGGATGACCCGGCAGGTGGCACGGGAACTCGGTCGTGGTAGGTGCCACCCGCCTGTGCGCGAGGCGGCTCCGCCGCCAAGCGATGCTCTCAACATCGTGGCCTCCTTTGCTTCTGGTTGCTGCGGCACAACAACCATCGGCTCGGAGGCCGCTCGCACATGTGTGATCATAAGTCATTACTGTGAAAGCACTTAGCGATCAATCTGTGTCGTGGTAGGTCACGGCGTTGGGTGCCAGGAGGGTACCAGCGGACGACGTCGTACTGTCTTGCCGACGTCCGCTGCTCGTGTAGACTATCTCCAATGCCTTCGCCTGCGTGCGGAACAAAGCCACTACCGAAGCCCGAGCTTGATCGGCTAATCCAAACGCTCGCAGCTGAGCTCGATCCACCACTAGATGGCCGCGTCTCGCTTCACCTGGTGCTCAACGCTGAACGTGCATTTGAAGTGCTCGAATCACAGTATCGGATCCAGCCTCAATCCCTTGTAGCTTCGATCAAACGGTTACGAGAGCTCCGAGAGCGCTTGGGCGAAGCGCGGCAGATGGTTCTCTGCAATCTCGTGGATGCTTTTGGTGCTGCGAAGCAAGCGCTGGAGAGAATGCGAAAGCAAGAGGCCATGCTTCGGGCAGTGCTGGTCCGGTTCTTCCGAGAGACCGGCCAAGCAAGGATTCAGGGAAATACTGCTCGCGTGTCGATTTCTCTTCGAGAGTCCCATCGGTTACCGCCCACTGATTCAGTTGAACGGCATCGCCTTGAGTCGGCGCTTCGTTCTTTGGGACTGTGGGACCTGGTTTCGACTATTTCAGCATCGAAGCTCGCGTCATTGATGGCTTCCACAAACGTCGAGGCAAATGTGAGGGGCCAACTTGCTGCGCTTGCACCAGCTCACAACGTCGTGACCATTAACGCACGATCGAACTCGATCGAGAGAACTCCAGACGCGCCGATCGATATTCTGGCAGGCTTCGAGACTCGCCCCAGTCGTGATTGGCACGATGTCGAATACCTTCTGGATCGCATGGGCGCGTTGGACCCTTGCCTTCGCGCGGATGCCGAAGCGAAGCTACTGGGCTTGGCCGACAGCCTTTGCATTGAGGCGATTGAAGTGCTCAGATCGGAGCGCGAAAGCACTCGCATGACACGGGCGACGAACTGGGCTGCGGTCGAAGCAATTTATCGCGAGTACGGTGGTGATCAGGAGGATTGAAGTGCTCAGATCGGAGCGCGAAGGCACGCGCATGACACGGGCGACGAACTGGGCTGCGGTCGACGCCATGTATCGCGAGTACGGTGGTGATCGGGTTGCTTGGGGCATGACTGCCGATCTTGCTGGCTAGGGTGTTACACTATGAGCAGCAAGACTTCGACCGCTCGGTGAACTATTCGAGCCAGGCTGGGCGGGTGGCATCGACCGTCGCACACTTCCGTGCCACCGACCATGGCCCCGCGTGGTCGGTGCGTTGTGCGTGACTTCCGCGACCGGCGCTGCAAGCACCCCCGAGTTACCGTCGCCGGCATACCGCTGCCAACCTGCCGTTGCATGGTCTCGCGGCACACCCGCAAGGTTGATGCGTCCACCCCGATCCGCAAGCACATGGAACGCCGAGAGGTCGCGGGACGGTGGCCTGCTCACGCACCTCCCGTCGTGGGTCATGTCATCACAACGAGCGCGCTGTTCTTTGCGCCGAAGGCGAGGCAGTTGATCAGTGCGGTGCGTGCAACGGTGGGAACAGAGTGGTTGGGTGTGTAATCAAGGTCGCAGGCAGGGTCCGGGTCGTTGAGGTTGATCGTGGGCGGCAGGAATGGCGGTTGTCCATCCGCGCCGGTGAGGGCGGCGAGGGTCGCGACCAACGCCGCCAGACCGCCCGCGCCCTGGGGGTGGCCGATGGCGCCCTTGACGCTGTGGCCGCGGAGGGAGCGGGCGTGGTCGCCGAACGCGGCCTTGACGGCCTGGGTTTCGACGGCGTCGTTGAGCTGGGTCGAAGTGCCGTGGTAGTGGATCACCCCGATGTCGCCGGGCTTGAGCCGGGCATCCTCGATCGCAAGGTGCATGGCGCGGACGGACTCAGCCATGTCGGGGTCGGGCCGGACGCGGTGGTAGGCGTCGCACGTTGCGCCATACCCAAGCAGTCTTGCGCGGGCCGGCACCTCGCGCTGTCGCGCGGACTCTTCGCGCTCGACGACCACGGCCCACGCACCCTCGCCGAGCACAAACCCATCGCGCGAAGCGGAAAAGGGCCGCGAAGCGGTCGATGCGCCGGAGGGGTCATCCCGCCAGTTTCGTGTGGAGATGACCTTGAGCAACTCCATGCCCGCGAGGGTTTCCCAGCGGATGTGGGCATCCGCCCCGACGACGATCCAGGCGTCCGGCGCGCCGGGCCGGTCGCCGCGCAGCGATTCGAGCGCGAGGCCCAGGGCATCGGAGGATGAGGCGCAGCCGGTAGAGATGCACAGGGATGGGCCGCGCAGCCCAAGCAGAATCGAGAGTTCGCCCGCCAGGTTGCCGTGCGTGGCGTTGGTAATCGTCCAAAGGGAAGGGCGCTTGCCGCCGTAGCCCGCGGCTGCCTGGCTGAGCGTGAAGTCAATGCCGCCCCCCCCGGTGCCGAGGATCAGGCCGATTCGACGGGATTGCGGGAGTTCCAACGCCGGGCCGATCGGCAGGCACGCTTGGGAAGCGGCCTCGAGTGCCGCGGCATACGCGAGGGGGATGAGGCGGGGCACACGGGCCAGGTCGGCCTGAGGGAACAGGGCGGTGGCATCAAAGCCGGTGCATCGCGCGGCGACAGAAGACTTGATCCGGCGATCCTCAAAGGGGAGGAGCGAAACGCCCGAAACGCCGGCGCGGAGGGAGGCGGTGAAGGCGGGGACGTTACAGCCGATGGGAGTGACCGCGCCCATTCCGGTGATCAGGGCTGCGGGTCGGTGTGGCGTCATGGGGTGGAGAGGCTCATCGCAAGTGTAGACGTGGGGGCAGTTCCCACTCCGCCGGGCCGACGGGCTTCGTGGCGTCGATGGGTTCAGGGGCTGGGGCTCTGGAGAAGTTGGGAGAGTTGCAAGGATTTTTTCGCCCGTGGTGGCAATCACTGAAATCGGGGGTAGGTTGTGGGAGCGAGTGAACGAGTTGCGGGCAGAGTGAGCCGGTGGGTGTTGTGTATGCACACCCACCGGGTGGTGGTCGCGCGCCAGACTGGCGCGCGGAAGGGGCTTGAAAATGCGCTTCCATGCAAGGCGGTGGGCGGCGGGGGTGCTGGGCGTTTGCCTGGCGTCTTCGGGCGCACAGGCGGAGGTGATCTCAGAGATGATTCTCCCGCGTGATGCCGGGTATGGGCCGCGCAACGACCCCATCCGCGGGGTGCTGACCAACGACACGGTCAACTTCAGCCTGCACATGTACAACGCGTCATTCGGCACGGCTTCGATCAACACGCTGGGTGAGGTGACAATCCCCCGGGGGCCCGCGTTCACCGACATGGGGCTGAACCGCAACGGGACCGGCCGGATCCAGGGGACCTGGGACGAGGTCATCCAGGGCAACAACCTGTACATCAACACCGTCATCAAGACGAGCAACGGACAGCAGTTTGTGCCGGGGACGGCGATGGTGGGCGGAAGCCCCGCGGCGTTCTGGACGTGGCACTTTGGCACGGCCAACGGCGTGGACTTCTTTCCCTGGGTTACGTCGGTGACGCTGGTGACGGCACGGGCCTATATGAGCAGCGACGGCGGGCAGACGTTCTTCAACTCCGCCGGCATCATGCCAGGGATGGAGAGCAGTTGGAACCCGGGGCGCGACCCGGGCACGCTCATGAGTTCGGTCGCCGACGGCACCAACTACATGCTCTTCCAGTACCAGATTGTCGTGGTTCCGGCCCCCTCCGGGTTGGGTGTCATGGCGGGCGGGCTGCTCGCCGCGACGCGCCGGCGACGCCGCTGATCGGCGATCGATACCTGTGATCCCCCAACGCCGTCGGCAGATCGTGCCGCGGCGTTCTCTTTTTTGGAGGGAAGTGAAGAGGAGAGGCCCACGCGGAGGCGCAGGGCTCGCAGGGAGCGAAGGCTCAATGCAGCGGGCTACGCGGGGATTAGGCGCGGGGTGGGGACCGGCCACTGGCGTGCGTGCATGCGCGACCACAGCCCTAATGCCACACCGAAGACGATGTGGGCGCTGAGCGTCACGACGATGAAGAGGGCGCTCATGGCGATGCTGAAATGCGCGGTGTAAGGCGAGAAGAGGAGGGCGGCCTCAATCGCCAACGCCATCAGGACGGCCCAGGCCCAGTGGCGGCGCGAGGGCTCCCCGACGAGCGCGGCGTACATGATTCCGAAGGTTGCTCCGTTGCTGAAGTGGTAGAGCCAGCCCAGCGTGTGGGCAGCGGTGGAGTAGGAATCCTGCTCAACCGGCTGCGCCAATAGCATGGCGCCGAAACGAGGGAAGACCTTGAACAGCGGCATCTGGGGGACGACCGAGTCGATGCCCCAGGCCTGAGCGAAGACAAAGGGGAGGCGGAAGACGTCGTAGGCGACGGCGGCGACGGTGCCCGCGACGGTGCCAATGAGGATGGCACGCCAGAGTCGCTTGTCGCCTCGTGCACGGTCATTGACGGCGAGTGCGATCAGGAGGACGGTGGCGGGGAGGAAAACCCAGAGGGTGAAGGTGCGCATGGAGCACAGGCCGTAGAACTCGGCGAGCAGGCACCAGATGCTGGCGGCGGCGAGGGTGAAGACCAGCGTGCGGCCGGCGGGGGACCAGTGGAGGATGGCGGCGGGTGCGTTCATGGCGGCGGGTTTAGGGGTGTACCGGGCTGGCGGAGCGTAGGTGCGGGCCGCCCGATGATTCGCGGAGCGCGGTACGCTGGCCGGTGTGGAGCTGACACCCCTCCGGTACTTCATCGCGATCGCCAGCGCGGGGCACATGACGCGGGCGGCGCGCGCCCTGGGCGTGACGCAGCCGGCGCTGTCGGCCATGCTGCGCAAGCTCGAGCGCGAGGTCGGGGCCGAACTCCTGCACCGCACGGGGCGGGGTGTGGACCTGACGGAGGCCGGGCGCGTGTTCCTCCAGCACGCCGAAGAGACGGTGCGGCGGGCGGATGGGGCGGTCCGGGCCGTGCGCGAGGTCTTGGGCTTGGAACGAGGCTCGATTTCGATTGGTGGCGGCGCGACAGCAACGACGTATCTGTTGCCGCGGGTGGTGTCGGCGGTGCGGGCGGCGCACCCGGGGCTTCGGTTCTATGTGCGTGAGGCCGGGTCCAGCACGGTTGCCGCGGCGGTGCTGGCGGGTGAACTGGACCTGGGGATCGTGACGCTGCCGGCGCCGAGCGCGGGCGGCGGCCTCGCGCAGACGCCGCTTGTGGAGGATGAGCTGCGGCTCATCGTTCCGGCGCTGCACCGCCTGGCCGGCAAGAAGCAGTTTCGCTGGCAGGACCTGGCGGGGGAGTCGGTGGTGGCCTTTGAGGCCGGCACGGCGGTGCGGGGGCTGATAGATGGAGCCTCGGCCGCGGCGGGGGTGGCGCTGACGGTCGTCATGGAACTGCGGTCGATCGAGTCGATCAAGCAAATGGTGGCGGCCGGGATCGGGGTTGGGTTTGTGTCTCGGTTTGCACTGCGGGAGGGGGAGGGGCTGGCGTGCCGGGATGCCAAACTGGTCCGTAAACTGGCGCTGGTGCGGCGGGCCGAGCGGGCCCCGAGCGCGGCCGCGGGGGTGTTCGCCGCGGCACTGGTGAAGTCTGTGCGCGGGTCCGGGCGATTCGTATCATAAGTATTGGTTATTGAGATCGATATACGCATTGATTGGATTCATGGGTGCGATGAAGCGATAGTTCCGGTACCCAACCACAGGAGAAGCCCGACCATGGCACGCCCCGACTCCTTCCGATCCCGCTCGACGCTCAAGACCTCTCAGGGCGTGTACACGTACTACGACCTGGGCGCCCTGACGCGCGGCTCGATCGGGCATGTTGACCGCCTGCCCTTCTCGATCAAGGTGCTGCTGGAGTCGATGCTCCGGAACCTGGATGGATTCATCGTGACGGCCGATGACGTCGCCGGTCTGGCGAACTGGAATGCCAAGGCGCCGGTGAAGGAAGAGATCCCCTTCATGCCCGGGCGCGTGGTTCTGCAGGACTTCACGGGGGTGCCGTGCGTGGTGGACATGGCGGCGATGCGGGACGCCATGCGTGCGCTGCACGGGGACCCCAACGTCATCAACCCCCTGGTGCCGTGCGACCTGGTGATCGACCACTCCGTGCAGGTGGATGCCTTTGGGAGCAAGGCGGCCCTCACCATCAATGCGGAGAAGGAGTTTGAGCGCAACAACGAGCGGTACGAGTTCCTCAAGTGGGGCCAGCAGAGTTTGGCGAACTTCCGTGTGGTGCCCCCGGCCACGGGCATTGTGCACCAGGTGAACCTCGAGTACCTCGCGAAGGCGGTACTGACCAAGACCATTGACGGTGAGTTGGTTGCATTCCCCGACTCCCTGGTCGGGACCGACAGCCACACGACCATGATCAATGGGTTGGGCGTGGTGGGGTGGGGCGTCGGCGGCATCGAGGCCGAGGCGGTGATGCTTGGCCAGCCGATCTACATGCTGACGCCCGACGTCATTGGCTTTCGGCTCAAGGGCCGTCTGCCGGAGGGAGCGACGGCCACGGACCTGGTGTTGACGGTGACCGAACTCCTGCGTGCCAAAGGGGTGGTGGACAAGTTCGTCGAGTTTTGCGGTGAGGGAATGGCGGCCCTCTCGGTGCCCGACCGGGCGACGATCGCGAACATGGCCCCCGAGTATGGTGCAACCATGGGGTTCTTCCCGATCGACCAGGTGACGCTGGACTTCCTGCGCTTCACGGGGCGGGATGCAGCAACGGTGGAACTGGTTGAGAAGTACTGCAAGGCCAACGGGCTGTTCTGGACGGAGGGCGCGAAGGAGCCCGAGTTCACCGACCTGATCGAACTGGACCTCTCGACGGTGCAGCCGTCGCTGGCGGGGCCTAAGCGGCCTCAGGACCGGGTGCAGCTCACGCAGATGAAGTCGCAATGGCAGAAGGAGTTGGTCGATACGTTCGGGAAGGCACGCCTGCCGCAGACGGTCAACGCCGACCGCTGGGCCGGTGAGGGTGGCGAGAGCGCCCGCGACCTCATTCCAGGTCAGACGCTACCCGAGCAGAACATGGCGGAAGTAGGCGATCAGGCGGTGACGGCGACGTCCGAGCAGCCGGGGATTCCGATGACCATGAACGGGCGGACATTCCGGCTGTTCAACGGGGACGTGGTCATCGCGGCCATCACGAGTTGCACGAACACCAGCAACCCGGATGTGATGCTCGCGGCGGGCCTGGTGGCCCGCAAAGCGAGGGCCCTGGGCCTGACGAGCAGGCCATGGGTGAAGACATCGCTGGCCCCGGGGTCCAAGGTGGTGACGGAGTACTTCAACAAGGCCGGCCTGACCGAAGACCTCGAAGCCTTAGGCTTCCACACCGTGGGGTACGGGTGCACGACGTGCATCGGCAACTCCGGGCCGCTGCCGGACGAAGTCACATCGGCGGTCAAGAAGGGCGACCTGGTCGTGGCCTCGGTCCTGAGCGGCAATCGAAACTTCGAGGGGCGGATCAACCCGGACATCAAGGCCAACTACCTCGCCAGCCCGCCGCTGGTGGTGGCGTACGCGATCGCGGGAACGGTCGATATCGACCCCATCTCAGAGCCGATCGCCTACAGAAAAGATGGGACCAAGGTCTTCCTCAAGGACATCTGGCCGACGCACGCCGAGGTGCAGGCCCTCAAGGCCCGGTGCGTCACCCCGGAACAGTTCCACAGCCAGTACGCCAACGTATTCACCGGAAATCCGACGTGGAATGCCGTGCCCGTCAGCAAGAGCGAGGGCTTCCCGTGGAACGATGCCAGCACGTACATCCAGAACCCGCCGTTCTTTGAGGACATGTCGGAGCAGCCGGGGGCCGTGCGGCCCATCCGCGGGGCCAGGTGCCTCGTGTACGTGGGCGATTCGGTGACGACCGACCATATCTCGCCGGCGGGCGACATCGCGGAGAACAGCCCGGCTGGAGACTACCTCAAGGGCCTGGGTGTTCCCAAGAGCATGTTCAACAGCTACGGGAGCCGACGCGGCAACGACCGGGTGATGACGCGGGGCACGTTCGCCAACGTTCGCGTCAAGAACAAGCTGGCGGTGGACCCCGCGACGGGCAAGGTCCGCGAGGGCGGGTGGACGAGGGACTTCTCCAGGGCCGCGTCCCAAAGGGCCGGGGAGGCACCGCCGCCGACCATCGTCGGGCCTGACATCAATGCCGATGCTTTCCCGGTGAACCTGGCGTGGATTTATGATGCGAGCATCAACTATAAGGCCGAGGGGACGCCGCTGATCGTGCTGGCGGGCCGGGACTACGGCATGGGCTCCAGCCGCGACTGGGCGGCCAAGGGAACGCTGCTGCTCGGCTGCCGGGCGGTGATCGCCGAGAGCTTCGAGCGGATTCACCGCAGCAACCTGGTGGGGATGGGGGTGCTGCCGCTGTGCTTCCTGGAGGGCCAGAGCGCCAAGGGCGTGGGGCTCGATGGCACCGAGGTCTTCGATATCGTTCTGCCCGATGTGGTTGAAGCACGCTGCGATGTGCGCGTGATCGCGACCAGGTCCGACGGGAAGCGACTGGAGTTTACGACCCGGTGCCGGATCGATACCCCGGTGGAGGTTGAGTACTACCGCAACGGCGGGGTGCTCCAGACCGTGCTGCGCCGACTGCTGAACGAGAGCCGGCAGACGGTGGGCGTGGGAGCGGCCGGGAGTTGAAAACGCAAAGCGCACAGCGCAGAGCGAACATCGGAGTTGCCGCCACAGTTCTTTCGGTGTGGGTGGGCTCGTACCGTGCGCAGGCACAAGAAGCGATGGATACGCAGGCGCCCACGATGGCCTCTCCCGGCACCTTTATCCTGCGCCCGCAGTTTCACTACTCCGCGTACGGGAGCGACCCCACCAGGGGCACATCGCAGACCGAACGGTACCAGGTCACGGTGGGCCTGCAGTACGGCATCGCCCGGGATTGGTCGGTTGACCTTCGTCTCCCGGTGGTCTTTCAACGCGACACCGATGAAACAACCGACGCCGAGACCAGCGATGAGGGTGTTGAGGACCTGGACCTGACGGTGAAGTACCGTTTTCTCAAGCAGGACACCGGCCCGCTCGACACGTTCCGCATGGCGGTGTTCGGTGGGGCCAGGGTCGCCAGCGGTGATAGCGAGGAGTTTTCGAGCGGTTCGGTCAACCCGTACCTTGGGATCACCGCGATGCTGATCCGGGGCCGGCATGGGTTCGGGCAGGACCTGTCGTACCAACTCAATACCGGCGGCGCCGCCAGTAACTTCGGAGGCATGGGAGATGCCGATGCGCTGCGGTACGACACCTCGTACCTGTTCCGCCTCTCGCCCGCGGAGTACTCGGAGGATACCTACGGCTCGCTCTACGCCGTTGGCGTCCTCAGCGGGCTGTACGAGACCAACGGGGATCATGAGGTCGTCGCGTCGCCCGGATTGATGTTCGAGGCCCGGGAGTGGGCCATTGAACTCATGCTGCGGTTGCCCGCATGGCAGGATGTGGAGGAGCGAGCGGAACTCGATTGGGGGCTTGGGGTGGGTGTGCGACTGTCGTTCTGAAGCGCCACGCCCGTCCACCACCATCCGTTTGCCCGAGATCCAACGGCCCGGAGTGCCCCCGGAGCGCGTCAGGGGTTGCGGGCGGGTCCGAGCCCCGGGCTTCGCGTTTGACGTAGCGGCACGCGTGGGGGAGGATACGCGCCTCCGCCCGGGGCCCTTGGGGTTCCTTGGGGCGGGGTTCGTGCCAGTACCTGTGAGCTTCCCAACGTGATCTGTCCTTACTGCAACGCGAACAACGACAAGGTGATTGACAGCCGCGCCAGCGACGCCGGCAAGGTCATTCGTCGCCGTCGCGAGTGCCTCGCGTGTGAGCGGCGGTTCACGACCTACGAACGGGTCGAGCAGACGGCGCGACTGACCGTGGTGAAGCGGGACGGAACGCGGGCCCCGTTCAGCCGCGACAACATCATGCGCGGCGTGCAGGCCGCGTGCGGGAAGCGGGCGGTCCCCGAGCAGGTGAAAGAGCGTCTGGCGGACGAGCTCGAGGAGGAACTGCATCGGGACTTTGACCGCGAGGTGGAGTCGCGGGTGATCGGGGAGCGGGTGATGACGCGCCTGCGCGATGTCGACGAGGTGGCCTACATCCGGTTCGCCAGCGAATACTTCAAGTTCAAGTCGGTGGATGAACTCAAGCAGCAGCTCGAGCTCCTGGATGGGCGGATCAAGGACCACAAGGAGCAGCAGCGGCTGTTCTGATTGCACGCCGTACTTCGGGGAGCGGGATGGGAGAGCCATTGAAAGTTCTTGCGGCAGTCATGTGTGTTGCGTTGGCGGGGGGAGTGCACGGGTGTGCGCCGACCAGGCCGGCTCCCGCATCGGCCGCGCGAGCGGCGCCGAAGGCGGTCACGGTTCCACAGCCCAAGGCCCAGGCCGGTGCGACCGCCCTGAAGCAGGCCGGCACTTCCCAACCCGTGCAGACGGTGCCCCCCAGCCGGGGATCACCGTCCGGAACCGTCGCGGAGGCGCGAACGCCATCACTCCAGGAGGCGCGGCAGGCGCAGGCCGAGCAGCAGGCGGCCACCCTACACACGCGTACCGGCGTCACGATGGAGCGGATCGAGGCGGGATCGGCGCCGGCGTGGTGGTTGGCACGGACCGATGCGGGGTTGCTCCTCGGCAGCGCGAGGGCGAGGTCATTGGAGTCCGCATACAACGGCGCCGTTGCCAAGGCCCGGAACGCCGCCCCCGAAGGCGCTGCGCAAGGACCGGCCGCGACGGTCACCCGGGCGGCGTATTCGCGGGTGTTTCCTTCGGGGGAGTTCACCGCGTGGGTTGCGATGCGGACGGGCGCGAGCGCGCCCCTTGCCACCGTCGCGGCCACGACCCCCACAACCCCCACGACCGCCACGCCTGCAACGGCACCTCCAGCAGCGGGCGGTCCTCCGGCGTGGTGGGTGCAGAATCCCAGTGAATCCGGGGGGCAGGTCATCGTGGGGGCCCAGGCCGAAGCGCCCACGCTGCGCGAGGCCCCGCGCAGGGCGGTCGAGGCCGGGAGGGCCCGGCTCGCGGCGCTGCTCAACAAGCCCACCATCAGTGACCTGACAACGATTAGATCCGCTTCGTTCAGGCTGGCGGACGGTACTTTCAGGACGTATGTGATGGTTTCGGCCGCGGGAAGCCTGCGGAAGTAGCCGCCGCATTGGAGCGAACGACGATGGCACGGAAAGTGTTTGAGAGCGCGGCGGCGGCCATGGCGGACCTGCGTGACAATGGCGTCCTCCGCGATGGGATCACCGTCATGGTCGGTGGCTTTGGCCTGTGCGGCATCCCCGAACACCTGATCATCGCCCTGCGCGATACCGGAGTGAAGGGCCTGACGTGCATCAGCAACAACGCCGGCGTCGACGACTTTGGGCTGGGCCTGCTCCTCCAGACCCGCCAGATCAAGAAGATGGTGTCGAGTTACGTCGGGGAAAACGCGACGTTCGAGAAGCAGTACCTCTCGGGCGAACTGGAGGTTGAGTTCAACCCGCAGGGAACCCTGGCGGAGCGGATCCGTGCGGGCGGGGCCGGCATCCCCGGGTTCTACACCGCGACCGGCGTCGGGACCATCGTTGCCGACGGGAAGCCCACCGCGAAGTTCCAGCGGCCCAACGCGCGCGGGCGCGGTGAAGAGCGTGAGTACGTGCTCGAGAGCGGCCTCTTTGCCGACCTGGCGCTGGTTAAGGCCCACAAGGGGGACAGTTTCGGGAACCTCGTGTACCGAAAGACGGCGAGAAACTTCAACCCGATGATGGCGGGCGCGGCCGCCTTTGTCATCGCGGAGGTGGAGGAACTGGTGGGGCTGGGCGACATCGACCCGGACCAGGTGCATACGCCCGGGAACTACATCAAGCGCATCGTCCAAACCAAGAGCACCAAGCGGATAGAGCAGCGGACGGTCCGGGCCGGGTAGGCGCGGGGCCACCAGAAGCCCCCGACCAGGCGTGCGATTCATCCCGGCTTCAGTACTACAAACGGCGCAGCAGACGGGCCATCATTCCATGCCCATGTGCAGTCTTGCGGGTGCGGCCCTGGTTGTCGTTGTCGCTCCCACCGCCCTGATTTCCGTTTCCGCCCTTGTCGTCACGGCCGTGATCGTCGTTCCCGCCCGGCGAGTTGACATCGCCGGTAAGGTTGCGGGCAAGGAAGAAGCTGTCGGTCACCTGGCCCCGGATATTGAGCTTGCCGATGCGGCTGGCGCCGGTGACAAAGTCGTCGTTGCCGTTAAAGAGGATTCCGTCCACAGGGTCGATTCCCGCCCCGAATGTGGACGACGTCACCGGCCCGCGGATATGGATGGACTTGATCGTGCCGCCACCAAACGTGTCTGCGTCAACGTCTACCCCTCCAAGCAAGCCATCATCACCAAGGCTGGCTCCGGCGAGTACCAGGAGGCTGTCCACCGAGCCTTTGAGGTCGATCTTGTCAAATGACCGGGCGGTGATGGTGCCCGCGGTCTGACCATGTACGCGGAGGGACTTCACATCGCCGCTGATGCTCGCGGACCACGCGTCCAGGATGCCCCAGGAGGCAATGTCGCCGACGTTGCCCTGAATGACCCAGGTTCCGCCGGTGACTTGGCCCTTGATGTCAACGTTGTCGAGTACCTTCTTGCGGGCGCCTTCGCCGCTGAGGGCCAGGCTGGCCCCGAAGTCGTTCTTGGTGAAGATCCGCTTGATCGATGGGGCGGAGATCAGGTCCACCGTGGAGTTGGTGTCGGCCCAGTTGCGGGCACGCAGCTCGGCGATCGGCGCGGCACTGGTAATGCTCAGGTCCTCGACGTCGCCAAAGGCCAGTCGGACGTCCTTGCCGCCCGATCCGATGGTGAAGGTCGAATCCCCGCTGGCGTTGTTGAACCGGGCCTCGGAGAGTGAACCGGTGATGGAGACGTCGCCGTCAAAGTTGACGAACCTGGCATCAATCTTCTTGAGAGAGCCGTCGACGGTGATGTTCCGAATATCCGCCTCGCCCAAACGCGTCTTGAAGGCCAGGGTGGTGCGGTGGTTGGAGCCGGTGACGGTGATATCGATGATGCCGTTGCCAAAGTCGATGACCTGGCCGCTCCCGGTCGCGCCGCGCCCTTCCAGCGAGACCCGGACAGTGGTGCCGTCGGCCTCGATATAGGATGCGGGCGAGCCGGGGCTGAATGTTTGGATGGTGTGGTCGTTGCCGATCACCAGCGAGTTGTCGCTGACGTCGTCGTCCTGGGCGAGCACCGAACCGCCCGAGTCTTGGGTCACCACGCTGCCGATGATGAAGTAGGTGCCAAGGGGCAGCGAAGGCAGTGCGAACGCGGGCGTGGAGTTGATGGTCTGGCCGGGCGTTGGGACTTCGGTGGCATCCAAAACTCGGGCGAAGACGATGGTGTCGGCACTGTCGAGGGTCGCGTCGGCTGATGCGAAGAACCGCAGGGCGACCGTGTCCGTGGAGGACCCACTCCCAGCGTTGGTCAGAGCGACCGGAACGTTG
>Ga0163144_10001606_pt1 | contig 52955 bp, 61 predicted proteins | sample OliLak19BULKMAT1_FD_123175 | JGI IMG/M metagenome (GOLD analysis project Ga0163144, IMG submission 123175) | Freshwater microbial mat bacterial communities from Lake Vanda, McMurdo Dry Valleys, Antarctica - Oligotrophic Lake LV.19.BULKMAT1 | ecosystem: Environmental > Aquatic > Freshwater >... | reverse complement strand
TCGGCCTCGTCGATCGAGCCGTCGCCGTCGTTGTCGATCCCGTCCACGTCGCCACGGACGATCACCGTGTCGTTGCCCGCACCGCCGACGACCGTTGCCGCGGCGCCGAGGCCGTTGATCGTGATCACGTCGTTGCCGCCGCCGGCCCAGATCTCGAGCTTGGTTCCCGCCGGCGAGCCGACGACGATCAGGTTGTCGGCGCCGTCGTCGATCGGCTTCCCGGGGGATGCGGGGCGCCCGTCGGCGAGCCGGAGCTCGACGTGCTCGATGCCGTCCAGCTCGTCCTCGGCGAGCGGCTCCTCCGCTTCTCGTTCGAGGGGTGGCAGACGGCGGCGCCGCGGCCCCGCACGGGAACGGCCACGGTCCTGACGCCGCGAACATCTGTGTCCGCGCTGGAGCACGGCTACCTGCCGAGGCTTCACCCGAGCGCGCCGATGGAGTGAGGCCCGACCGCGAGACGAGGGTGTCGCATCGCTGTGCCAGGGCCTGCGGCACCAGGTACTCCCGTTTTCGGATCTTGTGGCCACCGAAGGCGATGCCCGAGTTTCAGTCCTCCCGCCTTGCCCATATCTCGACTTTGCCGCCGAGATGCGCCGATAGCCGACCCAGGGGGGCACGGGGGAGGCCCAAAGTCAGGGCATGTCGCCCGAAATAGTCCATCGCGGTCATGGTCATCATCAACCGGGCAGCGTGCGGCAGCGCAATCTCCGCAGCTCCAACGGCACTCAGCACCGCCACGGTGGCAACGGTGGCCGGGCGCATGGCCGGCCCATCGTCCACCCGGCCGTTCGCGAATCATCCGAACGGATGGTGAATTGGGACGGCGCGAGGGACACCGGAGAATTACGATTACGGACAGGTCGGGGTTGTCAACGCATCATCCGAGATGCCGTTCTTGGACATGAGTGCGCGGAGGAGGGGGTCATGGAAGTACGGGGAGGTTTCTGGACAAACGACCCGCGCGGCAAGCACGAGCAGCGGTATTGGGACGGACACACGTGGACCAGTCATGTGAACGATTTCGGGTTCACCGCACGCGATCCACTCCCGGGAGACGGCGACAGTTACCCGCCGCCCGGAGCGGCGACCGGAGTGCCGACAGCGGTGGAGTCATCCGCTGCCGATTCGGCTCGCCGGCGGCAGCGTGTGCTGGGCCTGCCCGGACATACGGTCGCGACGCTGGTCACCGGGGGCGGTTGGCTGCTGCTGTGGCCGGCTATCTCGCTGTGGCGACGCGGCGCACGTCCGTTGGCCGCGTCGTGGACCGTCACCATGGCCCTGGTGCTGGTGGCAACCACGGTGGTCATCGGCCGCATTCCTGACACCAGCACCATCGTCGAGACGACGGCCTTCGCCGAGGATCACACCGAGGCGCCCACGGGTCTGCTGCCGAGCAACGAGTCGGGTACGACGGCGCTGGCGCCGGCCGACACGACGGCGAGCGGTGCGACCGGGCCAGCAACGGGCGCTGAACCGGCAGGCCGATCAACTCCCCGAGACGGCAGACTCGCGCTGCAGCCGGCGCCCAGCGCGACGGCCGAGGTCCCCGGCAGCACGATGCCGACGGCACCGGAGACGGCGGCCCCCACGACGACCATCCCTGCAGCCCCCTCCGCCTCGGTCACCAGCTCCGCGACGCCGACCAGTACGGCCAGCACATCGGCTTCGACGTCGACAACCTCCGGGCCAACGGCGTATCCGGACTGCACGGCTCTCAACGCTGATCACCCGAGCGGGGTCGGCCTGCCAGGCGCGGTGGACAACACCTCCGCAGGCACCTCCAACTCCGGGTTCAGAGTCTCCGAGGAGCTCTACAACGCCAACAGCTCGATGGACGGCGACGCGGACGGCATCGCCTGCGAGTAGCGCTAGCGACGGCGTCGCAGCCGCAGCAGCACGCGGTACATCCAGCAGCCCAGGCAGATCCCGAAGGCCCCATTGAGCGTGGCCGCGACCAGGGCCACAGCCGCTGAAACGAGCACCGCGTGCGGCACCTCGAGGACGGCGGCCGCCAAGCCGACGCCGGTCACGATCAGGCCCACGAGCTGGGCGAACCGGGGACCGGCGGCATCCTCGTAGAACGCGGGCGGGGGCAACCGGGGCCGAACGAGTGCCCGGAACACCCGCCCCCACGGTCCGCGACCCGGTCCCACGATGACCGTCCAGGCGAACAGCGCAACCTGGGCTGCCAGCAACCACACCGATCCGGTCACCACGACGGCCGCGAGGACCACGCTGGTGGCAACCGCGGCGAAACGGGGCCCACGAGGATCGACATGGCCGGGTGGTGGGCGCAGCCCGGCGACGGTGGCGCTCATCGGGCGACTCCGATCAGCGTCGCCACGGCCCCGCGGGCACCCGCCTCGTCGAGGCCACCGTTGTGTCGACCGACCACCCTGCCGGCCGGGTCGAGCAGGACCACCGTGGGTGCTGTCCTGACGCCCAGCGCCTCGACCAGGTCGGGGCGGTCCTCCAGCAGGAGGTGCTCGATCTGGACCTCACCGCCGGCGGCGGACGCCTCGTCACGGAGCACCGCGTAGGTCCTGGCGCACGTGATGCATGCCCTGGTACCGAGCACGACGACCGCACCGAAGGCGCCACTCGCGACGTCGATGATCCGCGGTGACGACGCGGCGGCCTCGACCGGCGCGAAACCCCGCCGGCGGACTCGCCCGTCCTGCCATCGGGCCACCAGACCGACGCCTGCGGAGATCGCCAGGACCACGACAAGGACGATCAGCCGCTCTGCCATGGAATGACCAACATCACCAGGCGTTCCGGCATTCCCCACTCATCAAGTGGGAATGGCGGGTCAACCGCGAGTCAGCCAGTCGCGCAGCGTCGTCACCCGCTGCCGAAGCTGTGCGGCGTCGGCCTGCGACACCGCAGGGCCCCCGCAGTCTCGTCGCAGCCGGGAGTGGACGGTGGCATGCGGCGCGCCCGTGCGCCGGGCATACGCCCCGACCAGCGCGTTGAGCTCTCGACGCAGCTCCGCCAGCGCCCGGTGGTCGGCGGCGGGCTCGGCCGACGCCGGTGCGGTGGCCACCGACGAGCCTCCCCGACCCGCCGAGCGCAGGTGAGCGCCGACCTCATGCGGGTGCGCAAGCCCCGGCAGCGCCAGGAAGAACTGCTCGGTGTCGGTCTCGCCGCCCGCGCCGACGTGGGCGTACTCGGCACCGTCGAAGACCGCCCGGTCGAAGGACGCCTCGGAGTCCAGTGCCTCGAAGGACTGTCCCAGGAGGTCACCCGACGCCCGCCCGTCACGCTGCGCCGCCGCGAGCGCGGCAGCCTCCGGGTCCCACTCCCCCTCGGTATCGGGCTTTCCGATGACGTGGTCGCGCTGCACCTCGAGGTCGGCGGCGAACTGCAGCAGCCCGGGCACCGAGGGCACGAAGATGCTGGCCGTCTCGCCCGGCCGCCGGGCGCGCACGAACCGACCCACGGCCTGCGCGAAGAACAGCGGGGTCGCCGTCGCCGTGGCATACACACCGACACACAGCCGGGGGATGTCGACACCCTCGCTGACCATCCGCACCGCGACCATCCATCGCTGCCGGCCGGCGGCGAACGCCTCGATCCGCTCCGATCCGCCCGCCTCGTCGGAGAGCACCACCGTGGGCCGTTCGCCGGTGATCCCCGCCAGGACGCCGGCATACGCCCTTGCAGCGGTGGTGTCGGTGGCGATGACGAGACCGCCGGCGTCGGTCACGGCGCGCCTCACCTCGGACAATCGCTGGTCGGCGGCTGCCAGCACGCCCGACACCCACTGCCCGGCGGGGTCGAGGGCGGTGCGCAGCGCCTGGGCGGTGAAGTCCGCGGTCAGCGGCTCGCCGAGTCGCGCGGCGATCTCGTCACCGGCACTGGTGCGCCACCGCATGGTCCCCGAATAGGCCAGGAACAGCACCGGCCGGACGACCTGGTCGGCCAGCGCCTCGGGGTAGCCGTAGACGAAGTCGGCACGGCTGCGTCGGGTGCCGTCCGCGGCCTCGACGTAGTCGACGAACGGGATCTGCGTGGTGTCGGTGCGGAAGGGCGTCCCCGTCAGGGCCAGCCGGCGGGTCGCGTCCTCGAACGCTTCGGCCACGCCGTCGCCCCACATCTTGGCGTCGCCCGCGTGATGGATCTCGTCGAGAATGACCAGCGTGCGCCGCGCCCGGGTGCGCCCGGCGTGCAAGTGCGGCGCGAGCGCCACCTGCGCATACGTCACCGCGACACCGTCGAAGCCCTTGGCATGCGTGACCGAGGCGTTGGTGAAGGCCGGGTCCAGCCGGATCCCGACCCGGGTCGCGGCGTCGGCCCACTGCCGCTTGAGGTGCTCGGTGGGGCACACCACCGTGACCCGGTCGACGGTCCGGGCGCTCAGCAGGTCCTGGGCGACCGCGAGCGCATAAGTGGTCTTACCGGCGCCGGGGGTGGCGACAGCGAGGAAGTCCCGTGGGGCGTGCTCGTGGTAGGCCGTCCGCGCTACGACCTGCCACGGCCGCAGTGCGACCGGGGTCATCTCAGGCCTCGTGCCTGCCTGGCGGGTCCGCTTCGAACCGCGAGGGTGACCGTGGCACGCGGTGAAGTCTAGGCCAGGGCGCGGTGTCGGAGGTCGCGGCTACCGTGGCGTGGCATGGCACATCCGAGGATGTACAACGACGACGATCCGCTGTTGGCCAGGTTGCGACGCATCTGTCTTGCCCTTCCCGAGGCGACCGAGGTCGAGGCCCACGGCCACCCGACCTTCCGTGCCGGAAAGATCTTCGCGGTGTACGGGATCGCGCATGCCGATTCCCAGGCCATGATCATCAAACCCGACCCGGACGAAGCGCCCGCTCTGATCGCCGACCCTCGGTTCACCAGACCCCCGTACTACGGCGCCTGGGGGTGGTTGGCCTTGGACCTGGCATCGCCTGATGTCGACTGGCAGGAGGTCGCGGAACTGGTGGACGCCTCCTACCGGCAGATCGCGCTCAAGCGGATGCTGCGGGCGCTCGAGTCCCGGTGAGCCGACGTCGCCCAACCCGTCAGCCGCTCGCGCAGGAAAGCCACGACACGTGCCGCCTGGCTTGCTCCACGGCCCGCTCAGACCCCCCATGATCGCCGGTTGAGAGCCGAAACTCCGGCCGCGGAGTCGGACGATCACCAGATCGGCTCTCTACCGGCGATCTCGAGGGCGGGTACCGGAACTGTCGGGTTCGGTGTATCGACAGCGACAACTCCGGCTCCGGCAGATGCTGGGCCCTGAAGGTATAGAGTTGTAGTTCTACTAGGCAACATGCTCTCATCAGCTGGTGAGTACAGCGTATCGGCCTGGCCAGGTTGCCGACCTGCTGGGGGTCAGCGTCGACACCGTGCGGCGGTGGTGCGACGAGGGCCGGCTGGCCACCACCCGTAGCCCAGGCGGGCACCGGGTGGTCGCAGGGACCGAGCTGGCCCGTTACCTGACGGCGCAGCCCAAGCGCGACTCCCCGGACTGGCTGCCGGCCCAGTCGACCCGTAACCGCTTCGCCGGCATCGTCACGAGGGTCGAGCGGGACGGGCTGACCGCGGTCATCGAGATCGTGGCCGGGCCGCACCGGGTGGTCTCGCTGATGACCCGGGAGGCCGCGGACGACCTCGGCCTGGCGCCGGGTGACATCGCGGTGGCGGCCGTCAAGGCGACCACCGTGATCGTCGAGGCGCCGCGCCACACCGAGCACGTCGAGGACCATGCATGAGATTCACGTCGATCACAGCGGCCCTGCTGGTCGCAGCTGCCGCAACCCTGCTCGGGGGCTGCGGCTCCGACGCCACCGCCGGTGCCGACCAGTCCGAGACCGGGTCCCTCGCCGGCAGCATCACCGTCTCGGCGGCCGCGTCACTGACCGAGGCGTTCACGGCGATCGGCGAGGACTTCATGGCCGCGAACCCCGGCGCCCAGGTGCAGTTCACGTTCGACTCGTCCTCGACGCTGGCCCAGCAGGTGATCGATGGTGCACCGGTCGACGTCTTTGCCTCCGCGGACGAAGCCACCATGGCCAAGCTGACCGACCCGGGCCTGATCAGCGGCGAGTCGACGGTGTTCGCAACCAACCAGCTGGTGATCGTCACCAAGCCCGGCAACCCCGCCGGTATCACGGGCCTGGCCGACCTGCCCGACGTCGGCATCGTGTCGCTGTGCGGCGAGGAGGTGCCCTGTGGTCGGTTCGCCAAGCAGATCCTTGACGGCCAGGGCGTCAGCATCGCCGAGACCGACGTCACGCGGGGTCAGAACGTCAAGGCCGCGCTGGCGGCGGTCGCCGAGGGGGACGCGGTGGCCGGCATCGTCTACGTGAGCGACGCGCAGGCCGCCGCGGAAAGCGTGACGACGGTCGACATCCCGGCAGCCCAGAATGCCGTGGCCACGTATCCGATCGGTGTCGTCGCCGCCACCGGCGAACCGGACCTGGCACAGGGGTTCGTCGACTATGTGTCGGCCGCCGAGGCCCAGCAGCGGCTCGCCGAGTACGGGTTCGGCCCGCCCGAGTGAGTACGGTGCTGCCGCGAGCGGTCGGGGAGGGCTTCACGGGCCGAAGCCTGCGACGCACCCCTCGCCGCGCGCCGTGGGCCGTCGCACTCATCTCGACCGTGACCCTGGCCTTCTTCGTGCTGCCGCTCATCGGCATCGCGGGACGGGCTGACTGGCCAGGCCTGCCTCGCGACCTGTCACAGCCGGTGGCACTGCAGGCGCTGCGGCTGTCGCTGGTGTGTTCGCTGGCCGCCGCCGCCGTGTCGCTGGTCCTCGGGACGCCACTGGCGTGGGTGTTGGCGAGGGTTGATCTGCCAGCGAAGTCGTTGATCCGGGGCGTGGTGCTGCTGCCCATGGTGCTGCCCCCGGTCGTCGGCGGCGTGGCGCTGCTCTCGGCATTCAGCCTGCGCAGCCCGCTGGGGTCGTGGCTGCACTCCGCCCTCGGGATCCAGCTGACGTTCTCCACCGCCGGGGCCGTCATGGCGGCGACCTTCGTCGCGATGCCTTTCTACGTCATCACCGTGGAAGCAGCGCTGCGTAACCTCGACGTCCGTTTGGAGGGGGCGGCAGCGACGCTGGGTGCCGGCCCGTTCACGGTCTTCCGTCGCGTGACACTGCCGCTGGTCGCACCTTCGCTGGCGGCAGGCGCGGTGCTGGCATGGGCTCGTGCGCTCGGCGAGTTCGGCGCCACCATCACCTTCGCCGGGAACATCGTGGGGCGTACCCAGACCCTGCCGCTGTCGGTGTACCTGCTGCTGGAGACCGACGCGGACACCGCCATCGCCCTGAGCCTGGTGCTGCTCGCCGTTTCGCTGGTCGTCCTGGTCGCGCTGCGCAGTCAATGGCTGACGCGGGCTTGATGCTGCGGGCCCGCGTCGACGTGACACTCGGCGACTTTGACCTCGACATCGACCTGAACGCGCGGGCCGGACGTGTGACCGCCGTGCTGGGGCCTAATGGGGCCGGCAAGACCACCCTGTTGCGGTGCATCGCGGGAACGGTGGCGCTGGACGCCGGCCGGATCGAGCTGGACGGCACCGTTCTGGACGAGCCGCCCTCGACCCTGGTGGCGCCGCAGCGGCGGCGAATCGGCGAGGTGCACCAGGACTACTTGCTGTTCCCGCACCTCAGCGCGCTGGAGAACGTGGCGTTCGGGCCGCGCAGCGCCGGGTTGCATCGAGTGGCCGCCCGGGCCGTCGCCCGCCGCTGGCTGGCCCGGGTGGGCCTGGCGGACTTCGCCGAAGCCCGGCCGCGGACTCTGTCCGGTGGGCAGGCGCAACGTGTCGCGCTGGCCCGGGCGCTGGCCTGCGACCCGGCCGTGCTGCTGCTCGACGAGCCGCTGGCGGCGCTCGATGCCGGCAGCCGGCCACAGGTGCGGCGCGACCTCGCCCGGTTCCTCGACGAGTACGCGGGGGTGACGATCCTCGTCACGCACGACCCGGCCGACGCCTTCGCCCTCGCTGACGACGTCGTCGTGCTGGAACGCGGCCGGGTGGTGCAGGCGGGCGAACTCGGGGACGTCATGGCCTCGGCGTCCTCGGCCTACCTGCGGGACTTCGTGGCCGGAGCAACGGCCCCAACTCGCGCCTAGGTGACCAACCGCGGGGTTGGGGTTGCGACTAGGCGACGGTGGGCCAGGCGTTGGCAGTGCAGCCGAAGAGGCCCTTGGTCTGCTGCAGCATGACCGGCGCCGGCGACCCGGACGCCGGACAGGGGGTGTGGGAGAACCCGAGGAAGTGACCGAACTCGTGGTTGACCAGGTACTCCCGGTAGCCATGCACATCGGCGCCCCACGATTGCGCACCGCCCGCCCACCGGTCGGCGTTCAGCACGACGAACGGCCCATTGCGGCAGGAGTACAAGCTGGAGGTCCGCAGCGGGTAGCACAGGTTGTCCGTGGTGCCGGGGCTGGCCACGACGATCCGGGCATCGGCACCGGTGTCCACTCGCTGCAGCCGCCACTGCCCGAGGCCGATCCAGGACCGGGAGTCGCCGAGGATCTGGTCCACTCGGGCGGCCACGGCGACCGGATCCAGCGGCACACTGTCCTCGATCTCGACGCTGTACGTCACCAGCGTGCCCCCGCCCCCGACGACACCGGTACCGCCGGGAGCCAGTTGATAGGTACCCGGCCCCTGGCGCGGGATGTCGCCGCGGGAATCCTCGGGCAGCGACTGGCCAGTGGCCGTGGCAAGCGGGGAGGTGGCCGCCGCGGAGGAGAGGGGCGCGGCGGAGGGCGGGGCCGGCGACGCAGTGACGGACGGGACCGGCGAGGCGATGACGGGCGATGACGCGGATTGCGCGGGGGCGGTCGCGTCCATCGGGGCGAAGTCCGACGCCACCGGCAATGGTTGGGACTGCCCAGCCACCGCAGCATTGATCCGCCCGATGCTGATCCCCTGGCCGAGGTCGGGCACGACCACCCATGCGGCGCCGAGGAGTCCGAGCGCGCCGAGCGCGGCGAGCGGCCGCCACGGCCGGCCGTTGCGCGCCGCCTGATGCCGGGTCGTCGTCCTCACCTCCTATCTGTCGGCCGCGAACGGTCGAAGATCTAGTGGATCACGCACGGGGCTCGAAGCGGAGCCAGGAACCGCCGCGCGGCCGCAGTGTCACCAGCGCCGCGACCCCCGGCCGGGGCCCGGTGACGCTGACCTGCCGTGAACGCAACAGCTCGGCCAGCACCAGAACCGACTCGACGATGGCAAAGTCCCGGCCGATGCACAACCGGGGGCCGGCGCCGAACGGCAGGTAGGCCTCGCGGTGCGGCCGGGACGGCCCGGCGAGCCACCGCTCGAGGTCGAAGCGCTCGGGGTCAGGCCAAGCTGACGGGTTGCGGTGCTGCAGCCAGGGGCTGGTGATGATCAGCGTGCCCGGAGCTATCGGATGGCCCGCCAGCACATCGGAGTCGACGGCTCGCCGGGTGATGACCCACGCTGGGGGGAACAACCGCAGGCCCTCGTCGACGGCAGCCCGAGTCACCCGAAGGTCGCGGACGTCGACCCAGCTCGGCGCGCGTCCGCCGGCCCCGAGCACCGCGTCGAGCTCAGTGTGCACTTTCTGCTGCGCCTCGGGGTTCTCGGCCAACAGCCGCAGCGTCCAGGTGAGGCTGGATGCGACGGTCTCGTGACCGGCGATGACCAGCGTGACCAACTCGTCGCGGAGCTCCTGCGGCGACATCGCGTCGGCCCCCGCCGCCAGCAGCAGGCCGAGCACGTCGCTGTCTCCCGGGGTGGCACGGCGGCGAGCGATCATCCGCTCGGCGGCCAGATCCAGCTCGTTCAGCGCTCGGTGCAGCCGCCGGGCAGCCGGTGTCGGCAGCCCCGGCGGCGCCGTCCACGGTCGGGTGGCTCGGGCGATCACGGCGCCGAGCGCGTCGTGCACGGCAGCCACCAGCCGGTCGCCGTCGGCCTCGCCCCCACCCACCAGATCGGAGCCGAACAGCGTGCTGCCGACCACGTCCAGGGTCGCCCGCATCAGCACGGCGTCCGTGTCGACCGGGGCCCCGGCCGCGGCGTCGAAGGCCTCGCCCGCCCGGAACGCGGCACGCAGCGACTGCTCGGCGACATGGCTCAGCGTGCCGCGGTGAAAGGCCGGCTGGATCGCCCGTCGGTGTGCCAGCCAGGTCGCACCGTCGCTGGTCAGCAGCCCCTGACCGGTGACCATCGCGAGTGCCGTGTACTGCATCGTGTCCTTGGTGTAGGCACGATGGTTGTCCTGCAGCACCCGTCGCACGGCGGCCGGGCCGTCGACCAGCACCGCAGGGCGGCCACGGGTGGGGAAGGACACCACCGGCCCGTGCTCGGCGACCGCGCGCTGCAGGTAGCCGAGCGGATCGCGGAGGATGCCCGGGGCACCGAGCAGCATCTGCCACGGCGTCGGGCCGGGGATCGCGACCGGCGCAGGCCCCGGCACCGCCGTCGCGGCCCGGGCACTCACAGGTACAGGCCGGTGCCGCCGTCGGTGACCCGTGGTGCGGCCACCGCGTGCAGATCACGCTCACGCAGCAGCACGTAGCTGACCGCATGCAGCTCGACCTCGGCTTTCTCCTGCGGGTCGTAGAGCACCCTGTCGCCTAGCTCGACCTGGCGGACGTGCTGACCGGCGGCCACCACCTCGGCCCATGCCAGCCGGCGCCCCAGCGTGGCGGTGGCCGGAATGACGATGCCGGCGCCGGAGAGGCGCTCGCCATCGGCGTCGGGCCTGACCAGGACGCGGTCGTGCAGCATCCGGATGGGCAGTCGGCCGTCGCTCATTCGACGAAACCTACCCCTCCGAGGGCGGCTACCAGCCCTGGGACCCCGGCCCGCCCTTGAACGGTCCCACCACATCTGGGGTGACCCAGCCGCCGTAGAAACCGCCGGGCTGCGGCTCGACGTCGACACCGTCGACCGTGACGGAATCCATCGCTGCCGCGTACAGCGCGACATGCCCCGTGATCGCCTCGTACCCACGCGACGGCGCTGGATAGGTCCAGGCGGCACGATCGGCGACTCGTCCGGTGGGCGACACGATGTCCAGGTAGGACGCCTGCCCCTTGAACTCACACCACGAAGAACCTGCGGCCTCGCGCAGCACATCTGGACCGAAGGCCTCGCGCGGCAGATACCACGTCGGCGGGTGCGAGGTTTCGTGCACCCGAATCGCGCTGCTGGTACGAGCGATGATGCCGTCGAACTGGACCACCACGAGGCTCGAACTGGTGAGCACCGCGGGCGGTCGCGGGTAGTCCCACACCGACTGCTGCCCTGGCTTGGGCGTCACTGGCACCACGCCCCGAGGCAGGGGCCGGCGGGACGGGGGGTTCAGCGGTGCCGCCGGCGGGTGCGGACGCGGGCCACGACCAAGGTGATGATGATGAGCGCGATCGCGGCGGCGACAGCGGCGACCCGCTCGGTGCGCAACGCGCCTCGGCTGTCCACCACCTGCGCCACCGCCGAGGCACGAGCGTCGGCGACCGTGGTCCGGGCCAGTCGCGCCGGTTCCAGCCGGCGGCTGAGCTCATCCAGGGTGTCGCTGAGGTGGCGTTGCCGATCGACGATCGCCGCCTCCAGTTCCGCCTGGCTGAGTCGAGGCGGCTTGGCGGAGTCAGCGCCCGCCCCCGCCTCGGCATCGGGTCCACCTGCCTGCGACATGGCGGCGACCCTATCCGCCCGTCACGACCCTTGCCGGATCGAACCCCTGCGGCAGCTCCAGGCGGTGCCGGGAGAGCAGGGCGGCGTCGGCGAGCAGGTCCCCGGTGGGCGCGTCGGCGACGACCCGGCAGCCGTCGAGGATGATGCTGCGCGGACACAGCCGAAGCGAACGGCAGGTCGTGCGTCACCACCAACGTGGTGACCGGCAGGGCGGCGCACACGAACGCGGCGGTCAGGCCGGCCAACCGAGCCGCACCGTCGGTCAAGTCACGGCGGACCCGGCGCAGCGCGTATCCGACGAGGCCGATCGAGAGGACGCCAGTCGCGATCGAGGTGGAGGCATCGAGGAAACCGTCTGGCACGTGCTGAGCTTCCTCATCTGGACTCGGTGCCTGCGCAAGGGGAAACTGCAGCCATGTCGCAATTAGCTGCAGGAGAGACCCCACCGGACTTCACACTCACCGACGCCACGGGCGCCCCGGTGTCGTTGCACGACTTCCGCGGCCGGAACACGATTGTCTACTTCTACCCTTCCGCCATGACTCCTGGCTGCACCACACAGGCATGCGATTTCCGCGACAGCCTGGCGTCGCTGCAGGCCGTCGGGTACTCGGTGATCGGAATCTCCCCCGACTCTCCCGCCAGGCTGTCCACCTTCGCCGAGCAGGAGGCACTGACCTTCCCGCTGCTGTCGGACCCGGACCGGTCGGTGATGACCGCGTGGGGGGCGTGGGGTGAGAAGAAGCTGTACGGCAAGACGGTGACCGGCGTCATCCGGTCGACCTTCGTGCTTGATGCCGCCGGGGTGGTCACGCTGGCCAAGTACAACGTCAAGGCGACCGGGCACGTTGCCGGCCTGCGCAAGTCCCTGAGGATCGACACGCAGTGAGCTGAACTGCTCCAGTCGGGTGGCATGGCAGCCGAAGAAGGGAGCGTGCTGGGTAACACGACTTCCATCGACACTCCGGTCAACGACGCCGACGGCGCTGCCAGGACGATCCTGCGTCATCGCCGGGCCCGGCGGCTGTTCGGCCGGCGTGCCCCCGACGGCGAGAGCGTGCCGCCCATCCTGCCGGCCGACCCGGCGCGCCCCGGTTCCGATATCGACGACTGGCCCACCCCCCCGGCGAACAGCGAGGTCCCCGTGACGGTCCACACCACCATCCGAGTGACCGCTGCCGGGCAGGCCCATGGCGACGACGGCCCGATCGCGGCTGAGGACACATCGAGCCGATGGGCAGCGTCAAGGCCGCCGGTCTCGGGTTGGGCCGGGCCGGCCACGCTGCCCGCATCGCTGGCTCAGCGGTTCCCGCCGGTGCCACGAGCTGCGTCGGTCCCGCTGCCCGCACCACCACCACCGGTACTCCCCCCATACGAACCGCGCTCACCCGACTCCCTGTTGCCCGAGGCCTTCGACGAGCCCCTACTGCCGCTGCCCGACGCGCGCGAGGAGCCGCCGCCCCCGCCCCGGAACGGCGACCACGCGGAGATGGTGCTCTTGCGTGACGAGTTCACGCATGCGACCACGACCTTTCAGACCCTGTTCGCCGCCCACCAGGTGGAGATGTCCCTGCTCGTCACAGAGCTTTCCGCGCTGCGCGCAGTGATGACCACCATGCAGATGACCACCAAGCTCCCCGACCACGCCGCAGGCCGATCGGCCGCCGAGCAGCCGCCGGTCGCGGCGCAACCGCTGGCCGCCGCTGCCGCCATCGTCGGCGACGTGCCCCGGCAGCGCGCGACTCGCGGCGTGACGCTGGAAGTGGACGCGGCAGCGGCCATCGCGGCCGCCGCCGCCAGGATCGGGTTGCCGCCGCCGCACGTCGACGTCTTGCAGCAGTGGGTGGCCCACGACGGCCGGGCCGTGATCGAGGTCGCCCACGCCGGCGGCCGGCACCGCATCGGGCTTGCGGCAATCGTCTACGCCGTCTCGACCGGCCGACAGGTCCTCGTCGTGGTTCCCAACCGCGAAAGTGCCGACTCCTGGCGGGCCAGCCTCGCCGTTCACGCACCGGAAATTGACGTCCTCGTCGACGGCGGGCGGCAGCGCGACCCGGCAGCGACGAGCCCCCAGGTCGTGCTCTCCACCGCCGCGACCACCGCACGACGGATCACGGCTGGGTTCGAGCCCACCGCCCTGCTCGTCGCCATCGATGCCGAGCGCTTCAGCACCGCACTGCTGGCCAAGTCGCTGGACGAGCGCTGCGAGTGGCGCCTGGGCCTCTCGGAGTCCTTCCGCTCTGGTAGCCGTCGCCTGGCGCGCTACGCCGACGACTACTTCGGCGGCACGGTGCTCACCATCAGCTGAGCCTGCCCGACAGCTGTCATCGACGGGCCAGTCGCGGCCCGTACCCTGGTCCGCGCGCGGAAGTGGTGGAACTGGCAGACACGCGGGATTTAGGTTCCCGTGCCGCGAGGCGTGCGGGTTCAAATCCCGCCTTCCGCACAAGGAAGCCTTCGAGCAGGGGAGCGCGGCGAGGATGAACCAAAGGCGGGTGGGATGGCGCTCCGCTACGTTGATCGCACTCGCCTCGGCCGCGCTGACCGCCGCGTTGGTCATCCCCTTCCGGAAGGCCACCCAGGCTCGGTCGGAAGGCCAGCCCAGTTGGCCGGACTCAAGGTCGAAGATCATAGAAGCGGTGCTCACGAACACTCGCGAAGAGTTGGACAAAGCCGATTTGAAGGCAACGGCAATTTTCACTGGCGCAAGCTTGACTGGAACCGTGATAGCCCTCGCCTACCCGTCTACGTCAAACGACGTGGCTACCGCTGTGATGACTGTCGCTGGGATCGTCTTCGCGATCGGACTGCTCACCGTGGGCGGCGCCATCTGGCCCCGCTTAGGAGTTGGACAAGTGGGACGCTCCGACTACTTCATGGACATCGTCGCCAGCCTGGACGGCGGGATTGATCCACGAGAGACATTCGAGAGCGCGGAGTCACTCGATGAACGGAACATTCGGGAGGTTGCCTACCTCTCCCGCTCTGCGAAATTGAAGTATCTCCTACTGCAAAGAGGAATGGTGCTCATCGTTGCGGCCCTGATGGTCTCACTTCTGACGCTCCTGTGGGTGTACTACGACCCTCCTGGACTATTTACGTGATCAAACATCATGGTCCGCGCATTTACGGAAGATCGATCTCCACGGTGTGGTAGCCGGTCGAACCTGCCGGGAACGGCTCGGTCTCCGCCTCGACCTGCTTCTCGCCGTCGACATTTCTGGCCCGGGACTGCACCCGGTGAGTGCCCGCGACGGATGGCGTCCAGACCCAGCGCCACTGCCGCCACGTGCTGGAGGTCCCGGCATCGGCAAGCTCGGCCGGCCGCCACGGTCCCCAGCCGTCGCCGGAGTCCACTCGGACGTCGACCCCGGCGACACCGACGTCCTGCGCCCACGCGACTCCTGCGATGACGACCGTCCCGTCGGCCTCGGTCACGGCCCCACGACCGGGGCGGTCGATCCGTGAGGAGATCAGGATCGGACCGCGTTCGGCCCACCCCCGCTGCGTCCAATAGGCCTGCGCGTCGGCGAACCTGGTGACCTCCAACTCGACCACCCACTTGGTGGCCGAGACGTACCCGTAGAGACCCGGGACGACGAGCCGGGCGGGGAACCCGTGCTCGACCGGCAGTGGCTCCCCGTTCATGCCCACCGCCAGCAGTGCCCCGCGGTCGTCGGTCAGCGCCTCGAGCGGTGTCCCGGCCGTGAAGCCGTCGACGCTGCGCGAGAGCACCATGTCAGCCCCGGCAGCGGGGCCGGCCTCGCTGAGCAGTTCGACGACCGGCAGGCCCAGCCACAGCGCGTTGCCGATCAGGTCGCCGCCCACCTCGTTGGACACGCACGCCAACGTCACCCACTTCTCGATGAGCCCCCGCTGCGTCAGATCGGCCAGGCTGACCTCGACCTCTCGCTCGACCATGCCATGGATCCGCAATCGCCAGTCCTGGGCGCGCACCGAAGGCACCACCAACGCAGTGTCGATCCGGTAGTAGTCGGCGTTGGGGGTTCGGAACGGGGTCAGGCCACTCACCCGGTCGAAGGTGGCATCGGCCGCGACCGAGGGCGCAGGAGTCACAGCGGTGGGTAGCGCCAGGTCCTGCCGGGAGGACGTCACTCCGCGAACCCGCCCGCCCAGCAGATAGCCCACCAGTCCTGATGCCGCGGCTGCCGCGAACACCCCGCCCAGCAGGAGGGCACGCCGGTCGGCATGCCCCGGCTCCGGACCGGCCATCCGGGGCAGCAACCTGGGCAGCACGACGATCGCGGCGACGCCTGCGAGCAGGCCCGGCACGAAGGCGAACGTGTCCGCGTTGGGGCGGCTCGCGGCGGCCAGCCCTAATGCCACGGCCACCACGACGATGACTGCCGACCCGGCCCGACGCCGGCGGGCCTCCAGCAATCCGGCGACGGCGGCAAGCAGCACGGCGACCAGCGCGACCACCGTGACGAGGAAGAGCTTGTCCCGGACCCCGAACAGGGCGATGGCCAGTTCCTTGCCCCAGCGTGGTGCCAGCTCGATCGCCGTGTCACCGGCCGCGACGACCGGCGTGGCCCGCGGCGATATCAGTACGCCGGCGATCTCGGCCACGCCCAGCCCGACGGCCAGCGCGGCGATCCCGCATACCGCGGCCCAGCGCCGCCCGACCCGCGCCGGCCCCGGCGCGCTCGCGTGGGATTCGGCGGGCGCCTGCAGTTCGGTCATGCTCGATTACAACCCGGGCCGCCGCGCACATGACCGTTGGGGCCGTCGACGTAAGGGTTCCGTCAGAGTGCCGTGAGCAATCGGGGCAGCAATGCCCGGAACGCCCGGCCGCGGTGGCTGATCGCGTTCTTCTCGGCAGGCGACAGCTGGGCGCACGAGCGGGTCTCGCCTTCGGGTTGCAGCACCGAGTCATAGCCGAAACCGCCGTCACCGCGAGGGGCGCGCAGCAGCGTGCCGGTCAGCCGACCTTCCGTGACGTGCTCCTCGCCGTCCGCGGTCACCAGGGCGGCGGCACACGTGAACCAGGCCGCGCGATACTCGTCGGGGACGTCGCTGAGCTGGGCGAGCAACAGGTCCAGGTTGGCGCGGTCATCACCGTGACGGCCCGCCCAGCGGGCACTGAACACCCCGGGTGCGCCACCCAGCACGCCGACGCACAGCCCCGAATCGTCAGCCACCGCGCTCAACCCGCTGCAACGGGCCACTGACCTGGCCTTGAGCAGCGCGTTCTCGGCGAAGGTGACACCGGTCTCGATGACGTCACCGGGGTCGTCCATGCCGAGAGTCGGGAGGTCCGTGACACCGACGAGCGCGGCCGCCAGGTCCGGGTTGCCGTCGAGGAGGATCTTCCGGAGCTCGCCGACCTTGTGGGGGTTGCGGGTGGCCAGCACCAGATGGGGGATCACGTCTCGAGCGCCTCCTGCTGGGCCAGCGTCAGGGTCGCGCATCCCGTCAGGGCGAGGTCGAGCAACCGGTCGAGTTCGGCCCGGTCGAACGGCGCGCCCTCGGCGGTGCCCTGCACCTCGACGAAGTGCCCGTCACCGGTGCAGACCACGTTCATGTCGGTCTCGGCGCGGACGTCCTCGGTGTAGTCGAGGTCCAGGACCGCGCGGCCGTCGATGATGCCCACGCTGACGGCGGCCACCGAGCCGGTCAGCGGCTTCTTCCGGGCGGCGATCAGCCCCTTGGCCTTGGCCCAGGCGATCGAGTCGGCGAGCGCGACGTAGGCGCCGGTGATCGCGGCGGTCCGGGTGCCGCCGTCTGCCTGCAGCACGTCGCAGTCGATGACCAGGGTGTTCTCACCGAGCGCCGAGGTGTCGATGACCGCCCGGAGCGCCCGGCCGACCAGTCGGGAGATCTCGTGGGTGCGCCCACCGACCCGGCCCTTGATGCTCTCGCGGTCGGAGCGGGTGTGCGTCGAGCGCGGCAGCATGGCGTACTCGGCGGTCACCCACCCCTGGCCGGAGCCCGAACGCCATTTCGGCACGCCTGCCGTGAAGGACGCCGCGCACAGCACCCGGGTCCGGCCGAACTCGACCAGCACCGAGCCCTCGGCGTGGTCGAGCCAGTTGCGGGTGATCCGGACCTCGCGGAGCTGGTCGGGCGCCCGGCCGTCATGGCGCGGCACCTCGGCAGGCTGATCGTGGGCCGCCGACGACGGGTCCAGGTCCTCCAGAGTGGTCACGGCGTGACCATAGTCGGCACGGTCACACGGTGGCGTCCGCGCGTCGAGCGAAGCACCGGCTGGCCAGTGATGACGTCTGGCAGCTGCTCGTCGTGCAGCGTGGCTGGACCACCGATCAGGCTGCTGCCTTCGTCGCAGAAGCGCTGGCTGCTGCCCTGCTGGACTGACTCACAACTCGCGGACGAGGCCGGGGACGGCGAGGTCGATCGGGCCGCGGAAGACTTCGCCCGCCGCCGCTCTCGCCTGCCAGGGGTCATGCCACGGCGGGATATGGGTCAGCAGCAGCTGCCGTGCACCGCTGCGGGCGGCCACGTCGCCGGCCTCGCGGGCGGTCAGGTGGACACCCTGCACTCCTGCCTCGCCGGGCACGAAGCCGGCCTCGCACAGGAACAGGTCGGCATCGGCGGCGATGCGGTCAAGGCCGGGGCAGTCGTCGGTGTCGCCGCTGTAGCCGAGAACCACCGGCGGCGCGTCGCGGTCACGGCACCACGTGATTCGCATGCCGTAGGCCTCGACGGGGTGGTCCACGATGACGGGCACGATGTGCAGCGGACCCACGTCGATCCCCTCCCCCGGCTGCCACTGGCGAAAGGACAGCTGGTCGGACAGATCCGGCGCCGATGACAGCTGCCCGCCGAACGGGTCGTACGCCGCGCTGATCCGGGCCGCGACGTCGGCCGGGCCCCATACCCGGATGGGCTCGATGGGGCCATCGCCGGGGTGGTAGCGGCGCAGCACGTACAGCCCGGTCAGGTCGAGGCAGTGGTCGGGGTGCAGGTGACTCAGCAGCACGGCGTCGAGGGTGCGCGGGTCGCAGTAGCGCTGCAGCGGGCCGAGGGCGCCGCTACCGAGGTCTAGCAGGATCCGCCAGACCCGGCCGGCGCCGTCCGGCGCTTCCAGCAGGTAGCACGAGGCAGCAGACGCGGGCCCCGGCAGCGAACCCGAGCAGCCGACGACGGTCAGCTTCATGCCGTCGCCCGGCGCACGACCGGTCCGATCACCGCACCGACGTCGAGGCCCAGGAACCGACGCGCGAGTGCGGTGAAGGCCTCGGCATCGCCGGTGGCGGTGAAGCGGTGTTCCGGTGGCGCGGCGGAGTCCGGCCTGGCCAGATCGTGGCGCATCAGCGTGCGGTAGACGTCCTTGGCCGTCTCCTCGGCACTGGAGACCAGGGAGACGTGCTCGCCCATCACATAGGACAGCACGCCGGTCAGCAATGGGTAATGCGTGCAGCCGAGGACCAGGGTGTCGACACCAGCCTGGCGAACCGGCGCCAGGTACTCCTCTGCCGCCGCCAGTAGCTCCGGCCCACTGGTCACGCCGTTCTCGACGAACTCCACGAACCGAGGACAGGCCTGCACGGTCAGCTGCAGGTGCGTGGCCGCCGCGAACGCGTCGGGGTAGGCGCCGGAGGCGACCGTGCTGCGCGTCGCGATGACGCCGACGAGGTTGTTGCGCGAGGCCGCAACCGCGCGCCGGACCGCGGGCTGGATCACCTCCACGACGGGGACGGCATAGCGCTCCCGGGCGTCGCGGAGCATGGCCGCGCTGGCGGTGTTGCAGGCGATGACGATCATCTTGACGCCGGAGTCGACGAGGTCATCGATCAATTCGAGCGCGAAGCGGCGGACCTCCGCGATCGGCCGCGGACCGTACGGCGTTCGCGCGGTGTCCCCCACGTAGTGGATCGCCTCGTGCGGCAACTGGTCGAGTACCGCTCGGGCGACGGTCAGGCCCCCCACCCCGGAGTCGAACATGCCGATCGGCGCGTCGGCTGCCGGTCGCGCGGGGGTCGCTGGCACGGTCGGCCAGCCTACGCGGTACCCCGGATGAGCGAGGTCCTGGCGGGGATCAGGCCCACAGCTGACCGTCGAGGGCGTCCTCGGCTTCGTCGAGGTCGCCGTCGAAGGCGCCCGTCGAGAGGTACTTCCAGCCCCCGTCACACACGATGAAGGCGATGTCGGCCCGCCGGCCGGCCTCGGATTCTGCGCGGGCGACACCGAGTGCGGCGTGCAGGATGGCTCCGGAGGAGACCCCCGCCCAGATGCCCTCGGCGGCGAGCAGCTCTCGCAGCCGTCGCACCGCGTCGCGGGGCCCGACCGAGAACCGGCGGTCGAGAACCGTCTCGTCGTACAGCTCCGGGATGAATCCCTCGCCGAGGTTGCGCAGGCCGTAGACCGCCTCGCCGTACCGCGGCTCGGCAGCGATGATGCGAACGTCGGGCACCTTCTCCTTGAGGAAGCGCCCGGCCCCCATCAAGGTTCCGGTGGTTCCCAGCCCGGCGACGAAGTGCGTGATCTCGGGCAGGTCCGCGAGGATCTCGGGACCGGTCGTGTCGTAGTGGGCCTGTGCGTTCGCGGCATTGGCGTACTGGTCGAGCATCACCCAATCGGGATTGGCCGCCGCCAGCTCGCGGGCCTGGCGCACCGCTTCGTTGCTGCCGCCGGCGGCCGGGCTGAACCGGATCTCGGCACCGAACAGTCGCAGCACCGCCACCCGCTCGGCCGAGACGTTCTCCGGCATCACGCACACCAGCCGGTACCCGGCCGTGCGAGCCGCCATGGCCAGCGAGATACCGGTGTTGCCGCTGGTGGGCTCCAGCAGGGTCGCACCCGGCCGGAGGCGGCCGGCTGCGGCCGCCTCACGAATCATGGCGATGGCCGCGCGGTCCTTGATCGAGCCAGTGGGGTTGCGATCCTCCAGCTTCGCCCACAGCCGCACCCGATCGCCCGGCAGCAGCCGGGACAACCGGACCAGCGGCGTCCCCCCGACGGTATCGAGGAGTGAGTCGGCGCGCACGACCGCTAACCGCCCGCGACGGCCGGCAGGATCGTCACTTCGTCGCCGTCCGCGAGCGCCGTGTCGAGGCCGCCGGTGAACCTGACGTCTTCGTCGTTGACGTACACGTTGACGAACCGGCGCAGCGAGACGCCCTCCACCACTCGATCGGACAGGCCCGAGTGGCGTGATTCGAGATCGGCGAGCAGGTCGCGCAGCGTCTCACCACGCCCGGTCACGGACTTCTCGCCCCCGGTGTGCGGGCGCAGGATGGTCGGGATCCGGACGCTGACGGGCATGAGCCGATCCTCCAGAAGTCGGTGCGGTGTGGTCACGAGCAAGAACGGCGGCCGGGAGGGGGGCTATTCCGTCGTGACGACGATCTCCTCCTCCTCGACCTCGCCATCGACGATGCGGTACGAACGGAACTCGTCCTCCTCGGGGTTTCGGGTCGAGACCAGGACATAGTGCGCCCCCGGCTCCGCGGCCAGCGCGATGTCCGTGCGCGAGGGATACGCCTCGGTCGAGGTGTGCGAGTGGTAGATGATCACCGGCTCCTCGTCGCGGTCGTCGAACTCCCGGTAGAGAAGGCGCAGGTCCGTCGAGTCGAACTCGTAGAACGTCGGCGACCGCGCCGCGTTGAGCATCGGGACATGACGCTGCGGACGATCGCTGCCGACCGGACCCGCGATGACACCGCATGCCTCGTCCGGGTGATCGCGCCTGGCGTGCACCCAGATCGCCGCGACGAGGTCCGCCGACAGGACAAGCATCCCAGGAGCATAGACGCCCGTCTCATGCCGCTCACCGGGACAACGCACGCTAAACCGCTTCATAAGTTGAGCAAACCTTGCGGCGGAGGCTCCCTGAGAGTTAGCTGAAGGGTGCTTCCACCACCCGGTGGATCCCACGCAGTCGTGAGGAGAAACCGATGCCCTTCCAGGCCATCGTTCAACCAGACCTGACCCAGGCGCAGTACGACACGGTCTACAACGTGATCTCGCTCGTCATCGCCGCGCAGCTGTTCACATCCATCTTCCTGCTGGCGAGCCTGACGCGCGTGCTGCCCAAGTACCGCCCGGCCATCGTTGTCTCGGCCATCGTCTGCGGCATCGCCGCATACCACTACTTCCGCATCTCCAGCTCGTTCAGCGAGGCCTACGTCAACACCGAGCCCGGTGGTGTGGGCATCTACACCCTCGCCGAGGGAGCCTCGTTCAACGTCGGCTACCGCTACGTGGACTGGTTCCTCACGGTGCCGCTGCTGCTGCTGGAGACCATCGCAGTCCTCGCTCTCGCCCGGAAGGTGCAGGGCTCGCTGATGATCCGGCTGGTACCCGCAGCCGCTGCCATGATCATCTTGGGCTATCCCGGTGAGATCTCCGCTGATCTCACCACCCGCGCCATCTGGGGCGCACTGTCGACCATCCCCTTCGCCTACATCCTCTATGTGCTCTTCGTGGAGCTCGGCAGGTCGCTGAAGCATCAGCCGAGGGAGGTGGCCGTGACGGTCCGCAACCTCCGGTACCTGCTCCTGTTCACGTGGGGTGTCTACCCCATCGCCTTCCTGCTGCCCCAGCTCGGCATCGACGGTTCCACCGCCTTCGTCGGGCGTGAGATCGGGTACTCGATCGCCGACATCCTGGCCAAGGCATTGTTCGCCCTGCTGATCTTCCGGATCGCCCGGCTCAAGAGTGCCTACGACAACCCCGAGTACGCCGCGGAGCACGACCCCACGACGCTCGCCCTGGTGGAAGAGGTCGAGGGCAAGCCGCCCTCGCGGCAAGAGGCCAACGTCTGAACCAGTGCGGATCGAAGGCCCGACCCGGCATCGGGCCTTCGATCCGCCCATTCAGCTGGAGACCACTGTGACGATCTTGTCCAACATTCCGGTGAGGATGTCGTAGACCACGATCCGGTACGCGCGCAGCGTCCGCTCGCCGTCCCCCTCGTTCGTGACGTCGTCGTCGAGGTAGTCGTCGAGTTCGCCCATCAGGTCGTCGTCGGCGCCTATCTGCAGGACCGACCCCAGCGCCAGCCGGGTGTCGTTGACCCCCGTCAACCACGAGCGGACCCGTTGCGGCGAGACCACCACCGGGCCGCGGCCCTCGCGCATCCGCTGCAGGTCGGCCAACACCTCGTCGAGCGCGGCGATCTTGCGCCGGCGCAGCCCGGCCTCGGTCGCGGCCCGGAACTCGGTTGCCGCCTCGTCGTCGGCCGACGCGTCCGGCAGCAGCCGGTGCAGCACCGGATCCTCGGGCCGGGCGCCGTCGCCGGCCGCGGTGATGTCGGCGACGATGGCCGCGAACAACTCATCCTCGGAGCTCGGGTCGGCCGGACCGTGGCCCGGTGCGACGCCTACCGCCGGGGCGTCCTCGCGAAGGAGATCACGGGTCTGCTCGACCGCCTCACCAATGGCACCGGCGTGCACGGCATCGAGGTCGACGATGATGCCGCCACCGCGGGAGCGCCGGATCGGCGAACGATGGGACACTGCCAGCCGCTCAGTCATCGGCTTGCAGTGTGGCCCAGAGACCGTACTCATGCATGGCTGACACATCCCGTTCCATAGCTTCGCGGCTGCCGGAGCTGACGACGGCCCGCCCGGCGGTGTGCACTTGCATCATCAGGCCCTCGGCCTCGGATTCGGGGTACCCGAAGTAGGAGCGGAAGACATAGGCGACGTAGGACATCAGGTTCACCGGGTCGTCCCAGACGATGGTGACCCACATCCGCTGCACCTGGGGGGTGCTGCCCGGTTCCGCCTCGGGGTCGGCCGGCCGCGTGCCGGGCGGGGCCTCGACCGGAGCGATTGCCACAGCCGTGATCGTACGTGGCCGCCGGCCGACCGGTCAGCTCGTGGGGCACGCACCGGCCCCCGCGATCAAGCGGTCGCCCGACGCTGGTCGGGGTCGGGTGCGGTGCGGACCCTGTTGCGACCGGCCCGCTTGGCCGCCAGCAAGGCAGCGTCGGCCCTGGCGATGGTGTCGTGGATGAGCGCGCCGTGCCCGGAGGCAGATCCGACACTGGCCGTGACCGCCAGGTCCCGGTGGACTGCAGCCCAGTGCTGATCGGCCAGGGTCGTACGCAGGCGCTCGGCGACCTCGGCCACCGACCGGGCGTCGGTGTCCGGGCACAGCAGGAGGAACTCCTCACCGCCGAGCCGGATCACCTCGTCGTCGCCGCGGCAGCAAGCCACCATGGTCCTGACCGTCTCCACCAGGACGGCATCACCGACGGCGTGACCGAACTGGTCGTTGACCTGCTTGAAACGGTCGAGGTCGATGATGCAGGCGCCCACGACCTCGCGCTCGCGCAGGACCCCGGTCAGCACGTCGAGGCGCCGGCGATTGCCGGCGTCGGTCAGCGGATCCCGCTGGTTGTCGTGGACGAGCCGATCCGTCTGGCGAAGCAGTCGGGAGCGCTCCAGCTCGTGGGCGGCGCGCAGGTCGACCTCGCGCAGCACGCCCTGGCCTTGGCGCCGCAGCCGTGACACCAGGATGCCGGCGGCGCGGCGTACCTCCTGCAACGCCTCAGTGGACCTGCCGAGACGTTCCAGGGCCTCCCCCCGGTCGGTACGCACCAGCAGTGTCTCGGTGTCCAAGGCGTCCGGCGGGCGAGGTCCCAAAGATCGGTCGAGCGCCGCCAGCGCACCCTCGGGGTCTCCCGCGCCCAGGAGGCAGTACCCCTCGGCAGCGTCGTAGGAGGCTTGCACCAGGGTCGCCGGTGAGCCTCTCAACTCGTCCCTCGCTTGGGCCAGCGCCACGAGCGCCTCATCGTGGCGGCCGCAGGCCGAGCGCACCTGGGCGAGCAGCCGCGCGCCGTCCACGGGCATTCTGGTCCTGCCGTCGACATCCTCGGCCAGCCATCGGCAACGGTGCTCGGCGGTCGTCAGCTCCGACTCGACCCGCTCCGGTTCGAGGTCGCTCATCCGCACCGCGCTATAGGTGGCCTCCGCGATGTTGTGGACCAGCAGGACCTCGGTGGCGGAATCGTTGACCTGCCGCGCGGTCTCGACGCCCCGCCGCCACCATTCCAGAGCCGCCGAGATGTCGTACATCTGGTGACAGAAGATTCCGATTCGGTTGAGCACCCATGGGTCCGTGGTCCCCTTACCGTCATCGGCGACCCGGGCACGCACTGCCAGATCCGCGGCGACGAAGACGTCGCCGGACTCGGCCGCGGCGATGGCTGCGATACCGGCGGCTCGCGCCTCGGCAGCCGCATCACCGATCGCATCGAAGATGTCCGCCGCGGCGGTTGCATCGTCGAGCATCAAGCGATGCGACAGGGACTGCCGGTGGACCCGGGAGCGCAGGTGGAGCAGAACGGCTCGGTCGTGGGCCGCCAGCTCGATGTCGTCGAGCACCCGATCGAGCTCCGGCAGATGATCAGCTCCGTGACCCAGCTCCAAGGCGCGCTCGACGGCCTGAACCACTGCGCGGGTCCGAGGCGCCGTCACAACGACCTATTGTGCTCACCGCGACACGCACAGTCAGCTGAAAACGCATGAGAACCTACGAACAGCCCAATAGGACGCCGCCGAGGCGCCGTTCCGGGGCACTTCAGGCCGGGAAGTCGGCCCATGCGGCTCTCAGTCGTGGCTCGGACCGTCCGGCCCGCCGTCCTTGCCAGGCTTCAGCCCGTCGTAGATCTCCTTGCAGGTAGGGCATACCGGGAAGCGCTGGGGGTCCCGGCCGGGGGTCCACACCTTGCCGCACAACGCGATGACAGGCTCGCCGGTCATCGCCGATTCGAGGATCTTCTCCTTGCGGACGTAGTGGGCGAACCGCTCGTGATCGCCGGGCTCCGCCGCGTCGAGGACCTCTTCGCGCTCCAGGACTGCCGTGGCACCGGGCTGAGGTGAGGGCTGCGCGGGCGCGATGGGCATGTCCGGCGGCGCCGCCGAGGCGGCGATTGACTGCGACATCCCGTGATTGTACGGGCGCCCAGGTAGGGGGCCAGCCCTTGCGACATGGCATCGTGTCAGGCTGGCGATCATGTCCGAGCACGTTGTGCCGCCCGCTCCGAGCACCTCCGACAGCACGATGCGGGCCCGACGGGACGGCATCGGCCTGGGCCTGATCGGTGTCTACGGAGTGTCCTTCGGTGCGGTGGCCGTCAGCGGGGGGTTCGAGGTGTGGCAGGCCTGCGTGCTCAGCCTGGTCGGCTTCACGGGTGGCTCGCAGTTCGCCTATGTCGGGGTGGTGGCCGCCGGCGGCAGTGCCCCCGCGGCGCTCGCCTCCGCCGTCCTGCTGGGCACCCGCAACACGCTGTACGGGGTGCGACTGTCGACGCTGCTGCCGACGTCGCCGCTGCGGCGAGCCGTGGCGGCGCACCTGGTGATCGACGAGACCACGGCCATGGCACTGCGTCACGAGCACGCCGATGACGATGGCCAGGCGGCGCGCGCGGGGTTCTGGGCCACCGGCGTGGTGCTGTTCATCACCTGGAACGTCACGACCCTGCTCGGCGCGGTGGGAACCTCGGCGCTCGGTGAGCCCGATCGCTTCGGCCTGGACGCGGCGGCGCCGGCGGCCTTCCTCGCCCTGATCTGGCCCCGGCTCCGCGGCCGGTTAGGGGCCGCGACCGCTCTGCTGGCCGTGGCGATCGCACTCGGGACCGCACTGGTGGCCCCCGCCGGAGTGCCGGTGCTGGCCGCCGCTGCGGTGGCGCTGCTCGGGTTGCACCCACGGTTGGACGTCACCGGGATTACGGCAGCGCCGGCTGCGGAGCGAGCCGCATGAGCGCGGTGTGGCTGATCGCGACCTCGGTGGCGCTGTACATCCAGAAGGCCATCGGCGTCGCGGTGCCGGCCTCGGTGCTGGACCGCGGCTGGATCCGACGAGTGCTGGCACTGTTGCCGGTGGCGCTGCTCGCGGCCCTGACGGCGACGCAGACCTTCGTCCAGACCGCTGGCTCCAACGCGGGACTGGTGATCGACGCCCGCGTGGCCGGCGTCGCCGCCGCGGCGGTGGCACTGGCTTTGCGGGCACCGTTCCTGGTCGTCGTGGTGGTCGCGGCGCTGACCGCCGCCGGCGTCCGCGCCCTGGCCTGAGCCGCAGGTGGATCTGGCCGTGCTCACGCCACCGGCCTGACCTGCCACCCCCGGGCCGCCGGCGGAGCCATGCCCTGCGCCGCGCGCCATGCCAGCGCCAGCCGCCGGCCCACCTCGTCGGCCAGCTCACCGCCCGCGATGAGCGGCAGCCGGAGATTCCGCTCGAAGGCACCGTCGAGACCGAACAGCGGCCCGCCCGCGAGCCGCAGGCCGGCCGCCGGGGCCTGCTCGGCCATGACACTGCTCAACGGCGCGCCGAGTTCGATCCACATCGCGAGCCCGCCGGCGGGGCGCCGCCAGTGCCAGGAGGGCACGTGACGCCGCAGCGCGGTCTCGGTGTCGCCGAGCATCGCGGCGATGCCCGCCCGACGGCCGGCCAACGCCTTGGCGGCCGCCGGGTCGGTGAGCAGGTGGGTGGCGGCAAGCTGGTCAACGATGGGGTTGCCGAGGTCCGAGGCGGCGCGTGCGGCGGCCACCCGGCGCAGCAGCGAGCGCTCCGCGCGGATCCAGCCGACGCGCAGCCCACCCCAGAAGGTCTTGCTGACACCACCGACCGACACCACATCGTGCATGTCGCTCGCATAGGACACCAGCGAGGGCGGGGGCGGGCGGTCCAGCCACAGCTCCGCCAGCGATTCGTCGACGACGAGGACCATGCGGTGGCTCGCCGCATGACCCACCATCGTCTGCCGCTCGGTGGCACCGGCGCAGGAGCCCGTCGGGTTGTGGAAGTCGGGCACCAGGTAGCCGAGCTTGGGTGAGGCCTGCCGGATCGTCGCCAGGACCGCGTCGGAGTCCCACATGCCCTCCTGCCCGGGGACCGCGATAGGGACGGGGCGGCCGCCGGCACGTCGGACCGCCTCCAGGGCGTTGGGGTAGGTGGGGTGCTCGATGAGGACCCGGTCGCCGGAATCGATCAGGGCGCTGAGCACCAGCGCGTTGGAGTGCTGGGCGCCACACGTGATCATGATGTCGTCGGCCGAGGTGGGCACTCCTCGGGCGCGGTAGCCGGCAGCGACCACCTCCCGCAGTTCCGGCAGGCCGATCAACTCATAACCGGTGCCGGGCAGGTATCGCGGCAGCGCGGCCATGGCGGCCACGAAGGCCGCGTGTACTTCGGGGCCGGCGCCCAGGGCGGCGGTCGACAGGTCGATGGTGTCGGCCGGCAACTCGCCGCGGGCGGGCGGGTGCAGTGTCGGGCTGTCCGGCGCCACGCCGCCGCCGACCATGGGCGTCGTCGTCCAGGAGCCGGCACCCTGCCGGCTGAGGAGGAAGTCCTGCTCCCGAAGCCGGTTGTAGGCCGCACTGACCGTGGTCCGGCTGACACCCAGGGCGACGGCCAGCTCGCGTTCGCTCGGCAGCCGGCACTCAAGCGCGAGCCGGCCGTCGAGGATCAGTAGCCGGATCGCGTCGCTCAGCGCGATGTATGTCACCCCGCGAGCGCGCCACGAGGTGCCGAGCAACCGCCCCAGGCCCGCGGCCCCGATCCTGCCCATCATGATGCGGCTCCTGATGGAGGGAGGTTGAGATGCACCATGCCAGTATGGCCCTATTGGCACTGGATTAGAAGGCCATTGGGACGCGAGAATTCTTGGGTGCCTCGCCGATTGACCCGCCGACTCACTCAACTGCTCGCTGGGCTCGTCCTGTACGGAGCTTCGCTGGCCATGCTGATCCGGGCGGACCTCGGCCTGGATCCCTGGGACACGTTCCACCAGGGCCTTGCCTCGCGGTTGCCGCTGTCCTTCGGGACCGTCGTCATCGCGGTCGGCGCCCTGGTCCTGCTGGCCTGGATCCCGCTGCGGCAACGACCAGGAGTCGGAACCGTGGCCAACGTCATCGTCCTCGGGCTGGCAGTCGACGCCACGCTGTGGCTGCTGCCGGCAATCGAGGGGTACGCGGCGCGCTCGTTGGTCATGACGGCGGGAATCGTGCTTAACGGCGTCGCCACCGGCATGTACATCGGGGCCGGCCTGGGGCCAGGTCCACGCGACGGGCTGATGACCGGTCTCGCCGCCCGCACCGGCGGGTCACTGCGCCTGGTGCGCACCGTCATCGAGCTGACCGTGCTGGGCGTCGGATGGCTGCTGGGCGGCACGATCGGGATCGCCACCGTGCTCTACGCCCTGTCGATCGGGCCCTTGGCGCAGGCCTTCCTGCGGGTCTTCCGGATTGGGACCGCAGACGACACGGGCGATGCACCGGGAGTGCCGGCGCTCAGTTCTCGATGACCCGTCGGGGGTCCGAGGGCATGGTCGACAACCACGCCAGCGTCGATCGCTGCCGGCGCAGCACTCGGCGACGCAGGGCGTGGGCGTCCGGGTGGATGACGTCGGAGGCTTCCGCGTCGACGACGAACCAGGCCCCCGCCGCGAGCTCGGCCTCCAGTTGCCCGGCGGCCCACCCGGCGTGGCCTGCGAAGACCCTGATGCCGGCGACGGCCGAGCGCACGACCTCGGGCGGCGCGTCGAGGTCGATCACCGCCAGCGCGCCGACGACGCGCCGCACGCCGAGTGGTTCGGGACCGTCGCCGGGCAGTACGGCGACGCCGATCGCGGAGTTCGTGGCGACCGGCCCACCCTGGAACAGGTGATCCGGCGCGCTGACGTGAGAGGCCCACGGCGGCAGGACGTCACCCACCCTGGCCTGCAGCGCCCGGTTCAGGACCAGGCCGAGGCTGCCGTCCTCGCCATGGTTGAGCAGCAGCACGACCGCGTCGACGAAGTTGGGGTCGCGCAATCCTGGCTCGGCCACCAGGAGCCGACCGCTGCGCGGCACCGCCGGCTGCGGCGGCAGGAACGGCAACGCTCCGCGAGGGCTCACCCCAGACCGCCGCGAGCTGCCCGCTCGACGGCGGCGGCGACGGCGGTGGTGGCGTCGGGATTGAAGACGCTGGGCACGATGTAGGCGGGGTTGAGCTCCTCGGGGCGGACCACACCGGCTAGCGCGAAGGCCGCGGCAAGCAGCATCGCCTCGTCGATGTGGTGCGACTGCGCGTCGAGCAGGCCGCGAAAGACGCCCGGGAAGGCCAGCACATTGTTGATCTGGTTGACGAAGTCGCTGCTGCCGGTCGCGACCACAGCGGCATGACGCGACGCCGCCACGGGGTCCACCTCGGGCACCGGGTTGGCCAGAGCGAAGACCACGGCCGACGGCGCCATGGTGGCGATGTCGTCGGCGGTCAGGATGTTGCCCGCCGAGAGCCCGATGAAGACGTCGGCACCCGCGAGCACGTCGCGTAGCGAGCCGGTCCGGCCATCGGGGTTGGTGTGCGTGGCGGTCCACTGCAGATCGGGAGCGAGACCGGGCCGGGCCGGGTGGACCACGCCCTCGACGTCGCACACCACGACGTGCCGCACGCCGGCGGTCAGCAGCAGCCGTAGCACGGCAGTGCCCGCCGCCCCCGCCCCGGACATCACCACCCGGACATCTCTCATCGGCTTGCCGACGCAGGTCAGCGCGTTTGTCAGCGCCGCGAGCACGACGATCGCGGTGCCGTGCTGGTCGTCGTGGAAGACCGGGATGTCCAACTCCGCGCGTAGCCGGGCCTCGATCTCGAAGCACCGGGGCGCCGCGATGTCCTCGAGGTTGATGCCGGCGAAGGCAGGGGCGATGGCCTTGACGGTGGCGATGATCGCCTCGGTGTCCTGGGTGTCCAGGCACAACGGGAAGGCGTCGATGCCGGCGAACCGCTTGAACAGCACCGCCTTACCCTCCATCACCGGCATGGCTGCCAGCGGTCCCAGATTGCCCAGTCCCAGCACCGCCGAGCCGTCGGACACCACCGCGATCGTGTTCCGCTTGATCGTCAGCCGGCGGGCATCGGCGGGGTTCTGGGCGATGGCCAGGCAGATCCGGCTGACGCCGGGCGTGTAGACCATCGACAGGTCGTCGCGGTTGCGCAGCGGCACCTTGGGTGTGATCTCCAGCTTGCCACCGAGGTGGGCGAGGAACGTGCGGTCGGAGACCTTGCCGATGACCACGCCCTCCAGCGCGGCCAGCGCAGCGACCACCTCCTCGGCATGATCGCCGGACCGGGTGGCGACGGTGACGTCGATGTTGAGCCGGTCGTGCCCGGACGCGGTGACGTCCAGCGCGTTGACCACCGCGCCCACCTTCTCCACCGCGACGCTCAGCTCGCTGACCGCGGTCGCGCGAGCCGTCAGGGACAGCCTGATGGTGATGGAGTAGGAGACGCTGATCGGGGCCACGAGGCGATCGTGGACCGTCGGCATGCCCGTCGTCACGTCCGGCCGCTGTGATGTCTCACGCGATCGGCGCGTCTAGCGTTACCTGGCTGTGAGCCTACGTCCGTTCGAGCGCGTCGTGACCGACCACGGCGGCGCCGTGCTGCAGGTGCTGCGCGGCGTGGTGGGACCGGTCGATGCCGACGACTGCTGGCAGGAGACGTTCATCGCCGCCCTGCGTGCCTACCCGCAGCTGCGCCCCGACAGCCACGTGCGCGGCTGGCTGGTGACGATCGCGCACCGCAAGGCCATCGACGCGTTGCGAGCGCGTGGCCGACGTGCCGTTCCCGTGCAGGAGTTGGAGCCCGCGGCGGCGCTCCGGCCTGATTCGCCGTCGGCGATGGACGCCGTGCTCGACGGCATGGTCTCGGCTGAGCTGTGGGCGCAGGTCGGATCGCTGCCCGAGAAGCAGCGGCTCGCGGTGGCCTATCGCTACGGCGCGGACCTGGACTACGAGGAGATCGCGGGGCTTCTCGGGTGTAGCAGGGAGGCCGCGCGCCGCAGCGCTTTCGAGGGAATCCGGCAGTTGCGCCGCCATGTCACCACCGAGAGCGCCACCGAGGGAGAGTCATGATCGAGACAGCGGAAGCGGACCTGGCCCGGCTGACCGGGCAGCTGGCTGCCCGGGCGGCGACGGAGGGCCTGCTGGATGTCGGCTACGACGAGGTGGATTCGCCGTTCGGCCGGTTGCTGGCCTGCGTCACGCTAGCCGGTGTTGTGCGGGTGGCCTTCGCCGGCGAGGACCACGATGCCGTGCTGGCAGGACTGGCCCGGCAGGTCTCGCCGCGCATCCTGCGGTCGCGGGCCAGGCTGGAGCCGGTGCGGCGGGAGCTGGGCGAGTACTTCGACGGCCGTCGCAACCGGTTCGATGTCGCCGTCGACTGGCGGCTGGCCACGGGCTTCCGTCGGGCCGCCCTGGCGGCCGTAGCGGCGGTGCCGTACGGCACCACGGCGACGTACGCCGAGGTAGCGAGAGCGGCGGGCAGTCCGAAGGCGGTCCGAGCGGCTGGGTCGGCGTGCGCCACCAACCCGGTCCCGATCGTGGTGCCGTGCCATCGCGTGATCCGCAGCGGGGGCGGGCTCGGCGGTTACCTGGGTGGACTCGAAGCCAAGCGGGCGCTCTTGGAGTTGGAACTGCGCGGCCGGCGCGCGTAGCGGCGCAGCATTGATCGTGGGCGCGACATAGCCAGCGGTTTGCTTGTCAGCCCGATTCAACTCTATGACGCATTAGTTGGTATCAGGCACGACCTGCCAGTAGGCAACGTCGATCCAGCTGCCGAACTTGTGCCCCACCTCGCGGAAGTGGGCCACCCTGCGCATGCCGAACTTCTCGTGCAGGGCCACGCTGGCGTCATTCGGCAGGGCGATTCCCGCCATCACCGCGTGCGCGCCGCAGTCTTGCAGCCTCACGAACAGTTCTCGGTAGAGCGCGGTGCCCAAGCCGCGGCCGGTGGCGTCGGGCCGGAGGTACGTGCTGATCTCGACGGATCGCCGGTAGGCCGCCCGCGAGCGCCACGGAGCCGCATAGGCGTACCCCACAACCTCACCGACCACCTCGGCCACGAGCCACGGCAGCCCTCGGTCCTCGATGTCCGCGAGCCGCGACGACATCTCCGCAGCATTGACGGGCTCCGCCTCGAAGGTTGCCACCGTTTCGATGACGTAGTCGTTGTAGATCGAGGCTATGGCAGCAGCATCGTCTTGATGTGCGGAGCGGAGGCTGGGGCAGGGGGCCTCAGGCATGCAGCAACGCGTTGACCAGGTCCGGCTGCTCCGCCCAGTAGGCCATTGCCGCGGCCACCTCGGCTGGTGACAGACCCGTGCTGTCCGCCACCACGCTCACGACGTCGCCTCGGCTTCGATGCGGCTCGGCCTGCCACACCCGCCACACTGCCCGGGCGACGCTGACGACCGCGCCGTCGTCCCGCAGGTCGACCGCTCCGTTCGTCGCCGCCGTGCGACTCGGCACCGTGGCCACCGGTGGTGGCGAGTCCCATCGTGGTCGGGCTGCGGTGTAGGCATCCAGCCAGCCCTGGGTACCGGCGGCCAGACGGACACGGGGCTGACTAGTGGGCACGTCACCATCGTACGGGGGCAGCGCAGACAACGAGGCCCCGTCGGCCGACACCGGCCGACGGGGCGCTCGCATGGACCAGTGGAGGTGGCGAGAATTGAACTCGCGTCCGCCAGCGTGAAACCAGGGCTTCTCCGGGTGCATCCGGCTAGTGAGTTTCTCGGCCCCAAGCGTCACGCCGGCAAGCGCTTGACGGGCCCAGTCGTGTAAGTGTCCACCTGACCCCCACGACGAGGGTCAGAAGCAGTGGCTCCCTAGATGACGCCGGCTACCGGGACGGGAGCATGCCCGGGCCGACGGACCAGTTAGTAACTCAGGCCGCGAGGGCGAATGAGTTCTGGTCGGTGCGCGATGTATTGGCACCTATAGTTTTGCAGGAGCGTTTACGAGATAACCTGCAATCCTCGACCCGCTTCCCCTGGCTCGACGACCAACGTCGAAACCTGTCACCCCCTGTGTAGTTGTCAATCGTGGTGCTGGTTCCGCGGCTAGAGACGCCGCGATCTCTCAGTGTATACCGAGCGCAGAGATCCTATGGATCAGGGCAGCAGCAGACACGAGTCCCCGAACTCGTGCCACAGGTACCCGGCGGCCAGCGCCTCGTCGTAGGTGTCACGGACGAGGCCGGCGCCGGCAACCGCCTCCAGCATCGCCAGGTGGCTCGCGCGGGGGGCGTGCCAACCGGTCAACAGGCCGCGGACCACTCTCGCCGGCCGGTGGCGGTCGACCACCACATCGGTCCAGCCGGCGGCCGGACGCACGGTGCCGTCCCTCGCGGCGGCCGATTCCAGCGCTCGCACGACGGTGGTGCCGGCCGCCACCACCCGCCCGCCGGCCGCGATCGTCGAGTTCACCAGCCGCGCGGTCGCGGCCGGCACGGCGAACCGCTCCGGTGCGGGAGGCTCACCGGCCTCGGCGCTGGAGAGCCCACAGTGCAGCAGCACCGGCGCCACGGCTACCCCTCGCACCGCCAGACCCACCACGAGTTCGGGTGTCAACGGCCGGGCCGCGCTCGGCATCTCGGCGCTGCCGGGGCTGTCGCTGAAGATCGTCTGGTAGGCCGTGAGTGGGAACGACCCTCGCAGGTAGGCATAGGTGACCGGGCGGCCGTGGCGGGTCAGGTAGTCGAGGAGCCCGACCGCGTCGCTGGGGGACGTCAGCCACAGCCGTGATCCCTCGATCCCAGCTCGCGGGTAGGACGCCACCACCGCGAGCGTGAGGTGTCCGGGCAGCTGCAGCCACTCGCCAGGCGTCACGTCGCTCGCGGGACCGCCCGCGTCGGGCCGCCGCACCTCCACCACCCAGCCGCCGCCGTCCAGCTCGGTGCCGACGTGAACCACGCACGCCCCGCCGGATCCGCGGCGGGCGTCGAGGGCGGCGGGGACCGTGGCAGAGGTGTTGACCACGAGCAGGTCACCGGCACTCAGCTCGCCCGGGAGGTCAGCCACCCGTCGGTGACGAGCGCCGTCCGGCCTGGCCACGAGCAGCCGCACGCCGTCACGGGGCAGGCCGCGCCACTCCGGCGGGGCCACGGCCTCGCGTTGAGCGGGCAGCTCGAAGTCGGTGAGCGGTTCGGCGACGCCCGTGACCCCGGTGACGGCCGTGACCGCCATCGGCTGCACCGTCATCGGGTCACCGCGCTTGCCAGCGCCTGCGCCCGATACCTGCCACTGGGCAGGTTCTCCTCGACCAGGCGCATGATTGCCGGCACGACGGATTCCGGTGTCGGCAGTCCTTCGTCGTCGGGTGCCGCGGCGCGGTGCATGTCGGTCGCCATGTCGCCGGGATCCAGCGCGTAGACCCGGACCTGTGGTTCCTCGACCCCGAGCACCGCGGTGAGCTGGTCCAGCGCCGCCTTGGATGCACCATAAGCACCCCAGCCCCCGTACGCCTGCACTGCGGCATCGGAGGAGACGTCGACGATCCGGCCGCCGCTGCGGCGCAGCAGCGGCAGGAGTGGCTGGATCAATGCCAGCGGCGCCAGCGTGTTGACTGCGAGCACCCGTGCCATGTCGGCTGGATCGACGTCGGCGAGTGCCGGTAGCGGGGTGGGCCCCAGCGAGCTGGCGTTGTTCACCAGGAGGTCCAAGCGCCCCAGACGCGTGATGGCGGCCACGAGCTGGGCGCGGTGGGCGGGGTCGGCGACGTCGCCGGGCAGGCCGGTGGCCCCGGGCAGCACAGCGGTGGCACGGCTGAGCGCCTCGCGGTTCCGGCCGTCGGTGACGACCCGCCAGCCCTCGGCGGCGAGCCTCGTGATCAGCGCGCGGCCGAGCCCACGGGATCCCCCGGTGACGAGCGCGACACGGCCGCCGGATGCAGTCCTGGATGTCATGCGGCTACTCTGCAACGTGAAGTTAACTTGAAGTCAAGGAGAGAATGGTGCAGGGTAGCGACCGGTTGTCTATTGGCGAAGTTGCCGCTCGGGCGGGGTTCGCACCGTCGGCACTGCGGTACTACGAGCGCGAGGGACTGATCGGCGCTGAGCGGACGGCGGGTAGGCAGCGGCTCTTCGGCCGCGCGGTGCTCCGGCGGCTGGCCTTCATCCGGGCGGCACAGAACGTCGGGCTGTCGCTGGATGAGATCAGGGCCGCCCTCGCGACGCTGCCTCAGGGGCGCACCCCCACCAAAGCCGACTGGGCGGCGCTCTCAGGCAGCTGGACAACCCGTCTCGACGAGCAGATCGCCGGGCTGCAGGCGTTGCGCGACGGCCTCACCACGTGCATCGGCTGCGGCTGCCTGTCGTTGCGGCGCTGCGCGCTGTCCAACCCGGGCGATACCGCGGCGGCGACCGGGCCAGGGGCTCGGTACCTGCCGCCGGCCCTTCGACGCACGCCCGCAACCCGGGATCGGTAGCAGACGGCGATCAGAAGGGCCGCGTCATTCCCGGCGGCGATGAGCCGAGATCGCCCGCTCGGCCTCACGCCGGTCGTCGCGCTCGCGCAGTGCCTGCCGCTTGTCGAAGGCCTTCTTGCCCCGTGCCAGCGCCATCTCGACCTTGACCCGGCCGTCCTTGAAGTACAGCGACAGCGGCACCAGCGTCAGCCCCTGCTCGGCGATCTTGCCCGCCAGTTTGTCGATCTCGGCCCGGTGCATGAGCAGCTTCCGCTTGCGTCGCGGCGTGTGGTTGGTCCACGTGCCCGCCGCGTACTCGGGGATGTGCACCGCGTCCAGCCACGCCTCGCCGCCGTCGATGTAGCCGTACCCGTCGACCAGCGACGCCCGCCCGGCCCGCAGGCTCTTGACCTCGGTGCCGGTCAGCACGAGTCCCGCCTCGACCACATCCTCGATGTGATAGTCGTGACGAGCTTTGCGGTTGGACGCGACGAGGGTGCGCCCGCTGGGCTTGGGCATCGGATCAGTGTGCCTTGATCGGGCCCTTGCAGGCCAGCTGGTGGCCGGGGTTAGACCGGTGGGCTCACCCGAGCCACGTCATCGGGTCGACCGGAGTTCCCGACTCCCGGGTCTCGAAGTGCAGATGGCAGCCGGTCGACAGTCCCGTGGTGCCGGAGTAGGCGATCAGTTGGCCACGGCTGACCTCGCCGGACGTCACAACGAAGGAGGTCAGGTGGCTGTACGAGGTCGCCAGCGAGACGCCGTCGACCCGGCCGTGCGCGATGACGACCTGGTTGCCGTAGCCCCCGGCCCAGCCGGCCGCGACGATCTCGCCGTCGGCCGCCGCCCGCACCGGGGAGCCGCAGGCCGCCGCGAAGTCCGTGCCGGTGTGCAGCCGCTGGATCTGCAGGATGGGATGGAAGCGATATCCGAACGAGGACGAGACACGGGCGTCGACGGGGTAGGAGAGGTAGCCACCTGATGAACCGCCGCCCGGTGACCCGCCTCGCGACTCCGGTGCCGGCGGTACGGCCCGTGGCGTGGTCGCTCGCGGCGCCGTCGCCCGAGGCGCGGTCGCCCGAGGCGCGGTCGCCCGAGGCGCGGTGGCCGCCGCCCGCCGTGCCTGTTCGGCCGCGGCCGCGCGCGCCTCCTCGGCCGCGATCTCGGCCAATCGCCGGGCGAGTGCGTCGCTGGTGGCCTGCAACTGCGCCTGCCGGTTCTCCTCGGCCTGCTTGGCCGCCTCGTAGCCTGCGACGCTTGCCTGCTGCTCGCTGACGAGGGCGGCCAGTGCCGCCTGCGCATCCACGGCGGCCTGCTCGGCGGCCGCGGTCGTGGCGACCTGCTGCTCGGCTTCCCGCTTGAGGGCATCGAGCCGGTCGCGCTGTGCCTCCAGCTGCGCCTCGGTGTTGCGCAGGTCCGCCTGCTGGACGGCAAGCAGCGCAAGCGAGTCGTTCTGTGATCGCCGAACCGTCTGGGACATCAACAGCATGTCCGCGTACTCCTGCGGATCGCCGGCCTCGATCAGCATCGCCAGCGTGTTGAGGTTTGTGCCCGCGTAGGTCTCGCGCACCACGCTGGTCACCTCGGCTTCGGTGCGGTCCGTCTCGGCTTGCCGTGCTCGCAGTTCACCGGTCGTCACGGTGATCTGTGCGGCGGCCACCTGCAGCTCGGTGGCCAACTCGGCGTCGCGTGCCCGTGCCGTGTCCGCAGCCGCCTCCGCGGTCGCCACGGCCTCCCGCGCCGCCGGTACCCGAGCCTGCAGATCGGCCAACCGGGCCGCCGCTGCCGCCAGCCCGTCGCTGATCTCGGCCAGCTCGGCCGCGGACTGCTGCCGCTGGGCGTCGACCTCGGCCTGCCGGCGCTGCACGTCGTCCCGAGAGGCACCCGCGGCCGCCCCCTGACCAGCCGCAACGCTGAAGAGAATCACCAACAACATCGCACAGCACGCGGCCGCACGTCGACGAGCGAACACGATTCCCCTACCTCCGCATCGGGCGAGGTTGTCCTGCGCCCGGGCAGGTATCGGCAGCCGCCGGCTAGACCTTGAGGTAGCGCTGCAAGGTGATGAGCGAAGAGACGCCTGCCAGGACGATCGCGAGGACGAAGAGGACCGGTGTGACGGCCAGGACGTCCAGCGGGCCGATGTAGGGCGTGACCGTGAGCCGGCCCTGCAGATACCCGCCGACGATGACCCGAACGGCGGCGAACAACCCGATCGTCGCGAGGACCGCCCCCAGCAGAGCTGCGACGATCCCCTCCAACATGAAGGGCAACTGGATGAAGAACTTGCTGGCTCCCACCAGGCGCATGATCCCCGTCTCGCGGCGCCTGTTGAACGCCGCAAGCCTGATGGTGGTCGCCACCAGGAGCACGGCTGCCGACAGCAGGGCCAGCGCGAACACCCACGCGAACCAGCGCGCCCCGTTGAGGAAGTTGAACAACCCGTCGAGCAGGTTCCGCTGGTCGTTGACCTCCTCGACACCCGCCCGACCGGAGAAGTAGGCGACCACCACCTCGGAGTCCTGCGGGTCGACCAGCTGCACCCGGTAGGACTCGGGCAGCTGGTCGACCGTCAGCCCCTCCACCAGAGCCGAGCCCTCGAATTGCACCACGAAGCGGTCATATGCCTGCTGCTTGGACTCGAAGAACCAGGTCTCGATGAACGGCGAGAGCTCCGGTCCTTCGAGATCGGCCTCGATGGCTGACTTCTGCTCCTGGGTGACCTCACCCCCGGCACACGACGGCTGGTCGCTCACCGCGCCGCACAGGAACATGGAGATCTGGATGTTGTTGTAGGTGAATTCCTCGATCTGGTCGACCTGCCGCTGGAACAACAGTCCGGAGCCGAAGAAGAACAGGGAGACAGCCGTGACGATGACGACCGAGACCGTCATCGAGAAGTTGCGCCAGAGCCCGATACCGACTTCGTTCGCGACGAATGCGATCCTCACGCGCCGCTCCCGTAGACGCCCCGCGCCTGGTCGCGGACGATGTGCCCGTCGTCGAGCTGAATGACGCGCTTGCGCATCTGGTCGACCAGGTCCTGGTCGTGGGTCGCCATGACGATCGTCGTTCCGGTCTTGTTGATCCGGTCCAGCAGTTTCATGATGCCGACGCTCGTCACCGGGTCCAGGTTCCCGGTCGGCTCGTCGGCCAGCAGGATAGCCGGCCGGTTGACGAACGCACGGGCGATCGCGACACGCTGTTGCTCACCGCCGGAGAGTTCGTCCGGCCGACGGGTCTCCTTGCCGTCCAGACCGACCAGCTGGAGCACCTCCGGCACCGTCCGGTCGATGACATGGCGCGGCTTGCCGATCACCTGCAGCGCGAACGCGACATTCTCGAAGACCGTCTTGGTGGGCAGCAGGCGGAAGTCCTGAAAGACCACGCCGATCTGGCGGCGTAGCCCCGGCACCTTCCACGACGCGAGCCTGGCGAGGTCGCGGCCGGCCACGTGGACGTCGCCACGAGAGGCGCGTTCCTCCTTGAGCACCAGGCGCAGGAACGTCGATTTCCCCGAGCCCGACGAACCCACCAAAAAGGCGAAGTCACCGCGCTCGATGTTGATGGACACATCGTTGAGGGCGGGCCGTTGCGCCGTCTTGTAAACCTTGGTCACGTTGTCGAAGAGAATCACTGATCACCACTGCGGTCGGGGTCATGGTCGCGGCCGATGGTACGTGGCGACAGCGATGCCAGGCGGCCAGCCGCGCTCATGCCGCCTGTGGATCGACCGTCCGGTCCCGCCGCCCCCGCCGAGTGACCAGCACGAAAGCGACGCCGAGAACGATGCCGAAGGCCGCGACGAGCAGGGCCGTCGTCACGTCCGCCCCGGTGAACGACAACGGTCCGCGTGGCACCGCGCCAGCCGCCTGCGGTGGCGGTGTCGGCGAGGCCGACGCCACCGGTTGGAGCCGGATCGGGTGAACGGTGGTGTCTGCCTGCCCGGTCAGTGGCACCACGGCAGTGTTGACCAGATCCACCCCGTCGGGCGCCGCTGCCACGACCACACCGCTGTAGTGCAGCGCGACCCGACCGCCCGCCGGCAGGTCGACCGCCCAGGACAGCGTGCCGGCGCCGGCCACCGCACCGCCCGCATCGCTCACCGAGGCGTAGGCCGGAATCACGTCCAGGACGGCCACCTGCGACAACGCGACCGCACTCTGGTTGATCACGGTCACCGTCCACGTCATGGACCGCCCGGGCGCCACCGCCTCCCCCGGCGGCGGCACCGCGGTCTTGATGAGGGTGACGGCAGGATCGCTCGCTCCCAAGCAGCGAACGTCGTACTCGGGCGTGCCCGGCGCCAATGGCGCAACGGGCGTGGACCGGGCGGATCGGGTGGCGCCGGCGGAGTCCACCCAGCTGGCGACGAGGACGGCATCGGGCGCCGGACGCTGTCCCACGATCACCGGTGTGCTGCCGGGTAGTGCGAGGACGCCCGCCGACCACGGCGACGAGCCGCCCTCGGTGGCCAGCGCCACCTCGACCGCCCGGCCGTTGGGGTTGATCACCAGCCAAGACAGCGAGGTGGCGGCCGGGCACGGCGGGACCGCGACGACGACGAGGTCTGCCACGACACCCGGACCCACGCAGTCCCGGTCACCGTCCCAGCCCGCCACGCTCTCCCCGCCGGGCACCGCCGAGGGCGACGCATGGCGGGCCTCGCCGGTGTACAGCTCGATCGCGGTGAAGCAGCCGCTCAGGGCGACGACCAGGGTCAACGTTGTGCGCTCGGCATCGATGACCCCGGTGGCCACATCGGACAGGACCAGGCCGGACTGCGTGCCGTCACTGCTCGCCGTGGCGCTGTAGGACGCCAACGAAAACGCGTAGCGGCAGTTGCGCCCCTCCGGGATCTCGACATCGTCGGCCAGTGCGATCGTCACCTGGGACGGCGGCTCATCGGAGGTGATGCGTGTCGGCGAGCGCCAGTCGTCCAGCACCGTGGACCGACTGACTGTGGTGAAGGTGTACGTGAAGTCGGCCCTGCCCAGGTCCGGGCACACCTGCCCGGGTGAGGTCGCGGTGCCGGTGGGACCAGGGACGCGGACCACGACCGACTGTGGGTCCGACTGCTGATCGGGTGGCGCCGTCGCAGCCGTCGCGGCGGGCATCAGGACACCGCTGGAGAGGATCGCCAGTGCCGCTGTCCATACTGCGAACGAGCGTCGCATCACGGCACAGCTCCTCACCTCGGCGGCGCTTGGGTGGAACGGTACCCGCTCAAAGGCGTCAGCGCGTCGCTGCTCGCTCCAGCGTCCTGCGCCAGCGGATGCCGGTTTCGAGGAACTGGTCGATCTCGCCGTCGAAGACGGCTGAGGGATTGCTCTCCTCGTGCTCCGTGCGCAGGTCCTTGACCATCTGATACGGGTGCAGCACATAGGAGCGCATCTGGTTGCCCCAGCTCGACCCGCCGTCGCCCTTGAGCGAGTCGAGTTCGGCCTGGCGCTCCAGCCGGGCCCGTTCCAGCAGCCGGGCCTGCAGCACGCGCAGCGCCGCCGCCTTGTTCTGCAGCTGCGACTTCTCGTTCTGGCAGGTGACGACGACACCGGTCGGGATGTGCGTCAGGCGTACGGCGGAGTCGGTGGTGTTGACGCTCTGCCCGCCAGGCCCTGACGAGCGGTAGACGTCGACCCGGATGTCGTTCTCGGGAATCTCGATGTGGTCGGTCTCGGCAACGACCGGGAGCACCTCGACGCCCGCGAACGAGGTCTGGCGGCGGCCCTGGTTGTCGAACGGGCTGATCCGTACCAGCCGGTGGGTACCCTGCTCGATGCTGAGGTTGCCGTACGCGAACGGCGCCTTGATCGTGAATGTGGCCGACTTGATGCCCGCTTCCTCGGCGTAGGAGGTGTCGTACACCTCGGTCGCCCAGCCGTGGCGCTCGGCCCAGCGCAGGTACATCCGCAGCAGCATCTCGGCGAAGTCTGCAGCGTCGATGCCGCCCGCCTCGGACCGGATCGTCACCAGCGCCTCGCGGGAGTCGTACTCCCCCGTCAGCAAGGTCCGGATCTCCAGGTCCGACAACAGCTTGCGCAGCGCCGTGATCTCCGCTTCTGCTTCGGCGAAGGAGGCCGCGTCACTCTCGCCCTCGGCCAGTTCGACGAGGATCTCGAGGTCGTCGATGCGCTGCACCGCCTGCGTGATCCGCTCGAGTTCGTTCTGCGCCATGGACAGCTTGCTGGTCACCTGCTGCGCGCGCTCCGGGTCATCCCATAGGTCGGGCACCGACGCGTCCCGCGTCAGCTGGTCGATCTCCTGGCGCAACCGCTCGGGGTCGACGACCTGCTGGATGCCTGCGAGCGTCGTGCGGAGTTCGTTGATCTCGGCGGGGAAGTCGACTGCAGCCACAAACGGCCAGGGTACGCCCGGGGGCTCGCCGTGCCGACGGTGCCGACCGGTGCCGACCTGTGCCGACGATCAGAAGGCGGCCGAGTCCACCTCGCGTTCGGTGCCGGTGATCGCGGCCATGACGCGGTCGGCGACCGCGTCCGGGTCCTTGCCAGCCGGCAACGCGGGCGCGGAGCCGGCGATGGCCCGCCCGGCCAGGCCGGTCTCGGTATGAGGTGGCCGGACGTCGATCACGCGAACCCCGGCGCGGCGGAGCTCGCTCGCCATCGCAGCATCGAAGGCGGTCAGTGCCGCCTTGCTGGCGCTGTAGGCCGCCATGCCGGGCAGCGGCCGCTCCGCCACCACTGCGCTGATGTGGCAGGCAAAGGGCGAGCGGGACGAGGCGCGCAGGTGCGGCAGCGCCGCTCGCAGCAGCCGGATCGGTGCCAGGGCATTCACAAGCATCAGCTCATCGAGGACGTCGTCATCGAGGTCGTCCAACGGCCCGAAGGCGACGACGCCGGCAGCGTGCACCACACCATCCACGAGGCCATGCGCGGAAAGGGCGGCAGCGACCACGTCGGCGGGCGTGCCGGGGGCGATCAGATCACCGGGCGCGAGCACCGCGGAACCCCCTACCTGTGCCGCCACCTGCGTCAACCGCCGCAGGTCGCGGCCGCTGAGCGTCAGGTTCGCGCCGCCTCGAGCCAACCGGATCGCGATCCGGGAGCCGAGGGCACCGCTGGCGCCCGTCACAATGACGCTTGCGCCGCTCAGCCCCGTCATGTCGACCAGCGTGCCACGCCGCTGCTCGGTGCCAGCATGGGCCTCATGCCGACGACGATCACCGACGGCGCGGCCCTGCTGGCGCGGGCCGCAGTACTGGCGGCCCGTGCCCGCCCCGACGATCGCGCTGTGCTGGGCATCACCGGCGCGCCCGGCGCGGGGAAATCCACGCTCGCAGCCCGAATCGTGGCCGGGTTGGGCCACGACACCGCGGTTCTCGTGCCGATGGACGGCTTCCACCTCACCGACGCCCTGCTGCGGCAGCTCGGACGGTCCGAACGCAAGGGGGCTCCGGATACCTTCGACGCCGATGCTTTCGTTGACCTGCTGCGGCGGCTGCGGTTGCGCGGGAAGAGCAGCTTCGCTCCCGTCTTCGACCGCGCGCGCGAGCTGGCCGAGGTGGGCGGCATGCTGGTACCGGCGCACGTGCCCCTGATCGTCACCGAGGGCAACTACCTGCTGCTCGACGCCGGACCCTGGCAGCCGATCGCGAGTCTGCTGGACGAGTGCTGGTTCGTGGACCTCGACGATCGGCTGCGGCGCGATCGCCTTCGACGGCGGCACGAGGCGCACGGCTGGCCTGCCGGCCAAGCGGCGGCCAGAACGCTGGGCAGCGACGAAGCCAACGCCGTCCTCGTCACCGCATCGCGAGACCGGGCCGACGTGATCGTGGCGACCGGCGGGAGTTACGGCCCGGTCACAACTCCATCGTCATGGCCGGACCACATCAGACCCTAATGGCACGTTGTGCACCATTTTTACGACGTCGGGCAACAGCTCTCAGATCAAGCACGACCTATCGGGCGATTATCGCTACCCTTTCGCGTGCGCAACGGCGCGCGAATCGGCGCGCAGCGCGTGGGAGAGGGGGGAGTCTTGCAGCAATCAACAGGCATGCAACGCCACCTCGGCGTGGCCGTGCTCCTCGCTGGTGCGCTCCTGCAGACCCCGTTGGTGACCCCGGGCACGACGATCGACGACCCGCTGCTCCAGGCGACCCCGGCACCGGTCGTCACCGAGTCGGCGGCACCCTCCACCATTCCGGTCTCCACCTCGGCGGTGACCGCAACGGCGCCTCCCGAGGCGTCCACCAGCGATGCCCCAGCGCCAGACCAGGGCTTCCTCACCGGCCTCGACGTCGCCGGGTTCGACATCGTGCTGGCGGCGGTGGCGGCGCTGGCAACCGGGCTGGCCCTCGTCGGCCTGCGGGAGCGCGTCCGGGTACCCGGTCCGTTGCTGCTGGGCTCCGACCCGCGGGAGCGACCCTTCCCAGCGCCTGCGCAGAGCCTGTTCCTCGCGCATGGCACCGAGGCCGGGCCTGAGCTGCTGCAGCATGCGGCCGAGTACCGGTTCGCACTGCGGGTGGACATCCTGGTGCTGCCCGTGCTGGCTCGGCCGACCCACCAGGGGCCGTCCTGGATCGAGTGGCATGACGCAGCCGACAGCTGGTTGTGGCACGAGTCGTGGCTGCGCGCGTCGCAGGGCACCCTGCGCGCCGTCGAGCCGGATGGATTGCTGCTCGGCGACGAGGCCCCGGTCGGGCCCGAGTCGGCGGGCGGTGTCTGGGCGGTTCCGCCGGCCAGCAGCATCGCGGTACTCGGTGTCTCCGAGGGGGTGATCCTGTCCCGGCCCGCGGCCGGGTCGCTCGGCGAGTTGCGGGAGCGCTGGGCTCGGCGCGTGATGATCTGGCGGGCGGAAGCCGGCGGCCGACCGGCAGCCGGCGTGCTCGTCCTGCACGGACTCACGCATTTCCCGCTCGCGCTTGCGCTGCCGGTGGCGGCTCTGCTCGCCGCGGTGCCTGGCGAGGTCCTGGCCGTCGCACTCGGGCCGCTGGCGGTGGGGTTCGTCTCGGCGGCCTTGCGCTGGGCCGCCCTGGACGATCTCGACCGGGCCACCACGGTGCGGTTCCCGGCTGCTCTCGGCGCGCTGCTGGTGATCACTGGGCCACTTCATGCGGTCTCGGTGTGGCTGGGAACGGTCAGCGGTCTGGTCGGTGCTCGTCCGCTCCGGTTGTCCTCGGGTCGCCGGACAGACGAAGCGGCCGCGTGAGCGTGGTCATCTGGCACGCCGCCGGGTTGCCGGCCGCTGCTGCCTGGTCGGACCTCGCCGGTTGGGCACCGCTGGACGCTGTTCGCGATCGGGGACCGGCTCTGGCCGGGGCGGTGGCCGTGGGACTGGCCGCCGCGGCCCTGACGCGCCGGGCGGGTGGCGGGGTCGCAGGTGTCGCCACGACTTCCGCGGTGGTGGCGCTGTCGCTGGCATGGATCGGAGAACCCGGATCCGTCACCGCGCTCGGGGCTCACCTGCTGATCATCGCCGCGATGCTGCTGACGGTCGCAGTGCGCACCACCCCGCCTGCGGCGGCTCTGGGACTGGCAATCGCCCTGGTAGCCGGCCTGCTGAATCCCGGCGCATGGCTGCTGGCACCAGCTGTTCCCGCGGCGGCCCTCGCCGGCAACGAGGCGCGGCAGCGACGATTCGTGCTCAGCGCATTGATCGCCGTGATGCTGCTCGCTGCCGGTGTCGGCGCACTGACGTGGTGGACCGGCAACTGGTCGCCCCCCTGGCCACCGATCGTGGAGCGCAGCGTTCCGGGCCTCCTCGCGCTCCCTGGGCTGGTGGCCACCCTGGTGGCAGCCATGGCCGCCAGCGTGTCGGCGGCCGCGCGGTCCAGGCGTCAGCAGATGCCGGGTCCGGCGAGAGCGTCCTCCCGCCGAGCCCTCAGTATGATCGTCTTGACCCTTGCCGTCACGGGCGCAGCGGCCGCGGTGGGCGGCGCGGCTGCATCGACGGCACCGGTCTCCTCAACGGTCGATCACGCCGCCGCGGTGGCGCGTGGCACAACACAGCCCACGCAGACCGGGCCACCGAGCGGTGCGCCCTCGGCGGACCCCTGTCCGGCGGCAGGCCCCCCGGCTACGGCGGCGGACGCCGACTCCGCCCTGATTCAGGCTGCCGCTGAGCTGCGCCGCAACCAGAACATCACGTTGTGCGCGGCGGGCGCGGCCGCTCTGGACGCGGGCCAAGTCGACGGGCGGCTGATCGCGGTCTTGGCTCTGCTTGCCGATGGCCACCGCTTCCGGGTGGATCACCTCGCCGGCACCGACGCCCGACTCGTCGTTCTCGAATCGCCGAGTGGCACGGCTGCGCCGGCGGCAGACGGAGCCGTATGGCTGCGCGCTCAGCGAGGACCGTACGCACCCACCACAGTGATGATCGTCGGGCGTGAGGAGCTGTGGATCAGCTATGCAGCGCCTCGAACCGGAGCTGTGGAAACTCCCATTGCGTAGGACAAACCGCAACGGAGGCGAACACTCTGCCCCATGAGCGGCACAACGAGGCATTCGACCCTGCACGATCGACGAAGGTTCACGGTCCTGGCCGCTGCCTTGGCAGCGACCGCCGGCATCTGTCTCGCGGCGCCCACCGTTTCGGCGGCATCGCAGCCGCAGGAGGGTTACATCCGGGCAGCTCACCTGGTGCCGGACCTTCCCGAGATGGATGTGTATCTGTCCCGCTTCTCGGGAGCAGGCACCGGCACACAGACGCCGGTGCTGACGATCGAGGCCGGCTATGGCGATGTCGGGGCCTACGCTCCCGTGGCCGCGGGGTTCTACGCGGTCGCGCTGCGGCCCGCAGGCTCGCCTGCGGCTGATCCGCCTATCTTGGCCACGACCATCGAGGTGAACGCGGGTGGCGTCTACCCGGCCGCAGGCGTCGGCACCGCGTCCGACGCGACATTGGCGCTGTTCACCGATGACCTCGACCGGCCCGACGAGGGGTCTAGCCGAGTCCGGGTCGTCAACGCCGCGCGCAACGCCTCGCCCGCGGATGTCCGGGTGAGCGACGGCACGACCGTGGCCACGGCGGCGGAATATGCCGTCCCCACGAGCTACGCACGGGTTCCGGCTGGTCGATGGACGCTGACGGCAGCCGGCTCGAGCGGGGCCGCCGCGCAGGGCACGACCGACGTGGACCTCGCCTCCGGGGCCGTCTACACGCTGCTCCTGCTCGAGGGTGCATCGGGCAGCCTGCAGGTCGCTCCGGTGCTCGACGCAGCAGGCAGCGGCGTGGTGCCGATCGGAGGTGCGGCCACGGGCTTGGGCGGGACGGCCGAGCAGGCGCTGTCGGCAAGCGCCGCCGGGACGGGTCTCGTCGCATTCGTTGCCGTCGTGGTGCTGATCGCCGCGGTCGCAGTGGCCTTGTTCGGTCGGACCCGTCAGGCCGGGGCCCGCCATCAGGCCTACCCGCGCCGGGTCTGACCACGGTGGTGCTGCTCGACGGGGTTCCGGCCGACTCGGTGCATCCCATCCGGGTACCGACGGCGCTGCGACGAGGGGGGCCGTCGGCGGGCGATAGAGGTGACCAGGGTCGACATGCCGTACCCCCGCGTCGGCGGGGGTGGCGCGGACGGCTGGCAATCGCCTGCGCCGCGGTCTGTGGGGCCATGCTGGCCGTGCTCGGGGGCCTCCTTGCGGGCATCCATCTCAGCGGAGGCGTCCCGGTCACCCCGGTCACCTCGGCGCCGGCTCCGGTCGACTCGCCGGCATCAGGTGTACCGGGTGTGCCCGAGCGGACGTCCCCGACGAGTTCGACCGCCTCCGGCGTAACCACAGCCAGCCCGACGAGGGTGGCCTCCGCCGTGATCGGGCTGGACGCCGACCTCGTCCAGCTGGGCACCGCCCCCGACGGCTCCATCGAGGTGCCGTCGGCGCCTCAGAACGCGGGCTGGTTGACCGGATCTGCCGTGCCTGGAGAGACAGGACCAGCTGTCATCGCCGGACACGTCGACTCCCTCGACGGCCCCGCGGTGTTCTATCGCCTAGGCGAGTTGGCTGTCGGGGACATCGTGACCGTCTCCTTCTCCGACGGTTCCAGCACGGAGTTCGCCGTCACCCAGACCATCAGGACGCCCAAGAACGAGTTCCCGACGGACCGGGTCTACGGGCCCGTGCCCGACGCACAACTGCGACTGATCACGTGTGGTGGGGCATTCGACGGTGGGCAGCGCTCCTACCAGGACAACATCGTGGTCTTCGCCCGGCGCGCATGAACGGTCGGACGACGCAGCGGCGGTCCCCGTGCGCGCCCTGACGCAGTACTGCCACGGTCAAGGGTCGAGTGGCGCGTCGGCACTGGCGCTCACCCGCAATCGGATGCCGCTGCCCACGCCACGCAGCACCGTTGACACGATCGGTACACGTGCGGTGCCGGTCAGCACCACCGTGGCGCTCTCACCGTCGGGGGAGCCCGTGTCCGCGAGGACAATGGATACCCCGCTGAGCCCGCCACCTGAGACGCCCGAGGCGGAGGCCGCCACCAGATAGTCCTGCGCAGCAGTCCTGACAGTGCTGTCGGTCAGCGGGACTGCTGCCAGTGAGTCGCCGCCGCGCAACGCCGCGAAGTAGTCGGGTCTGCTGGCCGCATCCGCGGCGTCCACCGCCGCCGCATCGGCGAGTGACAACAGTTGCTTGCGTTGCAGGTATACGGCGCTGATGCCCGCGACGACGGTGACCAGCAGGAGCGCGATCACCGCGTAGGCGATGGTGAGCAGCAGGATCTGCCCGTCGTCGCCGGGCGGACGCTTCACGCCACGTCGCCGAGATGCCGGTCTCACGGTTCGCTCCGGTACTCGTCCACGATTGCGGTGTGGGTGGCTGAGACCGGAACGGCTGCCGGGATGGCAGCCGCCACGAACCGGGGTACTCCTGGCAGCGGCACGACGATCTCCACGGTGACGCTGACCGCGCTTCCCGGTGTCAGGCAGGGCGTGGCCGCACAGGACACCGTGGTCGCCCCGATCGGGTCGTCGGCGAAACCCTGATCGGTCAAGGCATACCGCACGACCGTTGCTGCAGCCGCTCGACCTGCGGTCTCGGTCTGCGCGGCGGTGAAGGTTCTGGCGGCCGACCGCGCCGCCCCCTCGGTGGCGAACACGCCCGCCTGGATTCTCGCCAGCGCCAACACCAGGTACACCGTGGGCACCAGCAGCAGCACACTCACTGTAACGAACTCGACGATGGCTCCGCCCTCATCGCTACCCGATCGAGCAGCCCGCCCCACCCGTCTGTTGAACCAACGGACGCAGCGCCGTGGCCGACTCATCGCCCCTCGACCGCCGCATGACCGGTGACCGTGAGCCGACGCGGACCAAGTAGGCCGATGACAGGCAACGGAGCCGAGACCTCCACCACGACGACTTCCACGCCCCCGGCACCGTTCACAGAAGCCCTGACGTCGCTGGCATAACGTGGGTTCAGGGCGCTGCCGACCAGGACGCGGGTGCGATCGGCGCCGTCCTGCGGGGAGTTGCCGGCCAGGGCACCGTGACGGGCGCCCTCACTGGCCGCATCGACGAGGACGTTGCGGACGTGCAACACCATGGCCAACTGGACCACAGCGACAAACATCAGCGTCAGCAGGGCACCGACCAGCACGAAATCGACGACTGCTGAGCCCGTCTCGCGGGTCAGCCGCCGGGACCGGTCACGCTCGAGATCGCCTCCGTGAAGACCTGCGTCAGTTGCTCGCCCGCGACTGCCCACAGCACCACGACCAAACCCGCCGTCATCAGCGTGACGAGTACCCATCCCGGGACATCCCCACCATCGCCCCGATTGCGGCTCATCGTTGCAAACCACCCATGCACCGATCTGCCCTCCACATCCCCGGGACGTCGCCCGCCAGTCGCACATCATGCCGTCAACGACGAACGCCGCAATACGGACAGCAACCGCTCGTGACCCTATCGGGCATCACGATCACTCAACGCCTATGGCGTTGTGCACGTCGGTCACCACTGTCATGTCAGAAGTCCAACCGCAACGCGACGATTCCTGGGTACACAGCGAACAGCACCGTCACCGGCAACACGAAGAAGACCACCGGGACCATCATCGCGATCTCTTTCCTGCCGCCCGCCTCCATCATTCGTCGACGTCCGAGCTCACGAACATCCTGGGCCTGCGCTCGCAGCACCTCACCCAACGGCGTCCCCCGTTCGACGGCCACCGCAACACCGTCGACGAAACGCGCCAGCGGGGCCAGGCTGGTCCTCTCTGCCAGCCCCTGCAGGGCGTCCAGCAAGGAGGCACCGGCCCGGGCGCTGGCAAGCGTCCTGCGCAGCTCCGCCGACAGCTCCCCCGAGCACGTAGCGGCCACCCGCTCCAGTGCCCCGATAGCCCCCTCGCCCGCACCGACGGAGAGCGCAAGTAGCTCGGCCACGGTGGGGAACTCCTGCATCATGCGTGTCTCACGGCGGGTGACGGCCCAGCTCAACGACTGGTCCCGCAGCAGAACGCCGGTCAAGGCGCCGATGACGACGAGCGCGGCCATCGGCAGCGCCGCAGGCCCCCGAGTCACGGCCACCAACAGGGCGGCCAGTAGGCCTAGGCCGAGGCCGGCCACACCCCACACCACCTGCTCCGCGCGGAACTGCTCGAGGGACATGCCAGAGCCGCTCTGTTCCAACCGGCGGCGGACTGTTGCGGTGCCACCGAGCAGCCGCTCGACGATCCGCCCAGCGTCGCTGATGAAGGGTGACACCACGCGACGGAGCACGCCCTCAGCTGGCGAGGCACTTGCCAGCAGGCTCGAGGGGCGCACGGTGTCGCGCAGGTACGGCTCCAGCCGTGCGATCAGGTCGACTCGCCGACCGATCGGCGCCCCGGCGATCAGCAACCACAGCCCCACACCGAGCAGCACGCCGACAAAGGCCCCCGTCTGCGGGGACGCGCTCATCACCGCAGCACCCGCTCTTCCTCGGGCAGTCGGCCGATGCGCAACATCAGACGGTAGGCGACCAGGGAGGACGCCGCACCTACCGCCAGCACCAGGATTCCCGCAGGCTGGTTGTATGCCGCAACGGCCCCGGGCCGCGTCGACAACAACGCCAGCACCGCCCACGGCGCGGCCACGGCCAAGCGCGCCGCGGTCACCGTCCAGGACTGCCTCGCTTGCAGCTCACCGCGAGTGCGTAGGTCCTCGCGCAGGAATCCCGACAAGGTGCGCAGCAGTCGCCCGAGATCACTGCCACCGACTTCCCGGGTGATGCGCAGTGCTTCGACGAGACGATCGGCCACAGGGTCGGCAAGCCGGTCCTTCAGTGCCAGCAGGGATTCGGAAAACCGACCAGTGGCCTGATAGTCCTCCGCGAAGCGCTTGAACTGGGCCCGCAGCGCCTCGGGTCCGCGCTCACCGACCTGCGCAAGGGCCTCGGGCAGAGACAGGCCCGCCCTGATGGCTGAGGAGAGGTTGTCCACAACGTCTGGCCAGAGTTCGCGCAGATCCGCTCGCCGCCGCTCGGCGCGGTGCCGGACAAAGGCGACCGGCGCGAACCCGGCCATGGCACCGAAGCACACCGCGATGGCCGGTGCACCGGAGATCGCCAGGAGGACGCCCACCGCTGCCGCGGCTGCACCCACGCACACCAGCGCCAGCGCCAGGGGCGAGACGGATTCGACGCCGGCCTGCACGAGGGTGTCCTGCCACCGGACGTACCAGCCCGCCGAACGACGCGCCGACGCCTGTTCGTCGGACCACATCGACCACCACAGGCAGAACAGTCCCGCGCCCAGCAGGAGACCGAGCGCTACTCCCTCCGCTCCCCATGCCATGTGTCCACCCCTTCCCGCTGATGGCTCCTGAGGTGATGGTCAGTTCGCCAGCAGGGCTGCCACGTCGAACCCGGCGCGGGCGAACCGCTCGGCGTGCGGCGGGTAACCACTCGCCCGGCGCAATGCGCCTTCGGCATCCGAGACGAAGATCGGTGCTATCTCCACGACGTCGCCCTCGACCCGACCCGGCACTGCCACGATCTCGCGGACACGGCGGCGGCCATCGCGGTCCAAGGCCATGTGAATGACCAGGTCGACGCAACCGGCAACGGTCGGGACAACGAACCGGGAGCTGACGTTCTCGCCGGCCAGCAACGGCAGGGTGCACATCTTGGTCACGGCCTCGCGAGCGCTGTTCGCGTGCAGGCTGCACATCCCCGGCAACCCAGAATTAAGCGCAATCAACAGGTCGAGACTTTCGGCCTGGCGAACCTCGCCCACGATGATCCGGTTGGGGCGCATCCGGAGCGCCTCCTTGACCAAGCGCCTCAACGGCACTTCACCGGTGCCCTCGAGGGACGGTTGACGGCACTGCAGCCCGACTACGTCTCGCAAAGAAATCTTCAACTCGAACACCTCTTCACAGGTGATGACGCGCTCCCGGGCAGGAATCGCGGCACCGAGACAGTTGAGCATCGTCGTCTTGCCCGCCTGGGTTCCACCTGACACCAGGATGTTGAGGCCCGCCACCACGGACGCTTCGAGGAAAGCCGCCGACGTGTTGCTGAGGGTCCCGAGCCGCACGAGGTCGTCCAACCGATCGGCGCGCACCACGAACTTCCTGACGTTCACGGCCCAATGAGCCCGCGTGATGTCGGGAATGACCACGTGGAGCCTCGATCCGTCGGGCATGGTGGCGTCGACGAACGGGCTGCTCAGGTCGACACGACGGCCGGAGGACTTGAGCATGCGCTCGACGAGCTCCCGCACCTGATCAGCCGTGAGGAGGGTCGCGGTGAGTTCCGACGTGCCTTGGCGCGCCACGAACACCTTTCCCGGCTCATTGATCCAGATCTCCTCCACCTCAGGGTCGTCAAGGTATGCCTGCAGCGGTCCGAAGCCCGTCACGGCATCGAGCACGCGCTTGATCGCCGACTCGGCATCGCCTACCGGTGGCAGCGGCCTCGTCAGTGCGCGGTCGTCGTAATCGGACACGGCATCGCGAACCAACCGACGCATCCCTACGGGGTCCCTAACCGGATCCACCCCGCCTCGACGGATGATCTCGCGCACCTCGTCCGTCACCAGACTCACGGCGTCCACCACAGGCTCCCCCTCATCTCCGCTGAACCTCGCGACCCCGAACCCCTCGTGGTCATTGCCGACGCCGGAACACACTAGGGCGAATCGGGCGGCGGTGGAGGAGCTCGCCAGATGGGTTGTGCACAACGCCGCTTGCCCCGGGGTTGTGGATACCCGGCGGCACCGGGTCACCCCGTCTTCGCCAGCACCAGCAGTT
>Ga0163144_10001605_pt1 | contig 52961 bp, 18 predicted proteins | sample OliLak19BULKMAT1_FD_123175 | JGI IMG/M metagenome (GOLD analysis project Ga0163144, IMG submission 123175) | Freshwater microbial mat bacterial communities from Lake Vanda, McMurdo Dry Valleys, Antarctica - Oligotrophic Lake LV.19.BULKMAT1 | ecosystem: Environmental > Aquatic > Freshwater >... | reverse complement strand
GCTTTGAGATTTTTCCAAGTACAGGTCGGCTCTTTGTAGACGCCAAAGACCCTACTTGGAGGCAAATCAAGTTTGGGCTTTACCGCATTGAATATGATTGCATGAGTATACGGAGCCGTTTCTACAAAACGGATATTTTTGTAAACGCCATCTTCTCCCAAGCAAAGTTTTTTCTTTAACTTCTTTGCATTATCAGCAGGAGACAGGTAGTCAGAAAAAGCAATTACGTCGATCATGGTTGTTCTTGCCATTTACAACCCAAAGCCTTAAGCCATGTTTCATACATCGACTTATTTTTATGGTAAGAATTCGGAAGTAACGTAACATCCCTGCCTGCAATCATCCCTGCAATCGCAAAGTGCAAACGATCCGTAATGATATGTTTGTATTTTGAAGCGACTTTCAGGTAATCATTCGCTGTCCCCGCCTTAAAAGCAGGATCGTTCGCTTTGGACTTGAATTTTCCCTCTATATCAGATCTCAAAAAAATCGCTGTGTCATGGATAGGTTCTGGCGGAGTAGACCAGCGAAGTCCTAATGACAAATCAGGAGCAAGGATTCCATTCTTACATAGGGTCTTGCTTTTTTCTTCTCGTACAAAAACAGCATGGTACGGCTCGTCTTCTTTATCCATGAAACTTTGAGGTAAAATGACTACTTTGATTCCTGTCTCTAGTGCTTTTTTTCGTAGTTGTTTGCATGGTAAATAACACGAGGCTCCCATGTTTCCTCCGCCGGCATATGCTATGATGTCGGCGGCAACGCGCTTCTTTGTTACATCTTCACTGCTACAGACAAAGTAGTCAATGCCAAAACGGATAAATAGCTGATAGGTTGCCGCGTCTATTAGGCGATCTCCTACGTTGCCTATCCCCGGAAGGTAGGCAACTTTCTTTCCTTTAAATAAGCGGAATACATGTTCAAACATATTGTCAGGAAGCAATTGATTAAATGATTCCTTCCACATGACAGCATCAGTTCTTCCGCCCCAATTCACTCCAGTTCTTCCTAAATGTACAACAGGCAAATCTAAATTCTTTACGAGTCCGTAGTTTTTCCAAAGATCTCTAAATTCAAGATCAACTCCACCGGCTGACGGAAAAGAATTTGAATACCACTCTGGCCTGTTTTTTAACACCCAAGCGCTGGCCTTAAAAAGTTGAAAAAATCCAGATCCGGCGAATTCTGTTTCGTGTTTTTTACATTTTTTTGTTTTAATGTAATCATTGTACTCTTCTGTTGTTTCGCATACCATTCTGCTTGTACCGTAGAAACATTGGTTATTGAGGGCCTTTTTTTTGATGGTCTCGCCAAAGCTATCAGGAAGAACAATATCTGCATCCAATCTCAAGATCCAATCGGTTTTTGAAAGCGCCTTGAATCCGTCATTGGTCGCGGCCCCCATGTTAAATGGACCATTTAGTAAAAATCGATTTGAAAATACAAACTCAACAGAGTTAGCAGTACAAACTTCTTGGGTCTTCTTGTCTTCTTCAGTAGTTACTACTACTAATTTGTCAAAATGTTTTTTGTTTAATGGTAGCGTAGTAGCAAGATAGTCGGAGTAGTTTTTGCAAACAATTATACCTTCCAAGTTGGAAATTTTTACAGTTCTCTCTTCGACATCAAATGGACGAAGCGTAAATAGGGCCGAAACGAATTCTCCGTTAGAATTCAACTCTGCTTTCTCCTGATCCCATTTGAACCATTTGAGAATCAGAATTTTTCCGTCGAAGGACCAAGTACCCTCAGTTTCAGTGAAGAACTTTCGCCTAAACGTTCTCGTATCGTCGAATATAACTATGTCTTTCCACTCCATGTGTGACCCCCAGTACGCTTTTTCGGGTAATGGAAGACTATTTTGAACGGGATTCTTTGGGGCTACATACTTTACAAAAGGAACAGGGTCATTGATGGTCTTTACTGTTTTGCCTTTTTCTATAAATTCAGGAAGCAAATTTCTTTTTGCATCTACCGAGGCCCTGTTCAAAAGGAATTCCCAATCGCACGCGAGAGAATCCATCGCTTCGTAGTATTCTGGATCTGATGTTATCGCCAAAGCCTTCTTCTTGGCATTTTGAAGACGAGGAAGGAGTGTACCATCATTGACAGATTCGACCAGCAGGTCTACCTTTGCGCTAAGATCATCAGCAAAGGATGCCGTCAAATAGTGCCCAACTGGATTGGTCGCAAATTCAAACTCAGGGCTTTCTGTTATGCGAAGACATGGTACTCCGGCGAGGGCAGTCTCCCAATCTCTCCAGCACCCAATACTTGCTCCGTCAATCGCCAAAACTGCAAAACATTTGTTGCGGATCATAGTTTCCGCAAGTTTCTCGCTTCCTATTTCAACTCTGACATGCTGAAACTTTATTCCGCGCTGCGAAAGCGTATTCATGATCCCCTCTCTGTGACCATGAATTTTCCCGTAAAAAAGAAAAGTCTTTTCCTCAGCCAGATCAGCGAAAATACTCAAAGATGGAGAATCGAGCCAATTGCTACTTCTCCGGCAGAATCCTAGCCGGCTGATATAGATGTACGGATCTGGAAATCTTTTCAGCTTTGCCAAACCCTTTTTTGTTGCTCGCTGAAAGATCGTAATGATGCCGCCAGAAGTAATGTCGTCTTCCTGCGTCTCCTCGTTGTACAGAATGCGTAGTTTGGCAGGGTCGGCCTTGGCTATCAGTCCCTTCTCTCTGGTTCGCTCGTCAAAAACGACGAACTCATAGTCTCCCGGCAGAAAAACTTCTTGGATGATCTCTTCGTAGTCGGCATCCTGCGGCCGGGTAGAAATGAAATTGTTTTTCTGGATCAGGTACATTGTATAATCCTGTCATGGAAAATGATCATAAAGCCATTGTCGTCATCATACCGATCTTCAATAGGCCAGAGTACGGAATGCTCTGCCTTGAATCTCTGTATTCTACGCCTCACGGGGCCGAGATAGCTCCGGTTGTAGTTGATTGTGGATCGAGACCAAAAACTGTAAGACTCATCCAAGAGTGGGTTGATCGCTACCAAACTCTTGCGGAAGATGTCAAGAAGCTGATCCGAGAACCTAGAATCGTTCATCTATGTCACAGTACTGCTAACTCCTTTTCTCGCGGGATCAACGCGGGAGTAAGGTCTGTAGATAAAGTAGAAGAAGAATTCGTATGCTTCCTGCATAGCGATACCGTTGTTTTTCCGGGCTGGCTGGAGGGCATGGTTGCCGCCTTCGAGGACGAGGATGTTGGGGTTGTACTCCCACGAACCAACTACGCCAACGAAATGTCTCCGTGCGATGTTGATGTCAGAAAACAATTCGAACCTATCAAACCATCAAACAAGGATCGCATTGCAACCGAAGACATAAACGATCTATTGAAAACGCTCTATGGAGAAGATCGTCTTGAATTCGCGAAGAAGATTGCCGAGAAGTCTCAACTTTCACATGCCTTCTCTCCAGATATCTCCTCGTTCTGCATGTTGACCAAGGGCGAATATTTTCTCAAGTACGGCAGATTCGACGAGGATTTCTTTCAGCGGGGCTTTGAGGATAAGTTCTGGTTCCGTGCAATGCAGCGTGACGGCTTGGTTTGTATGATTAGCAACAGATCGTTCGTCCATCACTTTGGCAACATTACCAGCGATGGCCCCGGATTTTGCTGGCCTGACATTGCAAAAGTGAATGAAGAGAAGTATAAGTTAAAGTGCTTGGAAGCAGACAGGCTTGCTGGGGCTGGTGCCCCAAACAGCGTCCTGCATGAGACTGAAGCCCGCGAGGGCGAGGAGAAAAAATGAAATACGCAGTCATGTCGTTGGTATTGACCGCCCTGCTTGGCTTGGGCCTTGTAGGATGCGGAAGCTCTACAACCCCAGCAGACCCGGCAAAGATCTCGGTAGCAATCAAGGTAGGAACATCCGCGGCGACATCCATTGGATTTGTAGCGATTCCTGATCCGGTTGAGGCGATTGAAGTTGCAACTCTGACCCGAAAGGTTCTGGACGAGAACATTCTTCCTCTTCTCAACGGAGACGAAACAGCACTTATCGCCGGCTTGGAGGCTATCCTTGAACTGAAGGCTTTCGATGATCCAAAACTCGCCAAGGCGAAGCTGATCCTTGAGGCCGGCCTTTCCATCTTGGAATCCTACTTGCCGCCGGACATTCTCGATGCGCCGCTCAGCAAGATCCCGCCTGACGTCAAGCTGTATCTGCTTGCCTTCTTTGAGGGCGCTCGCGATGGCGCGGACAACTATCTAGGCAATAAGGTTCCAAAGGGACTCAAGACCAAGGGTTTTGCAAACTACGGCGAATTGCGAGCGAAGCTCAAAGCGAAATAAGCATGGATTCGCGCTATCAACAGCCTGCATGTCATTACTGTAAATCCGGACGAGTATTCTGGATTGGCAATGATGATTTCAAATGCGATAGATGTCTTAAAATAACGACCAAAAACGGAAAGAAAAGACATCACGCCAAGAAGTAATTGAAAGCAAGAACGACCTCGCCCTACATACAGTAGGGCGAGGTCGTTTCATATTTGAAGGAAGTTGCGATTCTGTAATCGTATCAACAAGTACTGCCGGGCTTTTTTGTTTTCCTGTATAATCCAATGTTCACCCAGTATTGAGATCCGCGATGCCTGCCATCATTTCCCACAATGCGACTATTGGCCAAGCAGTATCCCTTGTAATATCCGAAACTCCGCCTGAACAATTTGGCCTCGTAGGACTGTTTATGATAGGCGGCAGCTACGCGATCCCGCCAGCAGAGCAGGCGTTTGTAGAGCCATTAGATGATCCGCAATACTCTATCCCTTTGGCAAGGCCGCAAGGGCAATTTTCACCAGTAGCGCCTCAGCAATCTGGAACTGTCTTTTCATTCCGGAAAACCCTGACCCCTAAGAAGGCGGGAACATTCAATCTGATCTGGTACGCCTTCGACAAATACTCCAATGCTTGGCTTTCTGTAGAAGAACAGGTCGTTGTTAAAGCAGGCCCGGTTGACGGAACCCCGCCGACTACTCCGCCCCCAACAACTACCCCGCCGGTTACGACGCCTGCCCCTTTGCCAGATCGCCCGCCGATTACGATTGTTCCGAATCAGGCCGACGTTCCGTCTGGCGGAGACAACGCTCCAAGTACTGGATTCTGCGGCGCAGAGAAGAGAGTCAGTACCCAAATATGTAACTCCCTGCATCCCGCCGTCGCAATGGATGGCTCAGGAAACATCAATGAAGTCTGGCATGATACTCGTGATGGAAACTCGGAGATCTATACCAAGTTCATCAGCAGCAAGATCGACGAGCGTCAAATCAAGCTCCTCTCTGGGGCGGCATTCGATCCTGCGACAGGCAAGGCATTCAATCTAAGCTGTACCGCTTTTACAGGGACAGAGCCAACAAGCTCAACTTCCTCGGTTTTGGTGACCCAAAGCGGCGGAAGAATGGACGTCAATAACAATTCCTTGACCCAAGTTTTGACTGCTGCCGGCGGCTCTATTGATTTCCAGACCGCCGGAGTTACTGCTGGCAGCGCGGTATCTATTCTTAACGGAGAGAACTCAGGAAAGACGTTCTACGTCTCTAGGCTTCTCGCCCCGACAGTCGCGGAGTTGAACTACGTCGTAGGTACTAAGAACGATACCGGCTTCGTCTACTCCATCTCCAGAGCAAATAGCGGCCTGTCTTCAGCGGAAGTCCGCCTGTCTTGCAATAAAACAAGCTCTCTCTTTCCCGATGTAATCGCGGACAGCCAAGGCCGTTTTCATGTTGTTTATCAAGACAATACCAACGGCAATTTCGAACTCTACTACGTTCAGATGTATCCAGAGAATGTTGGCAAGGCTAAGTGCGTAGGAGCTAACGCGCCTGTAACGGCCGTCAATTTTGGACCCGTCGCGCCCGGCAGCGCCGGAAGTACTACGATTACCTCGCAGCCGAAAGACCCAGCTACAGGGCTTCCAGATCTTACAAAGCCATCAACAACAGTCAGCTTCCCGGCAACCGGAGCAAGCGATGTCTTCTTTGCTTTCGGAAACAAGCTCCTGCCAGATCCGGTTCCGCTTACGGATGGGCCTGTTAACGACAGGATAGGACTGCATAGAATCTTCCGGGACTTCGTAGGCGGAAGTGGGGAGTTTACCGGAGTATCGAAGGTTGCTGATCGCGCTGCTTGGGACGCTCAAGCTCTTGCACAGGATATTACGGTCGAGCCAGATTATATCGCTCCGGCCGGTCATCCTTTTGCTATCGAGGGAGACTTTGGAACCAAGTTTACATTTAAGAATCTAGCATTCATTACGCAAGCTCCGCCAGATAAGTCTGTCGAGATTACTGCCATCTCTTTGCCTTTGCGTCCTAAGTGCTTGCCAGATACGTCAGCTACGGCATTCTCTCCTGATGTTACAAATCTAATCTCAGCCCCCAAGAAGCCGGTCCCGCCGGGATTCCAAGATCCGGTTGACCTGTCTGCTGTTTTGTCGAGTCCACTAGCAAGCATCGATCAAGATGTTCCGCCGCGGTTTACAATCGACGGTGATACGTCTGGGACGATCTTTACGAACATTCTTACCGACAACGGCAGGGGCGAACTCAGTCGTTTCGTATTCAACTGTTCCAGCGATCACAAACCCAAAGAGCCGCCTCGTTTCATTCTTGGGCAACGCCGCTGCGGAAGTGAGCTTTGCGCCTTTCAGATCGGGGCGAAGGTCGGACCTCCGGCTCCGTCAAGATCTGGACAGTACAAGATTACCCTTCAAATTTGGGCCGGCCCTGATTACAGGTTCCTCGAAGATCAGATTTCGTCAGCGCAGATTGAGAATTGCGAGAAAGTCTTCGAAAAGGAATTTGGGTTTGATCCCGGTGATACGATTACGACCTTCAACATCAATCGCGGCGAACTCAAGATGGACGACGGCCGTTTGTTCTTTGTCGTTCCTATCGCCGGACAGGGCGTTGAGTTTTTCGTAGAGGGCCTTGGCGTAGGGCATGATATCTGGTCAACAGACAGTAACGGTTCATTTGTTCAATACTACGTTCCGTTTACGGTCCAGCCGAACGCCGGCCTTGCTGCTCCGATGTATTACGAAGGATTCTTGCAGGCCGCTACGAGCGGAGTTACTTTGGGTCCTCCGGGGCCGAATGGCAGTCCTGTTGCCCTTCCGTCTTGCGGTAAGCTGGCAACGGATGCGACGATCGACTGCGACATCGCAACTCCGTTAACCTCCCATCTCGACATTGCGTACCAGAGATTGCCCGGAAGCGTTGGGTTCAATGCTCCATTGTTGCTTGCTGGAGATCCGGGGTATGCCGCTGCCATTGCTTTGCCTATAGACGTAAGTTATCTTCAGCCTGCTACAGCGAATATACCGTTTGAGACGCTTCATTTCGTTCCGAAGTCGACGGTGATCGTTCAAAAGTTTACTTTGACAGCAAGACAGACGATCAAATTCATAACATTATTCGCAAGCGTCAACGGAAATTCGAATACTAAAATTACTCTTCAAGTCATCAAGGCCGCAGATTTTGACAAAGCAGTCGCGGGATTAACGTATACCGTTTTAGGCACAGATACTCAGCCAGCTTCAAGCAGTCAGATTAAATTCCAGCCATGCAAGCAATTGGATGCAGGCGATTATGCATTCGTTATCAAGCCAACTGGCGATGTATCCATCGGGATTATCAAGCAGGAAACGACTACGGCATTGCCGACGAACGTCCTAGAAAGTTCCATTGCCGATACTCCAGAAACAGTTGTTCCAGAAATAATCTATCAGCCTACTTTGTACATCCAACGGCGCTGGCAGATCTCGACCGGATATACGGTTCCAGAGCTTCGCTCCTTGGTTAGATTCAATGTTGATCTTTCCAATTCTGCGCCTCCGCCCCCGACCATTCCGCCGACATCGACAGGAACATCAGGTAATGAAACCAGTACATCGGCATTTGCGATTTCTACGCCGAATGGTCCGGATGTTATTTCGATAAATTCAACATCAGTTAATTTCGCAAGCTCTGGCGGAGCGGGCTTAGCAGGCGCGCTCGCAAATCTAAACAACAATGTACAAAGCATGACAGCCAATGCCGGAATCGGATTTGTCGTTCATCTCCCTGACTCAGTAGGTACTTTACGTCGTTTATCGACGATGAATTTGGATATTCAAAGCTCTGGAAACCCGATTCTGATAACAAAGGTTAAATCGTCAACGACCAATCCGACATACGAAATACCGGATGAAGATAACATAATCTTCTCTCAAATCGGTGGAGATACGAATAACATCATTGTAAACAAGGACGTACCTTCTGCATTCGCTGTCTTGATCAAGGCCAAGACGAATGCTACGGTCGTATCTGGAGTCTCATCCATTCTCTTGCAGGCTTCAGGATTTAAGTCCGGGAATTTTCCGCCTGACCTTCTCGCGACAATAGATACCTACGACATCGAAGGCATCGCTTCGAACGGCGGAGATGCAACTTGGCTTCCTCAACGAGGTCAACTTCCAGAGTTCAAGCTCAACTTCTCGGCGGCCGTTCCTGTTACTGTAACCCCTACCGATACGGGAAATACTACGGGGCCTGCAACTACTAATGGAACTGGGAACATCTCCAGTATCATAGCTGCTTCCCCGATCCGAATTACAAAGAGCAAGGGCGATAGTGTCCATCCAAGGCTTGCCATTGATAGCAATGATAACATCTGGTGCGTCTTCCACTCGAACAGAGGCGGAAACAACGAGATATACGCCGGCCGGTACATTTGCGGAAAATGGACAACCTCTGCGCTTGGCGGGACGGATACCAGAGTTTCCAACGCAGGGGCTAACGGCAAGACAGCCAGCTTCCCTAATGTCGCAGCAGACGATGCCGGAGATGCTCATATAGTTTGGCAATCCGACGATACGGCAGAAGGCAACTCTGACATATTCTATGCGAAGACAACTGGCGGAGGGAGAGAGTTCTCCGCTACGCACAGGATCTCCGCAAGCTCAGGCGAGGCTCAAATGCCGGACATCGCTGTTTCGAGCGCCAGCGAAATCAGCGCAAACGCCAATGTCTCCGATACCAATCTTGTCGGCAACGGACGAATTACCGTTGTTTGGCATGACAATAGATTTAATAATTATGAAATTATGGCTGCGACAAAGCAGTCTGGCGAATGGGAAAGCTCTGGGCAAGGCTCAACCGACACTCGCATTACGCAGGCGATCGGAGATAGCTTGTTCCCAAGAATAGCGGCGGATCATCACGGCAACTTGAGAGTTGTCTATCATGATCGGCGACGCGGCCGGACTAATCCATGGATCTTCATGTCGACTTTTGTAGCCGCAGACAACAGATGGGATTCAACAGCCCAAGGCGGCAGCGATCTTCCGATAACTCCGCAAGGCACCGACGAATCGCTTCATCCTGACATCGCTATCGATCCTGTCGATGGTGTTTACGTTACATGGCACGATACGCGCTTTAGAAGAGAAAGCCCGGATCAGCAGGAAGAAGTCATGTCGAGCTACTGCCCTCGCAGCGATAGCTCGATCCGATACTGCGGACCTATTACGACAAACATCGAGGCATATGTCTCGACCCAATTTGATATTGTAGATTGCATCAAGGGTCGGCCAATTGACATTACCAACGTTCCTCAAGTTTGCTTGTCTATTACGTCTCCGGGCGCTACGTTCTTCCGGGTCTCTGAGGATGGCGGTGAATTCAGCGAATGGACGTCGTTCCAGCCTGACATCAATCTCGACAATACGGTGCTTCCATGGGTTTTGGGACCCGGCTCCGGCAAGAAGAACATTTGCATTCAGGTTCAGGACGCGACTACGGTCGGGTTCCCTGTCTGCAAGAGCATCGTTCTGCAATCCGGCATCCCGGCATTCAAGATAGAGTTCTTCAGGGATGAAGAATTTACGGTTCCTCTTGATACATTCAATAAGCACCCTGTTGCTCCGGCCGGGGACGTCTTTGTCAGATTGACATCGTCAACTCCGCTCATCTCGGCTCCGACATTTGATGTCATCAGCAGAGGAAGCCGGCTTGTTTTCAATCAGAAGACCTTGGCCGTAAGCGGCTTCTTTGGAGCGAATGATCAGGGACTAGGGTCATTCGCTGGTGATATTGTCGCGAATACGGCAGGGAATGAATTCTCCGCTTTTGGTTCGACAATGTTCAAGGGCAGATTCTCTGTTCATCGGGATGACGGTTTCTTCCATGCAGACGGACTCGCCAGAATCATTCCTCACGGCAAAAGCGCTCGGGGCGAAGTTTTCTAACTAAGGAACTGACCCCGGAAATAGCGAATAATGCCCTAGACCGGAACAGAAGCGTAAAGGGCTTGTCATGTCATATTTTCCAGAATCTATAATGCCGGCGCGCATCAAAAGCGAATCGGCCGATGTTGATGGGAACCAGTTCATTGTTTCTGGGGCCGATCACAATCGCCATGATTCCGAGATCCGGGCCTTGCAGAAGGTCATCGGAGTGCCGTCCTTGCCTGTCAGCGGCTTTTCTGGCGCTACAAACGCCTGCTCCATGGTCAACGTTCTACTTCAGGTTTTGAACCAGATCAAGGCCCTCAGAGATGACTTCATCCAGCAGACCAGCGGAGTTGTAGCGGTCGAGGATGAGGAAGTTACGGGAGTAGACGGAATCATTCCATTCCCCGCGGCTTGGAGCAATACGACTCTCGAATCTGAGATACCAGATGCCTCGATAACTGATGAGGAGAACATAGCGCCCTTATCCTCCATAACGCTTGCGGATGTCAGCGGGATGCCGGATGAAGGCTATATTACGATCATCAACGACGTTTCGACTGCGCCAGTATTCGTATTTCACAATCCGACATTGCAGGTTGTCAGTCCAACAATTGCGTATGCGAAGGTAGGGGCAGACTTCTTGTACGAGGTCTTGGCAAACAAAGACGCTACTTTCACTGTTCAGAATCTTCCAGCCGGCTTGACGTTCGATGGGGCCTTGATTACAGGGCAGCCAACGACGGCCGCAAAATCAACGATAGTCGTTACAGCTAATTCCTCAAATCCGACAGAGACCGCGACGTTCAGTTTAGGACTGACTGTTTCGGCGGCGGCAACTCCAACGATAACAAGTCCGCTCGTCGCTTTGGGGACGGTCGGCAGTCCATTCAATTACCAAATTGGATACACTGGAGTACTGAATGCTGTGACCTTCTCTAATTTGCCCGGCGGCTTTTCAACTTATGGAGCATTCCTGTCAGGAACGCCAAGAGAGACAGGCACTTACAACATATTGATGAGTATTACCGATGCGTTCGGCGGACTCGATAGCCAAACGTTGGTATTGACGGTTTCTTAACGGAGCAGTAGATGAGCAACGACATGTCGAGAGATGTTTCTCCGCACAAATGCCCGGAATGTAATCCGTCGATTAAAAGTCCGGATTTGATCCCTGCTGGCATGACGATTACCTTTACAAAGGGCGTTGCTGTCGAGGATACTCGCTTTGGATGGTATGTTACAGAACCCGGAACTACAACCAGCGTCAAGCATACAGGTCCACTTGATATACATCAGGCTAATGACGCGGCAAGCATTACTCTGCCTGCTGGTCTGACTTTCTGCTGGTGCGCGATAGCCGAGAACAACAACAATTATTTCAGGATCAAGGGGACCCCGACAACAGAAGGAACAACGGCCGTTACAAGGCCCGGAGGAACGGTCATCGCGACCTTTGTCGTTGGACCGGGGCCAAAGCCTAGTCCGTCTAATTTATTTCCTACAGGTCGCAAGGGAGTAACTTATTCACATACTGTTACAGTCGCGGGACTCAATACCGTTCCAATTATTGATCCAGTAGTTACAATAACGCACCTTGTTGATGATCTTGGCGTTGCTCTCGGACTTTCATCTTCTGGCGGAACTATTACTGGAGTCCCTACGGCAGAAGGTTTTCTGTATCCATACGTATCTATAACATGCGTTGGCGGCTCATATACAGGCGGCGGCGGCAAGATAAGGCTTGATGCTGCTGATCCTGAATTTACGAGCGCTTCTACTGCTACTTGCTATGTTGGACAATCTTTTTCTTTCGAGGTAACAGCACCCGACTCCGCAGCGAGATCCAAGGCAAGGTTGACGGATGGAATCAGCGCCGAAGGATTGCCTGCGGGTTTGACTTTGGGGGCGACAGACTCCAATGGAACCGCGATAATTTCTGGAGTTCCTACAGGTCCAGCACCTTGCCCGATAGGACAGTCCGTAGGTGTAACGCTTTCGGCTACCAATAAAAGGACAGATCTTTTTTATCCATCTTCCGGAGGTCTCGCAAGCCAGTTGCTTCAACTGGCTATCGTAGATCCTCAACCGCCGGCTCTTATTGGCAATCCTCTTACGCTGTACACTCATTCTGCTGCGACTCCTCCCGTTACCGGAGTTACAATAGGAACGCCCAGCGCGCCGAAGATATACGCCAACGAATTATGGAACGGATTTGAATTTTACGCAACACGTTGTCCTGCGTCCATGTCGGTAACAAGTCTCCCGCCCGGCTTGACAGCAGCAACTACTATAACATCTCCAGCCGCCGTAGCAGTTGTAAGTGGAACTCCTACTACGCCCGGCATATACTCAATGATGGTAACTCCAGCTAATTCATTTGGAAGTACGCCGACTGCTGTTTCAATCATTATCAGTTTTAGGCCGTGCGTTATAACCAGCCTTGACGGGACCGCTTGCGCTCAACTTGCGGAGTGGGTTATCAATACTGTCGGGTTCTCTCGACAGATGACCGCTTCGAACAGTCCGCAAAACTGGAGCGCGGTAGGATTGCCGCCCGGATTAGGAATCAATACTTCTACTGGGTTAATCTCCGGTGTTCCTAGCGCGGCTGGGACTTATGTTGGAACTATTACTGTAGACAATATTGGAGCTTACGGCGTTGTTCCGGCAGATCCAAGGACATCAGCTTCGATTACGATTACCATTACCTCGACAATTGCCGAGCTTGTTCCGGTTATCTCAAGCGATCTTACGCCGTTGATGTCTGCTCCGAACGATGTCGCATCAGGCATTAGAGATGTCGCGATGACTTATCAAATCGCGGCTACTCATTGCCCGGCCAGTTACAACGCAACATCATTACCGCCGGGATTGACGGTTAATACGACGACAGGACTTATCAGCGGTACGCCGACTCAAGTAGGCTTTTTCTCGACTACTGTATTCGCTACAAACATTTGGGGAACCGGATCTGACATTGTTGAGTTCATAATCAGCTATCCAGCGCCCATTATCTCAAGCCCGCTTTATACGTTCGGAATCTCTGGCGAAGAGTTTGATCCACCCGTAGCTCTTGGTGGAGGAACTCCGGCAGGATACTACATGACCGCGACGATCTCTGATCCGTCAGATACCATTGATTCATACCATTCTGTCGACGCCCTGCCAGAAGGCTTGACCATTGATACTGCGACAGGCGTTATTTCAGGAACGATAACTGCCCCGGCTGGGACCTATACCGTTGGTATTTTCGCTACGAACGTTGGAGCGCATGATATTCCACCGGAGGTTCCGGCGCTGCCTGCTCCCATTTCGACTTTGCAGATCGCGGTCTACAATGCTCCGCCGGTAATAACTTCGATTTCGCCTGATGCGGTTACAAGTTCCGGCAATGTAACGATGACGATAACAGGAACAGGATTCTTACCCGGCGCGCAAGTCTTGTTCGGAAGCTTTGTTTTTGTCTCTGGTACGAACGTCATTGTAGTAGACTCAACAACTATAACCGTAACGGTCCCTGCATTACTGTTTCAAGAAGACCCCTATAACGTTGTAGTAAAGAATCTTGATGGTCAGGCAGATGTTTTTGAGACCAGTCTTTTCATTATTCCTCCGGGATCTACAGTCTCGCATCAGGTTCGATATACGTCGTTGTATACGACACAGAGTCCGATCTACGACATAGTCAGTACAGGAGGCGCATCCAACCGAAAGAAGAGGATTTTCGGACTTGGAACAAACGTCGAGGTTCTATTTTACAGTGGAATCGATGTTGACGAGAACAAGCTCTTAAACGTATACAGAAAGCAGAATGCTTCAACTTCAACAAGGCATGGAGTCGGGGATTTAGTATTTAAGGGAATAGCATCGATTCAAGTCTCTCCATACATGTACAAATCGGATGGCGGGAAAATTGCGCACGTCGATTGTCTCTTGAGATCCAACGGAAGAGTCGACATGCATCTGCGAAGGATCGACGGAATCGCTCTTACCGAGGATTCCGAGCTTCTGTACGCCGCCTATCAAGCCGTTCTCATCAAGAGCCTCGATTTGATTCCGCGGCTTAAAATTGGAACCGACGAATGCAGTTAAGGAGTAGTCATGGCTTTTTTTCCTAAGTCCACAATGCCGAACGTCCGCAAGAAGAATGCCGGCTCCATCGTCGGCTCTATTCTCGCAGAGAGTTTTAATCTGCATACGGACGAAATCATCGCCATGGAGGAATTCCTCGGAACGTCTGGCGCTAGTGAGGCCGACATCAATGCTCTTTTGAGCGGCCGAGTAGATCCAGCCAATATGATCGGGATATTGAAGCTCCTTGCGGACGCTGCCAATCTCATCTCTGACGGTGGAGTTCTTTCTACTTCTGGATATGTTCACAACGGCCAGCGCATGATCTTCCCAGATGGCGCAACAACGACTTTTCTTCAGGCTCCGCCGGCCGCAACTGACAAGACTATCAAGGTCTCTTCAACCATAGGATTCCCTGATTCAGGCATCATTTCGATCTTGAATGACATAGATGTTCCGTCTGTTACCGGCTCGGATCAAACACCAGTAGAAATCATTCAGTACAATGGAAAAACAAGCACTCAATTCTTGAATTGCGAACGCGGAGTCGACAAGACGACCGTAGGATCTCATTCGGGCGGATTTATCGAGACCGGGATTGCGTCGCCCGGAAGTACAAACATGATAGATCAATGTTTGACTTTGCCGATCGCTATCAAGATCTGCAATCGTAGATATCCGGGCCTGCGCCTCAAGACGTTCCTATTCTTCCCTGCATTCGGACTGCTTGGCTCGTTTGTCGAGATTGTCCGAAAGATCCGGCGTGATCCATTGGCTTTCGAATTGTCCGAGACAAAATTGGGCGGCAGCTATGATAATGTCATAGACGCCGCAACCCAAGCTGGAATTCTAGTCACGGCATCCGATGGATCTTATATCCTTCAGTCGGCAGACTCCGCCAAACTAGCTTTGAACGAATTGACATGGATCGAGGCATCGGTTTTTGCTGGCGCTCTTCAAACATCAGGAGACATTGTTGTTTTGAATCAACCGTCTGATTACAGGGTTGGAGTTGCCCCGTTCATTCCAGTATTCCAAGGTAGAATGGCGGTTCAGCATTCATTGGCGGCATTGACATTGAATCCGACAGCGGCGAGTGTTCCGGCACCTCCTGCGACAGTTACTACCGTAACGACTCCCGCACCAACTACTACTTCTACGACTCCGAATACGGGAGCAGGAGTTCTTACACAGGTTTCGTTCTTTACTAGCCGCGCTGATTTTGACAATCAAAGCGCGCAAGGATTCAGGATCATTCAAGCAAGCTATCGAGGAAGAGAATTCAATGTTTCGGCTGCAAATGGTACAATCGCTATCGCACGTATTGATGGAAGTAATCTCGGAGACATAGGTACTCAAAGTTTTATTTTCAATAGACGAAGTCCTGCCGGACTCGTAATTGGTACGTCTATAAGTTACCCGATAGACAAGGCTAATTTTTTTATATTGAACAATACGGATTCTTTACGTTGGGTTATCTTAACAAACCCCGACAGTTCTACATTGGGCAATGGAATTCTTGCAGGCGATAGCGTTATTGTTACTCTGGTAAATAACTTCGGTACTTCGAATATCTTGACCGTTGCGACTACCCGGCAGATACTTACGAGTGCTTCGCTCGGCGCGACCCTTACGGTTTCTCTGCCTCAGCCGCCACCAGCGCCGGCAACTAATCCGAATTTGACGAGCATATCTATTTTTACTCAGCCAGACGGCCTGCAATCAGATCCAGTTCATGGAAATATGATCTGGTTTAATGGAGGCTATAAGACATATCAATTGAATTTGGATAGCCGCGTATTGACTCATGTCGCTGGTAATGGACAGCTATGCTGTGCTATCGGATTCAATGCTCTGGCAACCTTGTCTACAACGAATAGCCCTTGGATCAATCCAATTTATTCGACTGGCGGGTATACGTTGCATTTGGCAATTCCGAACATGAATAGAACAGGGGTTGTTAGTACAGCGCTCCAGTTATCACTGCTTGCAGGAAGCGGCTTGGCCGGCGCAGTTGTAGATAATAATACCGCAGGCGTAAGCGCTTCTTTAAATAATCCTATGTCCTTGGCTACTTATGACGCTGGCGGGTTCGTTGCAGATACGAACAATAACAGATTCTTGTACGTCCGGCAGAAGACGGATTTGAGCGGATATCTCGTTACTCCAGTAAGATTCATGACATTTTTGGATTCAGAGGGCGTTCCTGATTTTTCATTCAATAAGGCATCATTTTATCCTACGCAGATGAGAAATTCATTTATCGGCCCGACCCAGAATAGTGGACATCGAACAGGATTCTTTGTAGTTTCCAACAATAGGATCTGGATAGTAACTCCGAGTATTGCTGCCTTTGGTGATACTGTAGAGAGCGTATCAGTCATCATGAACGTCTTTGCTGGGACCGGCGTTGCCGGAAACAGTGGTGATGGCGGGCCGGCAAGACTTGCTCAAATTACTCCAAAATATTACTGCTATGACAAGATAGAAAATATTTATGTTACTGACGGATTTACGATCAGGAAGATAGATCATTTCGGAGTCATCAGTACTTTGGCGATAACCCTTCATCAACCTGACGACATAATCAGCAGTATGTGTATCGACAGTCTTGGTAATATCTACTATTCTGAAAGCTCAAAGAACAAGATTGTCAAGATCGCGTTTCCGTATGGCTCGGCTCCCGCTACAGTAATTATCCAAGAGCCGCCGGCTGAGGTAGTCGTTGCCGTTGTACCGCCGGCAGTACCTTCGACGACAACGACTCCAACGCTTCCAGCGACGGTTCCATTAACGCCGGCTACGACTCCGCCGACTTACTTATCGTCTATTGGTATCGCACAGACCGCAGACGGCCGCCTGTATGTCAAGCTGACGTCGGATCAAGAGCAGGACGAGGCGGATCAGGCAGTCATCGAATACAAGACCTTCTTTACGCCTTCGTTTAGAACCTCGCAGCAAAAGGATGCATTCTAATGGCTTTCTTTCCAGACAGCCCTATGCCCAAGAACCTTAAGCGGGAGACTGCTAAGGAAGTAGATAATAGCGCGAGTATCTACAATGCTCGCGACTATAACATTCACCATCGCGAGATCTTGGCGATGCAGCGTCTTCTTATTGGAAATGGATTCGCAGAGACCGACAACGGCATGTTAGGGGCGATTATCGCGGCTCTCGAAGCCTTGAAGAACATGACCAATGGAGGATTGCTCTCCAAGTACTGTGGGACGATCCAGTCTTCAGAATACGTACCTATTCCGGCGCAGGTTCTCAATACCAAGACCGGAGATACCCTTTTAGCAACAGCTACGACGATCCCTGTTTTAAGTACATCTGGTTTTCCGCGTTCTGGATTTCTGACCAAATTCAATAATACGAATGTTGTCGCCGCGGGAGATTTTAAGAGTTACGCCTTCGGCAAAAGTATAATGAACTATGAGATCATTAGGTATGCAGGCAAGACAGATACGTCCTTTACAGGATGCACTCGGGAGATTGACGGGTTTGCTCAAGACTTGGAAGATCCATATGCAGTTATCATTGGCGGAAAAGCGAGCTTGATATTGTCTCATGATCTATGGAAAAGCGATCCGGCTAAGCAGCCTATCCAATTCTATTTGGAACATGACGCAAGACTCAGGGTATTAGGAAACGTCTTTACAGAGGACGGCTTGGTTACAGACAGTATTCTTCAAGTGTCTTATGCATTTTCGGTTGTCGGAGCTTTCGAAAACATCAACTTCTCTCAGAACTCGGCCTAACTATGTCAGCATTTGGAAATCAAAATTACGGAACCCCGTTCGGAGCCATCAATCCTCCGAGCTTCTTCGATTCGCAAGGATCGGGGTTCTATGACTATTCCGGTTTTTCATCCAGATCAGGAACGTCGGGATTCTCCGGGAACGTAGGATGGTCCGGTTTCTCTGCCTACTGTGGACCAGATGGCCTTGAATTCATTCCTTACAAACCGACTTTAACATTCCCGCTCAATTTCGCGATCTTGTCCGGAGTCGAGACAGTTACTTGGAAAGAAGCGATCCCGCAAGACATTTGCGGAGACAGCGTCTTCTATGAACTTCAATTTACTAGAACACTTTCTCTGGACTCAGGATGGAAAACGCTCGCTACGGATCTTCCTATTGGTACGACCAGCTACGAATTCGACGTCTCTGAAATTCCCTATACCGAGGATGGCGGCCTACGCCTTCGGGCAAGGGATTCGAAATTCTTGTACTCAGATTACTCCAAGTCGAATCAGCCATTCCTTATCGCGAATCATTCACCAAATCCGCCGACAATCATTTCTCCAACGGCGAACGACTCTTTCGACTACTGCATGCCGGTAGTTTGGAAGGAGTCAACGTTGAAAGATGTCGACGGGCAAGGCGTGACATACATGCTTGAGATTACAGATATGTACTCCGCTGGGACTGGCTGGCTTCAAGTCCCGGACGCCGCAGAGATTGCGCAGGGAACGACTTCGTTCAACATATCGACTTTTGATTTCCCCGAGGGCGATGATTACGGCATTCGCCTGTCTTCAGTTGACTCGCTGGGCCTTGCATCATCGCCGGCTACGATTGGCCCAATCAAGATTCGTCATCAGGGTACTTTCATCATCGATACCATCGCGCCCGAGGGGTCGTTGGCTATCAATGATGGAGCCTCTCTTTCGGCAAGCTCAAAGGTCAAGCTATCTCTCTTCGCACTGGACGAGACTACTGGAATTAAGGACGTCAGGTTCAGAAATGCCGAGGAAGATTGCTGGAGCGACTTCGATACCTTTACAAACGAGAAGTTCTGGGATCTTCCCAAGACGGATGGCGTAAAGAGGGTATTCGTACAGTACAGAGACTACGCAGGTAACATCAGCGAGGTCTGTGATTGTGAGATTGTCAGCAGGGTTCTTTGCGACGAAGGAAACGTGACGGATATTGAGGTATTTAATAGCAAAATCTATGCTGCTTTTGACGCAAACGGGAATCTGGTCGAATACAAGGTTCTTGTCAAGAGAGCCGCAGCGCTGCCTGAATCCGAAATATCCGCTCTGGCCAGATTCGAAAACTTCCTGTACGTCGCTACTTACGATGAGGACAGTGGTTCTGCCGCGATCTATTCCTTTGATGGCAGGGCAACTCGGGTCTACAGCATTGCGGGAGTGAAGATCCTTACCATGCTCTCGTATAATGACAGTCTGTTCCTTGGATTGGATAGCGGGCGTATCGTATCTTTCGATGGAGTAAACGCGACGACTGTATTCGCTGGGTTGTCTCCGATCACTCGCCTCCGAACGGATGGAGCGGTTCTTTTCGCGACTGTCCAAGGCGGAGGGGAGTATCTTTCGACTGCTGACGGAACGACGTGGAAGGTCAATACCTTCTAAATGGGAATATCGCAATGCCTATCGACCTGCAATTCATAGACGCCAACATCACGGACTATCAGGATATTCCGTCGAGTTTGTATCCTGTATTGACCAGCGTTCCGCTTAAGAACGTTACTATCAATACCAGCGCTCAGCACGGCCAATTCCAAGGAACCATCGCAGACGGCAATGGCATCGATATTCGATGGGTCTATCCGTCGACAGACAATCTTTACTTCAGAGTAGCTGTCGGCTATCAGTTCCAAATAATGGAAGGTACTTTCTCTTCCCAGCAGGCCCAATCCATTCTTCCGCCCGGCAACCTCGTTTACGAGCAGATAGAAAATTTCAAGGACGAGGTAGATCCTGATCTACATTACATCAATCTTCAAGCCGGCGCATCCGGGAAGATCGATATCCCAACTACGATCCTCAAGAGCGGGAATAAGTATACAGTAAGAGTTCGAGCACTTGTCTTCTCTGAGCGCGGAGCGGGAACGGTAAGCGGACAATACTTCAAATATACTCAATGGGGAACGATTAACTTCCGGGTCAACAGCGTTCCGGCCGCCATCAATCTAAGAACCAATGGCATCTCAAACCCTACAGCGATTACGAGGACTGAGCCGGTTCAGTTTTCATTTACATTCGCCGACAATGACGGCCCTTCTTACTTGTATCGGATTCAAGTAGGAACAACGCCGGGAGTCGGATTCTCTGCAAACATCTGGGACTCTGGACTCGTCTCGGCTGGGGCTGGCTATGGCCCGCGGGACTTCATGGTTCCGTACAGCGGGCCTGAATTGGCGGCCGGCGTTATCTACGCATGGAGAATCGATGTTCAAGACGGGCTTTCGGATGGTGGATTTACAGCGGCGAACGAGACTTTTAAGATCAACAGTCCTCCGGTTATTACATCGGTAAAAATCAACGACATCGAACTGATTTACGAGGACGAGGTAACAGTCGCAAGCACCGAGGCCGTTCTATCATGGACGTCTTCAGATCCGGAAGGCGATACTCAGCGGGCATACAACGTTGTAGTTGTTCAAACCGAAAGTACGAATACTCAAGGCTTCGAAATCCTCAATACGGGCAATGTATTTTCAACACAGACGTCTATCGCGCTTCCGGCCCTGCCAGATGGCGGAGAGATCAGAGTTACCATCTCTGTTAGAGATAGTGTCGAATTTGGAGAGAGTACGGTTGTCTCGTTCTTTTCTGATGCTAGACCAGAGGCGCAAAATCTAAAGATCGATGGTTTTAGCAATCCGGGCAATGTAGCTACGTCAACTCCTTTGTTTAGCTGGATGTTCTACGATTCGGATGCTGGGGAGATGCAAACAGCCTTCAGAATTCAGGTTGCGAGTAACGATACTTTCTCAACATTGCTTTGGGATACCGGGTCTGTAACGTCCGCGGCAAGCGCAGTAACCTATGGAACTACAGCATCTCCCGAAGTCGCACCTACAGCCCTGACTCATGGGGCGTATTACTTCGTCAGGGTTCAGGTATCGGATGGATATTCTTTCTCCGAGTATACGAATGGATTCTTCGCTGTTAATACCAGCCCGAATAGTCCTACTCTTCTTTCGCCATCTGCCGGCGCGTTCTCTGGGACGATCAACGTAACATGGATGCCAGCGTCGCCATTGGACGATGACGGCGACGAAGTCACATATACTATCGAGATGACGACGCGCAGGTCGTCCAATCAAGGCTGGGAATATTTGGCAGGACCTTTCGGCTCTGCTACGGCGGCCTTCGCCTTGGATACGTCGAGCATTAAGGCCGGAAACGACTTTGGAGTCCGCGTTCTAGCGAATGATGGATTTACCGATTCAGATCCAATCTTGGGAACATCGGCGGTCAATGCGAACGGCCTTGGCTTTACGATCCTGAACCATGTTCCTGAGACCCCTGTTTTCATCTTGCCGGAAGCATCAAGTCTCATCGCTTCTGTATTGAAGGTAGAATGGCTTGAGGCTTCCCCTGTCGATGTCGACGGAGACGCCGTCTTCTATATTCTTGAGATTACTCGGGATGCGAGCGCCGCACTGCCAACCTACGAAAAGGTCGGGGTTTTCAATGAGGGGACTCCGCGAACGTTCATCGATGTTTCGAATTTCACAGACGGAGCGAACTACAAGATTCGGATTACGGCTCAGGATGACAAGGGCGGAGTTGGAGAGACGAATTTCTCTGAAACATTTGCGATTGTCAATACGCCTGCCGTTACTGACTTTGAGACACTTGGTGCGTCTCTTTATCTAAGTACTACTGACGGAAGGGTTTTTAGGGCAAGAGAGTCAATATGGCAATTGGAAGAGGAATTCAATACTTCCAACAGTCTTGAAGTATTCGAAGCATTTGTCAGAGGCAGTCCAAAGGCTGAGGCGGAAGAAGGAGTTCTATCTATCGAATCTCCTCCGGGCGCTTCATACATTTTGAGAATCGGCTCGAAAAAATAAAACATGCCATATTACATCTCACCTCAACAAAGCCCCATCAGCCATAAAGTTGCGCTCTACGCAAATTTGAGTACCGTCTCGTCAGTTCCCGCGGGACATACAATCCATTGGCGTAAGAACGGCTCCATAGTCAAGGAAGGCATTACCGACGATCCTTTCAATCTGGCTGTCAATACCTCTGAAGATGCAACGGATGTTGATGGCGTCGTCTTTACGGCTGAGGACACCGGAGCATACATTGATTTTCTCATCGACCTAGCCGGTACGCCCCTGAACTCGCAGACGGTCGTTTTGTCAAATAATACTCCGACTCTCTCTGGCGCAGGCCCGGTAACGGATTCTTACAATCGAACTGGCGGCCGGCCAACGATGGTTTGGACATATTCGGATACGGATGTAGATCCTCAATTTTTCTACCGCGTTCGTTTCGGCTCTACGCCGGGCGGCGCTGATTTTCATGACAGTGGAACAGTTTCATCAACAGCCCAGACATTTACTTTTCCGATTTCGGAGACGGCTATTCCGCAAGGAACAGTCTGGTACTGGACAATTGACGTTGGAGATGGGGAGAAAGTAGATCCTTTCGATGTCTCTGTAATCCCGGCTCGCGTAACGGTGACTGCTACGGGATCGTCTCAGGTCAATACTCCTCCGGTTGTCAGTAGCGTCCTTGTAGATGGATTGGCAGATGGAACGGTGCAAAATCTAACTCCAACGATCAGTTGGACTTATACCGACGTTGACTCTCAGCCGCAGCAGTCTTACCGCGTCATAGTTTCGACAGACGTTGGACAAACCGAAGTATTGTGGGATTCCGGCGAGATTTCTGGGGCCGCATCTTCGATCAGGTACAATTTCAACCTGACCGGCAGCGCCATTGAGTCTCACGTAACGCTGTATGTTTCGGTAGAGGCTTCCGATACTTTTGTAGCCAGCACCGGGACGACGACATTCGTAGAGTCGAATCCGCCGATCATTACCTCATTGACTGTTGACAGCAAAGTCAATCCGCTCAATATTACGAATACGATTCCTTTCTTCAACTGGCTCTATACCGATCTTGATGAAGACCCACTGGTCGCTTACGAGATCCGGGTAAACAACAACGATACAGACCTTGGCACCGATTCATTCCTTGGAGATATTTGGAACTCGGGCGTCATTGTTACGCCTGAAGCCTACGGAACCCCATTCAATTTAGATGGGACCGCATTCCCCGGATGTCCTATAACAAATACGTTGCAGTCTGGCGTCAAGTATTTCTTCCAAGTCCAGATCAAGGATGCTCATAATACGTCAGAGTGGGATACTGGCTTCTTCAAGTTCAACAGCCCGCCTACGGCCGAGAATATGCAGATCATTCCTGCCGCGCCATTCAACAGCGATGATCTTTTCGCCGTTTACGACTTTGTTGACGATATCGGAGATGTAGAGAGCGACCTGACGCAGATTCGCTGGTTTAGAAAGCCTGTCGGTGGATCTTTCTCTGAGATTGTAGCTCTTCGTAATCTGAGAACGATCCCGGCGTCTTCAACGTTCCCTGACGACCAGTGGAAGTTTACAGTTAGACCGCACGACGGCAATGAATACAGCGTCTTGTCATACGCATGCGCGCCGGTAGCGATCTTGAACCGCGCCCCGACCGCCAGCGCCCTCGCTCTTCTTCCAAGCTCGCCAAAGACGGCTGATAATCTACAGGCGATCTTCGCATTATCCGATCCTGACGGGGATTCAGTCAGCGCCCAGATCAGTTGGTACAAAAATGACGTAGAACAGATTGAGTTGAAAAATACTGTTACCATTCCGTCGTCCGTTACTTCTGTTGACGAAGAGTGGTATTTTACGGTTCAGCCGTATGATGGATACGATCTAGGCCCTGTAGCGACCTCCTCCAAGGTCAAGATCCTGAATACCAAGCCGTATGCATCAAGCATGTCCGTTGATGGCAAGATCTTCCCCAGAACGGTTAAGAACGCGAACCCGACAATTAGCTGGACCTATCAAGACGACGACTCCCAGCCCCAGACAAAGTACCAATTCATTCTCGGAACACGGCCGGCGCGGACCAAGAAGATCTTGACGGATCTGACCCGGTCATTGTCTTTGAGTTCGGCAGGGACCGGACAGGCGTTAATTTGCGGTGGAGAAGTCGGTATCTTATCGACGTGTGATGGGAATGGAATTCTTGTTGCCGGAAATGATTTGTTTGATTCTGGAGTAGTCGAATCGGATGATAGTTTCTATCAGTACATTACCTCCGACTTCGTTCGCTCGGTATCAATGAACGCTATTTCGCTGGATAATCTAGCCGGGTTTACAATTTCTACCGACTTGCAGACGTTGCTATTGCAACCAGCGGTCGCAAACGGGACTGCGACAGGCAGGTTTACAGGGATCTCGTCTTTCTACGATGTCCAACTTACCTATGTAAGGGATGATAAAAAATCAACCTACAGGCTGCTCGTAGACGGAGTTGCGGCCGGTCAATTTACGTCACAGCCGGGGAACGGACCTGATGTCTATACATTCAATGCCGTAAAAATCGAGGCATCCTCAGTCGTAGGTATAGTTAGCATCGCGACGGATGCAGGAGCCAAGGGTAAATTTAGACAACTTATATTTACCCCCATCTCTCAATTGGAACTGAATGCGGGCGAATTCTCGACGCTTTCAGGCTACTTGCAAGATGGCACCGGCGGCATCAAGCTGGCGGGCTTAGCAGGAACAGCAACAACCTTGTTCTCATTCCCATCAGGAACGTATGATGTAGAGTTAGTGTATGTTACTGAGACGAATGGCAATCCAGTCTTGACTTTGTCCCAGAACAATTCAGTTTTGATGAGCTTCAATTACGAGTCTGGGGCAAAAACCAGATCAAGATTCTTGGCAGGGGTTCAAATGACCCGCGGGGATACGTTGAAGATCAGCGGGACCCGGAATGCAGGGGCCTTGGCTAGGGTTAAGGAAGTAATCTTCCGGCCGACCAGTACTACTAAGGTCGGCTCCAAGTTGAAGGACGGATTGCAGTATTTCGCGTCGGTCAGGATGTTCGACGGCCGAGATTGGAGCGATTGGTCGACAACGACATTCGCCATGGCTGGCTCCGCATGGGCGTCAGGGGTCGCGAACTCTACTGGATGGACGATAGAGACACGCTTCCGAGTCTTGCCGATAGAGAGAGAAACAGTCAAGGACCGTGTATTGAAGGTAACAGGATCAGAACCATCAACTGGATGATAAAATGCCGATTGGGACAGAATCGAATACTCTTCTTGAATGCCAGCAGATTGTAGCGGGAGGAGCCAAGCTCGGCTGCCAGAACGAGTTCAATACTCTCAGTTCTGGTTGTGATCGTTTGGGTACGGCATTGAACGATCAAGCTGCGGCTGTAGCGGACTACGAAGACCTACTCCAGAATACCAACATCGCCAGTATTCAAGGCGAGATCTCCAGCTTACAGAGTCAAGCAGCCGGAAGAATTCCAGCCGCGATTGCCCAAGCCAGTCATTCAATCAACGTAGCCAAGGGACTTCTCGGAGAGGGAGGACTAACTCCGTCTCAGCAACAGTCATTCCTGAATAGCATTGCAAGCACCCAGAATACTTTGAACCTTCTGCAATCCCAGCTTGATACGATCAACAATGAGATAAGCGATCTTCAAGACAAACTCGCCGATTTGAACGCCGCCAAGGAGCGGAGCGAAAAGGCCAAAAGGGAGCTTGATGCTGCGCAATCCGATGCTGTACGCTTTACAGACATCTACAAACGGTGCAATTTGACGCCATTGAGCGGAGAAGAATCTGTACCAGAAGAGGAAAGCGTTATTACGGACAATTCAAATACGAATACAACGTCAAATACGGTAGCGACTACCAATACGACATCTTCCAGCAGCTTTTCCGGAACTATCGCTTAAAAATGGCAACTATCATTCAAGACCTTAAAGACAGCATCGCAGCCTACCGCAAGGCTAGTATCGCGGTCACCTCTTTCACGGGGTTGTCTGGAGTATCCGTCGATACTGTTGATGAAGTTAAGGCTGCTATTCAGATGCTTGCTGATTTGCAATCAAGTCTTCTTGAGCTTTCTACGTCCGCTGACAATTTGAATACTTCTCTGGCTGCCGTCGAGAGTGACTCGGCCACATCCAAAGCTACTCTTGAGACAGATGTCGCCAATTTGACTGGCGAAGTCGTCGCAGAGGAAGAGTTCGCCGCTTGCGAAAGCGATCAATTCCAAGGCATCCGCTTCTATGACGGAACGTCTTTTGGCTACATGAGGGTTTTTCCGGACAAAGTTCAGCTTCTCGTCGACGAGCCTTTGGAATTCGCACTAGACGGAACGATTACCCATACATATCGATTGACTGGACGCAATGGAACCTTAAAGCTCTATGTTGACGGTCAATTGGCAATTGACGCGACAGATAAATTTAACCAGCCTACCGCGTCGAAGCTCATCGAGTTTGGAGACATCTCCGGGCGCAACCAGAGCATCTCATCCTATTGGAACTCTTTCAAATATACTACAACAGGGGCGTTCCCGCCGGCTAATACCGAAGATCTGCTCTTAGAACAGACGATTACATTCCCAGAGGCTTCTGTCGGAAGACTGAAGTCTTACAAGGACGCTTTGTATGCTGCGGTCAACCCGGCAGATCCGGACAAGTCTTCGTCTATCTATCGCTTTGAAGAAGGCAAAACTCCGGAGCACCGCGCTGTTTTGGCTATTACCAAAGCAAGCGTTTCCGCGGTAGTCATTGATCCAAACAGGCCCGGATCGATCTTCGATACATCCGGTAAATACATCGGGACCGACAACGGTCTTCAGTACATCATCGGCAGCAAGCCGGCCCCGTTCGATCTCATTACTCCTTTCTCCCAAACTTTAGACGGGAACGGGTGGTTGTTGGATAGCAACTGCGATGGATCTTGCGAAAACCTTTTGAGCGGCGTTCTAACCATTGATACGACCGACGAGGTTAGTCCCAGATTCCATCGCTATATTCAAAACTTGCCATCCGATTCGTGGGTCAAGAATGCAAAGAACCCATCAGGGTGGACGGTTGAAGTCAAAGTAAAGATGCTCGATGATGGCAGCGGAAACGTAATCGATGCCAAGTCATCCGCCGTCGCTGGCAGTGATGATGCTGCGGCTTGCGGACAGGCTGTCGGAGGCCCGGATGGTCTGCCTCCTCCGGAAGATAACATCCATGCTCCGGGAATCTATATCAATGATGGAAAATACCAAGAATTCGTTCAGTTCTTTGCCAAGGGGGTAAGACTTAAGTACGCTCGCATCTTTGGCACTCAGATATTGACGGATCAGTTCTACACCGTCAGGATCATCGCCAAGAACAAGGCGATTGCTGTCTATGCCAAGGGAGACAACGAACAGACTTTCAAACGTATTCTTTTTGCCCCGAATGCTTTGGGCGTCAGTGCAAGACCATCTGCTCCCCAAGAGCGGCCAGACCTGTTCGTAGATGAGGCCGGCATTCTGCATTCTGTCTGGCAGGAATCAAGCCTCGAAGGCATTGGAATCTTTTATAGTCGGCTCAACAAGAAGACTGTTGTTGCTGGCGGCGGAATCATTGGCAGGGCAAAATTTGATCCCGAGAATAACATTCTTTCCTCGCGGCCGGGCCTTGGCTTGCCGCCCGCTGCTGACATCGACTACAAGAAAGTCAGCACCAATACGCTCATCTCTCCAACCTCTTCCTTCGTAAGCAAAGGAGTCAAGGCTGGAGACATCTTGCAGATATTCGGCGACGGCAGCCCTGTTCGCTACGTCATCAAGAAGGTCATCGACGAGGTCTTGATCGCGCTTGATACTTCTGATGATCTCAGCGAGATTGGCCCAGCAGAATGGCTCATTGTTTCGGGAGATGTTGGATGGTCTCCAACGATCCGCGTTGCAAGCGAACCTTTGGACTCAGAAAATCCGCGCCTGCTGTATCACTCAAGCTCGAATGTTTACGTTGTTTACGACAACAATCAGAGCGGCAATACTGAAATCTACATCCGCAGAAGCCCATTGACTGCGCAAGGGACGAACTGGTCTCAGGTATTTCAAGTAACCTCTTCATCTCATACGGCGAGAAATCCGGACTTGGCAGAATTGCTGGACGGAAGTGTACTCATCGTTTGGCAAGATAGCAGCAATGATGCGACAGGATCGCAGATCTTCTACACCATTGTCCCGCCGGATCTTGACGTTTCGACTCCTGCCAGCTTCAGCTTGACAGAAGACGCTTTACACGCCCGCAATCCGAAAGTAACGACAGACGGCGACGACATCATTATTACTTACGAAGATGATTCGGCAACCCCCGGCAAATTCGAAATCTATGCGATTACCGGAACTCATACTCCGACTTCAAATACGTTCGCGGCCCCTGTCAAGATCTCGTCGGCCTTTGGCAGCGCTCAAAATGCGGATCAGGTATTTGGAACCGTAGCTTGGGACGAGGTTTTTGCCGATGGCAAGACAGAGATCGTCTACAGTACTTTGACCAATTCGACTTGGTCTGCGCCGGCAACCTTAACAAATTCACGAGGTAATTCCCGCCGGCCTGTTCTGGTATCAGGGCCGGCCCCGGCGATCACAACATTCATCTTCGAATCCGATAGGACGCGCGACAGATATTTCGATCTGTACTCTACGGCTATTACAACGCTCAGGGACGGAACGACCTACATCCCGGCGGATATGAAACTGAAGACCTATTTAACCAATAGCTACAGAGCATCCGCAGCAGTTACATCCGATAATAATATTGCACTTGTTTGGGAAGGAAATAAAGACGGCAAGCAGCAATCGATCTACGCAACGAGCTACGACGGCTTTAAGCCGAGCATGGACGAAATCGTATTGGCTTACTTCCCTCTTGACGAGGAAAATGGAACGCTTGTCAACAATGCGATTGTAAAGTTTGATACCTCCGGATTCGTAGAGCCGCTCAATTCAGGCACCGCCTTCCACGCAGCGGATGTCTACACCGTCCCCGCGCCGCTTCCGGGCGTATCGTTGTTCACGCCTTCGGATGAAAGAGCTTTCGATCTTGGTAAGACAGCAGGCGATGGCCTGAATGGCGGATTCTCAATAGAGACGACTCCGCTCATAGGCTCGTCTGGCGCTATCGATATGTTCGTTACGCCAAATTGGGCCTCAAGCAGCATCGATCAGCACGTCTTTTTTGGAAACGGGCCTTTAGATCCAGACGAACCAGTTGTTCCCGATACCATCGTATTCGGAGTCGGGCCGGAGATCTCTGGAAATTCGATGAGGCTTCGCATCGTTGACTCTCTGGGAGACGTCCATGAAACTATCGTCGACGATCCAATCCTTTGGGATGCAGGAGATACAGTTCATTTAAGGGCAGTTTGGGACTCTACCAATATTGGTGTCTCGTCTATTCTCGCTACGGTATTTCCGTCAGCAAACATTGGCTACTCTGCCGGAACGAATGGGTCAATTTATAAGACGACCGATGGTGGAACAACATGGACAAGATTGTCTACCGGAATTTCATACGACATCTACGCTCTGGACTTTTTGAGTAATACTGTCGGATTTGCCGCGGGCGAATTGGGCACTGTACTTTTAACTACAGACGGCGGAACAACTTGGACCATAGTCGAAACGCCAGTTACAACAGACTTGAAAGGTATCTATTTCATCTCCTCCTCGATCGGGATTGCTGTTGGAGGAGCCGGAACTATCTTGAAGACAGATGATAGCGGCGCAAGTTGGGCTGAAATTTCGAGCGATGCTGTTAGTGATTTCACAGGCGTTGCGGAGATGGATAGCGGAGCACTTGCTGCTGTCGGCCACAAGGGACAGTTCTTTGTCTCCTCGGACGACGGCGATACTTGGACTTCTCAGCCTATCGAGGACGCCTCAGGCGAAGTAGTCTCAACATCCTTCAATGCAATTAGCAAGACTCATCAAGGCGGAACATTTACTACTTACATTGTTGGAAATGCCGCGAGTATCTTCAGAACGACAAACAGTGGAGTAACGTGGGAAGATGTTTCTACAGCCGGCCCAGACTTTGAAACGCCGGACTTGTTCTCTGTATCTCATGGTTCGACATCATCGACTGTTTGGATTCCTTGGGGCACCAACCAAATCGCTTACAGCACGGCGTCTGCCGACCTTGGCAGCTTGACCTTCGTTGATACTACATTGAACGGATCTTATCGATCTGTCGAAGCCAATTACGGCGGGACCTCATCCGGAGCCAAAGTACTTGTAACTGGAATCGGCGGCAATCTGATGACTACTGCCGACTCTGGAGTAACGCAGACATACAACAAGACGGTCTGCGCCAATATGACTATCTTTATCAATGGCAAGGAACCGGAACAGCATCGAGAAGGAGATTGTTCTTTCCTCTGGGAGCCGGGCGGAAAGTCGCTTTACTTCGGAGATTACAGAGAAACGGGACGTATCTTGAAGGGAGAGGCTGGATCTACCGCTGTTGACTCCATCATGGACGAAGTTGTTATCTACTCAACTCCTTCTCCCGGAAACTCATCGTACATCAAGCATGAATTCAAGAGTAAGCAATTGGCTTCTGCCCCGATCATTACAGACGGTAGCGGTAAGCGCATCGAGTTCGGCGGGATATCGTCGTTCGTAAAATCCAAGACTCAGTGGAAAGAGTTCAAAATTTTCTACTGCGGAGCCATCGAACCGTTACAGCATTTTGCATGGGATACTACTTGCGGCCTTGTCGACGATGTCGTATTCGATCTCGCACTAGACAACAGCGGCGGGCTTTGGATCGCGACAGCAAACGGTATCAGCACCTTTGATATCAATTTGGCTTCGGAGATTATAAGCGATTATTTGAGCGGCCGGACTCAGCCCAAGCTGATCTCTCCTCTATTTACGAACTATACTAACTTGTCGAATAATCTTTTGTCTGACGAGGTCGTTTCAATTACGGCAGATGAAAACGGGGATATTTGGGCCGCGACTTCCAAGGGTCTCATGCTGTTCGAGCGCAGCGTCCTTCAGGCAACGCAGTCCTTAAATGATCCGGTCGATACAATTGCTGCTTCTACCGCATGGACATTGAGCGATGGAATTCTGGGTACAGAAAATCCCCCTCAATTTACCAAAGTAGAAGGTCTACCGTCCGACAACATCCTCGTGGTTAGGGCTGTCAAGGGTGCGGTACTGGTTGGAACCGACAGGGGATTGGTTGTAATCAAGCGACCATTGAAGACGCCAAATCCTGTAGTAGATACCACAGTCGACAACGTACAGACAGAAACTACGGCCGATGTTACGACAGGATCGACCGGCGCGGATGTTGGCGCTGTTAACTTTGCGATCTTTACGACAAAGGATGGACTGCCATCTAATCGCATACAAAGCATCGCTCAAGAAAGTACTGGCGCTATCTGGGTCGGAACTGATAGGGGTCTTGTCCTCTTCAAGGGGGCCGACAGCGTATCTTATTCAACTAATAACGGTCTTATCAGCCGCGATGTTTCATCTGTAACAATTGACCTGACCGATAGGAAGTTCGTTGGGACAGGATTCGGCTTGACGAGGATGGAAGGAACCACGTTCAGGTCTTTCCCGCCGGCAAGCGGCATCGGCTCTGGAGCCATCAATGCCGGCGCGCAAGACGGGGCGGGTATTCTTTGGTTCGCCACATCCAAGGGCCTTGTAGAGATGAATGAGAAATGCTCTGCCGGCGTCCGCTTTACTACATATGATTTGCAAGACGGGATCATTGGCGATAACAGGATCAGAGATTACGAAAGATATAGAATCCTTGGCGGCGAGATTCCGACAGGTGGATGTGAAAAGGCGCTGGTTACGGTAGCTGTCAATGGCCGACAGTTGTCCGGAGGATTTAAGGTTGATCCGTTTGTTCCTTGGATCATTTTCGATATCCCGCTTACGGCCTCAGATATTGTAGATGTCTGCGTTCAGCCCGGTTGGCGTAAGGTCCACGATTTTAATTTCGATAAGAAGAGCAAGGCCGTAAACCAAGCGGTCATCGAGACCAACAAGAGCATCTACAAGCTCTTCCGCAAGCGGATGGGCGCTGGCTCAGTTGTCCTTGGTGGCAACTTTGAACAGGGTGCGTCGAATACGTCAACGATGCAGTACTCGGTATTCGCCGCTCCGCTGCCGGGCTTGGTCGGCCCGGTCATTGGGGAAATAACAAAGCCGGATACGGCTGTTTGGCTTTCGACAGTTTCCATCGGAGATAATTTTTACTCCGACATTTCCGATTCCGTAGAGACACTCCCTCAAGAACTTCTTGAAGCCGAGCATATCGCTTTGGATTCGACGGACGCAGATGAGATAACCGACGACTATTTGAACTTTACTCTACTTGTAGATTCCATCGTCTACGTCGCATACGATTCTCGTTCAAGCTCCTTGCCAAGTTGGCTCAGGGCCTTTGAGCCTGTTCCGGTCTTGATCCGCGTATCCGACATGGAAGTTTTTACGGACGGAACGCAGCAGGAGAAGTTGTTCGTTTCTACCCGCGGCTCTAACGGCTGCGTTTACGACATTCTTCATGCCCCCGAAGTCTGCGATGTATCTGCTCAGATAGCCATCGATGTTACGCCGCCTGAAGGTTGCGCGACTATCTCCAAGGTCAATTCGAAGACGAGCTTTACTCTAGCACTTGAAGCGAACGACGCTGTTACTGGCGTTACGGAAATGCAGATTGCTCCACGTCAGGATGGTACGACGAATGGAACAATTGAAGTTCCGTTTATTCCTTTCCAGACGAACTACACTTTCGAGCTTCCGCCAGAGGCATCGGCAACAACCGGCGACGTCGCAACAGTTCCACCAGATACAGTAGCCGGAGGGACAACGATCCCAGCGCCGGCTGGCATTGTAAACAATGTCTTCCATGATCACTTGGGGACTTTGCTCGTCGGAACGAAGAATCCGGGAAGAGTATATACTTTCGCTCAGGCTACTGCCAAGCTGACTCTGTTGTTTGAAACAGGAGAGGACGAAGTTCTTTGCATGGCAACATTTGGCAAGGACCTCATCGTTGGAACAGGGACAAACGGCAAGGCTTTCAGATGGGATGGAACGACCCTAACTCAATTATCTACCTCTATCGGCGAACGAGTATTGAGCGCATGGGTCTTCGCCAACAAGGTATTCCTCGGGTACTCGCCGGGCGGAGAGGTTTATACACTCGATCAGTTTGGAGTCATGCAGCTTTTCAAGAATACGCTTGAAACAGCCGTAACCAGCTTCGCGACCTTCGGCAGCCGGCTGTATTGGTCGACGGCCAACGAAACTGTAACTCCAGAAGAGCAGCTTTTGACGACTACTAAGAAAGGCCATAAGCATTTTGTTGTTGTCCCGGCCGGAACGACAACTCTATCATCCATTACGACTACGACGTCTGAAGCTGATGGACATACTCATGAGGTTGTTGACGGCGTCGTTATCGAGGAAGAAGGTCATACTCATGGATTGAATGGATCTCGCTCCGGCAAGATCTTCCGCTACGACCCGGCAACTGGCCAGCCGATCATTATTCATGCAAATACCGACTACGCCGTAACGGCACTTGCTTCGTCATCAAGCGATTCAAACGGTCTTCTGTTCGGAGGAACGTCTCCGCACGGAAAGGTTTTGAGATTCATTCCGGAAGAGGAAATTTTCATCAAGAGTTTCCAGACGACAGGACTGACAGTCAATCGTCTGCGTTACTATACTAAGATGTACGCGCTTGTAGACAGCGCCGTTTACTCCTTCTCGGGAACAAGATGGGAATTCGTCGCATCCATTGAAAATACCGCTCACGATATCGCGCCGGAAACAAAGAACCCGACATCGACGACGGTAAGCGATCAGATCCTTATCTTGAGAGATCAGAATGTAGCCTCGACATCCGCGGCTCCGACATTGCTTAATCCGAAGTTGTGCGCATACGTCCGCTTCAAGGACGCAGCGGGTAACGTCAGTCTTTTGACAGATGACGACGGAAAACTCGTAGAATGCTACGCTCCTTGCCTCGATCTTACCGGCGGTGGTTCTGGCGGCGGTGGCAGCGGAACGGGTGATCCGGGACTCAAGATCGGCAAGAACAGGATCTTGGAGGTCGACGACAACGCTACGGTCCTGTTCGGGCTAGACGGAACAGAGGCTTTCCTCAGCGGAAACAAAGTAGAAGAGGAAGTAGCGGTATACTTCTCCGAAATATTCAATGGAACCAATTCGTTCGTCCAATGGACTGATCTTGCATGGGACGGAACCTCTCCAATAGGCACCAGCATTACAATCGCAGTCAGAAGCGCGACCAGCAACTCAGAGATCGTTGATGCGCTTTGGAGCGAAGAGTTTACAGATCCTACAGCGAACGACCTGACCAATTTGACCGGACAATTCTTGCAGTTCCGGGTTACTTTGAAATCGTTCGAGGTTGGAGCGCCAAGTCCGGTCCTGCATACGGTTGACATAGCTTTGAGAACCGCGCAGGCCGTACATTACTTTACAACAAACTTTGTCCTGCCTGATGAACTCAGAAGAGGAATCTTGACGTACAACGGCTGCATCAATCCGCCGGTAACAGACATCGTATTTGGAATAACAGGATTGGACTCGACGGACTTCTCCGATTACTACGTCATCTCTCCGGATAAGGTCTTCGAGCTTCCAAGCGAGCACCAGACAACAAACTTGAGGGTAGGCATAAAGCTGATCTCAAGCCCAACGGAGGTCGCTATCGTCGACGAATTCGCTCTTTTAGTATCTCTTGCGAACGATGCGAAGATCAGGTTGAATTTGGCTGGACAGCCGGCCTCGACATCCGGGCAACTGGTTCCGACCATTGGAAGCAGGACGGTATTGACTGAGAGAGTCCAGAACCATTCGCATACGATTACTTTCGATGCTTCGATTATTGATAGCTCGAATATCAACGGAGCTACTTCGATCAATGCCGGACATAACCATCAGATCATAAATGGAATCGTGCAACAGGCCGCAGGTCATACTCACAACTTTACGATATAATTAGAAGATGAAGAGAACCCCGCACTATAGACTCCCGTTCTTTCAAGGAGGCGATCTCTACAGCGCCCAACTTGACAGAGAGCGCATGATTGTCATTGACAATCAGTTGAAGGATGTTTCGTCGATTGTCGGAGATGGCGTCCTTTCCGGTTGGACCGTTTGTCATTCTGGGACCAACGAGATAGAAGTCTTTCCGGGATCAGGGTTTATAAATAACATCGTAAACCGAACGTTGAGCATAAAGACAAAGACTGTGCTTGACGATGTAACTTCTTACGTCTACATGCAGTCTCAGATGATCAATGGAAGCGGCGGTCTCAATCTTGAAACTGAAAGCCCGGCTTCTAATTTGTCGATCGCTACCTTTATCGATACGACTCCGCCGGCTACGCCAACTGGCTTCTCTGCTTTGGCTGCCGACTACAGCATCATCAATCTCTTTTGGGATGCGAATGTAGAGGTCGATTTCAATCATTACGAGCTTTACAGATCGTCCGTTTCTGCTCTCGGTCCTTTTACGCTGATTGCGTCTCCAACAACTAATGGAGTGTCTCCGTCCTCGCCGTATCAAGATACTGGATTGACTGAGTCTACGACATATTACTACCGCTTGTTCGCGGTCGATCTATCGGGGAATGTCAGCGCCAGCTTCGATGCCGCCAATGATACAACTTCGCCAGACGTCCGGCAGCCGGGCGAGGCGAACGGGCTTGTTCTTTACCCTAGCAATACGACTATGAGCGCCATTTGGAACAAGAGCGCAACTTCCGGGGTCCTCTACCGCCTGACTCTCCAAGGCTTGAGATTGGATGATTCAGTCGATCCGATGCTGACCGTCGTATATGACAACATTACGGATCTCTACTATCAACTTACCGCACTGACGAATGGGACCCGCTACAGGATCTTGCTGCAAGCAAAAACAGCATCAGGTATTTTAAGCGACGGGCTTTCTGTTGACGGTACGCCGACATCATCCAATAGCCCTTTAGATCCACTTACAGGGACAATTACTTCTCTTCCGCATGCTGTAGCGTTGACATGGCTTGCCTCTCCTTCTGCGACTGGAAGTGCAATCGGACAGAAGAAAGAATACCGAATCAGGGTCATCAAGAATGGCGTCGAGAGCGCCCCGATCAAGCAGGTCGGGCTGGCCTTGACCAAGACTGTTGTCAGTTACAATGACCAAGCCATAGTCGGGGAGAGGATTACTCATACTCTCGAAGACAATGTTATTTACGGTTTTCGAATTACAACGCTCGATACTTTCGGCAACGAGAGCGTCGGCTTGGTCGTCAAGGGGCAGGTCCTCGATACGACCCCGCCGGCTGATCCAAGATTACTCAGACTAATTCCCGGAGATACAACCGCGGAGGCGACTTGGTCGCATTCGGCGAGTAGCGATGTTACTAATTACATTATCAACATTGATGTCGGCCTTGGTTTTGGATCTGACATAACCATCGGCTATCTGAGAACCTACTCGTTAATCGGGCTAGTCAACGACGATGAAGTTACAATCAAGGTTCGCGCGGTAGATTCTGCCGGCAATATCTCCTCTCCGGGAGTAACAGCGCTTACGATACCGTTGGAAGATACAGAAGCACCCGCTGTTCCGGGCGGCATTGCCGCCGTAGGTTTGGACTCTCAAGTTTCTATTTCGTGGAATGCGAATACAGAGCCGGACTTTGATCATTACAACGTGCTGAGGCAGGCTGTTTCTCAAAATCTATTGGCCATTCCGGGCAAAAATTTGACTGTTATTACCGAGTTAACGAAGTCTGTCGCCATCGGAGACGTAACGACGCCGCTCTCTACATCGAGTTTTGCATCGGATGAATTAGTAGGATTTCCAGATCTTACCGGATATGTCATCCTGATGACGAGCGGGCCTGCAAGCGGACAAAAGGCGACGATTACCTCATTCAATACGGTCAACGGTCAAGTCAATCTGGCTACCGCATTCACCGTTTTGACCAACGAGGACGATCATTTTTCCGTTAAGCAGACCCATCCTTCTTTGGGGCAATCTACTCGCGACGTCGGTACTGCAAATTCGATCTTGGACATAGAGTTGCTCAATGGCCAGACATACGCATATTCGATTCAGGCCGTCGACGTCAGAGGTAACGAGAGCGACTTCTCCGCTGTTGTTCTTGTCTCTCCAAATTGCGGTATGAACGACATCAATGCGCCATTAAATTTGATCGCTACTTTCTTACTTGGTTCGATTTCGCTTACATGGGATCAGGTTGTTGCTACAGCGGACCATCCAGCTACGGACCATACCGCATTCAACATTTACAGAAGTACGTCCCAATTCTCCGGATACGCCTTGATAGATAGCGTTCCGGCAACTCAGCTTACCTACACCGATACCAATCTGATCAATGGAACTACGTACTATTACATCGTTACGGCGGTCAGAGACAACGCGGAGATTCTTATCGATACAGGATCTATCGCGCCGCCAAACAGTGTTCTTCTTGCTATTGTAAAGATTACAGCCTTGACTCCCATTGGTTGCGAAATATCAGAAATACAGAACGAGCAACGGATCGTTGCCCAGTTAAGTGCAACTATAGAAGAAGAGACGGCCGCAAGACTTCTCCTTCACAAGCATCGTACCAAGCCTGTAAACAGTGTTACAGTTACCGCTGCTTCATTATTGGCGACAGTTGACGCGGCATTGCTTGAGGATTTTGATTTCGACGGATTAGATTTGAGCGATAAGTCACTTCAGTACTATGCTGACCTGATTACAGAAAAGACTACAGGAGTCGCAATTCCGTATGACGGACAAACCGTTTTCGCCATAAGCCCTTCATCCATCGTCAACGATCTTCCATATGTCGGAGATTTTCAAGTCTTGATCAATGGCGAGAAATCGGCCGTTGAGTTTAGTGTAGACCCCGACAGGAACCTGATTATATTCCCGGTTGCTTTGTTGGCGTCAGATATTGTTACTCTCGATGGGACAGGCTTCTCGTATTACGTTCCGGCAAAAATTGATCTTGGATACCGCGGATTTGATATTTTCGTAGACGGAGTTGCGGCTATTCCCAGCGTCGACGAGATCCTGCAAACTCTCAGATTCATCGAGCCGATTGCTGGAACCAGTACGGTAACAGTAACCATTGAGCCGGCCGTTGCTGATTTTGGCAATGAGCAAGGGGCGCGTCAGATCAGCTTAAGCCCGAACATCGTCTTAAATGATTTCGTTACAGAAAACGATACTCTCTTTGTCTCGGATAGCGGAGCCTTCGACAGTACTGATACGTTCTTTGTCTTGGTTGATGGTTTAAGAACGGTGCTTTCTCATTCCGTTGATATGACAGCGAAGACCATTACCTTCGACTTGCCAATAGCCGATACGTCCGTAGTTTCTTTGGAGATCCTGAACCGCGAAGAAGTTCAAGGAACTCTCCATAATAACAGATTTTCCGGGGTTGACGGATCAGCTTTCAAGACCGGATCATTCCAAAAGCCTCAACTCCCTGCTATATCGCATGCCGGAAGAATCGAAGAGCAGGCTTTGCCGATCTTCCAAACTTTGACGACAGACAACAAGTATGTCTATCAGGCAGAGACAGGAATTGTCGGCAGCGCTACAACTCCATACGCCATGCATATATTGAATGACGGGACTCTTCTTTTTGGAACGAGCGTAGGGCTTTTGAAAGCCAGTGGATTCGCTGCATTTACAGGAGAAGGCGAAGAGGCCCAGATTACAATAGATTACAACATCAAGCCGCCCGGCGGCTTGGCGTTTACAAGCGCAACGCCAGATACCGTTGTCGACGCTGCTGAGGATGCCATTCAGTACTCGGGGCGCTTCAATGGAAGCCTGACCATTCGCACGCTTGTCTCGGGTACTCCTCAAGACATCAAACAGATCTACAGTCCAAGTCTTATTTTTATGGACAATGGGAACATCCTTATCTCTGGCGGCGCGATCCTTAATCCGACTTTTGCAAACTATGTCGAGATCAAGGATACATACATTTACGATCCTACAACCCAATTGATGACAAAAGTTGGAGATTTGAACGATGCTCGTCGAGACTCGTCAGGCGTTCTTCTTCCTAATGGAAACATCTTAATTTGCGGTGGAAGCGTCGAACAGATCATTCATATTGATCCGATAACATTTACGCCAGACTTTACAGATACCATCCGTCTCGCCACAGCGGAGATATTCGACATTGCCTCAAATACATGGTTGCCAACCGGGGATATGAACCTGACAAGGGATTATCATTCGTGCATCCTATTGAACGAGACCGAAATTCTTGTGGCAGGAGGCAATTCGGGAGTCAGCGAGATCAATTCTCTTTTTAAGCCTACCCGCTATACTCCACCGACTTCTGAATTTACATCAGAGATCTACGATTTGAATCTGGGAGCTTGGCAATCAACCGCTCAATTGAATCGGACCCGCGTTGGTGCAACGATCAAGGTTGACGGGGGAGTCGCTATCATCGCTGCCGGCGGACAGGAAGGGCGAGAACTCTATACACGAACGCCAGAGGCTTGGGTTTTCGAAGGCAGCCAAACAGAGCAAGAGCAAAATTCTCTTAGCGATACTTTTGGAATCAACTCTATCGACGGCCCTGTAAAACAATTTTTCGAGGACTCATTTGGCTTGATTCTTGTTGTCTCCAGAAACAATGTCTACGTTACAGAGGACGGGGAAAAGTATCTGAAGACGAAGGGGCTTGAATCTGTCGGCGTCGTTCACAGAGTTTCTCAAGACTCGAACGGGACACTCTATGCAGCCACCGATCTTGGCGTCTACGAAATTACTCCAGATATTCATACTCAATTGACATGGTTCCAAGGCGGCTTGATCGGCCAAGGAACAACGGAGACCTTCGATCTTGAACCATTCGGTTCGAACATGCTCGCGGCGACAGAGATCGGAATTTTCTCTACAAGTGACAACGGCGATACATGGACAGAGCTTGTTGCCCTTGAAGATGTTTTCAATCTAAAGAGCGTAGGATCTATTCTCTTCGCTACCAGCGCTGACGGCCTGTACAGAAGCGACGATAGTGGCGCTGTTTGGACATTTGTCTCGATCTTGTCATTCTTGGATGAGAATGCAAAGTTGATCGCCCGATCACCGCTTGACTTGTTTTTCGCAACTAGCACCGGCCTGTATGCTACGCGCGACGGCGTAACGTTCTTCTTGATCGACTTCGACAAGAACCGGCACTCGTCAGAGAACAATGTCCACATGGCTCAGGTAGTAGGCTCTGATCTTATCGCTGGATACGACAATAGCTTGATTTCTATCGGTCCATCCTTCGAAACAATACTTTTGGCGGAATTCGTCGGCAGTATTCCTACTGTTCTTGTCAATGACATCGAGGTTAGGAATGGGTTCCGCTACGATACGAGATTCGATCAGATCATTTTTGAGAGAAAGCGATTTGTCAATGACGTCGTCAAGGCGACTTCAAATTACAGCGTCTACAAGCCTGTTAATGGCGCATGGTATCGCCAACATCCGAACGCCGCGGTTCTGGTTTATGTAAATGGAGCGACGCAGGCCGATTCGGGCCTCTCCCTTGACTCACGCCTTGGTCAGATATCATTCATTGAAAGCCTTAATAAGATAGATGCTGTTACCGTTTCCATTGCAGGAACTACACTCAAGAATCCGGGAGAGTTTTTTCATGACGAGCTAGAAGACAAGATGGAACGCGAGAAGGGCCTTTCCTTGTCGATGGGACGGGACCATGCAGGCAACTTATTGCAAATGGGTCTGAGCATGGAGCACAATTTCCTAGAGCGCGGAATCGAGCGTAATCAGTACTACTGCTCCCAATCAAGCCTTGTTGACCGTCCCTTTACGAGCTTCTTGGCGAATGCCGAGTTCTACATCATGGGGCGGCGCGAATTCGACAGGTTCAATTCAACGATTGATTACTCTTTGGAATCTGAGCAGGAGGACATTGGAACTCGGTCATTGATCCCGCTGTCTGTTCTTGATGTTTCATCTTATCTTTGGATCGGCACCGAGAATGGTATTTTTGTCCTTGATCCTACGGCTCCGATTCCGTTCTCTGTATCCCAAACGATCATGATCGGAGAGAACAATCCGATCAGAGATATGAGGTTCTTCCAAGGAGATGTATGGGTTGTTACGAAAGATGGATTGTACGCTCAAGTATCCCCTAGCGTCTTTACTAAGAATGATGGCAACGGGCTTCCGTCCTCCTTGCTCGTCTTCAACTCCATCAATAATGTAGCCATGCTCGGGACGGAGGACGCCATTTGGTACTCGGATGGAGCCAATCAAGACCCTCAATATTCAATCTGGTTCAGAAGCAATTTTATCGAACGGGAAACGATTCAGCCGTACATTGTCAACGGTCCATGCCGGGCGATGGTTGTAGGAGAAGGCATCGCCTACGCCGCAGTAAACAATGGGATATTCATCTCAACTGACGGCAAGACTTGGACGCATGTTTTTGACTTCGAAGATGATGACGTAACGGTTTCCATTACGTCTCTAGCCTTGTATGCCAAGAAGCTGTACGCAGGAACGAATGTCGGCCTGTTTTGTGACGAGGGAACTGCAAGGTCGGATTCTCCCGCCTTTACATTGCAGACCATCGAAGCAACAGCAGCAGAGAGTGCTGAAATATCGATCAATGACTCGTTTGTCTACAATGACGGGACGACGACCTTCCTCTATGTTGTTGGAAATTCCGAGAATATCTACCGGCTCAGTAATGAGGTTTGGGTCAGAACAGCGGTTCCGGGCAGCATCGCCATACAAAAGTTTGTAATAATAGGTTCTAAGGAAGTAGCACTGGCTAACGATACAGTTTACGCGCAATAGAGATAAACATGGCTTTTGAGAAAGTAAACATTCTTACGACTCGGGAATCCGTCTTCGCTCAGCGCCGGATCGGGCAGATCGTAGCTGTTCCCAGCGGAAGGTTGGATAAGATCTCCGTTTATCTTGAGCCGGTTGTAGCGGACATAATCGCGGCCCAGTCTGTCAGTGTAATTGTTGAGGTTTACGAGTTGGGTATGGACGGCTTTCCAACAGGAAGCCCGCTCGCCTCCGATTATCTTTCTCTCTCCGACATTACCATACGCGGATTCTATAATTTCAGGATCGAATCGTATGTCTCAACAGCCGTTGCTGTCGTAATTCGCGTTCCGGCTGGAGACGAAAATAACTACGTCGCGTGGCGCTACGTTAGCGCATCGTCTGGCGGCGAAGAACTTCTTACTAGCAGTGATGGTTCTACTTGGACTGCTGATCCAACCAGAAAATTTTCATACAGAACATTCAGTCTTAAAGCGAATGCCGTCGACATAGATAATCAGACGGCCGCGATCTCCGCAGGAACTCTTGACAGTCTTAGCGATACAACCGGATCTCAATTCGAATTAGGGGTTTTGGATCGAACAGCAGTAACGGGAGATACTGTCGCGATCAGTTTTGGAGACTTTGTCTTTACACTCGTTCTTGATCAATCTGGGTCAATGTCTTGGAATGACAGGGATGGCTTGAGATTCGATTTCTTGACTGATTTTGTCAATAACATCGATGCTTCTCTTCCTCTCTTGTCTACCGCTACGTACTCATTGATAAAATTCAGAGGAAGACGAGTTGGAAAAATGACTATCGGAGTCGCCGGCTCTGAAGCGAGCGGTTTGCATTTGGACGGCATCAGGATCGTCAAGAAAGCAGGTTCGGTTCCGACTAGCATTACGGACGGGTGCGTAGTATTCGAGGGGCTGAGCGAGATGTTCGAGGACGAAGGGGAGTGTCCTCCTTTTCCTAGTGGGATAACGTACTATTACGCGGCGTTTGCCTTCGCTGACTTGGGAGGAAGTACCCTGTATTCGTCTGGCCTAAGCGACTACGGATTCTTAACGACGCCGGTCAAAGCCCCGTTGGGCGTAGCTGGAATCAAAGCGGAAGTATCTCTTACGGACTCTTTGGGCGTTGACTTGGTCGATGGAGATACAGATTACGGCTTCAGAAGAGTAGATCTCTCTTGGCTTAACCCGGCTGGCTTCGACTATTCGACGGTAACGCTTGTCAGACGCGACGACAGGCCGCCTTCGTCTCCTATCGATGGGACAATCTTGTTGAGCACTGTCTCGGCAGCAAGTAATACTTCATATCAAGACAGCTTTGGCGGGGTATATGATTTTCCAAATGGATTGACCTATTACTACGCCGTCTTTACAACGAACGCAGTCGGCATCAAATGCGGATTGCCAAATGCCGCTCAGGCTTTGGCAGAAATCCCATCAGCAGAGCGTCCTTGGGAGCAGGATGAAGTTCCTGTTGTTCCTGTTGGATTCGATGTTACACCGCCGGGACAGCCCGTCGTAGTTGTTGTTGAAAGCAGCGGAGAGATTCGCCTATCGTGGACTCCAGCAGACGTAGATACCAAGCGGTATAAACTATTCTTCGACCCGGACAAGGCACCGCAAGCTACGAACGACAAAGGTACAGCCTACTCTGGGCAATTGATCTTCGAAGGAACAGAAACCAACTATACTCATCGTTTTCTGACAAACGGGCAGCCTCATTTCTACGCTTTGATTGCTTTGGATGCAGTCGAGAACGCATCCTCTCCTGTCAGGCCGCTGGTCGATTTAAGACCGCCAAAGCCCGACGCAGACGCGACGGTATTTTTGCCGCCTGATCCGGTTACTGAATTAGAAGTTGAAATCGTCAATGACTCGAAGACGAGGATCTCATGGACGAATCCAAGCCCGCCTGACACCTTGTCGGATACTTTCTATTTCGGAGATGAAGTCAGGATCGTCGCCAATGTAGAATTCCTAGATTCCGGAAATTCAGAAAATTTTGTTACGTTTGATTTTGTCGAAACTGATAGGTCGGTAGCGCTTTACTCGGAAACCGCAGGTGTTGATCCGAATACCGCGATCAATTTTGCCCATGTAGAATCATTGACTTCGACAACGATCATAGGAGTTGTTTCTGTAAATCCATTGATAGACATTCAAAACTTGATGAGCGGCGCAACCATAAAGATGCTTGCGGCCCTCAGGGTTAAGAGCAGATCAACAGGCGCAATCATTGCGGAAATCGCGACGAAAGAGATCTCTGTTACGTTGCAGAATCCGTTCGACTTGGCAATCAAGAATGAACCACAACAAAATGTCAGCCGGCGATCTTGGGGAGAATCGGAGAACAACGATCCAGAATTGCCTTGCCAAGAGTTTGAATACAAGATTGACAGTTTTCCCGGAGTCTATGTAAACAGCGGTAAGGGATTTAATGCCCTGATCGAAGCCAGCTATCGCGGCGAGGCGCTCGGAGATGCACTTAACGTTACAGTCAGCCTTTTGGATAAGAAGACAGGACTTCCGACAAAATTACTACAAATCCCTCAAGCAGTAGATACGACTACGACAGTCTTGCAAACTGAGGATGTTACCGACGAGGTTCTTGATAGATCTGGGGAACCTACGGGAGTCGATGCTACAAGATCACTTCTCCCATTTAATTTGCCGCCGAGCGCGGTTGCTGGAGATTTTATTCTTCAAGCGACAGCTACCTTCAACGGCTACGAAAAGACGGTGGAGCAGGAGATTCATTACGAGCCTATCTTGAACATCGATCTTAATTTGAACGCCTTCAACGCGGACAATGTTGATCGAACAGAGCAGAGCGCTTACGTCTATATGGCTCCATTTGAATTCGAACAGTCGCAGAAGGTTCCTGTCTCAGATTTTACCGTAACCGATTGGAGTATCCGGCCTCTTTGCAAAAACGGAAAGAAATTCGAATTGCAAAGCGAGGATACCGTTCCGGGACTTGGCGTTAAGTCATATACCCGTGGAGGATTGGCTCAAAGCGTCTTCTGGGGACCGGGCGAAGTTGATGACGAGCAATTTTACGAGGTTCATGTCAAGGCTCAGGTCGGCGGAATGACGGGAGAAGGGTTTGGAATGCTGAGGCTGGGAGTGCCGGTATCTGCTCGCGCGAACAAGATTTTCTTAAGAAATGCTGATGGTAATTTCTCCTTGGATACAATCTTCTCTGATGGAGAGGATATTACGACGTGGGAGGTCGTTGCCCGCCCGGAGGACGACGAAGGTTCAGGCCCCGGCGATACATCCTCCGGCCAATCATTCAGGAATGCCGTTGTTCTTAAGGGCGGCAACGTCCCCAGCCTTGACGATGGCAGAATCATTACTCTTCGGGTACAGGTCAACGATGATACTGATCCGATAAACAATGGCTTGGCCAATGGAGAGTTGACCAGCATCATTTCAAGTGTTCGAATCAAGACGAATTTAACGGGAACAAGCGGCAAGGCAGGCTCCGCGAAAGCCAAGATTGTAAACGGCAAAGCGACGTTCCAAATCCTTGTCAATGCAAGAGTTCCAGAGAAAGAAGAAACCATCTCGCAGGAAGAACTCGAAGATAATTTGTTCTATTCATTGTACGGCATTCAATTCCAGAAACCGCAATCTGGCGTTTCACTGACTTTGACTGCATATACCTCAGTTGAAATCAATGGACGCTCTATTTCATTTTTCGGCGGAGGCTCTAGCTTGACGGCAGCCGCTCCGCCTTGTTTCGTAGAACTTACAGAACCACTTAGGTCCACATAATGAGCATTTGGGCGCAAATAGAAGATGACAGGATTACCGCAATACCGCCTGACGGCCGGACCACGGTTGACGTCTACGCAAATTTCGTTTTCGGAATCAGTTCCGTTCCGGACGGAACGAAGATCAATTTTCTTGTTGGAAAGGGCAATGTTCCAGAGTCGGTTACAACCGTCGAAGACCTGAAGACGAGCATTGTTCCAATAACAGGCGTTGAGTTATTTGACGATGTCGGCGTCGTCGAGACTCATTTCGTAAGAGATTCTGATGGCTCCTTGCAGCCGTTGCATGTAGCCAAAGTTACGCTGAAGCCAATCTCTGACATTCTCAAAGACAGCGTTACAATCGTTGCCTACAGTACGTTTGACAAGATAGGGACAGCCAAGAGATTGGCAGCCGCAGGGATCTCCTTGACTGTCTCGGGTGGAGATGGGGTATTTGTTTCATCGGTCGAGATGTACGATCCTAGCGGGAATGTATGGACGGACAAGGCTCCGATGCCGACTGGGCGATCCGGCCTCTTCTGCGAAGCTGTAAGCGGCAAGATATACGCGGTCGGCGGATTCAACGGGAATTTTACCGGAGTAACGGAAGAGTATGATCCAGCGCTGGATCAGTGGGAAACGAAAGAGTCCATGGCGATCGCCAGAGGCTTCGGATCTTCCGCTGTTGTAGGTGGCAAGATCTACATTCTGGGCGGATATAATTTCGATCCGAACCGATCTACCGATGTTGTAGAGTGTTATGATCCCGTCTTGGATACTTGGACTACAATGAGTCCTATGCCCTATGCGCTGGCGTTTTCTACAGCCTGCGTTGTTGGAACGGACATCTGGGTTTTCTACGGCGGAGAAAAATTTGACGAAGCAGAAAAGCCCAAGACATTCGGCAACGGAGTCTTGAAATACGATACTGTTGGCGATGCTTGGACCATTGAAGATGTTGTCCTGTCCTCTCCAGCAACAACCTCTTTGCTTGCGGACGCGGCAATTGGAGATTTTACGCTATCGATAGGGTCCGGCACCGGATTACAAGCTCAAGGATTCGTTACGATTGATCGCGGAGGAGCCAATGAGGAGACTGTCAAGTATAACTCCTTCCAAGACGGCATTCTGCTTCTTGCGTCTGCATTAACTATCGCGCACTTGACAGGCGAGGCTGTCGTCGACGCATCTTTGCCAACAACTCGTTTGTCGGCGAATTGTTACTACGATGGGACGTCATCCGTCAAAATCTTCAATGGTTTCGATTCTGGAGTTGTTGAATCGCTTGAGACCTTTGACGTCTTAACGAACGCAAGCGCCGCAAGCCTTGTAGAGCCTAACCTTCCACGCTACAAGGCGGGACAGTCCCAGATTGGAACAACCGCCTACATCATTGGCGGCAGCGCTGTCGATAAATCCGACTATCTGGGTCAGGTAGAGACAGTAGATGTTTCGACGGATGTATTTGCCGGGCCTACTGGTCTTACGAAGATGAGTATTTTCAGAACGTCCTTCGGTTGTGCGACAGACGGAACTTACATATTTGCAATTGGAGGTCAAGGATCTGGTCATTCCGCTGGTTGGTTGAAGATGGAGGCGACTGCAACTCCGGAAGACATCAAGGCAGATGGTCGGCAAACTGCGTCCATCGTCGTAACCGCTACGGACGCCAGCGGTGATATTCCCCCAGATGGTCTTCTCTTTAAGGTCCGCGGATTGCTGTATATTTCCAAAGCCCAGACTCAAGCCAGCCAAGAGGAAGACACTGTTCAATCGATCGATGGCTCAGCGACGACAGTAACAGAAGAACGAAATCCGCCTCCAACGATATCCATTCTACCAGTCCTATTCTCGTCTCAAGAAATGACGATGACGTCTGGAGAGGCAGCTACGGTGCTCTTGGACCGTTCAGAGGATTTTGTCAACGAAGTAGAAAATCTTCTCAGTTTCGCTAAGGGCAACGAAAAAGTACCAAGTCAAGAAGCATTAAAAAAAGCGGCTACGAGCTTTGACAATCAGACGATGACGATTGGGGAGAAAAGAGATCTCTACAATGTTGCGATTGAAATTACGGTTGAAGACGACTTCTATTTCGGACAGACCGACTCCGAAGCCGCTGCCGGCGAGGTCCCGGACGAGTCACTGTCAAGTTCTTCCTTCTCTTTCAATCCTCCCAGCGCGAAGCAGGGGCGTTCAGCCAGCGTCGGATTCTACTCCGATATCGCATCGATTCCTGACGTAGAGAAAGTAACGACAGAGCCGGTTGATTTGGCTACTCTACTGGAGCATATTGACAGCATCAGGGAAGAGCTTCCTTTCGGAGCAAGCCCGCATTACGACGCCCTTGTAGCCGGCGCTCAGGCCCGCATTGTTCCAGATCCGGAATTACCCCTGCTGCCGCCTACGAACATCATGGTCAGCGCGAGCGACAACGAGAACAGCGGTTCCGAGAACAGCGCAGCCAACGTTGTTGAAGAAGTTAATCTTGTCGACGGCGTCGGAGAGTTTCCTGTCTTCGTAACAACCGTAGTTGTAACAGATCCTTTGAGTCTGGCGGCAAGAAAAGCAAGAACTGATGTCGCCGACCTTGAACTCATTTCCTCAGAAACAGGCGGAAATTCTTTCTCCCTTGATCGGCCGGAATACGTTACTTTCATCATTGATAGAATCAAGACATCCGCACCGGCCAGCATCGGGGCAGGCAGCATTACAGTACAGCATCAAATAGTAGGGGCAGTATCTCTTCTGCGCTTTACGGTCAGCAACATGGTTACAGGCAATACAGCGGCTTTGACCGCACGCTACAGCTTGGATGGATACAACTTCCTAGATTTAGGCGTACTCTTAGAGGCGGCAGTAGGAGCCGGCTCTCAGACTGTCTCGTATTCGCTCAGCGCGCCAGTCAAGGCCGCTATAGTCGAATACACAGTCGCGATGACCAGCAAGAATTTTGATTCTCCAGTACTTGAGTCTGTCTCGATTCAATACATCGAACCAAATATTCAGCACTTATTTACCTATCCGCAAACAGTCAGCGGGCAGATTTCGGAACTTGCGGCTGTTACAAACGAACGGCTACCCGATGGATCTACAGTCAAAGTCGGACTTGCCCATGGCGTAACTACCGAATTTGACAGGGATTATCAAAACGAATCGCAGCCAGCTATCGAGCAGCGCGGTACTATCATGGCCGTCAACAGATCTATCGGAACGCTACTCGATGACGGTATCTTCAGAGATCTGCTCAAGTCTGATGATGGCTTGATCTATCTTTCAAAGTCAGGCGGGTGGGTGCAGGACGCCATTACAAGAATCTTTGTAAACGAAATCGAGGCTTTGCCGGCTGATTTCATCGCGGTTCCAGAAGATGGTAAGGTTGTTTTCAGAAAGAGATTGGACGCCTCGGATATTGTCGCAATCGAGGTCGAGAATCCGACATCGTTCAGAGTTGGCTTGAAGATCGAAAATCCAACGTTGCAGACGGGCGTTCTTGATAGCTTCGCCTTCATGTATGGCGAAACTGATTTGACGACAGGGCTGCGCCCCAACCGGCCGCCAATTGCTACAAACTTATTCATAAGCCCTTCGCCTGTTTTTGCTGGCGGGCCATTGACGGCCAACTATACCTTTATTGACTCTGATGGCGACGAGGAAGATAAGGATCTTACCCAGATCATCTGGTTTAGGAATGGGTCTCCTATTACATCGCTTGCCAACAAGCGCGCCATTTCCAATACTGATTTGATTGCTACTCGCGTCGACGCAAGCAAGAACAATCTGATCAGCCGCGGGCAAGAATGGTTTTTTACAATCAGGCCGAATGATGGAAAGTCTTTCGGTCCTTTGGCGGTCAGTCCATCGATCAAGATTGGCAATCAACCGCCTACGGCAGCCCTAGCCAGATTGATCTCAAGTAATACAGAAGATCCTCTCAAATTCACCTCATCGGACTCCATTACGGTCGACTTCGACTTCGCGGATCTTGATATCGATTCTTCCGCAGGGAGTATTGTGACCTTCTTTGTCAATGGAGTCATCGTCAAGACAGGATCGGAAGTCACGCTTACAGCTACGGAAGAGGACGACCTCGGCGACAGGATCATCTCGGCAGGAAAGACGATCAGGGCTGAAGTAACTCCCTCGGACGGTACTGATTTTGGGGATACAATTACTACAGAAACCATAACGGTATCTACTTCCGCGTCTGTCGTAACAGATGTCTCTGTACTGCCAACCCAGCCTACAGCAGCCAGTACGATCATTCTTTCCTACAAGTTCGTATCTATCGACAAAAGTACGGACCAAAGCCTCATAGCTTGGTTCGCCAATGACAGCCGGCAGACAGACTTCGACAATGTACCGCAGATTCCGAGGGGGAATCTGAAGCCGGGGCAGAAATGGTATGCGATAGTTACCCCATTTGATGGCTCTGTTGAAAGCACTCCGGTCAAGTCAAACGTCGTCTTGGTCCAGAACTAAAACAAGGATTACGGCTTGTTCTTTTTGAAAAGCCCCATATAGGGAGGCTTCGTAGTTTCATGCGCAGACGAATCATCTGGAAATTTGGAGACAGTGCTCCCATTTACGGGCATCTCGTAGCCGCTGTCGAAGGGGACGGCGATCTAAGAATTATCGTTGGATTTCCTGTTTCCGCCGCCGAAGTCGCCTTCTCGAAGTCATATCAAAGATGGCTCATCAATACCTTTGGCTACGATTATCAAGAATATGCATTCGCCCCGGAGATCTATGTCAGTTCTGTAGACGACGAGGGATTCACGGTTACATACCGGAACATCCCCGACGCCTTGGAAATTAACTACTTCATCATGTAATCGGAAAAAACGTGGCGATCTCAATTGAAAATTTTCCTAGAGAAGATTCAGAAAACCGGCCTGCGCGTCGCTCTGTAATCACGGATATTAACGATCTCAATCCGCTAACTGGCGGATCAGGTAACGTTGGAATTCCGGGAGATTCTGGCTACAGCGGCGAATCCGGCGCGTCTGGACAGAGCGGATGGTCTGGCGTAAGCGGTGCGCAAGGCAACTCCGGCTGGTCAGGTCAAGCCGGCCCGTTTGGGTTATCAGGAGCGGTAGGAACAAGTGGATTTAGCGGCCTTGACGGAGCCTCAGGATTTTCCGGATTCAATGGAGCCTCAGGAGTTTCCGGATTCTCCTCTGACAGTGGCACGTCTGGATTCAGCGGAGCTTCAGGATTCTCTGGTGACTCGGGATTCTCTGGTGCTTCAGGATTCTCTGGAGTATCTGGATTCTCTGGGGATTCTGGATTCTCGGGTCTCAGTGGCGCTACTGGGATTGGCATTGTAGAAAAGAGTATTGAGTCTGCGTCAGATACTACTGGAGTTGGTGTTCCTGCTCGCGTTAAGGCAGGCAAGTTAAATACGTACTCGTTTGATCCTGATACAGATAATGCGATCGATTTTGTTTTCGAGCTTCCTGCCGATCTTGTCCTGACTGCGGATGTTGTCGTTGTCTTGGCCTATCACATGGCAACGACGAATGCAGGAGATGTTGTTCTAAGGCTTGATTATGAAGTTGTTGATGACGGCCAAGACTCTACTCCTGCTGCAAATACGGGAACAATCAGCCAAACATTAACTTCTCTTGCCGCGGCCGAGATCCGGGCAGAGACAACTTTCACGATTCCTTTCGCCGATTTGGCCTCTATCAATTCGTCCATTCGTTTTACTTTTACGCGCGTTGCGAGCGATGTTGGAGATACTCATACAGGCGCATTCCGGCTGGAAACGACCAGTGCGCGGTATACTGGATTCGGCGCGGCCGTTACAGATAGCGGAGCGTCAGGTTTTTCCGGCCTCTCAGGAATGATTGGGGAATCTGGATTCTCAGGAATGATTGGGACTTCTGGTTTTTCGGGCATCGGGACAAGCGGTTTTAGTGGAATTGGAACGTCCGGTTTTTCAGGGACTTCTGGAGTAATTGGATCGACAGGATCGATTGGTCCCTCTGGATTTAGCGGAACCTCTGGCTTCTCTGGTACATTCTCCGGATATAGCGGAACCTCAGGCTTTAGCGGAGTGGGTATCTCCGGATTCAGCGGCGTAGGTATCTCTGGCTATAGCGGACTTGGTCTGTCCGGGCATTCAGGATTGATCGGAGCAACTGGGCCTTCTGGAACCAGTGGATTTTCTGGAAGTCTTCCGGAATTCTATGACTCAATTGATTTTGTTTTGTCCGGCGGTGGATCTCCGATTCCAACTGGATTGCAGGGGTACTTTAGCCTTTCATTCCCCGGAGAGATCGTTCGAGTAACGATGCTTGCCGATGCTGTCGGAAGCCTCGAAGTAGATATTTGGAAGAGTACTTTTGCTGGATTCCCTCCGTCGCTTGTCGATACGATTTGCGGCGGTACTCCGCTTACTCTAACTGGTGCTCAAAAACTTCAAGACAGTACCCTAACAGGATGGACTACGACATTGAGTGATAATGATGTTCTTGTATTCTTCGTGCTCTCTGCGTCGTGCATAACCAACTGTACGGTAAGCCTGAAAATTAGGAGGTAACAACTCCTATGCCTAGCATCATTCAACCTCGGCCGCGAGTAGGCGGTTTTGGCGGAGGCGCGTCAGGGTTTTCCGGTCAAAGCGGAACCAGCGGCATTTCAGGATTCTCCGGAGCTAGTGGAGATTCTGGCTACAGCGGCATTTCCGGCTACAGCGGCATTTCCGGCTACACCGGAATTTCCGGCTACACCGGAGCTAGTGGACAGTCAGGCTACAGCGGCATTTCCGGCTACACCGGAATTTCTGGATTCTCCGGAATTTCTGGATTCTCCGGAATTTCTGGATTCTCCGGAGCTAGTGGACAGTCAGGCTACAGCGGCATTTCCGGCTACACCGGAATTTCCGGCTACACCGGAGCTAGTGGACAGTCAGGCTACAGCGGAATTTCTGGATTCTCCGGAATTTCTGGATTCTCCGGAATTTCTGGATTCTCCGGAGCTAGTGGACAGTCAGGCTACAGCGGCATTTCCGGCTACAGCGGAATTTCCGGCTACACCGGCATTTCCGGCTACACCGGAGCTAGTGGACAGTCAGGCTACAGCGGCATTTCCGGCTACACCGGAATTTCTGGATTCTCCGGAATTTCTGGATTCTCCGGAGCTAGTGGACAGTCAGGCTACAGCGGCATT
>Ga0163144_10001604_pt1 | contig 52963 bp, 55 predicted proteins | sample OliLak19BULKMAT1_FD_123175 | JGI IMG/M metagenome (GOLD analysis project Ga0163144, IMG submission 123175) | Freshwater microbial mat bacterial communities from Lake Vanda, McMurdo Dry Valleys, Antarctica - Oligotrophic Lake LV.19.BULKMAT1 | ecosystem: Environmental > Aquatic > Freshwater >... | reverse complement strand
CTTGGTGGCCGGCTTGCCTACGGGCGCTGTCTGGCCGCCCTGCTCGAGCGCACTCATCATGCCGACCAGCACGCCGCTGGCCATGGCGGCGTAGCCCTCGGCCAGCGCCTGAGCGGCGCGCATGCCGGCGGCCCGGCTCCCGCGCAGGGTCTGCTGCATCTGGCCCGAAAACTGCTCGACGGTGGTCGCAGCAGATGTGCCCGACAAGGTGCCGCCTGCCTTCATTTTCTCAAGCAACTGCAGCCACGGTGCGGTCAGCGGGCCCGCTCGCGCCGCGGCCTTCTTCACGGTGCCCAACAGCGTGTCTTCGAACTTGTCGAGGTCGTCGAGCGCCTTCTTCAGGTGCTTCTCGCGCAAGTCGGCGCCGCGGTCGACGAACTGCTGCAGCGCGGCCCGGTTGGCCTGCACCGCCTTGAGCAGGGCATCGTCCATGCCCTGCACCGCCTTGTCGAGCAAGCTGCCAGCGTCCACGCCGGCCACATTCTTCGCTGCGCCCTGGCTCACCGCCGCCGTCACGGTCTCGAGGGCGCTGCGGATGTTCTTCAGGGTCAACTTGCGTCCCTGCAGCCCCGCAAGCGTGGCTTGTTCGACCGCCTCGCGGAGCTTGCCACTGCCGCGCCCGCTGGCGTTCTCGAACATCGATATCAGCGCATCGGTGTCGAAGGGGGGCTGGACCATGGCAGCGCTCCTGGCAAGAAAACGATCAAGTTTGGTAGGCCGTGCTGGGCTCGAACCAGCGACCAAAGGATTATGAGTCCTCTGCTCTAACCAACTGAGCTAACGGCCCCTCCGGTCGATTCTAAGGACCCGCTGTCGGGCGTGCCTGACCGGCTCTTCGGGCCGGACCGCGTGGCGAGGGCCGGGCCGACAGGCGCAGTGGCAAAGGCGCAATTTCGCCGACCAGTCGTTCGCCCTCCTCGAGCAAGAACTGCCTGAAGGCCTGGGCGACCGGCGGCAGGCGTTTGTGCCGGCGCTGCACCACGTACCAACTGAGCATCAGCGGGAACCCTTGCACGTCAAGCACGGCCAAGCTGCCCGCGTTCAGTTCGCGACTCACCGTGTGCGCTGACAGGAAGCTCACGCCCATGCCCGCCATGACCGCCTGCTTGATGGTCTCGGTGCTCTTGATCTGCATCGTGATGTTGAGGCGAGCCAGATGGCGACCGAAGCCATTGACCATCGATTGCCAGGTGTCGGACCCCGGTTCACGCACGATGAAGGGCTCGCGCAGCAGCCGCGCCATCGGGATCGCCGCCATCGCGGCCAGTGGATGGCCGGGCTCGGCGACGATGACATAGGGGTGGGGCGCAAACGCCTGGTGCTCCGTGTCTGCGTCCAGCGGGGGGCGCACCATCACGGCCAGGTCGGTGAGGTTGTCGGCCAAATGGGTGAGCAGGTCGGCACGGTTGTGCACCGACAGGTTCAAGGTGACGCCGCTGTGCCGGCTGGCGAAGTCGACCAGCAGGCGCGGGAAGAAATAGTCGCCCGCGCTGATCACCGCCACATTGAGCTTGCCCCCAGACACCCCCTTGAACTGCGTCATGGCCGCCTCGGCCTCGGCGAATTGGCCAATGATCAGGCGGCTGTGGTGCAGCAGCTCGGCACCGGCGGGTGTGAGGAAGATCTTCTTGCCCAACTGCTCGAACAGCGGCAGGCCGGCGTGGTCTTCGAGTTTTCGGATCTGCGTCGACACGCCGGGCTGGGTCAGATGCAACTCCTCGGCGGCGCGCGAGTAGCTCAACAAGCGGGCCACCGCTTCGAAGACGTTCAACTGTCGCAAGGTGGCGTGCTTCATCGTTTGAGGGCCCACTCATGCATTACTCATTGGTAATGCAAACAATCATTTCATTTAATTATCACTTATTGATTAACCGCCCTACGATTCGCCTCGAACCTGAACTGCTCAGCCCCCAACACCCAGGAGTCCTGTGATGGCAACCCAACAGCCCGCCGAGTACCGCGAAACCGAGCGCAGCACCTTCAACGCCGCCTTCCACGACCTCGGCCTGCGCTGGCAGTGGTGCAGCGACACCTACGCAAGCCTGGCGACGCAAGCCTGCGAACGCGAGCGCGTGCTGGGGTATCTCCAAGCCGAACAAGCCCACCTGCTGCGCGCCTACGACGCCGGATTCCTGGCGGACGCCATCCTGGCGGCCAAGCAGCGCCGCGGCAGCGCACTGGGTGCCGAGCCTGCTGCCGCTGCAGACTCCCGCTTCGACTGGCCCGAGACCTGTGCCGGCCAGGTCGGCTTCTAGGTGTATGCGGTCGCGCCTGTCGGCGCGGCAGAATCATCGCGCGCTGGGCACAACCCGTGCCGACGCGCTGACCGGCCCACGCCAAGCCGAGGGTCAGTTCCAACTCCCTGACTGAGAGAAGCAAGCATGAAGATTGGCATCATCGGCGCCGGCGCCATCGGCGGCATGGTCGGCGCGAAACTGGCGCTGGCCGGCGAAGACGTGACCTTCCTGGTGCGCGGCGCCAATCTGCAGGCCATCCGCAGTCAGGGCCTGACCCTGGTGATGCAAGACGGCCAGCAGCATGTCGCGCGCAACGTGGGGGCCACCAATGACTACGCCGAAGCTGGCGTGCAGGACATCGTGGTGCTTGCCATGAAGGCCCATCAAGTGGCGGCGGTGGCTGACGAGCTGCCGAAGTTGCTCGGGCCCGAGACCGTGGTCGTGACGATGCAGAACGGCATCCCGTTCTGGTACTTTCACGGCCATGGCGGCGCGTTGGCCGGCACGGCGGTGACGAGTGTCGACCCGAGCGGCGTGCTGGCCCGCACGATCCCGGCGCAGCAGATCATCGGCTGCGTGGTCTACCCGGCGTCCGAGCTCACCGCGCCCGGCGTCGTCACGCACATCGAAGGCGACCGCTTTCCCGTCGGCGAGCTCGACGGCAGCACGTCTGAGCGAGTGACACGGGTCTCACAGTGCTTCACGAAGGCAGGCTTCAAGGCGCCTGTGCTCGACAACATCCGCTCCGAGATCTGGCTCAAGCTGTGGGGCAACTTGACCTTCAACCCGATCAGCAGCCTGACGCACTCGACCCTTGTCGACATTTGCCAGTTCCCGCTGACCCGCGATCTGGCGGCAGCGATGATGCGGGAGGCCCAGGCGGTGGCGCACAAGCTCGGCATCGAATTCCGCGTCTCGCTGGAAAAGCGCATCGCCGGCGCCGAAAAGGTGGGCAAGCACAAGACCTCGATGCTGCAGGACGTGGAGGCCGGGCGCGATCCGGAGATCGACGCCCTGGTCGGCTCGGTTGTCGAGCTCGGCCGCCTGACCGACACGCCGACGCCGCACATCGACACAGCCTACGCGCTGGTCAAGCTGTTGGCCAAGAGCATGAACGAGCAGCGCGCCCAGGTGCGCATGCGGCCGATCGCCCAGCCGGCCTGATCGGACAGAACCCCACCGAGAAGCGGAGACCAGAGCACCATGAGCAAAGCCCTCGAAGGTTATCGAATCCTCGACTTCACGCATGTGCAGTCGGGCCCGACCTGCACCCAGCTGCTGGCTTGGTTCGGCGCGGATGTGATCAAGGTCGAACGTGCCGGCGAAGGCGATGCCACGCGGGGGCAGCTGCGCGACATCCCCGATGCCGACAGCCTGTACTTCACGATGCTGAACCACAACAAGCGCTCGATCACCATCGACACCAAGAAGCCGCAGGGCAAACAGGTGCTCGAGAAGCTGATTCAGCAGTGCGACGTGCTGGTCGAGAACTTCGCTCCCGGCGCGCTCGACCGCATGGGCTTCAGCTGGGAGCGCATCCAAGCACTCAACCCGAGAATGGTGATGGCCTCCGTCAAGGGCTTCGGCCCGGGCCAGTATGAGGACTGCAAGGTCTACGAGAACGTCGCCCAGTGTGCTGGGGGCTCGGCCTCCACCACGGGCTTCGACGACGGGCCGCCGATGGTCACCGGCGCGCAGATCGGCGACAGCGGCACCGGCGTGCATCTGGCGCTCGGGATCCTGGCGGCACTGCTCCAGCGCCAGCACAGCGGCCGGGGCCAGAAGGTGTTGGCCCCCATGCAGGACGCCGTGCTCAACCTGTGCCGCGTCAAGCTGCGCGACCAGCAACGCCTGGAGCGCACGCACACTCTGCACGAGTACCCCCAGTATCCCGACGGCAAGTTCGGCGCCGCCGTGCCGCGCGCCGGCAATGCCTCCGGCGGCGGCCAGCCTGGCTCGATCCTGAAGTGCAAGGGCTGGGAGACGGACCCGAATGCCTACATCTACTTCATCACCCAGTCGGGCGTCTGGCCGGCCGTGTGCCAAGTGATTGGCGAGCCCGGTTGGATCAACGACGAGGCCTACGCCACACCGCAGGCGCGCCTGCTGCACTTGAAGCCGATCTTTGCGCGCATCGAGCAGTGGACGATGACCAAGACCAAGTACGAGGCCATGACCATCCTCAACAAGTTCGACATTCCCTGCGGGCCGATCCTGTCGATGAAGGAAATCGCCGAAGACCCTTCGCTGCGCGCCAGCGGCACGATTGTCGAGATCGACCACCCGGTGCGAGGCAAGTACCTCACCGTGGGCAACCCGATCAAGCTGTCGGACAGCCCGACGCATGTGACCCGGTCGCCCCTGTTGGGCGAGCACACCGAAGAGGTGCTCGAGCAGCTCGGCTACACGGCGTCGCAGATTGCGGCCCTGCGCGACGAGCGCGTGATCTGATCGTCGGACGCCATCATGACCCCTGAATTGCACCACTGGGTCCGCTTCGAAGCCGCCGGCCAGACTGGCTTTGGCAGGCTCGACGGCGGGCAGATCAACGAGTACCGCGGCGACATGTTTGGCACGCCGGAGGCGACCGGCCGCGTGGTTGCGCTCGACAGCGTGAGGCTGCTGCACCCGACACAGCCGACCAAGGTCATCGCGCTGTGGAACAACTTCGCGGCCCTGGGGGCAAAGCTCGGTCTTGCCGTGCCCGAAGAACCGCTGTACCTGCTCAAGTCACCGAACTCGTATGCGCACCCGGGCGAGGTGATCCACCCGCCACACAGCTTGGGCAAGGTGGTCTTCGAGGGCGAACTCGCCATCGTGATCGGCAAGACGGCGACCGCCGTCAACGAAGCTGGCGCGCTGGACCACGTCTTCGGCTACACCTGCGCCAACGACCTGACCGAGGCCGACATCCTGAACCGTGACCCTTCGTTCACGCAGTGGACGCGGTCCAAGGGCATGGACCAGTTCTGTCCGATGGGGCCGGCTATCGCCACCGGCCTGGATCCCAGCACGCTGGTCGTAAGGACCTGGGTCAACGCTGAGCTGCGCCAGGACTACCCGGTCAGCGACATGCGCTTTTCGGTGCCGCGCCTGGTCAGCCTGATCTCACGCGACATGACGCTCTACCCGGGTGACGTGATCCTGTGCGGCACGTCGGTCGGCGTCGGATCGATCAAGCCCGGCAGCCAGGTGTCGGTCGAGATCGCGGGCATCGGCAGACTCACCAACCGCTACCAAACGCGCTGAGCCGCGCCGCGGATCCTCAGCGCACTGCAGCGGCTGCTGCCAGCATCTGCCCGCCCCCAAAACTCCCTTGCTGAGGCGCCTGCCCGCCACGCTCGACGCGGATGGCGCAGTACTTGAACTCGGGGATCTTGGCAAAGGGGTCGAGCGCGGCATTGGTCAGCTTGTTGATCGCCGCCTCGTAGTAGCAGAAGGGTACGAAGACCGCGCCGCGCGGCGTGCCGTCGTCGGCGCGGGCGTAGAGCGACACGCTGCCGCGGCGCGAGGCAATCGTCACGACGTCCCCCGGCACAGCGCCCATCGCCGACAGATCGAGCGGATGGATCAGCGCCGTCGGGTCGGGCTCGATCGCGTCGAGCACGCTGGCGCGGCGCGTCATGCTGCCGGTGTGCCAGTGTTCCAACTGGCGGCCGGTGATCAGCACCATCGGGTACTCGACGTCGGGACGCTCGTTGGCCGGGATGATGTCGGCCGGCACAAAACGCGCCTTGCCGTCTTCGCGCGGGAAGTGGTCGGTGAACACAACCGAGATGCCCGGGTCGCCCTCGTTCTCACACGGGTAGGTGACGGCATGGTCGCGCTGCAGGCGCTCCCAGGTGATGCCGGCGATGCTGGGCATCGTGTGGCGCATCTCGTCGAAAACCTCCGACACATGGCCGTAGTTCCAGCCGCAGCCGAGCTGATTCGCGATCTGCTCGATGATCCACAGGTCCTGGCGCGCATCGCCCGGCGGGTCGATCGCCTGCCGGCCCATCTGCACCAGGCGGTCGGTGTTGGTGAAGGTGCCGGTCTTCTCGGGGAAGGCGCCAGCGGGCAGGATGACATCGGCGAGGTACGCGGTCTCGGTCAGGAAGATGTCCTGCACGACCAGATGCTCGAGTGCGGCGAGCGATTCGCGCGCGTGGTTGGCATCGGGATCGGACATCGCAGGGTTTTCGCCCTGCACATACATGCCGCGGATCGTGCCTTGCTTGATCGCGTGCATGACCTCGACGACCGTCAAGCCGGCCTCGGCATCGAGCGTGCCGGGGGCGAGCTTCCAAGCGCTCTCGAAACGCGCGCGTACTTCGGGCTTGGTCACATGCTGGTAGTCGGGCAACATCATCGGGATCAGGCCTGCGTCCGAGGCGCCTTGCACGTTGTTCTGGCCGCGCAGCGGGTGCAGGCCAGTGCCCGGGCGGCCAATCTGGCCGGTCATCAGCGACAGCGCGATCAGGCAACGCGCGTTGTCGGTGCCGTGCACATGTTGGCTCACGCCCATGCCCCACAGGATCATCGACGCCTTGCTCGTCGCGTACAGGCGCGCCACGTAGCGCAGGGTATCGGCGTCGATGCCGCAGATCGGCGCCATCGCTTCGGGCGTATAGCCAGCCACGTTTTGGCGTAACGCCTCGTAACCCACCGTGCGGCTGGCGATGAAGGCCTCGTCGACCAAGCCTTCATTGACGATGACGTTCATCATCGCGTTCAACAGCGCCACATCCGTGTCGGGCTTGAACTGCAGGAATCGGTGCGCCATGCGCGAAAGGTCGGAGCGCCGCGGGTCGAGCACGATCAGCTGGGTGCCGGCTCTGATGGCATTCTTGATGAAGGTTGCGGCCACCGGGTGGTTCACGGTCGGGTTGGCCCCGATCAGGATCACGACCTCGGCCTGGGTCACGTCCATCACCGGGTTGCTGACCGCGCCTGAGCCGATGCCTTCGAGCAAAGCCACCACGGAGGAGGCATGACACAGGCGGGTGCAGTGGTCGACGTTGTTGCTGCCGAAACCGGTGCGGACCAGCTTCTGGAACAGATACGCCTCTTCGTTGCTGCCCTTGGCCGAGCCGAAGCCGGCCAGCGCCTTCTTGCCGTGGCGGTCGCGGATCTCGCGCAAGCCGCCGCCGGCGAAGGCAATCGCTTCTTCCCAGCTCGCTTCGCGGAAGATGTCCATCACGCGGGTCGGGTCCATCACGAAGTCGCCGCGCTTGGGCGGCGCATCCTTGCGGCGGATCAGCGGCTGGGTGAGGCGCTGCGGGTGGTGCGCATAGTCGAACCCGTAGCGGCCCTTCACGCACAGGCGGCCCTGATTCGCCGGGCCGTCACGGCCCTCGACGAAGAGGATCTTGTTGTCCTTGACGTTGTAGGTGAGTTGGCAGCCGACCCCGCAGAAGGGGCACAGCGACTCGACCTGCTTGTCAGGCAGCGTGAGCGCCACCTCGCGTGCCGGCATCAGGGCGCCGGTCGGGCAGGCTTGCACGCATTCGCCGCAGGCCACACAGGTGGAGGCGCCCATCGGGTCGTCCATGTCGAACACGATCTTCGCGTGCTCGCCGCGGAAGGCCAGGCCGATCACGTCGTTGACCTGTTCGTCGCGGCAAGCGCGCAGGCAACGCGTGCACTGGATGCAGGCCTCGAGGTTGACAGCGATGGCCGGGTGCGACAAGTCCTGCGCCGGCTGCACGCGCGCCGCGAAACGCGGCTTGCCGACGCCCAGCTTGGCGGCCCACTGATCGACCTCGTTGTGCCGCGTGTACTCGCGTTCAGGCATATCGGCCAGCAGTAACTCGAGCACCAACCGCTGCGACTTGATGGCGCGCTCGCTGTCGGTCGTGACCTTCATGCCTTCGGTCGGGCGGCGGCAGCAAGAAGGCGCCAGCACACGTTCGCCAGCGATCTCGACCACGCAAGCACGGCAGTTGCCGACCTCCTCGAGCCCGGGCTTGTAGCAAAGGCGCGGGATTGCGACGCCTTCGCGGTCGGCGATCTCGATGATCGTTTGATTCGCGCGTCCGCTGACATCGCGGCCGTTCAGCTCGAACTTCACGGTCGGCACATCGAGCGCCGCCGCTTCCTTGCGCGTGATCGCGTTCATGCCAACTCCTGCGCAAAGTACTTGATCACGCAATCGACCGGGTTCGGCGCCGCTTGGCCCAGGCCGCAGATGGAGGCGTCGCGCATCACGGTGGAGAGGTCTGCGAGCAGCGGCAGATCCCACTTCGCCTGATCGATCAGCGCCGACGCCTTCGCCGTGCCGTTGCGGCAGGGCGTGCACTGGCCGCAAGACTCGTGCGCGAAGAAACGCATCATGTTGCGCGCTGCGGCCACGGCGGTGTCCTTGTCGGACAGCACGATCACCGCCGCTGAGCCAATGAAGCAACCGTAGGGTTGCAGGGTGTCGAAGTCGAGCGGGATGTCGCCCAGGGACGCGGGAAGAATGCCGCCCGACGCGCCACCGGGCAGGTAGCCATACAGCGCATGGCCCTCCAGCATGCCGCCGCAGTGCTCGTCGATCAGTTCGCGCACCGTGATGCCGGCCGGCGCCAGCTTGAGGCCGGGGCGCTTGACGCGTCCAGAGACCGAGAACGAGCGCAGGCCCTTGCGGCCGTGGCGGCCATGCGAGGCGAACCACTCGCTGCCTCGCTCCAGGATCTCGCGTACCCAGTACAGGGTCTCGAAATTGTGTTCAAGCGTCGGCCGGCCGAACAATCCCACCTGCGCCACATAGGGCGGACGCAGCCGCGGCAGGCCGCGCTTGCCTTCGATCGACTCGAGCATGGCCGACTCTTCGCCGCAGATGTACGCTCCTGCACCGCGGCGCAGGATCAACTCGGGCACGCCAGGGTACGGCGGCTGCGCGCGCAGCTTCGCGAGTTCAGCTTCGAGCATTGCGCGGCAGCCGTGGTACTCGTCGCGCAAGTAGATGTAGACCTTGGCGATGCCGACCGCCCAGGCCGCGATCAGCAGGCCTTCAAGAAAGCGATGCGGGTCTCGCTCCAGGTAGACACGGTCCTTGAAGGTGCCGGGTTCGCCCTCGTCGATGTTCACGGCCATCAGGCGTGGCGCGACTTCGTTGCGCACGATGCGCCACTTGCGCCCGGCCGGGAAGCCCGCGCCCCCAAGCCCTCGCAGGCCCGAGTCTTCCATCGTCTTGATGACCGACTCGACCGTGTATTCGCCGGCAATGCATTGACCCAGGAGGCGATACCCCCCCCGCGCTTCATAGGTGGCCCGATCGATGAAACCCGTCGGCGCCGACGTCGCGCCCCCGAGCCGCACCTGTGCCGCCACGGCCTCGACCGTCGCCGCGGGCACGGCCTGCTGGCCCACGGCGACGGCGGGCGCCTGTTCGCAGCGGCCGATGCAGGGCGCTGCGATTACGCGCACGTCCTGGCCGAGAAGACTCGGCAGCCGCGCCAGGAGACCGCGCGCGCCAGCCATTTCGCACGACAGCCCGTCGCAGACGCGAACCGTCAGCGTTTGGGGTTTGGCGGCGCCCTCCAGCACCACATCGAAGTGGTGGTAGAAGGTCGCGACCTCATAAACCTCGGTCTGCGCCAGCTTCATTTCCCGCGCCAGTGCCGCCAGATGCCGGGCGCTGAGGTGGCCGAAGTGGTCCTGCAGTCGATGCAGGTGCTCGATCAGCTGGTCGCGGGCACGGGGTGCGCTGCCCAGCAGGGCACGTACTTCGTCCAGCGCGGCCGAATCGACAACGCGGCCCTTGGGCGCTTCGCGCTTGCGTTGTCGCGACGAATCGGCGGCGATGATGGGAATGGTTCTGGCGTTCATCGAGGAGCTTTCGTCAGGCCACGCCATGAGCGCGCAGCTGCGCGCCGTCGTCCGGGCTGGGCCCGGGGAGATCGCCCGCGACCACCGTGCCGGTCGCGCGCACGTGCGGCTCGTGCGCAATCGCCGTGATCGACAGAGTCGACAGGGTCCGGCCGCAGGGGCCATCGTGGCGGCTCGGAACACGGGCTTGGCGCATCAATGCCGCCTAGCTCTTCGCGGCCAGCTGGGCCTCGAGGTCGGCCAGGCGCTTCTTCAGCGAACGCTCATCGTTGAACCGCGCGGTCTCCTCGCGGATGACCGACGCGATGGCGCTCACCTTGCCCTCGGGGGTGTAGAGCATCGCCACCGTAAAGGCGATCGACATCGAATGACCGTCCTTGTGCACGGCCGGCACGCGCAGCACGTCTTGGCCGTACTTGGTGATGCCAGTGGCCATGGTCTTCTCGTAACCTTCCCAGTGCCGCTTGCGCAGGCGCTCAGGGATGATCATGTCCATGGTCTGACCCAGCACCTCGGCTTGGCTGTGGCCGAACATGCGCTCGCAGGCGGGGTTCCACAAGACGATGGCGCCCTGCGCATCGCAGACCATCACGGCGTCCGCGAGCGCCTGCAGCAGGCTGGTGGGGTCGACAGACGTGTTCATTCGCTCTCTCCTGGCATACACCACGCAGCCGCCGCGGTGGCAGGTTGCCGGGCCGCTGACGCTGCCCCCTTTGGGCGAGCAGCGAAGCCGCTTCGGGGGGGCTCTTCCGTCACACGGCCTTGGCTGCGTGCATGTGCGCAATCTGGTCCTTGCCGTAGCCCAGTTCGGCGAGCACTTCGTCGGTGTGTTCGCCCAGCAGCGGCGAGCCGGTGATCTCGACCTTCATGTCGGAGAACTTGATCGGGCTGCCCACCGTCAGATACGGCCCGCGCTCCTTGTGTTGTACCTCGGCGATCGTGCCGCTGGCGCGCAAGGACGGATCGACCGACAACTCCTTCATCGACATCACCGGGGCGCAGGGAATGTCGAACTTGCGCAGGATGTCGACCGCCTCGAACTTGGTCTTGTCGGCCAGCCACTCTTCGATGGTGGCGAAGATGGCGGTGATGTGCGGCTGGCGCGCCTTGGGTGTCATGTACAGCGGGTCGTTCTTCCACTCCGGCTTGCCGATGGCGTCACAGATCGGCGCCCAGGCCTGGCCCTGTATGGTGAAGTAAATGTAGGCATTGGGGTCCGTCTGCCAGCCCTTGCACTTGAGCACCCAGCCCGGCTGGCCGCCCCCGCCTGCGTTGCCGCCGCGCGGCACCACGTCGGTGAATTTGCCGTGCGGGTACTGGGGGTACTCCTCGAGGTAGCCCAGGCGGTCCAGGCGCAACTGGTCGCGCAGCTTGACGCGGCACAGGTTGAGCACGGCATCCTGCATCGAGCAGGCGACCTTCTGGCCGCGGCCGGTCTTGTCGCGCTGGCGCAGCGCGGTCAGGATGCCGATGGCCAGGTGCATGCCGGTGTTGCTGTCGCCCAGGGCCGCGGCGCTGACCGTCGGCGGGCCGTCCCAGAAGCCGGTGGTCGAAGCGGCGCCGCCGGCGCATTGCGCGACGTTCTCGTAGACCTTCAGGTCCTCGTAGTGGTGTCCGTCGCTGAAGCCCTTGACCGACGCCAGGATCATCTTCGGATTCAGCTCGAGGATGCGCTCCCAGGTGAAGCCCATGCGGTCGAGCGCGCCAGGGCCGAAGTTCTCGACCATCACGTCCGAGACCTTGATCAGTTTCTCGAGAATCTCCTTGCCTTCGGCCGTCTTGGTGTCGAGCGTGAGCGAGCGCTTGTTGCTGTTGAGCTGGGTGAAGTACAGCGCATCGACGTTCGGGATGTCGCGCAGCTGGCTGCGCGTGACGTCGCCCGAGCCGGGGCGCTCCACCTTGATCACGTCGGCGCCGAACCAGGCCAGCATCTGGGTGCAGGCGGGGCCCGCTTGCACATGGGTGAAGTCGATGATCTTGATGTCGTCGAGGGCTTTGGTCATGAGATGGCTCCTTGGGAAACGAGGATTATTTCTGCTTTGCGATTTGCGGGTTCAGGCTCGTGATGCGACCACTCTCGGTACCGGCCGATTCGTCGATCACGGCGTTGATCAGGGTCGGCCTGCCGCTGGCGACCGCCTCCTGCAGTGCCTGGCTCAGCTCCTGCGGCGTGGTGGCGTTCACGCCAACGCCGCCGAAGGCCTGCATCAGCATGTCATAGCGCGCGTTCTTGACAAATACGGTGGGTGCAACATCCGCGCCGCCGGTGGGGTTCTTGTCCATGCCGCCATACACGCCGTTGTTGTTGAAGACGACAACACACACGGGCAGGTTGTAGCGGCAGATGGTTTCCACCTCCATGCCCGAGAAACCGAAGGCGCTGTCGCCCTCGATGGCGATTACCGGCTTGCCGGTGACGACTGCCGCACCGACGGCGAAGCCCATGCCGATGCCCATGATGCCCCAGGTGCCGACGTCCAGGCGCTTGCGCGGCTGGTACATGTCAACGATGCTGCGCGTGAAGTCCAGGGTGTTCGCGCCTTCGTTGACCAGGATCGCGTCGGGCCGAAGCTTGACCATCTCGCGCACCACGTTGAGCGCGCTATGGAAGTTCATCGGCGACGGATTCTTGGCCAGGGTCTCGGCCATCTTGCCGAGGTTCTTGTCCTTGCGTTCGGCGATCGCACCCGTCCATGCCGACGGTGGCTGGGCCCAGTTCGGGCCCAGGCCAGCCACCAAAGCGGCAACGCAGGACCCGATGTCGCCAATCAGCGGCGCCGCAATGGCCACATTGCTGTCGATCTCGGTCGGCGCAATGTCGATCTGGATGAACTGCTTGGCGCCCTTGTCCTGGCCCCAGGTCTTGCCCTTGCCGTGGGACAACAGCCAGTTCAGCCGCGCCCCGATCAGCATGACAACGTCGGCTTCGGCCAACACGTAGGACCGCGCCGCAGACGCAGATTGCGCATGGGTGTCAGGCAACAGCCCCTTGGCCATCGACATCGGCAGGTAGGGGATGCCCGTCTTCTCCACCAAGGCGCAGATGTCGGCATCGGCCTGGGCGTAGGCGGCACCTTTGCCCAGAACGATCAGCGGGCGCCTCGCGCCCTTCAAGGTGGCCAGGACTCGCTGCACCGCGTCGGGCGCAGGGATCTGGCGCGGCGCCGGATCGACGACCTTGATCAGCGAGCGCTTGCCCGCTGCGGCATCCATCGTCTGCGCGAACAGCTTGGCCGGCAGGTCGAGGTAGACGCCGCCGGGCCGTCCCGACAGTGCCGAGCGGATGGCGCGCGCGATGCCCACGCCGATGTCCTCGGCATGCAGCACCCGGAAGGCCGCCTTGCACAGCGGCTTGGCGATGGCGAGCTGGTCCATCTCTTCATAGTCGCCCTGCTGCAAGTCGACGATCTCGCGCTCCGACGAGCCGCTGATCAGGATCATCGGAAAGCAATTGACGGTCGCGTTGGACAAGGCGGTCAGGCCGTTGAGGAAGCCGGGGGCCGACACCGTGAGGCAGATACCCGGCACTTGGGTCAGAAAACCTGCGGCGGCGGCGGCATTGCCGGCGTTCTGCTCGTGGCGGAAGGAGATCACCCGCATGCCCTCGGCCTGCGCCATGCGCGTCAGGTCGGTGATCGGGATCCCCGGCAGGCCGAAAATGGTGTCGATCCCGTTCAGCTTGAGCGCTTCGATGACGAGGTGAAAGCCGTCGATGTGCGCCGGCGCCGCGTTCGCGCCTGGCTTGGCAGCGCTGTCGCCGGCGGGGCGTGTCGGTGCGGTCGTCAGGTCCAGGGCCATGGCTTTCTCTCCAGTGTTCCGTCAGGACGTATGATAAAAATTTGGCGCAGTTGCCCCCGTTGACCGCGGTCAACTTTCGCGGTTTGAACCAGGACGGCGCAGGCCCGCAGTGCTGAAGACCTTCACTCGATGATCGCGACTTCGATAGACAAACACCCCGAACGCAACATCATCCGCGTCCAGTTGCGGCAGAACATCGTCCTCAAGGAGATGACCGAAGCCGAGCGCAGCGAGCTCGACGAGCAGTTGGTGATCCTCGACTGCAACAAGGGCGACACCCTGCTGCATCAAGGGGTGCACGAGATGGAGCAGTATTTCGTGCTCGATGGCGTCCTCAAACGGGTGGTGACCAACGCCGACGCCAAAGAAATGATCCTGCGCTTTGCCGACGAGCGCGAGATCGAAACGAGCTATGCGGCGTGGCGCTTGAACACGCCCACGCCCTACAGCATCGTCTGCGTCAACAAGGCCCGCGTGGCCAAGTTGCCGATGCCCGCCTGGGTCGCGTTCCTCGACCGCCACCCCCGCTTCAAGGTCACTTTCGAGTACCAGGTGATGCACCTGATGAGCGAGATCATGGCTCACACCATCACCTTGCACATGCTGGACGGGCCCGGGCGCGTGCACCGCTTCGAGCGCAAACATCCGGAGTTGGCCGAGCGAATCCCGAAGAAGGAGCTGGCGGCCTACCTCAACCTGTCGGCCGAGACGCTGAGCCGCCTGAAGCAGCGCGGGAAGATCTGATCTAGCCTCTCGCTGACGGGAACAGCCGCGACGTCGCCATCACCCGCAGCTGGTTGTCGACTGCGGCCACGCCTGGCACAGCGGCCGCAACCTGCTCGGCCGCCAGGCGCTCATCTGCGCTGACCACGATGCCGCGCAGCACAATGCACGTCTGGTCCCCCTCGATCACCACGTCGACATTTCGCGTCAGTTCGTGGGTGCGCAACGCAGCGCGCACGCCGGCTTGCAGTGCCATGCTCTTGACCATCGTGCGCGACGCCTCGGTCTCGGCAAACTCCGGCCGCGCCAACAAGGCCCTGATCTGCTGCACGCAGGTGTCGACCGACAGGCGGTCGGTGTTGAGCACCAGGTCGAAGAGGACCGGATCTCCCCAGTTCACACCGAACTGCTCGTGCATGCGCGCCGAGTTCGCTCGGTCGCTGCGCAGGATTTCGGTCTCGGCCAGCTCGGCGTCGTCGGTGTCGAGCTCGGCCATCAGCCATTGCACCCGCTGGGCCAGCGGGCGCATGACGCGCACGCAGGGCACGTGCGGCACAGGCCGCAACAAGCAGGTGGCGCCCCAGCCGCGCAGCACGACATTGCCGCGCGCGGCGGCATCGAGCACCTCCTGCGCGCTGTACAGCGCCATGCTGCCGCGGTCGGCGGACAGCCGCTCCAGCGTGCCCGCCTTGCCATGGCGCAAGCGGTTGATCAGGCTCCTGGAGACGTGCATCCTGCTGGCCACCCGCTCACCGACTTCGTGTTGCAGCGTGCTGATCTGTAGCGCCTGCGCCAATTGTTCGGCGATGTCCTGGGCCAGCGAGCCCATTCCCTGGGTCAAGGCAATGACAGGCATGGCAACCCCTCTCGATCAGTCAACCGGCCGCTGCGCGGCAAACTCGTCGGCCTTGGGCGCCCGAATCACCTGCAACGCCTTGGCAATCAGCGGCCAGCACAACATCAGCAGCGCCAGCATCGTGATGCTGCCGACCAGGGCGTTGGACCACATGATCGAGAGCTCGCCCTGCGACGCCAGCATCGCCTGGCGGAACGAGTCTTCGGCCTTGTCGCCGAGCACCAGCGCCAGCACCAGCGGCGCCAGCGGGTAGTCGAGCTTCTTGAAGACGTAGCCCACGATGCCGAAGCCGAGCATGAACCAGATGTCGAGCATGGCACTGTGCACGGTGTAGGCGCCGATGGCACAGATCACGATGATGACGGGCGCAATGATGGAGAACGGAATGCGCAGGATGGAGGCGAACAGCGGTACGGTCGTCAGCACCACGATCAGGCCGACCAGGTTGCCCAGGTACATGCTGGCGATCAGACCCCACACGAAATCCTTCTGCTCGACGAACAGCAGGGGGCCGGGTTGCAAGCCCCAGATCAGCAGGCCCCCGAGCAGCACCGCGGCTGTCGGTGACCCCGGGATGCCGAGCGCCAGCATCGGCAGCAAGGCGCTGGTGCCAGCCGCATGGGCGGCTGTCTCGGGTGCGATCACGCCTTCGATCTCACCGGTGCCGAACTTGGCGCCGTTCTTGGAAAACTTCTTGGCCAGTCCGTAGCTCATGAAGGATGCCGGCGTCGCGCCGCCCGGGGTGATGCCCATCCAGATGCCGACCAGCGAACTGCGGATCGAGGTGGCCCAGTACTTCGGTAGCGTCTTCCAGGTCTCCCACACCACCTTGGCATTGATGCGGGCCGACTTGCCCTGGAACTTCAGACCTTCTTCCATCGACAGCAAGATTTCACCGATGCCAAACAGGCCGATCACGGCGATCAGGAAGTCGAAGCCACGCATCAACTCGGTCTGCCCGAAGGTCAGGCGCAACTGTCCGGTGACGGTGTCCATGCCCACCGCCGCCAGGGCGAAGCCCAGTGTCATCGAGATCAGGATCTTGAACGGTGAGCCCTTGCCCATGCCGACGAAGCTGCAGAAGGTCAGCAGATAGACCGCAAAGAACTCCGGCGCGCCGAACTTGAGCGCGAATTTGGCCACCAGCGGGGCTGTGAAGGTGATCATCAGCACCGCCACGAAGGCGCCGATGAAAGAAGAGGTGAACGCCGCCGTCAGCGCTTGCCCGGCATGGCCCTGCTGCGCCATCGGGTAGCCATCGAAGGTGGTTGCCACCGACCAAGGCTCGCCCGGAATATTGAACAAGATCGAGGTGATGGCGCCACCGAACAGCGCGCCCCAGTAGATGCAGGACAACATGACGATGGCCGACGTGGGCGACATCGGGAAGGTCAGCGGCAACAGAATCGCCACGCCGTTGGCGCCACCCAAGCCTGGCAATACGCCGATCAGGACGCCCAGGATGATGCCAACGAACATCAGGCCGATGTTGACAGGCGTGAGCACCACCGCAAAGCCCTGCATCAGGGAGCCGATTTCTTCCATGGTCTTGGTCTCCGGAACGCGCGGTGAATCAGTAACCGAGGAAGCGCAGGGGTTCCAGGGTGCCCTTGTACAGCGGCACCTTGAACCAGACCTCGAACATCATGAAGAAGACAGCCACCACGATCACCGAGACGACCCCGCTCTTCTGCCGCGGGTACTTGCCCAGGATGATCATGAACAGCGCGATGTAGAGCGCCGAGGCAACGTACAGACCGAGAAACCAGATCGCCAGCACGTACACCATGGCCGGCAGCAGCACCGACAGGACGCGGCCCATCTGCACGCGGTCGACGAACGCGCCGTCATCGCGCGTCTTGGCTCCGAGCGACTGGTAAATCACGCCCAGAGCAGAAATGCTCAGGATCAGGCCGATGTAGAAGGGGAAGTAGCCCGCGCCAGGGCCGTCGGTCGTCCACCCGGCGCCCAGGCGCCGGGCTTCAACCACCACCACGGCGCCGATGATGAAGAGGATCGCTGCCACCACCGTATCGACCCGGCAGTTCCTGACAAGCACAGGGCTGCCCGACTCTTCGGGGGTCTGTTGATTCGACATCGGTGGCTCCAGCAAGCGGCCCTTCGGCCGGACAGCATCGACCCGCGTGCGGCCAAAGCCGGGGCGGTCAGGAAGAGGAGAGGCGCCTCACGCCGATGGCATGAGGCACTGCAAAACGCCGCGCTACGGCTTGGCCAGAAAGCCGGCTTCCGTCATTAGCAGGCGGTGCTGGATGTCGGCACTCGACAGCCACTTCACGTAGTCCGTGCCACTCATCGATGTGGTGTTGAAAGCGCCCTTCTCCATGAATTCCTTCCAGTCCGGCGTCTCGCGCACCTTCTTCATCAGATCGACGTAGTAGGCGGTCTGCTGGGGCGTCACACCCGGGGCCATGAAGATGCCGCGCAACATCACGTAATCGGTGGGCACTCCGGCTTCCTTGCAGGTGGGAATGTCACCCCAGGCTTCCTTGTCGGTGACCTTTTCCTTGTAGGGCATGCGCTTGTCATCGAAGACGCACAGCGGCCGCAGCTTGCCGGCACGCCACTGGGCCACCGCTTCGATCGGATTGTTGACCGTCGCGTCAACGTGCCCGCCCACCAGCTGCACCGCCACCTCGCCGCCGCCCTTGTAGGGGATGTAGATGAACTTGGTGCCTGTGGCCTTCTCGATGCCGGCTGTGAGGATCTGGTCTTCCTGCTTGGAGCCGGTGCCGCCCATCTTGATCTTGTTCGCACCCGCGGCCTTGACGGAGGCCAGGAACTGGCCCGCGGTCTTGTGCGGCGAGTCGGCATTGACCCAGAGCACGAACTGGTCGAGCGCCATCATCGAAACCGGCGTCATGTCCTTCCAGTTGAAGGGCACCCCCGTGGCCAGCGGGGTGGTGAACAGATTGGACAGCGTGATGATGATCTTGTGCGGATCGGCCTTGGCTTCCTTGACCGCGAGAAAGCCTTCGGCACCGGCGCCGCCGGACTTGTTGACGACGACCAGCGACTCCTTCATCAGCTTGTGCTTGACGACGACGCCCTGGATGAAGCGGGCCATCTGGTCAGCACCGCCGCCGGTACCGGCAGGCACGACGAACTCCACCGGCTTGGTGGGCTGCCAGGCCGCGGGGGCCTGAGCCTGAGCCACACCCGCGATCGCCAACAAGGCTGCGGCAACTGCTGCGCCGAGCGCATGTTTCCCACGATTCATAGGGTTATCTCCTGAAAGGCACTTAGAGCAAAGGACACTTGCCTGACTGGACACCAGCGCCAGTCTTTCAACGCGGCGTGATGGTCCGACTGTCGCTGGCAAAAACGATTGACCGCAGTCAACTTCCAAGTTAATCGCAGCCGACCGCCGCGCCGCCTAGGGCAATCACCTAGGCGCGCGAAGTTGTCTTAAACAATTTGTGTCAGCGCGGCGCTGACAACGCATTGCTGACCAGCCGCGACGTGATGTCGACGATCTGGATCATCCGGTCATAGGCCATGCGCGTGGGGCCGATGACGGCCAGTGTGCCGACCACCTGGCCATCGACTTCATAGGGCGCGCTGACCACCGACAACTCCTCGAAGGGCACCACCTGGCTCTCACCGCCGATGTAGATGCGCACGCCCTCGGCGCGGCTGCTGACATCCAGCAGGCGCATCAGCTGCGTCTTCTGCTCGAACAGGTCAAACAACTTGCGCAATGAGCCCATGTCGTTGCCGAAGTCCTGTACCGCTAGCAGGTTGCGTTCGCCACTGACCACGAGTTGCTCGGTCGCCTCTGCCATCACTTCCGTGCCGGCCTGAACAGCCGCCTGCATCAGGGATGAAATCTCACTGCGGAGGGCTTCCACCTCGTGTTGCAAGCGCTCGCGCACGGCGTCGAGCGTGAGGCCCGCGTAATGGGCGTTGAGGTAGTTGCTGGCCTCGATCAGTTCAGACTGGTTGTGGTCACGCGCCGTGATGATCACGCGGTTCTGCACGTCGCCCTCGGGCGATACCAGGATCAAGAGCACGCGCCGGTCGCCCAGGCGCAGGAACTCGATGTGGTGAAACACGCCGGTCTTCTTCGGCGCCGTGACGACACCGACAAAGCTCGAAAGGCTCGAAAGCAGATGAGCGGCATTGGCAATCACGCGCTGCGGCTGATCCGGCTGAAGTTGCCCGCGAGCCGCAGATGACATCTGTGCGCTGGCGTGTTCCAGGTCGAGCGGCCGCGCCGTCAACATGGTGTCGACGAACAGCCGGTAGCCTCGAGCGGTGGGCACACGACCGGCGCTGGTGTGCGGGCTGGCGATCAGCCCCAGCTCTTCCAGGTCGGCCATCACGTTGCGAATGGTGGCCGGGCTCAGCTCCAGCCCCGAGGCTTTGGACAGCGTACGCGAGCCGACCGGTTGTCCGTCGGCGATGTAACGCTCGACCAGGGCTTTGAGCAGGGTTTTTGCGCGGTCATCCATGGTTTCGCAAATCATTGTAGGCCGCGTCCCTATGGTGTAATTCTTCTCATGGCCACGTGCTTCCGTCACGCAGCAATCGTCGGCAAACACCAGGCGCTGGGCGCGCGCGAGTTGCTCGACGACCTCGCGCAGTTCCTGATCCGGCTGGGTCTGGACGTATCGTTCGAGCGCTCGACAGCTCACAACACCGGCCTCACCGGGTACGGCGCGCTGTCAACCGAAGAGATCGGCGCGCAGTGCGATCTTGCCGTGGTGGTGGGCGGCGACGGCACCATGCTCGGCATCGCGCGCGAACTGGCGCGGCACAACATCCCGCTGATCGGCATCAACCAGGGCCGGCTGGGCTTCATCACCGATTTGCCGGTGGGCCAGTTTCGCGACGTGTTGGCACCGATGATTGCGGGCGACCACGAAGAAGAACACCGCTCGATGCTCGAAGGCGGCATCTGGCGCGACGGCGAGCTGATCTTCGAAGGTCTGTCGCTGAACGACGTGGTCGTCAGCCGCGGCGCCACCGCCAGCATGGTCGAGTTGAAGATCGACATCGGCGACGAGTTCGTAGCCAACTTGCGGGCCGATGGCCTGATCGTGGCCTCGCCGACCGGCTCGACGGCCTACGCGTTGTCCGCCGGCGGGCCGATCCTGCACCCGGGCATCGCGGGATGGGTGCTGGTGCCGATCGCCTCGCACACGCTGTCGAACCGGCCCATCGTGCTGCCCGACCACGGCGAGATTCGCATCGAGATCGTCGCCGGCCGCGACGCCTCGGCCAACTTCGACATGCAAAGCCTGGCCAGCTTGCTGCATGGCGACCAGGTGCGCGTGCGCCGCTCGGAGCACAAGGTTCGCTTCCTGCACCCGCGCGGCTGGAGCTATTACGCCACGCTGCGGCGCAAGTTGCGGTGGTACGAGGGGGTTGTGTGACCCCCCGCCTTGGCGCCTTCGGCGCGCCACAGCAGGGGGGCTGGTGAGATGCTGCGTCGACTGACTCTGCGCGACTTCGTCATCGTGCCGGCGCTGGAGGTCGAGTTCAGTGCCGGGTTCACGGTGCTGACCGGCGAGACCGGCGCGGGCAAGTCGATCCTGATCGATGCCTTGCAACTGGCCCTCGGCGGGCGTGGTGATGTTGGTGTGGTGCGCGAAGGCGCCACGCGAGCCGAGATCGCGGCCGAGTTTGACAATCCGCCATCGTTGGCCAGCTGGCTCGAGCTAGGCGGTTTCGATGCCGGCGGCGGCACGCTGCTGCTGCGGCGAGTGATCGACAGCCAAGGAAAGAGCCGCGCCTGGATCAACGGCAGCCTGGCGACGATCACGCAGCTGCGCGAAAGCGCCGACCACCTGCTCGAGATTCACGGCCAACATGCCTGGCAGAGCCTGACCCGGCCCGCCGCCGTGCGCGAACTGCTCGACACCCAGGCGGGTGTCGATATCCGCCCGCTGGCGGCGCTGTGGTCGCAGTGGAAGGCCGCGAGCGCAGCCCTCGAGCGCGCGCGCACGCAGTCGGCCGACATCGACCGCGAGCGCGAACGCCTGGCGTGGCAGGTGGCGGAGATAGAGCGCCTGGCGCCGGGTGACGGCGAATGGGACGCGCTGAATACCGAGCACGGCCGTCTTGGCCATGCCCAGGCGCTGATCGAGGCGGCCCGGAACGCGCTCGAGGCGGTTTCGGAGGCCGACCACAACGCCGCTGCGCTGGCGCAAAAGGCCAGTGAAGCATTGGCCACCGTGGCGCGCTTCGATGCCCGCCTGGCACCGGTGCTCGAGGTGCTGCAAGGTGCGCAGCTGCAGTTGCAAGACGCCGCCCACACGCTGGCGGGCTACCTGCAGCACACGGACGTCGATCCCGAGCGCCTGGCTGCGCTCGACGCTCGCCTGGCGGCCTGGATCGGCTTGGCGCGCCGCTACCGGCGCGCCCCGGCAGATCTGGCCATCCAGCTGGCGCAATGGCAGGACGAATTGCGCGCGCTTACCGCCGCCACCGACAGCGCCGCCCTCGAGCAGGCGTTGCACGGCGCCGAGCACGCCTGGCGGCAGGAAGCCGCGCGGGTCAGTGCTGCGCGCGCGCTGGCCGCGCCGAAGCTGGCCGACGCCGTCACGCAGGCGATGCAGCACCTTGGCATGGCCGGCGGACGCTTCGATGTGGGCCTGGAAGCGCAAGCGCAACCCCAGTCCTTCGGCCTGGAGTCCGTCGAATTGCGCGTTGCCGGCCATGCCGGCAGCACGCCGCGCGCCCTGGCCAAGGTGGCCTCGGGCGGCGAGTTGTCGCGCCTGGCGCTGGCCATTGCGGTGACCACGGCGCGCGACAGCGCGGGCGGCGTCGGCACCTTGATCTTCGACGAGATCGACGCAGGCATTGGCGGTGCGGTGGCCGACAACGTGGGCCGGCTCATGAAGCAACTCGGGCGCGAGCGGCAAGTGCTGGCGGTCACCCACCTGGCCCAGGTGGCAGCGTGTGGCGACCAGCACCTGATCGTCAGCAAGTCTGTGCGCGCAGGTGGCCAAGCCGCCAGCGCCGTGCAGGCGGTGGCGGGCGAAGGGCGCGTGGCCGAAGTGGCCCGCATGCTGGGCGGCGAGCGCATGGCCACCAGCCTGGCACATGCCCAGCAACTGTTGCAGCTGGCGACGACACCGCCCACAGCGGCCACAGCCGCCACGGCGGCCACGGCGGCCACGGCGGCCACGCTACCCAACAAGACCCGTCGCAGCAAGGCCGGATCATGAGCATCGGCGTCGAACCAGCCGACGCGGACGGTCTGCACCAGGTGGTGCTGATCACGGGCATCTCCGGCTCGGGCAAGTCGGTGGCACTGCACGCGCTCGAAGACGCCGGCTTCTATTGCGTGGACAACCTGCCGCCAGAATTGCTGCGCGACTTCCTTCGCCTGGAGCGACAACGCAGCGGCCAGGTCCGCCGCATTGCGATTGCGGTCGATGTGCGCAGTGCCGGCTCGCTGCCCTTTTTGCTGCCGCTGATCGACGGCCTGCGCGGCGAAGGCATCGCGATCCAATCTTTCTTTCTTGACGCCAGCACCGATACGCTCGTGCGCCGCTTCTCCGAAACCCGGCGGCCTCACCCCTTGAGCGCTGAGGCTGGCGCTGGTGCGACACATCACGCGCTGACCGAGGTCATTGAGCTCGAGCGCGAGTTGCTGGCCGACTTGCGTGCAATCTCCACCGTCATCGACACCAGTCAACTGCGCCCAGCGCAGCTGCGACTGTGGGTGCGCCAGGCCGTCAGTGCACCCGGCCGCAGCCTGACACTGGTATTCGAATCGTTCGCCTTCAAGCATGGCGTCCCGCTGGATGCCGACTTTGTCTTCGACCTGCGGGTGCTGCCGAACCCGCACTACATCCGCGAGTTGCGGCCGCTCAACGGGCGCGACCAGCCTGTCGCGGATTACCTGGCTGCCCAGCCGGAAGTCGGTGAGATGCTGACGCAGATCGAGGCCTTCCTGGCTCGCTGGCTCGGCGCCTTCGTCGACGACCATCGCAGCTACCTGACGGTCGCAGTCGGCTGCACCGGCGGCCAGCATCGGTCGGTGTATGCCGCCGAACAGCTGGCGATGCGCTTTGCGGCACGCGCGGCCACCCTGGTGCGTCACCGCGAACAGGACGCGCGGCAGTGAGCGAGATGGCGGGGGCCGGGCTCGGGCGCGCGCCGATCACCTTGGCACTGTTTCCGCTGCAAAGCGTGCTCTTTCCGGCGGCTGTGTTGCCGCTCAAGGTGTTCGAAGCACGCTACCTCGACTTGATCGGCCGCTGCATGCGCGAACGCTCACTCTTCGGCGTGGTATGCCTGCACGAGGGCCGCGACTCCGGCCGCGACACGGTACGTTTCGAGCGCGAAGGCGTGCTCGCACGAATCGACTCGGTCGACGCCGAGCAAGCCGGCATCCTGCAGCTGCGCTGCACCGGCACGCACCGCTTCGGCATCGAGGGCGAGCCGCGCCAGGCGCGCGACGGCCTCTGGATGGCCGACGTCAAGCTGCAGGCCGACGATGAAGTCCAGCCGCCCGAAGCGACGTTCTTACCGACCGTGAAGGCACTGGCCAACGCCATCCAAGCCCTGCGCGAACAGGGCGTGGCGCCCTTCGCCGAACCCTTGCGCTACGACGATGCCGGTTGGGTCGCCAACCGCTGGTGCGAGATCCTGCCCATCCCGCTGGCGGCCAAACAGCGGCTGATGCTGCTGCCCGACCCACAGCTGCGTCTGCGCCTGGTCGACGAGTACCTGCGCAGCAAAGGCGTGCTGTAGCGCTGCCTAGGCAGGGGCGAGCAGCTTGCGCACCGGCGCGGGCAAGCCCACGGCCAGTGCCTGCGCCGAGGTGAACCAGCGCCCTGCGGGCAGCGCGGCCTCAAGCTGGACGCGGTGCGCGGCCGACAGCCGAACTGGCAACTCTTGGCGCCACGGCTGCAACAGCCAATCGAAGTGGGTGAGCGCATGCTTGATCGGGACTTGGGCCTCACCACGACCGGGCCAATCGGCGGCCAGCGCCTGGACCTCATCGGGCGAGTCGTACAGGGGCAAGGTCCACAGGCCGGCCCAGACGCCGGTGGCCGGCCGCTGGACCAGCCAGACCTGATCGGCATGGCTGAGCCAGAGCATGGCGTTGCTGCGCTGTGTGCGCCGTGTCTTGCGCGTCTTCAAAGGGTAGCGCTCGGGGTCGCCGTCGCGGTGCGCAATGCAAATCGGCCGCAGCGGGCACTCGGCGCAGCGTGGTCGTCGCGCACTGCACAGCGTCGCGCCCAGGTCCATCAGGCCCTGCGTGTAGGCCTCGACGCCCCGCTGCGGCACCAGCAGCTCGGCCTGGTGCCAGAGCGCGCGCTCGTGGGCGGCCACGGCCAGGTCGTCGCCGAAGCCGAGGGCGCGGGTCAACACCCGCTTCACGTTGCCGTCGAGGATGGCCGACCGCTCGCCTGCGGCAAACACGGCAATCGCCGCAGCGGTCGAGCGGCCAATGCCGGGCAGTTGAACCAGCGCGGCCGCGCTTCGCGGGAAGGCGCCATCGTGCTCGGCAACGACGACCTGCGCACACCGGTGCAGGTTGCGTGCACGGCTGTAGTAGCCCAGACCGCTCCACTGCGCCAGGACGTCGTCCAGAGGCGCCGCTGCCAGTGCGCGCACGTCGGGAAATCGGGCCAGGAAGCGCGCGTAGTAGTCGAGCACGGTCATCACCTGCGTCTGCTGCAGCATCACTTCCGACAGCCAGATACGGTAGGGGTCGCGGCTCTGTTGCCAGGGCAGGCTGTGACGCCCATGCAGGCGTTGCCAGGCAACGACTTTGGCGGCGAGGTCGCCGCCCGGACGTCGCAGCGACGGCATCAGGCCGCAGCGCTGCGCTGGGCCACGATGGACAGGCTGGGCGTGGCGCGCGATGGCAGGCTGGCATCCGCGACCGGTTGCGGCGCCGCGGCGGCCTCGCACAAGGCCACGGTGAAACCGCGCACGCGTGTGGCCAGGTGCTGCCAGCGCGCGTCCTGCGACTCAAGGTCGCCGATGCGGTCGTCCAAGTCACCCGCGGCAGCCTGGACACGCTCGAGGCCATCCCGCCGCCGCTTGAAGCCACGGCGCCGTTCGCGCAACTGCGAATCGACCTGGTTGGAAGCCGACTTGTGCCACAACTCGACTTCGCCGCTGGCATTCTCGAAGGCCATGCGCAACTTGGACAGCAACATGCGCCTGAACTGGGCCATGAAACGCGGCTCGGCCAGACGCAGGGCCTGGGACAGACCGAGGTACTGCACGTAGCTGCGCTCGATCAGGTCGAGCTCACGGTCGCAACGGTCCAGCGCCGGCAGTCGGGTGAGCGACAAGGCAAAGCCGAAGTCGCCGTTGAGTTGGCGAAAACTGGCCTGCAACATGTCATGGGTTTCCTGGCCGAGGGCGCGGGCCTGCACCACCCGCGCACGCAGCCGCGTGCACAGCGCGACGAAGGCCTTCTTCGCGCCCAGATTGAACAGCGTGGCGCTGGCCTCGCGCTGCATCCGCGCCACTTCGTCGCGCAGCTCGTCACTCGACAAGCCGACCAGCAGCTGACGCAGCATGCGGGCATGGACGCCGCGCAGGGCCACCAAGCGGTCGGTGCAGCGCTCGAACTCGGCCATTTCCAGATCGACGCGCTTAATCATCAGCTGCACTTTGCCGCTGTTCTTGCCGCGCAATCCACGCAACTCGAGCATCTGCTCGGCAATCAGTCGGCGCTGGTCGGCCAGCCGCCGTGTCGCCTGCTGCTCGATGTTCTGCGCGGTATCGGCCACGAGACTCTCGATCACTTCGCGCCGGCGCGGCAGCAACTCGGTGGACAGCGCTTGCTCTAGCGCCGGCAGGCGGCTGGCGGCCAAAGCGGCGGCATCCCCATCGATGCGGCCGGACAGCGCCAGCCGAGCCGACAGCGGGTAGACGCGGCCGCGCTCCACACCCAGCGTGGTCGCGGTGGTGCGGCACTGCTGGTCGATCTGCGCTTCGACCGCTGCGGCGCTCAGCAACGGGTCGACCAGGGCGTCGATCTTGTTCAGGACCACGAAGCGCGTCATGGATTGGCCACCCAGGTGGTCACGCCACACCGCAAGGTCCGACTTCGTCACCCCGGTGTCGGCCCCGAGGATGAAGACCACCGCGTGCGCCGCCGGCAGCAGCGACAAGGTGAGCTCTGGCTCGGCACCGATGGCATTCAGGCCCGGCGTGTCGAGCACGACCAACCCGCGTTTGAGCAGGGGGTGGGGGTAGTTGATCGCGGCATGGCGCCAGGCCGGCACCTCGACCAAGCCGTCGGCCAGGACCGGCGGGTTGTCATCGGGCGTGTCGTCGTGCCACAGGCCGAGCGAGCGCGCCATGTCGACGCTGACGGCCTGGGTGCGCGTCACCTCCGCCAGGGACTCGGCCAGGTGATCGGGCGAGTCGGCGTCGAGGCGGATGCGGGTCCACAACTCCGGCTTTTCGCGCAAATCAGACAACGACTGGGCGTCGAGCCGGGTGTTCATGGGCAGCAGGGCCAACAGGGAGGGTGTACCCGGCTCATAGCCCAGCTCGACGGGGCACATCGTGGTGCGACCCGGCGTGGCCGGCAGGATGCGGCGACCTGTGTCAGCAAAGAAGATGGCGTTGATCAGTTCTGACTTGCCGCGTGAAAACTCGGCTACGAAGGCTACGCACAGGCGGTCGGACGCCAGGCGCTCACGCAGCGCGGCGAGCTTTCGCTCACTGCCCTCGTCAAGCAGGTCGTGTTCGAGCATGAAGCGCGACAGGTCCGACGCCTGCCGGTCGAGACCGCGGCGCCACACGGCAAGTGCGTCAAGTTGACCGGCGAGGGAGAGTTCCATGCAGAACGGTTGCGGGTGCGGCCTGGCAAAGCCAAGCTAACGCCGGATCATCGTAGCGCAAGGGCGCAACCTGCCGCACCAGGCGATACATCTGCTGACAGCGCACCGCGCTGCGCCGTGCAGCTTGTCGCGGATGGCCTGCGCGGCTCAACGTTTCTGGCAGCCCGGGCAGAAGAACGTCGAGCGTTGGCCCTGCAGGATGCGGCGCACCGTCGCACCACAGCTCTCGCAGGCCAGCCCGGCGCGGCCGTAGACCCGGGCTTCGAGTTGGTAAGCGCCATCGCTGCCATGGGTATCGCGAAAGTCCCGCAACGACGAGCCACCGAGTTCGAGGGCCCTGCTCAGTGTCTTGCGCACGCTGGCCAGCAGGCGTTCGGCGCGCGGGCGCGACAGCTGGCAGCACCGTAGGCGCGGGTCGATGCCGGCATCGAACAGGGCCTCGCAGGCATAGATGTTGCCCGCGCCGACGATGATGTCGCCTGCCAGCAGCGCCGTTTTCACCGCCGTGCGCCGTGGCCGCAATGCGGCATGGAAGACTGCGGGCGTCAGCGCCTCGTCAAAGGGCTCGGCGCCGAGCCGGGCCAGCAGGGTCGCCGCCGGTGCGGCGTCGATCGCCGGCGACCAGACCACCGCGCCGAAGCGCCGTGGATCGGTCAGGCGCAGGGTGCCGCGGCTGGTGGCCAGATCGAAGTGGTCGTGCTTGCCGACCGACGCCAGCGCGGCCGTGTCGGAGAACGCGAGGGACCCTGACATGCCCAAGTGCATCAACAACCCGCCATCGCTGCGCTCGGGCGGTCCAGGCTCGACAGGCGCCAGTGGTAACCAGAGGTACTTGCCGCGGCGCGTCACGGCGCCCACACGACGGCCCACCAGGGACTGCGGCGCGCAGCCGAGCGGCCAGCGCAAAGGCGAGCCGAGACGCACGGCCAACACACGGGCGCCCGCGATGCGCTCGGCAAAGCTCCGCCGCGTGACTTCCACTTCAGGCAGTTCAGGCATGACGGGATGATAGAAGCCGGCAATTGAACGTCGGCGCCGTCCGAGGCTCCTAGAATCATCCGAACCGCGAAAGATCCTCGATGTCAGATGCCCCTTTGCCAACTCGCACCCTGACGGGAGGACGCGGGCTGGGCTTGGTCGCTGTCCTGCTGTCGACAACCCTGGCACTGGCGCAGACACCGCCAACGCGGCCTGCAGCCGCGACGGCAAAAGAGTCGACGGTGGCGGCCACTTCGGCCCTCGATGCACCCCTGTTCTACCAGCTGCTGATCGGCGAAATCGAGTTGCGCAACGGCGAGGCCGGCAATGCCTACGCGGTACTGCTGGACGCCGCCCGCCGCACCCGCGATGAGGCCCTGTTCAAGCGCGCGGTGGAAGTCGCGCTGCAAGCCCGCGCCGGCGACCAGGCACTGGGCGGCGCCCGTGCCTGGCGCCAGGCGCTGCCGTCGTCGCTCGAGGCACTGCGCTACGAGTTGCAGTTGCTGGCAACCCTCAATCGCGGCGCCGAAGTCGCCGAGCCGCTCAAGCTGCTGCTTGCACGCACGCCCGAGGCCGAGCGTGGCGACCTGATTGCGAGCCTGCCGCGAGTGTTTCAGCGCGTGAGCGACAAGCGGCAGGCGGCGAGCCAGATCGAAGACCTGCTGCGCCCTTACACGCAGCCCGGTGTGGCAGCCAGCACCCGGGCTGCGGCCCATGTGGCCAGCGGCCGCGGCTGGTGGCTTGCGACCGAGCCACAACGCGCGCTCGGTCACGCCGAGCGGGCCCAGGCGGCCGACGCCGCGGCGACCGCGCCGGTCCTGCTGGCGCTCGATCTCCTGCGCACGACCCCCGATGCGGAAAAACTGGTCATTCAGTATCTGCAGCGGCCCGACTCCGATGTGGGCGTGCAGCTGGCCTATGTCCGCGCCTTGAGCGCGGCCCAGCGCTATGTGGATGCGACCGCGCAGTTGAAGCTCGTCACCCGCAACAAGCCTGAACTGGCCGCCCCTTGGCTCAGCCTCGGCGCGCTGCAGCTCGAATTGCACGCGCCGCGCGAGGCCGAAGCCTCGCTGCAGCGCTTCCTGTCGGCGCGCGCCGCTGCGGCATCAGCACCCAGCGCTGCGACGGAGGACGACGACGAAGACGACAGCGGCCGCGGCGCAGATGGCGGCCAGACGCAGGCATGGCTCATGTTGGCGCAGGCAGCCGACCAACGCGGCGACGCCAAGGCCGCGACGGCCTGGCTCGACAAGATTGACAACCCGCAACGCGCCATCGAAGTGCAGACTCGTCGCGCCATGCTGTTGGCGCGCCAGGGCAAGGTGCGTGAGGCCCGCTTGCTGGTCCAGCAGGCACCGGAACGCCAGCCGGAAGACGTTCGTGCCAAGCTCCTGTCCGAGAGCCAGGTGCTGCGCGAAGTCAAACGCTGGGCCGATGCCCACGCCGTGCTGGTGACGGCCAGCGAGCGCTTCCCGGGCGACGCCGACTTGCTCTACGAGCAGGCCATGATGGCCGAGAAGCTGTCGCGCCTGGATGAGATGGAGCGCTTGCTACGGCGGGTGATGGACTTGAAGCCCGATCACCACCACGCTCACAACGCGCTCGGCTACTCGCTGGCGGATCGCGGCCAGCGCTTGCCCGAGGCACGCAGTCTGATCAAGAAGGCTCTCGAGCTGGCACCCGGAGACCCCTTCATCACCGACAGCCTGGGCTGGGTCGAGTTTCGGCTCGGCAACCGCGAAGAGGCCCTGCGCCTGCTGCGTCAGGCCTACGGCTCTCGGCCAGATCCCGAGATCGCGGCTCACCTCGGCGAGGTGCTGTGGGTCAGTGGCGCGCGGGACGAGGCACGCCGCATCTGGCGCGAGGGCCGCGAACGCGACACGGCCAACGAGGTGCTGCGTGAAACCCTGACGCGGCTACAGGTCAAGCTGTGATCGGTTGCGGCGGGCGTGGCTGCGCGCTGGCGATGTGCGCGCTGCTCGCAGCGTGCGCCACGCCCCAGCCTCAGGGCACCGATCTGTCCGGTCGCCTGTCCGTGCGTATCGAGGCCCATGCCGGGATGCCGGTGCAAAGCATCAGCACGCAGTTCGAACTGCGTGGCAATGCCGTGGCCGGCGACTTGCGGCTCACCACGCCGATCGGCAGCACGGCTGCACAGGCGAGCTGGCGCCCAGGCTCGGCCGAACTGATCAGCGCCGATGGCGCACGCAAATTTGCCGGCTTGGACGCGCTTGCGCAAGACTTGCTTGGTCAACCCCTGCCCCTGGCTGCGCTGATCGACTGGTTGCGGGGGCAGCCTTGGCCGGGTGCGCCGAATACGGCGAGCGCCAGCGGCTTTGAGCAACTCGGTTGGCGCATCGACTTGTCGCGCTTCGCGCAAGGCTGGGTCCTGGCCGCGCGCGACCTGGCACCCAGCGTCTTGGTACGCGCCCGACTGGATCCCCCAGAATGAGCCTGAGCGCCCTGTTCGACGTGCCGGCCCCGGCCAAGCTCAACCTCTTCCTGCACGTAGTGGGTCGCCGCGATGACGGCTACCACCTGTTGCAGTCGCTGTTCGTGCTGCTCGATTGGGCCGACACCCTGCACTTCGAGCGTCGCACCGACGGCGACTTGCATCGCCACGACCTCGGCTTGACACTGCCGGCCGACGATCTGAGCCTGCGCGCCGCCCGCCTGCTGCAGCGCGCGAGCGGGACAACGCTCGGGGCGGACATCTCGATCGACAAGCGGGTGCCGTGGGCGGCGGGCCTGGGCGGCGGCAGCTCCGATGCAGCCAGCACCCTGCTGGCCCTGAACCGGCTCTGGCAGCTGCACTGGCCGCGTCAGCGGCTGGTCGAATTGGGCGCCAAACTCGGCGCCGACGTGCCCTTTTTCATCGGCGGACACAACGCTTTCGTCGAAGGTGTCGGCGAGCGCTTGACGGCCTTCGCCGTGCCACGGCAGTGGTTCGCCCTGCTTAAGCCCGCCGCCGGACTGGCGACACAGGACGTCTTCAGCCACCCGGCCTTGGTCCGTGACACGTCGCCTGTTATAGTGTCGGGCTTACTTGCAGACGCTGCAAAACCCGGATTCTGGTGTCAAGACAGTGCGGCTCAAGGTCGAAACGACCTGCAGCCACCCGCCGAAGAGAGTTGTCCCGACGTGGCTGTGGCCGCTGAGTGGCTGCGCCAACGGTTCGGCAACAGTCGCATGACGGGCTCCGGCAGCGCGGTGTTCGCGAGGAACGGCACGGGCGACCAACCCGCAGTGGCCTGGCCAGCGCAGGTGCTGGCGCCAGGTTGGATCGGTCGGATGTGCCGCAGCCTGGAACAGCATCCGCTGCTGGACTGGACCGGCTGAGATAGTTTTGGGTTAGGGGCGCGAGCCGCTGACCTGTGTAGGGGAGTCGCCAAGTTGGTTAAGGCATCGGATTTTGATTCCGACATACGAGGGTTCGAGTCCTTCCTCCCCTGCCAAAGTCTGCGCGCAGCGAACCACCCGCCCTGACCCACCGCCCGACCCTGCACCGAAAGCCAACGCCGTGCTGTTCAACACCGTGCTCTTCACCGGCAACGCCAACCGCGAGCTGGCCCAGGAGATCGCCTCGAACCTCGGCGTCGAACTCGGCAAGGCCCACGTGGGGCGCTTCTCCGACGGTGAAGTCACGGTCGAGCTGCTGCAGAATGTGCGTGCGCGGGATGTCTTCGTGGTCCAGTCGACCTGTGCGCCGACGAACGACAACGTGATGGAGTTGTTGATCATGGTCGATGCGCTCAAGCGCGCCAGCGCGCGCCGCATCACTGCCGTGATCCCGTACTTCGGTTACGCCAGGCAAGACCGGCGACCGCGCAGCACACGCGTGCCGATCAGCGCCAAGGTGGTCGCGAACCTGCTGGAGACCGTCGGTGTCGAGCGGGTGCTGACGATGGACCTGCACGCCGACCAGATCCAGGGCTTCTTCGACATCCCGGTCGACAACATCTATGCCTCGCCGGTGCTGCTGTCGGACCTGAAGAGCAAGAACTACAAGGATCTGATCGTCGTCTCGCCCGACGTCGGTGGCGTCGTGCGCGCCCGTGCCCTGGCCAAGCAGCTCAGCTGCGACCTGGCGATCATCGACAAGCGGCGCTCGGCCGTCAACGTCTCGGAAGTGATGCATGTCATCGGCGAGATCGAAGGCCGCAACTGCGTCATCATGGACGACATGATCGACACCGCCGGGACCCTGGTCAAGGCGGCCGAGGTGCTCAAGGAGCGCGGTGCCAAGAGCGTGTACGCGTACTGCACACATGCCGTGTTTTCCGGCCCGGCGATCGAGCGCATCAGGTCGTCTGCGCTCGATGAAGTGGTGATCTGCAACACGATCCCGCTCAGCGACATCTCGCTCGCCTGCACGAAGATTCGCCAGTTGTCGGTGGCCTTCCTGTTTGCCGAGACGATCCGGCGTATTTCCGACGGCGAATCGGTCACCTCCCTGTTCGCCGAACAGAACAGCAATTTTTAGTTGGAGAAGCGGGCTGCCTTTGGCAGCCACTTTCTTGTTGGCCCTTTGCTGGGCCTTTACCTGGCGCTCTGGTCGCGGAGCGCCTTCACATTGGAGTGAAAACCATGAAATTCGTCGCTTTTGAGCGTACGTTGCAGGGGACCGGAGCGAGCCGCCGCCTGCGCCTGAGCAACAAGGTGCCAGGCATCGTCTATGGGGCGGGAACGCCGGCCATGATCGAGCTCGATCACAACGCGTTGTACTTCGCGCTGAAGAAGGAAGCGTTCCACTCGTCGCTGCTCGAGATGGAATTGGCTGGCAAGACCGAGAAGGTGCTGCTGCGCGATTTCCAGATGCACGCCTGGAAACAGATCGTGCTGCATGTCGACTTCCAGCGCGTCGACGAGACCACCCGCATCACGAAGAAGGTGCCGCTGCACTTCATCAACGAAGAGAGTGCGCCGGCGGTGAAAACCGACAAGTGCCTGATCGCCCACGTCGTCACGGAAATCGAGATCCAGTGTCTGGCGGCCGCCTTGCCCGAGTTCATCAGCGTCGACCTCGGCAACATGGTCAAGGGCCAATCGCTGCATGTCAGCGACCTGGTGCTGGCTGATGGCGTCAAGGTCGTGACGCGCGGCAAGAAGAACCCGGTGATTGCCACCGTGACGATACCGAAGGAAGAGGCCGAAGAGGCCGCTCCGGCACCGGTCATCGCGGCGGCCCCGGCCGACAAGAAAGCCAAGAAGACGGAGAAGCAAAACAAGAAGTGACCGTCGCCTGATGCTGACGCTTGAAGGCCCCGCTGTGCGGGGCCTTTTCATTGGGCGCACGGACGTGACCTTCTGATTCCAGCCCCATCTATGATCTTGCCAACATGACGATTCGCCTGCTGGTCGGCCTGGGCAACCCCGGGCCGGAATACGACGCCTCGCGGCACAACGCCGGCTTCTGGTGGGTCGACGCTGCGGCCGCCAAACTCGGCGCCCGTCTCGCCTTCGACCGCAGCTTTCACGGCCTGTTGGCCCGCGTGACGCGCCCCGGCGGCGAGGTGCTGTGGCTGGTCGAGCCACAAACCTACATGAATCTGTCGGGCAAATCGGTGGCGGCGCTGGCCCGCTTCTACAAGATCGCACCGGCAGAGATCCTCGTCGTGCATGACGAGCTCGACTTGTTGCCCGGACAGGTCAAGCTCAAACTGGGCGGCAGCCATGCCGGCCACAACGGCTTGAAGGACATCGTGGCCCAGCTCGGCAGCGCTGACTTCTGGCGCCTGCGCGTGGGCATCGGCCACCCCGGCGTCAAGGCCGAGGTAATCCACTACGTTTTGAAGAAGCCTTCGCAAGAGCACCGTGAAGCCATCGATGTCTGCATGGCCCGCACGCTCGACGCCCTCGAACTGCTCTTGGCAGGCGAGATGGAGCGCGCGATGATGAAGGTCCATGCCAAGCCGCCGCGACCCAAGCCCGCCGTGGCGACCCAGGAACCCCCGCCAGGAGCCAAGCCATGACGAACTTCCGCCCCGCCCTGGGACTGGCCTTGCTGATGCTCGCCCCGCAGCTGAGCGCCGCCGCGCCGCAAAAAGTCTTCCGCTGCGGAGCGGACGGCAAGACCTATTCGCAGACCCCCTGCAAGGATGGCTACGAGGTCAATGCGGACGACCAGCGCAGTCCCGAGCAGCGCAAGGCGGCCGAAGACAACGTCAAGCGCGAAGCCAAGATGGCGGAGAAGATGACACGGGAGCGCGAGGCCCGGGAGGCGGCCGCGGCCAAACAGGCGCCGACCATCATCGGCAGGCCCGCGCTGCCCCCCAAGCCCGCCGCCTCAGCAGCGTCCGCGCAGGCCAGCAAAGCCCGCAAGAAGCCTGCGATCAAGCCTCCGCTTCAACCCTGAACTGGGTCAGCGGTCATGGCAGCGTCTTGCTGCAACCGCCGATACTTGGTCCACAGACTCTCGTTGGACTCGGTATGCCCCGGGTGCAGGGGGATACAGGCGACCGGGCAGACCTGGACACATTGCGGCTCGTCGAAATGGCCGACGCACTCGGTGCACCTCGCAGGGTCGATCCGGTAGTAATCGATGCCCATCGAAATGGCCTGGTTCGGGCATTCGGGCTCGCAGACATCGCAGTTGATGCACTCGTCGGTGATCATCAACGCCATCGCGGTCCTCCCGCCGGGCCGCTCCCGCGGGGCGGCACCGTCCCCTGAGGGGTAGCAAGCGACTGTGAGCTGGGGGGCGCCATCACTCGCGTGGCACCTGGGCCACGCGCTCCTTGAGTTTTTCCAGCACCAAGGGTGCCACGAACTTGGAAACATCACCGCCCAGAGTGGCAATCTCGCGCACGAAGGTACCGCTGATGTATTGGTACTGGTCGCTCGGCGTGAGGAACAAGGTCTCTACTTCGGGCATCAACTGGCGGTTCATGCCAGCCATCTGGAACTCGTACTCGAAGTCGCTGACCGCGCGCAGGCCACGCACCACCACCTTGCCGCCGTGACCAACCACGAAGTCACGCAGCAAGCCGCGAAAAGCCAGCACCTCGACATTCGGATAGGGCGCGGCCAGCGAGGTCGCGATCTCCATGCGCTCGGCAATCGAGAACATCGTGCGCTTGTGATGGCCCGCAGCGACGGCCACGATCAGGCGCTCGAACAAGCGGCTGGCGCGCGCGATCAGGTCCTGATGACCGAGCGTCATCGGATCGAAGGTGCCGGGGTAGATGGCTGTCAGACGCGTGACGGAGGTCATGGGATGGATGTCGTTCGACCGAACCAAGTTTAGCCCCCGGCCCGCACGAACAGGTGGGCATGGACGGCGCCCGCCCGCCGGTGGCGGTGCAGCTCGAAGCCGGCCGGCGCGGCTTCGAAGGCGCGCGGCGCCTCGAGGTAGATGAATCCCCCCGGGGCGACGGTCGGGGCGGCGGCAGCCAAGGCCGCCTCGAAAACATCGGCGTCGAATGCCGGGTCGAGCAACACCAGCTCGAAGCGACCCGGTGCGCAGCGCCTGAGCCAAGCCAGGGCGTCAGCGCCCAACACCTGGACCGCGTCGGCCTTCAAGCGCGCCTTGACCTCGCCCAGCGCGCGGACCAAGACGGCATCGCGTTCGAGCAACAGCACCTCGCTCGCACCGCGCGACGCCGCCTCGAAGCCCAGGGCCCCGGTGCCCGCAAAGGCGTCCAGCACGCGCCAGCCGGTGAGGTCTTGGCCGAGCCAGTTGAAGAGGGTCTCGCGGACGCGGTCGGGCGTCGGGCGCAGGCCCGGTTGGTCGGCCACCGGCAGCTTGCTGCGCTTCCACTGGCCGCCGATCAGGCGCACTTCACCGGGGGGGCCGCGGCGCGGGCGAACGACGCGCGTCACTGGCGCACCGCGATGCCGTCGCGCGCCAGCAGGGCCTTGGCCTGGCCGACGGTGAACTCGCCGTAGTGAAAGATGCTGGCAGCGAGAACGGCATCGGCGCCGCCGATGCGGATGCCGTCGCTCAGATGTTCCAGTGCGCCGACACCGCCCGACGCGATCACCGGCACCGACACCGCGTCGCTCACCGCGCGCGTCAGCTCGAGGTCGAAGCCACTCTTGGTGCCGTCGCGGTCCATGCTCGTGAGCAGGATCTCGCCGGCGCCCAGCTCGGCCATTCGCCGGGCCCAGGCCACCGCATCCAGGCCGGTGTCAGTGCGCCCGCCGTGGGTATAGACATGCCAGCCGCCGCCCGCCTGGCGCTTGGCGTCGATCGCGACGACGATGCACTGCGCGCCGTACTTGTCGCTGGCCTCGCGGATCAGCTCGGGCCGCGCCACCGCCGCCGAGTTGAAGCTGACCTTGTCTGCGCCGGCATTGAGCAGACGCCGCACATCGGCCACGCTGCGCACGCCGCCGCCCACGGTCAGGGGGATGAAGACCTGCGCCGCCACGGCCTCGATGATCGGCAGGATCAGGTCGCGGGCGTCGCTGGTCGCGGTGATGTCGAGGAAGGTCAGCTCGTCGGCGCCCTGCTGGTTGTAGCGCGCTGCGATCTCGACCGGATCGCCCGCGTCGCGCAGCTCGACGAAGTTGACTCCTTTCACGACGCGGCCGCCGGTCACGTCCAGGCAGGGAATGATGCGTTTGGCCAGCATCTCAACGCGCGGCGGGCCGCTCCCGGCGGAGCTGCAGGGTCGCCTTCATTCCTGCGCCGCGATGGCGTCGGCGCGGGCCTGCGCCGCAGCGAAGTCCAGGTCGCCGTTGTAGATCGCGCGGCCGCAAATCACACCGCTGACACCCTCGCCTTCGATCGCGCACAGGCGCTCGATGTCGGACATTCCGGACAAGCCGCCCGAGGCAAACACGGGGATCGTCAGGGCCTGCGCCAGCTTGACGGTGGCGTCGATGTTGATGCCGGTGAGCATGCCGTCACGGCCGATGTCGGTGTAGATCACGCCCTCGACACCGTAATCCTGGAACTTCTTCGCAAGGTCGATGACTTCGTGGCCGGTCAGCTTGCTCCAGCCATCCGTGGCCACCTTGCCGTCCTTGGCGTCCAGGCCGACGATGATGTGCCCACCGAAAGCGGTGCAGGCGTCGCGCAGGAAGCCGGGGTTCTTGACCGCGGCGGTGCCGATGATCACGTAGCTCAGGCCGTCATCGAGGTAGCGCTCGATGGTGTCCAGATCGCGAAAGCCACCGCCGAGTTGGACAGGAATCGTGTCGCCGACAGCGCGAATGATGGCCTTGACGGCGGATTCGTTGACCGGCTTGCCGACAAAGGCCCCGTTCAGGTCGACCAGGTGCAGCCGCCGCGCGCCGGCCGCAAGCCAGCGCCGCGCCATCGCCGCCGGGTCTTCGCCAAAGGTCGTGGATACGTTCATGTCGCCCTTTTCGAGGCGCACACAGTGGCCGTCCTTGAGGTCGATGGCGGGGATCAGCAGCATGGTGGTGTGGGAGCGCGCAGCGCTCAAGGCGTCCAGGTGAGGAAGTTGCGGTACAGCATCAGACCGTCGGCGGCGCTCTTTTCGGGATGAAACTGGGTAGCGAAAATGTTATCCCGCGCCAACGCCGAGGTAAAGAGCGCCCCGTAGTCGGTCTGGCCCGCGCTGTCGCGCGGGTCTGACGGGTCGGCGTAGAAGCTGTGCACGAAGTAGAACCAGGCTTGATCCGGCACTCCGAGCCATAGCGCGTGCGCCCGCGTCTGGTGCACGCGGTTCCAGCCCATTTGGGGCACTTTGTAGCGACTGCCATCGGGCTGCAGCGCGCCTTCGAGCGCAAAGCGGCGCACCCGTCCAGCGATCAAACCCAGCCCCGGCGTGTCCTGCTCTTCGCTGTGGTCGAGCAGCATCTGCATGCCCACGCAGACCCCGAACAGCGGCTTGTGAGCGGCAGCGTGCAGCACGGCATCCTTCAAGCCCGAGTCATGCAACTCGCGCATGCAGTCGCGCATCGCACCTTGCCCCGGCAGCACCACCCGCTCGGCAGCCAACACCGCCTCGGGCCGCTGCGTGACCACGACCTCGATGCCGCTGCCTGCGGCCACGTGCATCACCGCCTGCGACACCGAGCGCAAATTGCCCATGCCGTAGTCGACGACTGCAACGGTGCGAGACATCTCGGTGGCTGCGCCGGGTTATGCCGCAGTCGCGCTGCGCCAGGACAGAGGGCTCATCTCAAAGCGAGCCTTTGGTCGACGGGATCATGCCGACACTGCGCGCATCGATCGTCAGCGCCATGCGCAGCGCGCGGCCGAAGGCCTTGAACACCGTCTCGCACTGGTGGTGCGCGTTGGCGCCCTTCAGGTTGTCGATGTGCAGCGTGACCAATGCATGGTTGGCGAAGCCCTGGAAGAACTCGTAGGTCAGCTGGGTGTCGAAGCCGCCGACCATGCCGCTCTTGAACGGCACGTCCATGTGCAGGCCCGGGCGGCCAGAAAAGTCGATGACCACGCGCGACAGCGCTTCGTCCAGCGGCACATAGGCGTGGCCGTAGCGTGTCAGGCCGGCCTTGTCGCCGACGGCCTTGGCCACCGCCAGCCCCAGCGTGATACCGACGTCCTCCACTGTATGGTGGCCGTCGATGTGCAAATCACCCTTGGCATCGATCTCGAGGTCGATCAGGCCGTGCCGCGCGACCTGGTCAAGCATGTGGTCGAAAAAGCCGATGCCGGTGGCCAACTGGGCCAGGCCGGTGCCATCGAGGTTCACGCGCGCGCGGATATGGGTTTCCTTGGTGTCGCGCTGGACATCGGCCACGCGCGCCGGGTTCGGGGCTGTCATCACAAGCTCGCTTTCAGGGCATCGATCATCAGGGTGTTTTCGTCGGGCGTGCCGACCGTCAGGCGCAGGCAGTTGGCCAGCAAGGGGTGCAGGCCGGCGATGTGCTTGACCAGCACGCCACGCGACTTCAGGCCCTCGAAGGCGCGCTTCGAGTCGGGCACGCGCACCAGCAGCATGTTGGCGTCGCTGGGGAAGACCGTCACGCCGGGCACGGCGGCCAGTGCGGCAGCCAGGCCCTGGCGCTCGGCACGCAACAGCGTGGCCTGCACGGCGAAGACCTCGGCGTGTTCGAGCGCAAACAACGTCGCCTCGGCGTTGAGCACGCTGATGTTGTACGGCGGCATGACCTTCTCGATCTGCTCGACGAGCGCCGCCGCGCCGGCCAGGTAGCCCAGGCGCACGCCGGCCAGGCCGAACTTGGACAGCGTGCGCATCACCAGCACGTGCGGGTGGGCGGCCATGCGCTGCATCCAGGTGCGCGACGAGAACGGCTGGTAGGCCTCGTCAATCACCACCAGGCCATGCTGGGCGCCGACGGCCGCGACGATGCGGTCGATGGCCGCGTCGTCGAACAGGTTGCCGGTCGGGTTGTTCGGGTAGGCGATGTAAGTCAACGCCGGCCGCTCGCGCTCGATCGCCGCCAGCATCGCCGGCTCGTCGAGCTCGAAGCCGGCCGTCAGCGGCACGCCGACGAAGCGCAGGCCGCGCAGGCGTGCCGACATCTCGTACATCACGAAGCCGGGCAGCGGCGCCAGCACCACCGCGCCGGGCACATCGCAGGCCACCGACAGCAGGTCGATCAACTCGTCGGAGCCGTTGCCGATGGCAACGCGGCAGCCGGCGGGCACCGCGAAGTGCTTCGCTATGGCGGCAGCGACATCGCCCTTGCCCAGCGGGTAGCGGTTCAGCGCCGCACGGCCCAGGCGCTCGCCCAGCTCGCGCTGAAGTTCGGGTGGCAGGCTGAAGGGGTTCTCCATCGCGTCGAGCTTGACCATCCCGGCGCTGGGCTGGATGGCGTAGCCGGCGGCAGACTGCACATCCTGGCGGATCGTGCGGGCGATGCGTTCGTTCAAGGGCGTCATCGTCGGGTCACTCGATCGGAAAGATCATCTCGTGCTCGCCATCCTTGACCGCACCGGTGTAGCGGAAGCCGAATCGCTCGTAAAACGGCCCGACCGGATTCTCGGGCACGTGCGAGAGGCCGACGCTGGCCACGCGCATACGCCGCGCTTCGTCGATCAACCAGCGCATCGCCGCCTGGCCGTGGCCCTGGCGCTGGTGGTGCGCGTCGATCATCAGGCGCCAGATGTAGAGCTGGTCGGCACGCTCGGCGGGGTCAGGGTCGCGACGCGCGTCCCACAGCAGCAGCAGGCCGACTGGCTGGCCGTTGGCGTACAGGCCGAGCGGACGGCCCGCGGGGCGATAGGCCGCTTGCGCCAGCGACTTCGGCACCGAGGCGACAAATCTCTCCTGCTCTGGCGCGGTCTTGAGCTTGATCAGGTCGTCGACGTTGGCCTCGGTCACGGCGCGGACTTCGAACACCCCAGGCGCCGGGGCCACAGCGTCGCCGGCGCCGAGCCGCATCTCGGCGGCCCGCGCGTGGGCCTGCAGGCCTTCGCCATGTGCCAGCACCGAAGCGATCTCGCCCAGCGACTGCGCGCCGCGTTCACTGACCTCGATCAGGCTGCTGCGCTTGACAAAGTCGTACACGCCCAGCGGCGACGAGAAGCGCGCCGTGCCGGCCGTGGGCAGCACATGGTTGGGCCCGGCGCAGTAGTCGCCCAGGCTCTCACTGGTGAAGCGGCCGAGGAAGATGGCGCCGGCATGCCGCAGCAGCGGCTCCCAGCGCTCAGGATTCGCGCTCGACACCTCGAGGTGCTCGGGCGCAATGCGGTTGCTGATCGCGCAGGCCTCCTCCATCGAGCGGGTGTGGATCAAGGCGCCGCGGCCCGCCAGCGAGGCGCGGATGATGGTCTGTCGCGGCAAGGTGGGCAGCAGACTTTCGATGCTCGCAGCGACAGCATCGAGGTGGGCAGCATCCGGGCTGAGCAGAATGCTTTGCGCCAGCTCGTCGTGCTCGGCCTGGCTGAACAGGTCCATCGCCACCCAGTCGGGCGGCGTGCTGCCATCGGCCAGCACCAGGATCTCGCTCGGCCCTGCGATCATGTCGATGCCGACCTGGCCGAAGACCTGCTTCTTGGCGCTGGCCACGAAGGCGTTGCCGGGCCCGGTGATCTTGTCCACGCGCGGAATCGTCGCTGTGCCATAGGCCAGCGCCGCCACCGCCTGTGCACCGCCGACCGTGAAGACACGGTCGACACCGGCGATGTGGGCCGCGGCGAGCACCAGGGCATTCCTCTGGCCGCGCGGCGTGGGCACCAGCATGACGATCTCGCCGACGCCCGCCACCCGCGCCGGCACCACGTTCATCAGCACCGAAGACGGATAAGCCGCCTTGCCGCCCGGCACGTACACGCCGACGCGGTCGAGCGGGGTGACTTTCTGGCCGAGCAAGGTGCCGTCCGCGTCGCGGTAGGCAAAGCCGCGGCAAGTCGCGTCGAACTGGCGCTGGTGGTAGGCGCGCACTCGCTCGGCCGCCGCCTCGAGGGCCTGGCGTTGCGCGGGCGTGATGGCCGCCAGCGCAGCGAGCAGTTCGTCCTGGGACAACTCGAGCGCGGCCACGCTGGCAGCGCTCAGGCCATCGAAACGAGCCGTGTAGTCCAGCACGGCGGCGTCGCCGCGCTCGCGCACATCGGCCATGATCGCGGCCACGGTCGCATCGACCGCCGCGTCGTGCTCGGCCGACCCGCGCAGCTGCGCGAACTTCGCCTCAAAGTCGGGTTGTGCGGTGGTCAGGCGCCGGACCGTGCTCATCAGGCAGCCTCCGTGCTGCGCATTGCGGTATCGCGCTTGGGGCGGCCCGGCGCGCTCACGCTGCCACCGCCCTCTCGAAGGCCTCGATCAGCGGCCGGATCTCGGCCTGCTTGAGCTTCAGTGCGGCCTGGTTGACGATCAGCCGCGAGGAGATGTCGACGATGTGTTCGACCTCGACCAGGCTGTTGGCGCGCAAGGTGTTGCCGGACGAGACCAGGTCGACGATGGCGTCGGCCAACCCGGTCAGCGGCGCCAGCTCCATCGAGCCGTACAGCTTGATGAGGTCGACGTGCACGCCCTTGTCGGCAAAATGCTGGCGTGCCACGCCGGTGTACTTGGTAGCCACCCGGATGCGCGAACCCTGCTGGATGGCGCTGGCGTAGTCGAAGTCGGCGCGCGCAGCCACGCTCAGGCGGCAGCGGGCGATCTTCAGGTCCAGCGGCTGGTACAGGCCGTCGCCGCTGTGCTCGAGCAGGATGTCCTTGCCCGCCACACCGAGGTCGGCGCCGCCGTACTGGACATAGGTCGGCACATCGCTGGCGCGCACCAACACCACGCGCACGTCGGGCCGGCTGGTGGCCAGGATCAGCTTGCGCGAGGTTTCGGGATCCTCCAGCACCTCGATGCCGGCGGCCTTGAGCAGCGGCAGGCAGTCGTCGAGGATGCGACCTTTGGAGAGTGCGAGCGTAATCATCCCGCAACTCTTTCAATGTCCGCGCCGATCGCGCGCAGCTTGGCTTCCATGCGGTCGTAGCCGCGGTCGAGGTGGTAGATGCGCTCGACCTGGGTCTGGCCATCGGCCACCAGGCCGGCAATCACCAGGCTGGCCGAGGCGCGCAGGTCGGTGGCCATCACGGTGGCACCGGAGAGCTGCGGCACGCCGTGCACCACGGCGGTGTGACCGTCGACCTCGATCTTCGCGCCCAAGCGCACCAGTTCGTTGACATGCATGAAGCGGTTCTCGAAGATCGTCTCGCTGATGCGTGCGCTGCCTTCAGCGATGCAATTCACCGTCATCAACTGGGCCTGCATGTCGGTCGGGAAGGCCGGGTACTCGCTGGTGCGAAAGCCCACCGCCTTGGGCCGCGCGCTGGCGCGCACGCGAATCCAGTCGGCACCGGCTTCGATCGTCGCGCCGGCCTCGCGCAGCTTGTCGATCAGAGCGTCGAGGTGGTCAGCACGCGTGCCACGCAGCATCACGTCGCCGCCCGCGGCCACCACGGCGCAAAGGAAGGTGCCGGTCTCGATGCGGTCGGGGATGATGCGGTGGCCGCCTTGCGGGGCGTGCAGGCTGCTCACGCCCTGAACGCGGATGCGGCCGCTGCCCTGGCCTTCGATCTTCGCGCCCATCGCGATCAGCAGCTCCGCCAGGTCGGTGACCTCGGGCTCCTGGGCGGCGTTCTCGAGCAGCGTCTCCCCGTCGGCCAGGGTGGCCGCCATCAGCAAATTCTCGGTGCCGGTGACGGTGACCATGTCGGTGGTGACACGGGCCCCCTTCAGGCGCCGGGCCTTGGCCAGGATGTAGCCATGCTCGACGCTGATCTCGGCGCCCATGGCCTGCAGGCCCTTGATGTGCTGGTCCACCGGGCGCGAGCCGATGGCACAGCCGCCGGGCAGGGAGACCTTGGCGTGACCCAGGCGGGCGAGCAACGGCCCCAGCACCAGGATCGACGCACGCATGGTCTTGACCAGTTCGTAGGGCGCTTCGGCAGCGCTGATCGTGCTCGCATCGAGGGTCACGCTTTCCGGCGCATCGGCATGGCGCTCGGCGACCACGCCCATGTTGCGCAGCAACTTGAGCATGGTGCTCACGTCCTGCAGTCGCGGTACGTTGGACAGCGTGACCGGCGCGCCGACCAGCAACGCGGCCGTCAGCTCAGGCAGTGCGGCGTTCTTGGCACCGGCAATCGGCACCTCGCCTTGCAGCCGGCGGCCACCGCGAATGAGAAGCTTGTCCATGATCGTTGTCCGTCGGGCGCCGGACACACGCGTTGCGGGAGACCGGTGGACCTGCGCCGTTGCCGAGCGCCGCCGACCGCCACCCGCAGCTTGTGCGCCGCGGGCAGGGTCAGTGGTGGTGGGCGGGTTGGGCGTCAGCCGGGCGGCTGGTGTGCCACTCGGCGGGTGTCAGCGTCTTCATCGACAGGGCGTGAATTTGTTCGCGCATTCTATCGCCGAGCGCCGCGTAGACGCGCTGGTGGCGGGACACACGCGAGCGACCTTCGAACTCGGCCGCCACGATGGTGGCGAAGAAGTGGCGGCCGTCGCCCTCGACCTCGAGGTGCTCGCAGGCCAGCCCCGCAGCGATGAAACTGCGCACTTCGTCGGGTGTGGGGTCGCTGCCTGCCATGGTCGCGCAATTGTAGGGGCCCCGGCTGCCTTACATTGCCGCCCATCACCCCAACGAGGCCCCACCATGAGCGCCACGCAAATCGTCACCTGGATTGTTCTGCTCACCCTGGCCCTGTGGATGCTGGCGGCCTACAACCGCCTGGTGCGCGTGCGCAACGAGATTGCCAACGCCTTTGCCCAGATCGATGTGCAGTTGAAACGTCGCTACGACCTGATCCCCAACCTGGTCGATGTGGCGCGCAAGTACGTGCAGCATGAACGCGAAACGCTCGAGGCCGTGATCGCGGCCCGCAACACGGCCAAGAGCGCTGGCGACGCAGCGCGCGGCAAGCCGGCCGATGCCGAGCGCATCGGCGCGCTGGCCGGTGCCGAAAACGCCCTGGCCGGCGCACTGCGGCAACTGGCGGTGGTCGTCGAGGCCTATCCCGAACTCAAGGCCGACGTCACGCTGCGCGAGTTGAGCGAGGAACTCGGCCACACCGAGAACCGTATCGCCTTCGCCCGCCAGGCCTTCAACGACAGCGTGCTCGAGTACAACAACGCCGCGCAGCAGGCACCGACCAATATCGTTGCCGCGGCCTTCGGCTTCAAGCCGGCGGCAATGCTCCAAGCCACCGCCAGCGAGGCTGAGCGCAGCGCAGTCAAAGTCGCGTTGTGACAGCCCCAAGCTCGCTGCGCTCGCGCCCCCAGGGCCCTGCAGGCGTCCCTTCGTGGCCCTGGGGCGCTCGCGCCGCTCGCGCCGCTTGGGACGGCCCGGCGCTGACCTGAGCCAAGGAGCGAGATGCGCTTTCGCCAGCACGAGCGCACGGCCCGGCAATCGACGCTGCGCCTGCTGGCCCTGTTCGCCGTGGTCCTCATGGGCCTGTTGCTGGCCGTCAATGCCGTCCTGGCGCTGATCTACTGGCTGATCTTTCCCTTCGCCCGCGGCTTTCCGACCCTGTTCTTCGAGACCAACACCGCCCTGGTCCTGCTCTTCGTGCTCGGCGGCTGCTGGATCGAGACCGTGCGCCTGCGCGAAGGGGGCGCTCATGTGGCGCGACTGGCCGGCGGACGGGCGGCGCAGGTCGGCGCCGGCGGCGAGCTGGGCGGCCTGGAGCGGCGCTTTGCCAACGTGGTGCAGGAAATGGCGATTGCCTCCGGCCATGCCGGCGGCCCGGCCGGCGCGCCAGCGGCCTGGGTGCTGCCCAGAGACGACGCCATCAATGCGTTCGCAGCCGGATGGGACGCGGGCGATGCGGTGGTGGCCGTCACGCGCGGCGCGCTCGAACGCCTGACGCGTGCCGAGCTGCAAGGCGTCGTCGCCCACGAGTTCAGCCACCTGGTGCATGGCGACACGCGCCTGAACATGCGCCTGGTGGGCCTGGTGTGGGGCCTGCAGATGGTCTGGGGCCTGGGGCAGTCGCTGTGGGAGCCCGACGAGCGCGGCCGCCGCGGCGCCGGCGCCTTGTTCGGCCTGGGCTTGATGGCCGTGGGCTCGCTGGGCTGGGCCGCAGGGCGCCTGTTGCAGGCCGCGGTCAGCCGCCAGCGCGAGTTTCTGGCGGACGCTTCGGCCGTCAAGTACACCCGCCTGGTCGACGGCCTGGGCGGCGCCCTGCGCAAGGTGGCCGACCAGCAACTGCATGGCCGCGCCGGCCTGCAGAGCAGCCACGCCGCCAGCCTGGCCCATCTGCTGTTGGCGCACCGCGGCGCCGGCGGCGGGTGGCGGGCGCTCTGGCACACCCACCCGCCCCTGGCCGAGCGGCTGCAGCGGTTGTACGGGCGCGAAGTGCTGCCGCTGGCGGCGGTCGTCGAGCCCGTGGACGCCGACGCGATCGAACCCGCGATGCGGCTGGCCGGCACGGGCCTCGCGAGCGCTGGGTGGATGGCGAGGTCGGGTGCGGGTGCGGAAGGTGGCGTCGCGGTGCAGGTCGGTACCGACCCCGAGCCGGCATCGGCACCCGAGGCCGAGCGCCATGATCCGCTGCAGGTCCCGACCTCCTTCGACGGCCGCGCGCGCGAACTCGAAGCCTTGGCCCGCATCGAGCGCTGGCACGGCCCCGGCGAGTGGCAGGCGGCGATGCTGGCCCTGGCGCTCGACCCGGCGGCCCCCGACCCCGCTGCCGGCTGGGCCGCTTGGCGCGTGGCAACCGCCGACCTGAGCGTTGCGTCAGCGGTCGAGCCTGAGATGGCGGCGCTCGGCGCGGTTGCGAGACGGCAGGTGTTTGCGCTCCTGGTGGAGCGCGCGCGCAACGCCACGCGCACCCAGCGCCGCGCCATGCATGGCGCGCTGCAACGGCGCTGGGCCCGTCTGCCGCAGCACCCGGCTGCGCAGTGGCGCGCCTTCGCGCTGGCCCTGATGCTCAGCGATGCGCGGCGCGCCCCTGCCAGCGTCGGCTCGGCCGGCGCCCTGAGCCGCCACGCTGCGGCGGCGCATGCCGCCACCGCCTTGCTCACGCAGGTGACAGGCGCCGGCGCCGAGGCCCGTCAGGCCTGGCACAACAGCGCCACGCAAGCCCTGGAGAGCTTCGGCGCCGCCCCGCCGCGCGGCCCGGCGCTGGGGCTGGCGCCGGCGTGGAAGCAACGCGCACTGCAGCAGGCCTTGCGCGTTCGCTCGATCTCGGCAATGCAGCGCCCGATGTTGCTGCGCGCATGGTTGCTGGCGGCCGAACGCAGCGGCCTCGGGAGCCACTGCGGCACCAACGACGCCCTGCACCTGGCCTGCCTGCTGCTCGAGGTGCCGGTGCCTGCCGTGCTCCTGCTCAGTTCCTGATCTTGTAGCCGCTGGCCAGCAGGCGCACGGCGATGGCCGCCACCACCATGAAGCTGGCGCCCACCACCGCCAGGCTGAGCCACGGCGAGACGTCGCTGACGCCGAAAAAGCCGCGCCGAAAGCCGTCGATCATGTAGAAGAAGGGGTTGGCGTGCGACAGGGCGAGCCAGAACGGCGGCAGCGAATGCACCGAATAGAACACGCCCGACAGGAAGGTCATGGGCATGATGAGGAAGTTCTGGAAGGCGGCCGTCTGGTCGAACTTCTCCGCCCACAGGCCGGCGATCAGGCCCAGCGAGCCGAGCATGCCGGCGCCGAGCACGGCAAACACCACAATCCACCAGGGCTCGGCGAAGTGCGCCGGCGCGAACCACACCGTCACCGCGAATACGCCCAGGCCGACCACCAGCCCGCGTACCACGCTGGCGCCGACGTAGGCCAGGAACCAGGCCCAGTGGGACAGCGGCGTGACCAGCAGGAACACCAGGTTGCCCGTGACCTTGCTCTGGATCAGTGAGCTGCTGCTGTTGGCATAGGCGTTCTGCAGCACGCTCATCATCACCAGGCCGGGAATCAGGAAGCTGGTGTAGCCCACGCCGGGAAACACCTGCACGTGGTCCTCCAGCACATGGCCGAAGATCAGCAGGTAGAGAACTGCCGTGAGCACCGGCGCGGCGACCGTCTGCACGCTGACTTTCCAGAAACGCAGGACTTCCTTGTCGAACAGGGTCCTCGCGCCGGCCAGCCTCATGCAACGGTCTCCCGCTGCATGATCTCGAGGAACACGTCTTCCAGGTCGGCGCGGCCGATCTCCAGGTCTTCCACCTTCACCCCCGCGTGGCGCAACTCACCGAGCAGGGTTTCGACCTCCGCGGCATCGTGTGCCGCGATCTGCACCCTGCGCCCGGTGACCCGCGCCTGGGCCGCCACCGCCGGCGGCAAAGCGCCATCCGTCTTGAAGCGCAGCATGGTGCTGGCGGTGCCGGCGAGCAGGTTGGCGGTACGGTCCAGCGCCACCACGCGGCCCTGCTTCAACATGGCGATGCGCCCGCAAAGGGCCTCGGCCTCTTCGAGGTAGTGCGTCGTCAACAGCACCGTGTGGCCCTGCTTGTTGAGGTTGGCGATGAAACCCCAAAGGGTCTGGCGCAGCTCGACATCCACACCCGCCGTGGGTTCGTCGAGCACGATCACCGGCGGCTTGTGCACCAGCGCCTGCGCCACCAGCACGCGGCGCTTCATGCCGCCCGAGAGCTGGCGCATGTTGACCTGGCCCTTGTCGGCCAGGCCCAGGCCTGCCAGCAACTCGTCGATCCAGGCGCCGTTGTGGCGAATGCCGAAGTAGCCGCTCTGCAGCTCCAGGCACTCGCGCACGGAGAAAAACGGGTCGAAGACCAGCTCCTGCGGCACCACGCCGATCGACTTGCGCGCCGCCGCGTAGTCGCGCACCACGTCGTGGCCCATCACCGTGACCCGGCCACTGCTGGCGCGCGTGAGCCCTGCCAAGACCGAGATCAGCGTCGTCTTGCCAGCGCCATTGGGGCCGAGCAGGCCGAAGAACTCGCCCTGCTCGATATTGAAGCTCACGCCGTCGAGCGCGCGCACGGCGTCGCGGCCGCCGGCATAACTCTTGGCAACCTGATCGAAGACAACGGCAACCGGCATGGCGCGCGATTGTAGGCAGCGTGCCGTGGCATCCCCGGGCTGACCCGGCTCGACCGCCCGCGCTGCATGGTGCAAGATTGCCGGCCATGCCTGCAGCCGCCCCCAAGAAACCCCGCCGCACGGCCGAGCGCATCCTGGAGGTGACGCTCGACCTGTTCAACCGCTTCGGCGAGCCCAACGTGAGCACCACGGTGATCTCGGCCGAGCTCAAGATCAGCCCGGGCAACCTGTACTACCACTACCCGGCCAAGGACGAGCTGATCAACAGCCTGTTCACGCGCTACGAAACCGCCCTGGACGAGTTGCTGCGCGCGGCCGACGGCGTGCGCAACGTGGAAGACGCCTGGCTTTACTTCCACATGCTTTTCGAGCTGATCTGGCAGTACCGCTTCCTGTACCGTGACCTCAACGACCTGCTGAGCAAGAACCGCAAACTGGAAACCCACTTCCAGCTCGTGCTCAAGAACAAGGCGCGCGCAGTGCAGGCCGTGCTGGGCGGCCTGGCCCGCGGCAGCGCCATGAAGATCGACGCGCGCGAGGCCGAGCCCGTGGCCACCGCCATGGTGGTGGTACTGACCTACTGGCTGAGCTTCGAGTACGTGCGCGACCCACGCAAGGCGTTGGAGCCCGAGAGCGCAGGCGCTGCACTGGCGCGCGGCGCCTACCATGTGCTGAGCCTGCTCATGCCCTACCTGACCGCTGCCGAGCGCAACCACCTGCACGGCCTGGTGGCCCCTTACCGACAAAGCTGAACCGACCCGCAACGAGGAGACACAACGATGGCCAAATGGACCGCCTTCCCCTACCCGCTGTACGACTTCGACGCCGCCAAGGTAAAGAAGCAGTGGGCCCGCCTGCACGCCGGCGACGCCGAGCCCGCGCCCAAGGACGTCAAGGTGCTGGACGCCTGGGTGCTGTACCACGCGGGCGAGTTCCAGAAAGCCTTCGACGCCGGGCTCAAGGCGGGCGGCGCCGGCATCACCGTGGCCAACAAGGCGCAGTCGATCTACGCCAACTACCTGGAAAAGAGCGAGAAGACCAAGCTGGCGATGTTCCAGGACGTGATGGCGCGCGCCGAAGCCCAGGTTGCTGAAGCGCGTGAGAACCCGAGTGCGCATTACTGGCTGGCCTACGCCGTGGGCCGTTACGGCCAGAGCATCAGCGTGGCCAAGGCCCTGTCGCAAGGCCTGGGCAGCAAAGTGAAGGTCGCCCTGGAGACGACGATCAAGCTCGCGCCCAAGCACGCCGACGCCCACATTGCGTTGGGCGCCTTCCATGCCGAGGTGATCGACAAGGTGGGCTCATTGCTCGGCAAGACCCAGGGCGCGAACAAGGCCACCGGCCTGGCGATGTTCCAGCAAGCCCTCAAGCTCACACCGGCCAGCGCTATCGCCATGGTGGAGTACGCCAACGGGCTGGTGATGCTCGACGGCGACAAGAAGATGAAGGACGCCGAGAAACTGTACGCCGACGCTGCCGCCTGCACGCCGGCCGATGCCACCGAGCGGCTCGACGTGGAGATGGCCAAGGCGGAGCTGGAAGACTGACGGCGCCGCGCTCGACCGCCAGGTGGGTCAGGAAGGCCTCGACCTCGGCCGCACTCATCTCCTGCGGATGCCGCTTGCCGTGAAAGAGGACAAAGCGCCGCGCCCAATCGACGTAGGTCTGCTCGGTCCGGATGGCGAAATGGCGCACCCGAATGGCATGGCGCAAGCGATCTAGCAAGCGCGGCGGGGATGGCGCGGATTCATCCGATGTCCCGGGCCCGGGACCGGACTCGACCTTGACCTGCGCCCCCATGGCCGGCAACATTGGACTGCCTGGGCCGTATTGCCGGGCACCGACGGGGGGTTTGTGCATGCCGGAATTTTTGGCGAGTCCAACACGCGGCAGTATCCCTCTGAAGGGGGCATTCGAGGGCGTGCCAGCAGAGGTGAGCAGCGGGCCGTTGCGGCGAGTGCGCAATCAGCTTAGGCCGAATCGCGAAGGCTACCTAACTCCGGCCACATTACGTTAGGCATCAGAACCCACCCTCCACGTAAGGCACGCATGATCAAGTCCGTCGGTGGAGTCGCCGTCAAGTCAAAACATCGGCTTTCCTGCCACTGCGGAACGATCGTCCTTGAGCTCAACCTGCCCGATGGAATCGTCAATCCTCGTCGGTGCGACTGCTCTATTTGCCGCAGAAAGGGTGCGATCGTCGCATCGGTTGCGCTGTCGGGTATCACGGTCATCCAAGGCGAAGACGCACTGAAGCTCTACCAGTTCAATACGCAGGTAGCCAAGCACTACTTCTGCTCCATCTGCGGCATCTACACCCATCATCAACGCCGCTCGTTCCCGGATCACTACGGCTACAACGTCGGCTGCTTGGAAGGCATCAACCCATTCAATCTCGAGCCAGTACCCTTGAACGATGGCGTCAACCACCCAGCAGACCGCACGTAATGAACAAGCTGCTCTTTCGCATGGTGGCGCAACTGTTGCCAAATCGGGTAGCCGGGAGTTTCTAACCCCCAGCCCCCACACCACCCACCGTGCGGGTCCGCAGTGGGCGGTTCAACAAGTCGGCTCGTTCGACGAAGCGCTCTCTCAAGTCGTGTAACCCTGGGCTTTGCACCACAGGTCTTTAACGCTGACCAAGCCTTGCGCTTTCAACCACGCGTTGGATAGTGCCTGCTGCACCGCTGGGGTTCGCGCCATGTGCCAGTAGCTCTTGCTGCTGACGCCATGCTGGATTGCCGTCTTCAGGCTCACGCCCAAGGCCAGCAGATGCTTGATCTTCGTGCGCACCCAGCGCCACTGTTTCCAGCAGCACATGCGCACGCGCCGCCTGATCCAAGACGGTTAAGTCAAACGTAGCCGTCAGAAAGCGCGCGCCAACTGGCAGTGGTACCGAATGGTGGTACCCTTCCCACGTGAAGCGAAAGCACCAACGCACGCTCGAATCAATCTTTGCTCACCCGACAAGTGCAAATGTCCAGTGGAAGGATATCGAAGCACTCTTCAAAGAACTGACCGCTGAGGTCAGCGAGCGTGAAGGTAGCCGGGTAGCTGTTGTCTTGTTCGACGAGGTGCGCGTCTTCCATAGACCGCATCCTTCGCCAAACACGGACAAAGGCGCGGTTGCCAGCATTCGCAAGTGGCTTGAGCGGCACGGAGTTGCACCATGAACATGATGACCCTTGATGGATTTAGCGCGAAGATTGAATACGACGCGGAACTAGATGTCTTCCGAGGCGAAGTCCTTGGCCTCAGCGGAGGCGCGGACTTCTACGGCAAGAACCCCAAAGAACTGCGCACAGAGTTCAAAAAATCACTCCGAGTCTTCTTGGAGGTGTGCCATGAGAAAGGCATCGAACCTCGTCGGAACTACTCTGGCAAATTCAACCTGCGCATCTCACCTGATCTTCATGAAAAGCTTGCAATCGTCGCGCAAGCCGAAGGGAAGAGCATCAACACACTTGCCCAGGAGGCGTTGCAACAACGCGTGGCCGCGTGACACTGACGTCCAATCGGGTAGCCGCGGGTTTCTAGCCCCAGCCCCGACACCACCCACCATGCGGTTCCGCAGTGGGCGGTTCAACAAGTCGGCTCGCTCGATGAAGTTCAAACCGTATAGCCCTGGGCCTTGCACCACAGGTCTCTCACGCTGAGCAGCCCATGCGCTTTCAGCCACGCGTTGGACAGTGCCTGTTGTACCGCCGAGGTTCTCGCCATGTGCCACCAGCTCTTGCTGCTCGCGCCAGGCTGGATCGCCGTCTTCGGGCTCACGCCCAAGTTCAGCAGAGGCTTGATCTTCGTGCGCATCCAGCGCCACTGCTTCCAGTGGTACATGCGCACGCGCCGCCTGATCCAGTCGTCCAGTTCGGGGACAGGCCGGTAGTGCTCCAAAACGAAGCCGGCGCGCGCCTCATCGCCCAAGGAAAGGTTACGCAAACGGAGAACTCCATCAACGGCAGACCGCAGCGCGGAGATAATCTGGGGCGCGAATGCGCGCCCCCCGACGTGCACCACCTCACCGGCCCTCCACCATGAAGACGACCTTGCTGATTCTGGCTGCCGCTGGGGCGATGGCCCCGCACGCGGCTTCACAGGCGCAGTCCAGTGGCTCGCTGAACGACGCGCGCAGCGCCATCGCCAAGGGCACGGCGCCTGGCATCGTGATCATCGGCGCGAAGCGCCGCGCACCAGAAGCCAGCACTGCAGCTTCGGCGGCCTCGGCCGCTGCGCCAACGTCGGCCACAGCGCCGCCGGCGCCGACCGCGGCTGCGACCCCCTTGGCCGAGCGCATCGGTGCGGCCATCAAGTGGGGCGACCCGCCCAGCGGCCAGCCGCTGAATGCGGCTCGGCGGCTCGACTCACCCAACCTGGGCATTGCGCTGCCGTCCATCAGGCCCGCGGCGTCACAACCGGCGCCCAAGTAGGCGGCAGCCGGATGAGCG